>Ga0256410_1000530_pt1 | contig 36327 bp, 28 predicted proteins | sample PhyWR1_FD_185983 | JGI IMG/M metagenome (GOLD analysis project Ga0256410, IMG submission 185983) | Leaf surface microbial communities from wheat plants in UC Gill Tract Community Farm, Albany, California, United States - DLSL W.R1 | ecosystem: Host-associated > Plants > Phyllosphere >... | reverse complement strand
GCCCATCGCGCCACGGTCCACTTCCGGCAGGGCAAACGTTGCGCAGTCGGAGGCGACGACGATGTCTGCAGCGCCGGTAATGCCGATTCCGCCACCCAGTACAAAACCATGTACTGCAACAATCACCGGCACCGGGTTGCGATGCACCGCCTTGAAGGTGGCGTAGTTACCGGCGTTGACGGTCACGATGCGCTCGGGGTGGGCGTCCAGCTCCTTGATATCGACCCCGGCACAAAAACCACGACCCTCGGAGCGGATCACGATGACGCGCACTTGCGGGTTCTGGCCCAGGGCTTCGAGGGTATGCGCCAGGTCCAGCCATTGCTGGCTGTCGAGGGCATTGACCGGTGGCCGGTCGATCACCAGCTCAGCGACGCCTGCGTCGATGCTGGTGTGAAATGCGGTATGAGTTGCGCTGTTCACAGGTGCTCCCGGGTTGGCAAAGGCATGGGAGCAGTATGGGAATGCGCTGCGGCGTGATCATCGTCCGTTGAGACTAACGCGAGTGCAGCCGCTGACGCACCGGGTGGCACCGGTTCATCAGCGGCCGCGAGGCGTCATGTGCTGCCTTACTCAAACCCGGACGGGCCGTCAACGATGGCTTTGGCGGTGTTATTGAGCAAGTCATGCACTCGCTGGATCTCGGCCGGGCTCCAGAGCCCCTGATGCAATTGCAGGGCATGACGCAGGTTATGCACGGCCTCGTGGATTTCTTCGGGCCGGCCCTGGCTGCGCAGCGAGCGCCTGCTGACATCGATGCGCATGCGCACCCCATTGAGGGCAACGTGTTGCTGGGTCAAATAAGTGCATCCAGCCTCAGTAATGCTGTAGCACTTTTTCTCCCCTTCCATGCAGGCCACAACCAGATGGCCGGCCTCCAAAAACGCCATTGTTGGATAAATTACCCCCGGGCTGGGGCTGTAGGCGCCATCGAAAAGAGCCTCAACTTGCTGGATCAAGTCATAACCGTGGCGCGGTTGATCGCGTACCATCGACAGCAACAACAACTTCAAGTCACCGGCGGCAAAAACCCTCGGGTTCCGGCTGCCGCGCTCGCGCACTGAGCGCTTTTCCATTCCCTCGCCAAAATCGTTCTCACGTGGATACTTATATTGGCCACTCATGTTCGCACTCCATTTCATTCAACAGAGCCCACGTTAAAACACAACTTAATTTTCAACTCAAGCCATTAACACAACCCTGACAAAAATACAGTTACACACTAATAAAAAATACAACACACCCCGTAACTACGACACAACTAAACTTCTATTAATGATATAACTTACTTACCCACCCCGCATCACAACCACCCCCCCATACGCACGCACAACAAAATACAGCCAGGCACGCCTGCCGAAAATTTTATATCTAATAATTTCACAACCGGAAAACAGCCCAAATCCAAATATCAGATATATCGCTCTAGTCATGTCTGAAAAAGACTACAAAAGCTTGGGGCTATGACTACTTACCTGTCCATTATTTTCCTTTAATCTGATTTGGCGCTACAAACGGAGTTTAGAGATTTCGCTCTCGCCCCGTATAAAGCTGAAAGCCTCACCCCCCCTGAGAGTCTTATTGACCTACTGGTACTTAAATTATGTTCAAAAGCAAAATCGCTGTAATTCTTGGCACCCTGATCATTGGTACATCGACGGCAAGCATGGCAGTTGCCAACACCTCTTCAACCTCAATCAACATCAGCGCAATCGTTCCAAGCACCGAGTTTCAAGCACTGCCAACCAATCCAAACTTCGGACAAGCAGAAGTGCTGGCTTACAACCCGACCAACTCCAGCCTGGGAGGCCTGAGCCAGCGTTACACATACAAAAGCACGACGGGCGCGATCAAGGCTTTTATTGAGGGCGGCGCCTCAAATCTCTACAACGGCAACAGCGCTCAAAATATTCCGCTAACCACCAAATTCAATAACGTAGTCCTGACTGGCACTACTCAGGAAGTAGTGGAGCAAACCCTTGCCAATAGCGGGGGATCAGCCGACCTGATAATTAGCCCTGGTCCTATTCCAAGCGGCGCTTCAGGTAATTATGACGCGTCATTCACTGTGATTTTTGAAAGCACGGCACCATAACAATTCGGCTATGGCCCTTTGATTCGGTAGCACTTGGTGCCCGTTCAGTGCACTCGCTGAACGGGCACCACAAATAAACTATTGGTTTGATAGCAGAGTATGGTGAACATGTTCCCGATGACATGCATCGCGGCAACACTTGCTTCATTGATGTGTTTTGCGACTCTTGCAGTGGCTGCAGGCAACAGCATCACGCCTAAACGTTTGCTGGAGCAGGCCAAGGGGCTGCCGGCAGACTTTGAAGAGCATCTTTTCGATGTGCCGCTGGCCGTACAAGTGGAGCGTGACAGTCAACTGGTCGGAGAAGCCCTTATTGTGCTGTCACGGGATGACCGTATCACGCTGCTCGAGTTCACGGACTACAACGAAAGCCAGATATCCCCCAATGAACGGGACATATGGGCGGATCATCTCAAACAGGGTACCCCGCTGGGGGCCTGCACGAGCAAATGCCCCGAACAGTTGCTTGCCATTCACTACAACCTTGAGAACTCAATGGTCTCGTTGCTGACCGAAAAAGCCGAACAACAATTCCAGCAAAGCCAATACTACGACCTGCCCATCGATGGCAGCACCGGATTGATCCTGCGTAACCAGTTGAACCTCACCGGTGGCCAGCAGGAATACCTGGGCGGCCGTTATGGTCTGGAGGCCAGCAGCAGCCTGGGTAAATGGACCCAGACACTCAACCTGCAACTGAATCGCATCGGCGGCCCGCAAGAGAACCAGATCAGGCACGCAGTGCATTCGGCCTACACCCAGCGCGAACTGCCAGGCAGCTTCCTGCGCCTGGGTTACTTTATCCCCGGGTCAGAAGGCCTGACCCGCCAGATCCGCACACTCGGGGACAACCCTGATACGGCGTTTGGCGTGATGTACGGCAGCTCAGACAGCTTGAGCATTACTCTGCCCAAACCCAGCATCTACCCCATTTATGTCACGCCCAACCGGCAGGCGACGGCGCAAATCTATCGTAACGGCGTGTTGATCAACACCCAACCGGTCGCTGCTGGCTTGCAAAGTCTGGACACCCGCCCCCTGCCAGGCGGGATCTACGAAGTGCAAGTGCGCCTGGTCGAGGATGACCAGGTCAGCAGTACCACCACGGAATTGGTGTACAAGCCGAGCAACTGGCGCAACCTCGACAACCCCTGGCGCTATAACCTGTTTGCCGGCCGTGAGAGTACGTTGCTGAGCAACTGGGACGATAAGGCCAGCGGCGAGATGACCGCCGGCGGCGCCGTTAATTACCTGCTGCATCCGCGCGTGGTACTGGGTGTCTCAGGGCGCCAGGTCAAGGGTAACGTGCAATGGGGTACCTCCATTGACTGGACGCTGAGCGGCGCTGTCGGCTTTTACGCCAACCTCTACCAGACCAAAAACCACGGCACGGGTGTCGACCTCAACAGCCAATATAACTATGGCACGGGCAGCATCATCTTCACGCACAACCGCAGTTGGCTCGATACCCGCGACACCTATGAAACGCTGCCGGATGGCACCTATCTGCGCCCAAAGACGGCTTATTTGGGGCAGGTCAGCCGCTCTTCGGCGTCCTTGAACCATCGCTTCGGGGTCAGAAACACCTTCAGCGCGCGTCTGTCCCATAGCGATGGTTACACACAAGGATACGGCCTGGATCTAGGTTGGACGCAAATGACCCATCTGTTTGGCAGCGATGGCAACTGGCGTTTGTCGGTATTTGACCGCCCGGCTAGCCTCAGCAGCGCCAACACGCGAAACCGTGGCTTCGACCTCAGTTTCAGCCTTGCCCTCGGCGGACCGGGCGAGCGCTGGTCGGCCAGCCTGGGCTCGCGTACCAGCCGCGACGGTGAACGCAACAACAACGCTTCACTCAGCTACAGCAAGGACCTCAAGGACCATACCCTGCAAAGCGTGGCAGCTACGGCTAACATCGATGCGTATGGCATAGGGCTCAACGGGCGCACCAGCTTCCAGCTCGATGCCTTTGGCGGCGACCTGTTCCTGCAACGTTCCTCCTACAACGGCAACTTCAGTGGCGGCCTGAACCTGGACAGCACCGTGGCCTTGAGCGGCTCAAAACTGGCCATGACCAGCCAGCCCGGGGGCCAGGGGGCCGGTCTGATCGTTGATGTGGAGTCCGATGTCGCCGATATCGACCTGCGCGCCGATGACCTGAGCGGCAGCAGTACGGTACTGCGCCCGGGCCGCAATTTTATCCCCATTACCGCCTACAAGAACAGTTCGGTCAGCTTCGACTTCCAGGGCACCGACGTCCCTGCTGCTGCCATCCAGCCACCGCGCACGCGCTATCATCTTAATAAGGGCGGCGTGGGCTATCGCAAGATTAATGTGGCCAAAACCGTCACCGTGCTTGGGCGCCTGCTGGACCCGCAGGGCAAACCGCTCAAGGGCCATCACATCATCAACCATGCCAGCCGTGGGGTCAGTGAAGTGGACGGGTTCTTCTCGATGGAAATGAACGCTGGAGCGCCCACGCTCGAAGTGCGCAAGGGCGAAGCATTGCTCTGCCAACTGGCAATCGACATGAGCACAACAGCAATGCAGGCCAACGTTCTGGAAATTGGCGACGTGCGCTGCATCCCCGAGACGCTGACCAGGTCGGTCACGGGTGACAACGTAGCAGGCTTGTAGGCGACAACGGGTTAGTAGCGCTGGGGTTGCAACAGTTCATCGGGTTCAGAAATTCAATGCTGCCAGGCAGCAAACACAAAGCGGGAAACAACCATGAAACTTGTCATTACGTTATTGGGCCTGTGCCTTTACTCACTGGGCGCAATGGCGAGCCCCAACATCAACATCGGAAGCGTTTTCGACTATATGGACGCCGGGCACAGCTCGTATTTAAAGCGGGTGTACAACGGTGGCAGCAGCACGGCGTTTGTGCGTATTTCAATTCTGGAAATCGTCTACAAGCCGGACGGCACACACGAAGAAGTGCCGCTCAATAGCAAGGGCAACTCCCCCACACGCGATGGCTTGATCGCCAGCCCGGCCCGCCTGATCGTGCCAGCCAAGGGCAATCAGGGCACACGACTGTTGTTCAAGGGCACCCGCGACAAAGAGCGCTATTACCGGGTTCGTTTTGTGCCCGTAGTGCCTGAAAAGGAAGATCAGTTCGCCATCAGCGAGGGTGAAGTCAGTGAGTACAAAAAAAGCCTGTCGGCCGGCGTCAATGTGATGGCTGGCTACGGCACGATTTTTATCGTAAGACCTTCAAACGCCAGGTTTGATACCCGAATAGAAGACACCCCGCTGCAGTATACCCTGCGCAACAACGGCAACACGGTGGTGGTGCTCGAAGCGTTCAAGGACTGCTCGCTCAAGGATGCACAGGACTGCAAACCCGTCACCTTGCATCATGTCCTGCCCGGCCGCTTCATGACATTTACCAAAGAGGCAGACCGCCACTATCGCTTCAATCTGATAGAGGGCCATGTTAAGAAAAACATCGAGGTACAAGGCCGATGAAACTGCTCGCCAAGCTCACGCTGAGCTATGCACTGGCGGCTGGGTTACTGGCGACTCATTACACAGCGCATGCCGTGCGCGAAGTGCATGATTTTGAGGTCACGGTCTCTATCCCGACCCAGGAGTTCTATGCCCTGCCTGCTGACCCGGGTTTTCTTGAGCGTGAACATCAAATGGGCTGGAATCCACAGCATCTGGACCTTGTACCGATCAAGGCATTCTTCGACGTACTCAGCAGCGGTGGCGCTATAACCGCACGGTTGGGCTACGAGCCAAAGCTGTCCAGTACCAAGTTCGAGATCCCGCTACAGGTCAAGCTCAACAACCAGCTGTTGACCCTGACCGATAGCGTCATCGCCAATGATCAGCAAGCGCGCTACGGTCTGCGGGTGCCATTGCGCATTGATGCCGTCAAACCGGCTCAAGGGTACGAGGCGGGCAAGTATTACGGCAATGTCCTGATCCTGTTCGAGACCCTGGCGCCTTGATCGACCGGCAAGGCGACAGCACAAGCCCTCAAAGGGACTAGTCCGAGTCAGGGATTGCACCCATGCAGCACGCTTTCATGCTGGCGGCATGATCCGTAATCCTGCGAGGAGCGCCGCCCTATGGAGCTTGCCCTGTCTGACGAGCAGCGAATGATTCAAGCGTCTGCCGAACGCTTTCTGGCCCAGGTGGCCAGTTCCGCCGAAGTGCGTGCGGCCATGGCCAGCGAACAGGGTTACAACCCGGCTACCTGGGCACGCATTGCAGGTGAGCTGTACTGGCCTGCCCTGGCCATCCCCGAGGCCTATGGTGGCCTGGGGCTGAGCTTTGTCGAAGTGTGCCTGCTGCAGGAACAATTGGGCCGGCGCTTGCTGCCTTCGGCGTTCTACGCCACCTGCTGCCTGGCCCTGCCCGCGCTGTTGCTGAGCCGCAACGAACCCCTCAAGGCACATTGGCTGCCATTGATTGCGGCGGGTGAAGTGACAGCCAGCCTGGCTTACGCCAGCGCTCCACGCTGGGATGACACCGCCGTGCAGGTGTACGCACAAAGCTGCGCTGGCGGCTACCGGCTCAACGGTCAGTACCTGCATGTGATCGATGGGGCCGACTGCGATGTGCTGATTATCGCTGCCCGCACCCCGGGCAGTGTCGGTGAGGCTGGGATCAGGCTGTTTGCCATAGCCGCCGACACCCCCGGGGTGGAGCGTCACTCTCAACCCACTCTCGACCAGACCCGGCGCATAGCCACTGTCAGCCTCAACGATGTGCAGTTGCACGATGAACACCTGCTCAGCGAACCCGGCCAGGGTTGGCCAATGTTGCGGGACGTGCTGTGCATTGGCTGTATCGGCCTGGCCGCCGAACAGACGGGTGGCGCGCAACAGTCAATGGACATGACCCTGAGCTATATCAACGGCCGTGAGCAGTTTGGCCGGCGCATCGCCAGTTTCCAGGCCATCAAGCACCGCTGCGCCGATCTGATGCTGGCGCTGGAATGCGCGAGATCAGCCAGTTACTACGCTGCCTGCATCGCCGCTCAATGCCTGGACATCGACGGCGACCCGGCAGCGCAACAACAACTGGGCGAAGCGGCAGCCACGGCGAAGATCCACGCCAGTGAAGGTTTTTTTCACTGCGCCGCAGAGTCGATCCAGTTGCATGGCGGCGTGGGGTTTACCTGGGAATATGACCCGCACCTGTATTTCAAACGGGCCCGTGCCAGCGAACAGCTACTGGGTTCCCCCGCCTTTCACCGTGAGCAACTGGCCAAGCAGATCTTCGGAGAACTGTCATGAACATTGGATTCAGTGCGGCTGATGAACAATTCCGCCAGCAGGTGGCCCAGTGGATGCAGCAACACCTGACAGGCGATTTCGCGCCACTGCGTTTTCGCGGCGGACCGGGGGATGAAGACTTCGCCCCGGCCTTGCGCAAGGCCTGGGAGCAGGTGTTGGGCACCGGCCAATGGATTGGCGCAGGCTGGGCTGCGGAGCACGGCGGTCGCGGTTTGAGCATCAACCGCCAGGTGATCTTTTTTGAAGAGTACGCCCGCGCTGGCGGCCCCGGTCGCATGGGCCATATTGGCGAAGGCCTGGTGGGGCCAACGGTTGCGGTGTTTGGCACGCCAGAGCAGCAGCAACGGTTTTTGCCGCCGATACTGGCCGGCCAGGCTTTCTGGTGCCAGGGCTACTCAGAACCAGGGGCCGGCTCGGACCTGGGCAATATCAAGACCCGCGCCAGCTTCGACAGCGGCAGCGGGCAGTGGTTGATCAGCGGGCAAAAGGTCTGGACCTCCCTGGCTCACGAAGCGGACTGGTGTTTTGTACTGGCCCGCACCGAGCCAGGCAGCGTGGGCCATCGCGGGTTGTCGTTTTTACTGGTGCCCATGCAGCAAAGTGGCATACAGGTGCAGCCGATCCGGCAACTGACCGGCTCGTGTGAATTCAACGAGGTATTTTTCGATCAGGCCACGACTGCAGCCGACAACCTGATTGGCCAGCCGGGCGATGGCTGGAAAATCGCCATGGCCCTGCTGGGTTTTGAACGCGGGGTGTCGACCCTGGGCCAGCAGATGCAGTTCCAGAATGAGCTGGACGAAGTGATCCATATCGCCAAGGCCAATGGTGCGGCACAGAACCCACTGCTGCGCCAGCGCATCGCCCAGGCCTGGAGCGGCCTACGGGTCTTGCGCTACAACTCGTTGCGCATGTTGTCAGGCGTGCAGGACGGCAGCCTGCGACCCGAGGCGACGATCTACAAGCTGGCGTGGTCGAACTGGCATGTCGAGCTGGGCAAGTTGGCAATGGACGTGTTGGGCCCTGATGCGGAACTGCTGGCGGGCGGGCCTTATGAACTGACCCGGTTGCAGGCGTTGTTTCTGTATACCCGGGCGGACACCATTTACGGCGGCAGCAGCGAAATCCAGCGCAATATCATTGCCGAACGGGCCTTGGGAATGCCGCGGGAGGCGCGGTAGACGGGCTGAGAATCAAAAGCACCCTCACCCTAACCCTCTCCCGGAGGGAGAGGGAACTGACCGCACGCGGCTTCAAAATCTCCACAAACCAGCTCCCTCTCCCTTCGGGAGAGGGTTGGGGTGAGGGCCAGGGTCAGAACGTGTACTTGCCGTTAAACGACAGGTAATCCCGATCCGCCATTGTCCGCCCCTGGGCAATATCGGCCGAACTCAGGTACGCCACATAGGTCAGCCCCATCTGGAAGTTGCCCAGGTACTTGAAATCACCGCCCAATGTCAGGCGCTTTTCAGCACGGCCCAGCCCCGAATAGGCGCTGCCATCGATATTCTGCGTCCAGGTCGCCTTGGTGGTCAGGTCCCAGCCATTAAACACGTTGGGGTGATCAAAATACGCGCCGATTCCCAGCAGGCTTGAGCCCCGTGTTTGCCCGTCATACACATACTTGTTGAAAGTCCCGTCCGTACCCGCCCCGCCACCGGTAATGGTCAGGTCATCCACACCCTGGATGCGCTGGTGCACCACTTCGGTCATCAACGTGGTCTGCTGCGCCATAAACGTCGGGCCGATCATGTACACGGCATTCAAGTTGCCCTGCCACACCTGCCCGCGCGCCGGGGCACCGTTGTTCAGGTAAACCGCCGCGCCGTCGCGGTAGCTCAGGTCCCCGGCAAATTGCACCGAGTCCCCGGCCTTGGTGGTGAAGCTCACGCCCGTGAGCTTGATATTGTCAAAATAGCCCAGCTGGTAGCTCGGGCCATTGCCGCTGCCCCCCGCCTTGTTCAGCGAGGAATAGTGGGTCTGCCCGGTAAAGTCGAAAAACAGCGCCGGCACACGGTCGTGATAACGGTAATGGAACAGGCCGATCTCGGTGTTTTGCGTCAACCGGTAACGCGTGCCCAACCCCCACTCGCCGCTGTCGCCCGGCTTGACCGAGCCACCGTAGCCGACCGCTGCGCCGTTGGGCAGATTGTCGACGATGCCCGGCGCCAATCGGAAGAACTCCGCCCCCGGGCCAAAGGTGTCGCTGCCAAAATAGTCACCCACCGGGTTGAGCTGGGTTTCTTCCCATTTGTATTGGTAGAAGCCGAGCAGGGCCAGGTCCTCATTGACCGACCACGAACCCGATACCTGCCCCACCGGCAGGTAGGCATCCTTGGCTTCGGTACCTGGTACGTTGAACTTGGTCGAGTCCACCGGTGCCTGGCCCTGGCTGATGTTGGGCCAGAACAGGCTCTCGCCCCATGCCACCAGATGCCGCCCGGCCTTGAGCGACAGGTACTGGTCATCATTGACGGTAAAGTCGCCATACACATAAGCATCCAGCAGCCGCGCCTTGCTGCCGCTGAGTTTGCGTGTGTCCCGGCTGAAGTCGTTGTAGCGCCCGGTCTTGTTCACCGTGTCCGGCGAGTCGTTGTCGTTGCGCTGATGGTAGACCTCGTCATAGAAATGACTGGCGCGCATCACCGCACCGAGGTTGTCGTGCTTGAGCATCAATTCGCCGAATACGCTGACCCGATTGTTGATCAGTGAACCGCGCTTGAAGTTGCGCGTGGCATCGTCGTAGTTGATGTTGTTGAGGTACTCATGATCCGGTTTTTCGGTACGCATCGAGGCCGTGTAGTTGACGGTCAGCGACGAGTCCAGGGTGGTGTTTTCACCCAGCTCGATGGTCGGCGCAGCCAGGGCCAGTCCGCTTAGCCCCGAGAGCAAACCGGTGCCGACAAAACGCGAGTAGTGCTTGAACATGCCTTGCTCCTTGTTATTGTTGTTTTGCTCCGCCCGGCCACCTGCGCACAGGCGAGGCCCGTGGCAGACAGCGGAGTGGAGTCAGGGCGTTACTTGCCGGCCCGGCGTGCCGCTTCAGGGCCGAAGTCGCCTGCAGCAAAACCGCCTTTGTTCAGCACATAACCGTTGCGTTGTTCGTTGATCAGGTTGAAGGCCAGGTAACTGCCGGCATTCAAGTCGTGGTACAGGCCAACACCGGCCTGCCAGGTTTGCGTTTCCGGGGCGTAGAAGTAATTGACCATCGAGGTGCGCCACAGCTCGCCACGGTTGTCGTAGTTGTCACCCATGATCGGGAACCAGCTGTCTTCGTCGATATACAGCGTGCGCTTGCCATATAAATGGCGGTTGCCCGGCTTGAGCACGCCTTCGAGCACCCACACGCGGTGCAGTTCGTAACGCATGTTGTCCGGGTTGATATGGCCGGGGGTGAGCATGCTCGCGTACTTGAGGTCATTGGCGTGCAGGCGCGCGGTGTTGTACGGGATATACAGCTCTTTTTTGCCGACGATGTTCCAGTTGTAGCGCTGGGCAGAGCCGTTGAAGATGCGCACTTCGTCGACGGTGATCGAACCGCCGGAACCCGGGAAAGCCATGTCGAAACCGTAGCCCGGCGACTGCCGCACACGCCGCGTACCCGGGTCATAGCGCCAGCTCTGGCGCGGTTCGGTCTTGTCGTTCCAGTACTCGGTACCGGTGTTGATTTCGCCCTTGTCGCGCTGTGGCAGCAGGGTTTCGTTGAGGTAGAAAGACGAGTTGCCCACCGTATCGCCGATCTTGCCCGGCTCGAGCCCCGGCGCCATGTTGCGCGAGTGCACACGGCCCCAGTTGATATTGCCGTCTTTGAGCACATAGGCGTTGTCCGAGGTGTATTCCTCGGTCCAGGCGCGCACGGTAAACAGCGAGGCATTTTTCAGCAGCTCGATACCGTTTTGCGGAATGGGAAATGCCACGCCGCCAGTGCGGGCCACCACGCCTTCGCCATCATCGACCAGCTTGGCGACCGAGGCGTTTTCCAGAGTGGCCTTGCATACCGTGTCAGAAAAACGAAAGTCACGATGCGCAGGGTAAACCGGCATGCGGAATGTTTGCGGGTAGAGTTTGAACAGGGCCTTTTGCCCCTCGGATAAGTGCCCGTCGTACTGACTGAGGTTTTGCGCGGTAATCACAAACAGCGGTTTTTCATTGGGATATGGGTCGATCGGGTGTTTGCCCGTGCCCTCGAATTTCATCCCCGGGGCCGCGCCCAGCCATTGGCCGCTAAAAGCAGGGATGGTGCCTGCGGCGTTGCCCGCTTTTTCAGCGCCGACGCAGGTCAGATCCTTGCCCAGCCGGGCGATTTGATCGGCCGGGGCCTGGGCCTGCGCCAGAGCGCTGTAACCCTGCAATACCAGGGCGACTGACAGCCAGCCGCCCATGTGGGTGATGCGTCCCATGGAGTTCTCCTTTTTATTGGTCTTGCACATTTACGTGTGGGAGCGGGCTTGCCCGCGATTGGATCGAGGTGGTCTGGCTGATACATCGCGGCGCCTGAATCGCGAGCAAGCCCGCTCCCACCTGATATCCGGCGCCCACTCAAGCTCTGGCTGGTTGCGCAATCGTGAGCATCCCGGGCTGCACCAACGGCTTGCCCAGGTTGAACCATGCAGCCAGTGCCGGCAGCAGGAAGATCGCCCCCAGCACGTTGACCATAAACATAAAGGCCAGCAGCACGCCCATATCGGCCTGAAACTTGAGCGGCGCAAACACCCAGGTGCACACCCCCAATGACATGGTCAGCGCGGTGAAAACCGCCGCCGTGCCGCGCTGGCACATGGCCCGGTAGAAGGCTTCGCGCAGGTCATGCCCGGCAGCCATTTCATGCTCGATGCGTTCGTACAGGTAGATGCCGTAGTCCACCCCGACCCCCACGCCCAGCGCCATCACCGGCAACGTCGCAACCTTGAGGCCAATACCCAGCAGGGCCATCAGCGCATTGCACAGCACCGCGACAATTGCCAGGGGCACCAGAATGCACAGCACCGCGCGCACCGAACGAAAGGTCAGCAGGCAGAACAGCGCCACCGAGAAGAACAGCGCCGCCAGCATCACCAGTTCGGCCTGCTTGACCGCTTCGTTGGAGGCCGCCATAACGCCGATATTGCCCCCCGCCAGCTTGAACTCCACACCGGGCACATGGATGCTGGCGATGATACGTTTGGCCTCAGCCAGCACATGGGCCACGGTGGCGCCTTCGTGGTCGGTCAGGAACACCAGAATCTGCATTTGCTGGCAGCCGTCCGTTACCAGCCCCGAGTCTGGCGAATAGGCGTAGGCGCCCTGCTGCAAACCCTGGGCGGAACCCGGAATGGCCGCCCAGCGCGGGTTGCCTTCGTTGTTGCCGGCAATCACTTGCTTGCTCATCCCCGCCACGCTTTGCACCGATTGCACACCGGGCACTTCGCGCATCTTGAAATCGAAGGTTTCCACCGCCCGCATCACGGCCGGGTCCAGGCAGGCCTCGCTGCGATCGCGAATGGTCAGGAACACCGACAGCACATCAAGACCAATCGCGTAATTGCTGATGATTTTCTGGTTGTCCTGGTTGTAGCGCGAGTCGGCACGCAACTCCGGCGCGCCGGAACCGATATCACCGGTCGCCAGCTCACGGGCCTTGTACGCGCCGGCCACCAGCAACAACAAACTAATCGCAAATACCCAAAGTGCCGGGCCGGGCGTGGCCAGCGCCGACAGCCGCCACCACAGCGGGTGGCGTGAACGGGCAATGCGCGCCTGAGCCGTTAGCAAGCGCGGCTCCAGCGTCAGGTGGGCGATGATCAGCGGCAGCATGATTTTGTTGGTGATGATCATCAGCATCACGCCGATGCAGGCCGTAACACCCAACTCATGCACGATGGGGATATCGATCAGCATGATCACCCCGAAGCCCAGGGCGTTCATCAGCAGCGCCAGCGCGCCGGGGATAAAAATCTTGCTGAACGCCGCCTTGGCCGCACTCACGGAATCACTTCCGGCCAGTACTTCCTGCTTCCAGGCGTTGGTCATCTGCACGGCATGGGACACACCGATGGAAAAGATCAGGAACGGCACCAGTATCGACATCGGGTCGATACCCAGGCCCAGCAATGGCAGCAGGCCGAGTAACCACACGACTGGCAGCAAGGCGACAAACAGGGCCACCAGGGTCAGGCGCAACGAGCGCGAGTACAGCCACAGCAACACGCCGGTGATCAGGAACGCGATGGCAAAAAAACCCATCACCGTATTGAGCCCTTCGACCACGTCACCGACCAGCTTGGCAAACCCGACGATATTGATTTCAATGTCGGCGCTGCTGTATTTGGCGCGGATATCCTCCAGGCGCTGGGCGATTTGCACGTAGCTGACCGGCTGCCCGGTCTTGGGATCGATGTCCTGCAGGTCGGCGCGCACCAGCGCTGACTTCAGGTCATTGGCCAGCAAACGGCCGATCTGCCCCGAGCGCGCGGCATTGCTGCGCACCTGCTGCAAGTCGGCGGGCGTGGCGGCGTATTGCGGCGGCACCACCAGATCACCGACATAACCGTCTTCGGTGATTTCGATATAGCGCACGTTGGGCGTAAACAGCGATGTTACGCTGGGGCGACTGACCCCGGAGATATAGAACACATCGTCGGTGACGTGTTGCAGGGTTTCGAGGAATTCGGGGTTATAAATGTCCCCCTCGCCTTTCCAGTGCACGCTGACCAGCAAGCGGTTGGCACCGGTAAAAATGCGGCTGAAATCCAGAAAGTTGAGCATGTAGGCATGACGCACCGGGATCTGCTTGTTGAAGCCGGGGTCCAGCCGAACATGGGTGGCGCTGTAACCAAGGGCCAGGGTCACCAGCATAAAAAAGCCGAGCAACACTTTGCGCCGGGCCATTAATTGCTCGGCGCAGCGCTGCACAGCCGATGACAAGACAAAAGCGCCCATGCTCGCGGTCCCTCGCACACTGGTTGAAAGTGATCGCGATCATCAAACGGGGCCTGGCCTGGAACATCGTCCGTAAGGGTTAGGCTGTTTGAGGGATGGAGAGCAGGTGGGCGTTATACAAACGCCGAAAATTGTAGCCGCTGAGGAGCGCAGCGAGGCTGCGATCGGGCGCGCAGCGGCCGTGGAATCAGGTTCATCGGTACTCCAGACACATCGAGTGCTCCGGGTTTACGGCCGCTTCGCAGCCTCGCTGCGCTCCTCAGCGGCTACAGGCGGCTACGGGCCGTTTCACTCTTTACTGGCCTTGAACGTCAGCTCGCCCTTGGGCCATTTGGCCGCTTTGGCGGTCACCGCCTTGAGGGTTTTGCTCAGGCCTTCCTTGAGCTGGTCGTGAGCGGCGAAAATCAGCATCACAGTCTGGCCTTCCTTGAAGACGATACCTTCGCCCAGAGGGGAGCTGACATAGGCGTAATCACCAATGCCGTAGATCGTCATCTTGATATCGCGGAATTTTATATCGAGCTTGCCACCTTCACGGCTGGGCAGGACGGCAGCGCGAAAGTGGTCACCCACCTTGAGCCCAAGGCCAGGCTTGTCATCTACCACCAGCGCTTCTTCAGTGTCGATTTCAGCGATGTAAATCCCTTCGGCGTTCTGCTCGGTGACGTACACAAAACGGGATTGGAACAGTTTTACCAAACGTGCCCGCAAATCACCCAGAACAAACAACGCATGCATTTCCAGATTGCTGACTGCCAACGAAAAACCCTCGAAAACGTGAAGTGGCGCTGCCAGAACAAATGACAGGCAGCAGAATAAAGGCCTTGGCCCACTTATTTTAAAAAACCGGGTACAACAAAATCTCCTGACTGCTCGAGTCAGAAGTGGCATGTGGCATCAAGACTAAAATATACAACCGGAGCACCATTCTACCGGCTCATGCCCAAAGTTGGGTATACACATCCGCATTGCGGTCAGGGAATCGCTGATTTTTTCTTGATTGGCGCCAGCTTCCACAAGGCTTTCGTCGTTAACTGCGCCGCTGGCTGTCAACAACTGCCATACTGCCCGAAAAATCGGCCTGGCCCATGCCGCCGGGTTGTCCGGCTTCATTACCTCGAAGGGAAAGCGACACGTGACGGAATTTGATATTGGCGAATTTTTTATCCGCGGCGAGTCCAAAGAAGTCGATGGTGAGTTTCAGGCCGTGATTGTGATGCGCGCCAAGCCACCGTTGAAAACTGTGACTTACCATCAGGTCGAGAAAGACCGCTGGTTCAAGACAGCCGAGCAGGCTGAAATGGCCGCCAAGGGTTCGGCTCAGGAATTGAAACTCGCCGTGGACGCAGGCGCCCTGAACCCATCCTGAAACCCCCTTTCAAGCACGCTGGGCCCGAACCTGCATTGCGCACGCGTTGGCGCTCAGCTGCGCCAGCCAGGCAGCGCGACACTCTTCAGCTTCACTGCGGCTGGAGAACGCCGTTCCGCGCTGCTCACCGTTGACCAGCACAACCCAGCAGACCTTCTGCCCCGTGGCCCGCAACCCCTGAGGCACGCCCGTGCCGATCATCACGGCAACATCAACCCGATTGGACATGATGGTATTCACCTATTTAGTTAGTCACCTAACGATGTCGGCCATCTTAAAGAGTTAGGGTCGCTGGAAAAAGCTATGCCCTGCATAGCTGCATTGCATCAGCGGTAACAATGCTGCCGTTATTCGTGCTCAAGCGGGGGGCTGTTGCTCGTAGACAAAGCGCCCGCCTTCTTGCGGTATATTGAAAAACGCCTTGTCCAGCACCCCCAGGCCCTCCCCCACATTGGCATTGAAATTGGCTGACTGATGCACATAGCGCTGGCGCAGCAAGCGCTCCTGGGCCGGGGTCAGCTTTATTCCATTGGCCGGGCTGGCCAACTGCTCCTGTAACCTGGCGGCGATGGGCCTTAGCTCGGCAGGCAATGCATCCTGGGCATCGCTGAGCGCGGTAAACGGGACCCCGTGTTGCCGGGCCAGGGCATGCATAAGACGCAAGTACACCCTGGACAGATGACCACGCAGGTGGCGCTGCATAAAGACCGCCGCCTGGACCCGCTTCATTGGATCCTGGCGGGTGCCCGCCTTGTGCTCCTCGATGCGCACCTGCACACCATCATCGATTGCCTGCGGGTCGATCAGGTCCTTGTCCTGCCACAACTGCAACTGCGCCTGGGCCAGCTTCCAGGCCTGGGTCAGGCGCACGGGGGTGGAAGGGCTGACCAGATTGCTTTGCCAACGGCTCAACTGCACCTGCTCCAGCATCTCGATCGGGTAACCGCCGCCCAGATCGGCATGGGCACCTGGCAGTGCAATATCCAGCGGCCATTGAGGGGCGATGCGGGTCAGGGCAAAGTTGCGCCGGTATTCGTCCCGCGCGCACAGCTGCACCACCTGTTGCGCGCAGTCAGGCGCCAGATACAGGTTGAGCCCCGGGTTGATCTCATCGGCCACATTCCCCAGGTCCTCCAGCCCGCCCATTGCCGCGACAGTGTCGAACAGGCCAATAAATTCAATGGAACACTTGAAATCAGGAGCCAGGGCAAACTGTTGGCGCAAGGCCATGGTGCGCACCTGATTGGCAAAATGCCGGGCCGCCGCCGCACCGCGACTGAAGCCAAACAGGTCAAGTTGCAAGCGGTTCAGGGTGTTGGGCGCCAGCAAACGCATAAAACGCCCCAAGCTCTGGCTCAGCAGCGCGCTGGCCTCGTCGGCCTTGCCCAGCACCCCGGTACGGCCACGACCATAGCTAAGGCCCGGAAAGGGGCTGTCGGCCGCGCCGGTGGTGGTGCCGATACCGCTGATATAGAGCGAGGTCACCGCCTGACCATCGCTAAAGGTTGTTTGCACGGGATAGTGCTGGTGCAGGCGAGCGATATTGGTCGGGGCACCGGCATAACTGCTGCCCGGATCGACCTTCAGGCCCTGCGCCTGACGCTCCAGCCCCAGCTGGCTGTTGTACTGATTATTGGCGGTGCCATCGAAAAAAATACCGACACGCAATACGTGTCCCGTATTGCTTGAGCGACTCATGACCCAGGCCCTCGATTGATGCAGGTTGGCGTAAATACGCCGTGCCAAATATAGAGGCACGCAACCGGAACACTTGGCTCAACGTCTACTTTTAATTTTAGCGGGGAATTACAACGGGGGGAGCAAAGCTGCCGCAGCCGCATGGCGCGGCTGCGGCAAGGTCAGGCGCTTAGGCTTGACGCTGATGCTTGTCGATCTGCTCGTGACGCTCTTGAGCTTCGATGCAGTACTTGGTGGTCGGGCTGATCAGCAGGCGCTTGAGGCCGATTGCGTCGCCACTGTCGTCACACCAGCCGAAGCTGTCGTCCTTGATACGTTCCAGCGCCTGCTCCAGTTGGGGCAGCATGCGCTGGTCGCGGTCGATGGCGTTTACCAGCCAGGTGCGCTCTTCTTCAACCGAAGCGGCGTCGGCCGGGTCGGCCGGAGTGTCCAGGCTCTCGATCGCGATACGGTTCTGCTCGATACGCTCGTGGGTTTCGACCTTCATGTTCTGCAACAGCTCGCTGAAAAAAGCATGTTGCTCGGCATTCATGTAGTCATCCGCCGGCATGGCCAGCAACTTATCCTTTGTCATTGATTTCTCTATAAAAAATACGTGCATTAAGGCGAATTAGGGAGCGTTCTGACCGATCTTCATCCCAACCAGTTAGGTGCCATCTATTTCAAGCGCCACCCGGCACTCAATTTACGAGGGGCGGCAGTCTAAGGCCGAGTTATCGACTCAGCAACTGAAAACGCACCTATTTGTCCAGCAAAACCTGGAAAGTGACGAAAAACGTGTTTAACAGGGGCTAATGGAGTGCGTTTATAGCAAGAAATTCCATGTTCCGGCTGAAAATGCACACCTCACGCGCGAAAACCCGATCACCCGACCACGCGCTGCTCGCCCGACCGTTTCAACAGTGAAGGCGGATGCCGATTTGCGCAGGGCGTAACCGACAACAGGATTTTGATATCCAAATATGAGCGTTAACCGACGCGTTCAAATTACTCACTCTGCCTATCGAACAATCCTGCGAGTATCTGCGTAAATCTACTGCACAGCAGCGTAATTCCTGACAATACCGCGCTGATGGGTCACCTTACAATCACTGCCCCAAGCCTAGATCGCCAGCCGAGTAAATGGCCGAGATGTCACTGTTTGTATCGTGACCGCGGCTATCAGCCACAGGCTTCCATACCCTTATATAGGGAGCACAACGTGATGAGTCACTCAGTGATTGCCAAAGCCACCCCCTGCCCGGAGTCAAACGCCAATGCCCAGGCTCACGCAGCGGATACCTGCCTGCTGGAACTGTGCAAACTGATAAAACTGCGGGATGCATTGATCGTGTTGAAAGGCCCGCTGGCCAATAGCCCCGAGGTGCGCAGCATCATGGAGCAGCGGCTGTTGAACAATGACGTCTATGAGCGCGTATTGGGCAAGCTCGCCAGCGACTGGCCACCCCCCCATAGCGCCAATCATCAAAAATAATGCAGTTAATAAGCATTATTATGCATTTGTTGATTGCTTGCTCAGCGTGCAGACTGCACCGGTTCCTCCCCCAAATGAAGGAACATTTTCCAGGGCTTGCCGGTAAACCCGCCAGGCCCTTTTTTTACCCGCCCGTTCCACAAAACCGGATCCCCCTGACCATGCCAACCCGCTGGATCAGCCGCCTGTTGCCTGCGGCTACGAACACCCGTCCCTCCGAATGGAGCCGCGCTGCCATTGGCGTATCACTTGGCACGTTGTTCAGTGTCTGGGTATGCAGCCAGTTTTTCGGCCTGCCCGTGGCCATGCACCTGATTGGCCCGCTGGGTGCCTCGGCCATTTTGCTGTTTGCGGTGTCCTCCGGGGCACTGGCGCAACCCTGGTCGATTGTCGGCGGCTACCTGTGCGCCACGGTGGTATCACTGGGCGTGGTGTACTTTTTTGGCCGCGGCCTGGACAGCGCCTGCCTGGCCGTCGGTGTTGCCCTGCTGTGCATGTGCCCGCTGCGCTGCCTGCACCCGCCTGCTGGAGCCCTGGCATTGCTGGTGGTCCTGGCTGACCCCGACAGCGCCCGCCTGGGCTGGGGCGTGCTGGCGCCGGTGATGCTCAGCGCCGTGTGCATGCTGCTCGCGGCGCTGGCCTACAACAACCTGACCCGCGTGCGTTACCCAAAAAAGCCCGCCGAGCCCAGCCCTGTAGTGGTAACCGGGCAGGCCCCGACCGACCCGGGCATTACCGCCGAGGACTTGCACCACGCACTGCAACAAATGGATGCGTTTATAGACGTGACCCCCGAAGACCTTGAAGAACTGATCCGGGCCAGTGAGCAACAGGCGCGCCGTCGCAGCATCGGCGAAGTGTTCAGCCACAACGGCTGAACCGCACGCCGGGCGCGTTTCGATATGCAGCCAACTCCTGCTAGGGTTACAGGTGTAACCCGGGCGGGAGATGTTTAAACTCGTTTTGCCCGGAGTCCGTCATCCGACAGTGTCCAAGGCGCGCGATGCTCAAAACCATTGAATCCGAGATCTCCAAACAATCTGCGCCACCTGCCTTGCAAGCTGAATTTGCCCAACATGACTTCGAAAAACTGCGCAAATTTTGCCGCCTGACCTATATCACCAGCATTGCCATCTGGTTGCTGTTCAACCTGATTGTCAGCTTCAAGGGCGGCCAGGGCTTTACCGGTCTGTCTTTGCTGTTTATCAGCGTAATGGCAGTGCTCACCATCATTCTTGGCTTTATTCCCAGTTACCGGCATTTCGACGTACTCAACCTGATGTTCGTCGCGGTCATTACTCTGGGCTTGCGCCTGGTCACCTTTGGCCTGCCGGCCGAAACGCAGCCCATCTGGCTGGCACTGGCCAGTTCCAGCATCCTTTACAGTGCCTCGGTCCTGCCCCTGAGCCGCTGGGCCTTCCTGGGCGTTGCCGCGATCACCTGCCTGCTGCTCAACCCGTTCCTGATGACTCAAGCCTCGATCATGGACCTGCGCGGCCTGCTGATCCTGTGCTATTTCACTTTTTTGTGCAGCCTGACGATCTACAGCTTTTTCAAGTTGCGCCGCATCAAGCTGCACAACTACATCATGTCCAAGCGGCTGTCGGTGCAGGCCTATATCGACGCCCTGACCGAGATCCCCAATCGGCGCTCCTTTATGCTGCATGCAGGCCTGCTCCTGGGGGCCATGCCGCGTGAACACGATCATTACCTGGCAATGATCGACATCGACAACTTCAAGAAGGTCAACGACCGCTACGGCCATGATATGGGTGATGAGGTGCTCAAGCGCACAGCCGCCAGCATCAAGGCGGTGATGGTCGGGCATGAGTTTGCGCGCCTGGGCGGCGAGGAGTTTGCCGTGTACCTGTCAGGCGTACGCCGCGAAGACGTTGAGGGGCTGATGGCCAGCTTGTGTCGCCAGGTGCGCGAAGACCCCGATGAGCACCCGGTGACAGTGAGCATCGGCCTGGCACGGGTCGAAGACGCCGACACGCTCAACCAGGCGCTGGCCAAGGCCGACAAGGCCCTGTACAGGGCCAAGAACAGCGGCAAGGACCGGTTCAGCTTTTACTTATAGAAAGACACCGCTGAACCTGTGGGAGCTGGCTTGCCTGCGATGCAAACAACGCGGTCTCCCAGGCAAGCCACGGGGACTTCATCGCGGGCGAGCCCGCTCCCACAGGAGATGTTACTTGTCGCTCAGGTCGGTATTGCCATCCCAGCCACCGCCCAGCGCCGCGATCAACTGCACGCTGGCGATCAACCGGCTTTGCAGCAGGTTCAGTACGCTGCGCTCGGTGCTCAATGCGGTGGTCTGCACCGATACCACGTCAAGGTAGGCTATCAGCCCGGCCTTGTACTGGTTGGTGGTCAGGCGCAACGACTCGCGGGCCGAGTCCAGTGCCTGTTCCTGCACTACCGTTTCATCCCCCAGCACTTTCAACTGCACCATGTAGTTTTCCACTTCGCGCAAACCGTCGAGCACGGTCTGGCGATACTTGGCCACAGTCTGGTCATACACGGCTTCGTTGCGATCCACTTCTGCCGAACGCTGGCCACCGTCGAACAACGGCAGGGAGATTTTCGGCCCCACCGACCAGAAGCGGTTGGGTACGCTGATCCAGTCCTGGTACTGGCTGCTGCTGTAGCCGCCCGACAGGCTCAAACTGAAATCGGGGTAGTAGGCCGCCTTGGCCACGCCGATATTGGCGTTGGCGGCAATCACCGAACGCTCCGCCGAGGCGATGTCAGGACGCCGCTCCAGCAGTTGCGACGGCAGGCTGACCGGGATCTGCGGCAGTTTCGGCACGTCTTTTATTTCCGCCAGGTTGAACCCCGCTGGCGCCTGCCCGGTGAGCACCGCGATCGCGTTTTCAAACTGCGCCCGCTGCCAGATCAGGTCGATCAGGCTGGCCTGGGTGTTGCGCAGCTGGGTTTGCGCCTGGGCCACCGCATCCTTGCCGGAAATCCCCGCCCGGTACTGGTTTTCGCTCATTTTCAGCGAGCGCTGATAGGCCTCGACCGTGGCTTCGAGCAAGCGCTTCTGCTCATCGATCACCCGCAATTGCAGGTAGTTCTGCACCAGTTCCGACTGCTGACTCAAGCGCATGGCAGCGAGATCGGCCAGGCTGGCTTCGGCGCTCGCCTCGTTGGCTTCCAGGCCACGACGCAATTTGCCCCACACATCGGCCTCCCAACTGACCCCGACCTGGGCATTCAAGGTGTCGCGAATGCCGCTGCTGGAGCTGGTCAGGCTGGAGTTGGAACTGCCGGTACCCTGGCTGGAGCGGGTCTTGCCCACGCTCAGGTCGGCGCTGGGCAAGAACGCTCCGCGCGCACTGCGCACCAGAGCTTGGGCCTGACGGAACTGGGCTTCGGACTGGGCCACGCTCTGGTTGGCACTGTTGAGTTTTTCGACCAGGGCGTTGAGCTGCTGGTCGCCATACAGTTCCCACCATGCGCCACGGGCCAATGAATCGCTCGGGTTGGCCTGGGTCCAGCCGGCCGCCTGCTTGAACTCAAGGGGCGCCGCCGTTTGCGGGCGCTGGTAGTCCGGGCCAATTGCACAGCCGCTGAGCAACGCAATGGAAATCGCCGGGGCAAGGAGAAACAAACGAGAGGTCATAGCGGAGTTTCCAGAGCAGCATCAGTGCGCACGCCACGCCACTTGTTGAAGCGATGGCGCAGGCGGTCGAGATAGAGGTAAACCACCGGAGTGGTGTAAAGGGTCAGGATCTGGCTGAAGATCAGCCCGCCGATGATGGTAAGGCCCAGGGGCTGGCGCATCTCCGCACCTTCGGCGCTGCTGAGCATCAATGGCAAGGCACCGAGGATGGCCGCCAGGGTGGTCATCAGGATCGGCCGCAAGCGCTGCAGGCAGGCACTGCGGATCGAGGCTTGCGGGTCGAGGCCCGAATGCCGCTCCAGTTGCAGCGCCAGGTCGATCATCAAAATGGCGTTCTTCTTCACCACGCCGATCAGCAGGAACAGCCCCAGCAACGAGATCAGGCTGAACTCGCCCCCGGTCAGGTAAATGCTCAGCAGCGCGCCCACCCCGGCCGACGGCAAGGTCGACAGAATGGTCAGCGGGTGGATATAGCTCTCATAGAGAATCCCCAGCACCAGATACACCGCCACCAGCGCCCCGAGGATCATGAACGGCTGGCTTTTTTGCGTGGCGGCAAAGGCATCGCCCGTACCGGCCATTTTCACGATCACCTCTTCCGGCAGGCCGAGCTTGGCCACCGCCCGTTCAATGGCAGCCGTACCCTGCTCCAGGGTCACACCGGGGGCCAGATCAAAGGCAATGCTCTCCGAAGCGAACTGGCCTTCGTGGGAAACACGGTCGTTCTGCAGGCTGTTTTCATAGTGGGCAATGGCCGACAACGGAATCCGCTGGCCATCGGCAGTAATCACCTGCACCTGATTCAGGGTTTCCGGGTCCTGGGCGTACTTGGGGTTGACCTCCATCACCACCTGATACTGGTTCAGGCTGTCGTAGATGGTGGAAATCTGCCGCTGGCTGTAGGCGTTGTTGAGGACAGCGGTCACCATGTCCATGTCCACCCCCAGGCGCTTGGCCTGGTCGCGGTCGACCACCAGCGTCACCTGCTGGGCACCGCGACCTTCACGCGCATCAATGGCCGTCAACTCCGGCAATGCCTTGAACGCCGCCACCACTTTCGGATACCAGGTGCGCAACTCGCCAAGATCGCCACTTTGCAATATGTAGGAGTATTGCGAGCTGGTCTGGTCACGCCCGCCACCAAACTGCAGGTCCTGGTCGGCCATCAGCATCAGGCGGCCGCCGGGCACCTTGGGCATGTTTTCGCGCAGGCGTTCGATGACTTTTTGCGCCGACACCTTGCGCTCCGAGATCGGCTTCAAGCGCACGATCATAAAGGCATTGTTGGTGCCGCCATTGCCGCCAATAAAACCGGCGACGCTCTCTACCGCAGGGTCGGCCAGCACTGCCTTGCGGAAGATCTCCATCTTCGGCTGCATCACGCTGAACGACAGCCCATCGTCACCGCGCACAAAACCGATCAGTTGCCCGGTGTCCTGCTGCGGCATAAAGGTTTTCGGTACCACCACATACAGCGCCACGTTGACCCCGATGGTCACCAGCAGGCTGAGCAGGGTCAGGCGCTTGTGCCGCAGCACCCAGTCCAGGCTGCGGGCGTAGCCGCTGACCATGCGCTGGTTAAGGCGGATGCTCCAGCGTTGCATGGCGTTCTCGGTGCCCGGCACATGGGGCTTGAGCCAGCGCGCACAGAGCATCGGCGTCAGGGTCAGGGACACCACCAGCGACACGATGATCGAGGCGGCCAGGGTGATAGAGAACTCGCGGAACAGGCTCTCGACAATCCCGCCCATAAACAGGATCGAGAGGAACACCGCCACCAGCGACACGTTCATCGACAGCAGGGTAAAACCGACTTCCTTGGCCCCCAGCATCGCTGCTTTCATCGGTGCAATACCGGCATCGATATGCCGCGAGATGTTCTCCAGCACCACGATGGCGTCGTCCACCACCAGCCCGGTGGCCAGAATCAGCGCCATCAGCGACAGGTTGTTCAGCGAAAAACCATACAGGTACATGATGGCAAAGGTGCCCACCAACGACACCGGCACCGCCAGCGTCGGAATCAGCGACGCGCGGAAATTGCCGAGAAACAGGAACACCACCAGGATCACCAGCGCCACGGCGATCAGCAGGGTCATTTCCGCTTCATGCAACGTGGCCTTGATCACCGGCGAGCGGTCCATGGCCAGGTTCAACTGCACGCTGGCCGGCAGCACTGCCTGCAGCGCTGGCAACTGGGCCTTGATCGCGTTGACGGTCTCGATGATATTGGCCCCGGCCTGGCGGTTGACCACCAGCAACACCGCCGCATCGTTATTGAAAAACCCGCTGTTGTAACGGTCTTCCACGCTGTCCTTGACCTTGGCTACATGGCTCAGGCGCAGCGCCGCACCATCCTGGTAACGAATGATCAGCGGCTCGTAGTCCTTGGCTTTTTCCAGCTGGTCGTTGGCCTGGATCTGCCAGTTGCGCTCGCCATCGGACACCGCACCCTTGGGCCGGCGCACGTTGGCATTGGCGATGGTGCTGCGCACGTCATCCAGCGACACGCCGTACTGGTTGAGCAGTTGCGGTTCCAGTTCGATGCGCACGGCGGGCAGCGAACTGCCGCCAATCTGCACTTCACCCACACCCGGCACCTGGGACAGGCTTTGCGAGAGGATGGTCGAGGCCAGATCATAGAGCTGGCCCTTGGACAACACCTCGGAGGTCAGCGACAGCACCATGATCGGCGCTTGCGACGGGTTGATCTTCTTGTAGGTGGGCATGCTTTTCATGCCGCTGGGCAGCAGGTTGCGCGAGGCGTTGATTGCCGCCTGCACCTCCCGCGCCGCCCCGTTGATGTCGCGATCCTGATCAAACTGCAAAATCACCCGGGTCGAACCCTGGCTCGAATTGCTGCTCATGGTATTGACCCCGGCAATCGCACCGAAGGCCCGCTCCAGCGGCGTGGCCACGGTGGAGGCCATGACCTCGGGGCTAGCCCCGGGCAAGCTGGCCGACACCACGATCACCGGGAAGTCCATTTGCGGCAACGGCGACACAGGCAGCAAGCCAAAGCTCACCCCGCCCAGCAACATGATTGCCAGGCTCAGCAGCATGGTGGCTACCGGGCGCTTGATAAACGGGCCGGACAGGTTCATACCGACGCCTGCTCAGCCTGGGCCGCATTGCCGCGCCAGCGACGGCCCAAACGATCGAAGTACAGATAGATCACCGGCGTGGTAAACAGGGTCAATACCTGACTCACCAGCAAACCGCCGACCATCACCAGGCCCAGCGGCTGGCGCAATTCAGCACCGGAGCCGGTGGCCAGCATCAGCGGCACCGCACCGAACAGCGCAGCCAGGGTGGTCATCAGGATCGGTCTGAAGCGCAGCAGCGCCGCCTGATAGATCGCCTGCTCGGGCGCCATGCCCTGGTTGCGCTCGGCGTCGAGGGCGAAGTCGATCATCATGATCGCGTTTTTCTTGACGATGCCGATCAGCAGAATGATGCCGATGATCGCAATCATGCCCAGATCATTGCCGCTGAGGATCAACGCCAGCAAGGCACCGACCGCCGCCGACGGCAGGGTCGAGAGAATGGTGATCGGGTGGATATAGCTCTCGTAGAGCACACCCAGCACGATATACATGGTCACCACCGCCGCCAGAATCAGCAGCAAGGTGCTCGACAGCGAAGCCTGGAATGCTTGTGCGGCGCCCTGGAACTCTGTTTTGACCCCCACCGGCATGCCGATGTCCTTCTGCACCTGGTCGATCAGTTCCACGGCCTGGCCCAACGCCACGCCGGGCGCGAGGTTGAACGACACCATCACCGAAGGGAACTGGCCGATATGGGAAATCGCCAGTTGCGCCTGACGCTCCTCGACCCTGGCCAGGCTCGACAACCGCACCTGGCCGCCGTCAGTGGTTTTGACGTGGATCTGGTCCAGTGCCTGCGGGCCGATTTTCTCGCCGTCCTTGGCCTGCAAGACCACCCGGTACTGGCTGGCCTGGGTGTAAATGGTCGAAATCTGCCGCTGGCCGAAAGCGTCATACAAGGCATCGGTGATATTGGCCACCGACACGCCCAGGCGCGAAGCCGCATCGCGATCAATCACTAGGTACACCTGCAGGCCCTTGTCCTGCAGGTCACTGGCCACATCCACCAGCTCGGGCTGATTGGACAGCGCGGTGACCAGCTTTTGCGTCCAGGTGCTGAGCATGTCGGCATCCGGGGACGACAGGCTGAACTGGTACTGGGTACGGCTGACGCGGTCTTCGATGGTCAGGTCCTGCACCGGCTGCATAAACAGGCGAATACCCGACAGCTTGTCCAGTTGCGGCTGCAGCCGTGCAATCACTTCGGTGGCGCTGTCACTGCGTTCGCTGTGGGGCTTGAGGTTGATCAGCATACGGCCGCTGTTGAGCGTCGGGTTATCCCCGTCCACACCGATATAGGACGACAGGCTCTCGACATCCGGGTCTTGCAGGATGATCTTGCCCAGCTCCTGCTGACGCTGGCTCATGGCGCTGAACGAAATGGACTGCGGCGCCTCGGAAATGCCCTGGATCACCCCGGTGTCCTGCACCGGGAAAAAGCCCTTGGGCACCACCATGTACAGGAACACGGTCAGCGCCAGTGTGCCGATGGCCACCAGCAACGTCAGCGGCTGGTGCTTGAGCACCCACTGCAACATGCGCCCGTATTCGGCGATCATCCAGTCGATAAACGCGCCGCTGGCACGGTAAAAGCGCCCCTGCTCTTCGGGCTTGGGTTCGGCCTTGAGCAGGCGCGCGCACATCATCGGGGTCAGGGTCAGCGAGACCACCAGCGAGATCAGGATCGCCACCGCCAGGGTGATGGCGAACTCACGGAACAGGCGCCCGACCACATCGGCCATAAACAGCAGCGGGATCAACACCGCAATCAGCGACAGGGTCAGCGAGATCAGGGTAAAGCCGATCTGCTTGGCGCCCTTGAGCGCCGCCTGCATCGGGCTGTCGCCTTCCTCGATATAGCGCGAGATGTTTTCCAGCATGACGATGGCGTCATCGACAACAAAACCGGTGGCGATGGTCAGGGCCATCAGCGTCAGGTTGTTGATCGAGAACCCGGCCAGGTACATCACGCCAAAGGTGCCGACCAGCGACAGCGGCACGGCAATCGACGGGATAATGGTGGCGCTGGCGCGGCGCAGAAACAGGAACGTCACCATCACCACCAGGGCGATGGCGATCAGCAATTCGTGTTGCACATCACGCACCGAGGCACGGATGGTTTGCGTTCGGTCGGTGAGCACCGTGACATCGATACCGGCAGGCAGGTTATCGGTGATGCTCGGCAGCAGCGCCTTGATCCGGTCCACCACTTCAATCACGTTGGCGCCGGGCTGGCGCTGGATATTGAGCAGCACGGCCTGGTTTTCGTTGGCCCAGGCAGCGAGACGCTCGTTCTCGGCACCGTCGACAATCTCGGCCACGTCCTTGAGCCGCAACGGCGCACCGTTGTTGTAGGCAAGGATCAGCTCGGCGTATTCCTGCGGGGTTTTCAGCTGGTCATTGGCGTCCAGCATCGACACCCGGGTCGGGCCGTCGAAGTTGCCCTTGGGCTGGTTGACGTTGGACGCACCGATCAGGGTGCGCACGTCGGCCAGGTTCAGGCCGTTGGCGGCCAGCGCCTCGGGGTTGACCTTGATCCGCACCGCCTGGCGTTGACCGCCGGCAATACTGACCATGCCCACGCCGCTGATCTGGGCGATTTTCTGCGCCATGCGCGTATCGACCAGATCATTGAGCTTGGGCAACAGCATGGTCTTGGAGCTGATGGCCAGGGTCAGCACCGGGGTATCCGCCGGGTTGACCTTGTTGTACACCGGCGGTGCCGGCAAATCCTTGGGCAGCAGGTTGCTGGCGGCGTTGATCGCGGCCTGCACCTGTTGCTCGGCAACATCCATATTGATGTCGAGGTTGAAACGCAGGGTCAGCACCGACGCGCCGCCGGAACTGGTGGAGGCCATTTGCGTCAGCCCCGGCATTTGCCCGAACTGACGCTCAAGCGGCGCCGTCACCGCGCTGGTCATCACATCCGGGCTGGCCCCCGGATACAGGGTCATCACGCGAATAGTCGGGTAGTCGACCTGGGGCAAGGCCGATACCGGCAGCAAGCGATAGGCGATGATCCCGGACAGCACGATGGCCAGCATGCACAGCGTGGTTGCAACCGGGCGCAGGATAAACAGGCGCGACAGGTTCATTCGCGGGCCTTGGACTTGGTTTTGTCGGCGACAGGTGCGGCATCGGCTTCAGGGCCGCCCTGCAGATGCTGCACCGGGGTGGCAGGTACTTCGGCAGTGTCGTTGACCACTTCCACCGCGCCGCCATCACGCAGACGGTCAGTACCTTCAAGCACCACGCGATCACCCGGCTTGAGGCCGTCTTCGATCACGGTCACATCGCCATCGGTGGCACCCACTTTGATGCTGCGAATCTTGACCTTGTTGTCGCCGTCCATCGCATACACGAACGAGCCGTTGGTGCCGTACTGAATAGCCGCAGTCGGGGCCAGCACCACGTTTTTCAGGGTGTCGGCCAGCAGGCGTACATTGACGAACTGGTTGGGAAACAGCGCCTGATCGCGGTTCTCGAACAACGCCTTGAATTTCAGGGTGCCGGTGGTGATATCAATCTGATTGTCGATGCTGCTCAACACGCCGACTGCCAGTTCCTGGGTGTCGCCACGATTCCAGGCCTGCACCGGCATTTTCGCGCCGCTGCGATAACGCTCAAGCACCAGCGCCAGGTTGGTTTCGGGCAGGGTGAAGCTGACTACGATGGGCTCGGTCTGGGTGATCACCACCAGCGCCGTGGCATCGTTGGCCGCCACCAGGTTGCCAACATCCAGCTGTCGCAAGCCGACACGGCCACTGATCGGGGCACGGATCTTGGTGAATTCCAGATTCAGCTTGGCGTCATTGACCGCCGCCTGATTGGTCTTGACCGTGCCCTGATACTGACTGACCAGCGCTTCGGCGGTGTCCAGGGTCTGCTTGGCGATACTGTCCTCGGCGTACAGGCCGCGATAGCGCTGCACATCGACCTGGGCGTTTTTCAGCTGGGCCTGATTCTGCAGCAGCGTGCCTTCGGCTTGCAGCAGTGCATTTTGATAGCTGCGCGGGTCGATTTCAGCCAGCAATTCGCCAGCTTTGACCATTTGCCCTTCCTTGAAGTAGACCTTGACCAACTCACCGGCTACACGACTGCGCACATTGATGGTGTTCAATGCGGTCACGGTGCCGAGCGCCTTGTAATAAATCGGAAAATCACCCTGTTTTACTTCCGACACCCGCACCGGCACGGGCTGGGTCGAGCCACCAAAGCCAGGGCGCATCATGCCCGAACGACCGGCGTGCCCGGCGGGCTGATCGGTCGCCGCTTTTTTTGCGGCAGACGGCCATAGCCACCAGCACAGGCCAAGGACTATCAGCAAGACCAGCAGGCCAACCAGCCAGCGACGAGATTTGTGGGAAACAGAGGATTGCATGGAGTGATCAACCATTAGCGCGAGCGAGAATTTTCAGGAAGTGGAACGATAAGCAGTGCAGACCGTTATGAAAAGGTTCTTTACCCGCTATTTACGTTATAGACGTGTCACTGAGATGAAGATGGGCGGATTTTCAGGTAAACCGCAGCGATATCATCGCGAGCAAGCCCGCTCCCACAGGATATTCACTGCCCATGTGGGAGCGGGCTTGCTCGCGATGCAGGCAACGGGGTCGGGCAGGTAGTACGAAAAAAAAACGGCCCGGCACTTCAAGTGCCAGGCCGTTTCGGGCTTGCGCTGGGACTTACTTCAAAACAGCCAGGGCTGCTTCGTAGTTCGGCTCTTCAGCGATTTCTTGAACCAGCTCGCTGTGCAGCACGTTGTTGTTTTCGTCCAGTACCACCACCGCACGCGCAGTCAGGCCAGCCAGCGGGCCATCGGCGATTGCCACGCCGTAGTTCTCCAGGAACTCGCGGCCGCGCAGGGTCGACAGGTTTTGTACGTTTTCCAGGCCTTCAGCGCCGCAGAAGCGGGCTTGGGCGAACGGCAGGTCAGCCGAGATGTTCAGTACAACAGTGTTTGGCAACGCATTGGCTTCAGCGTTGAACTTGCGTACCGAAGCGGCGCAGGTCGGGGTGTCTACGCTTGGGAAGATATTCAGCACTTTGCGCTTGCCGGCAAAGTCGGCCAGCGTTACATCGGACAGATTACCGGCAACCAGCGAAAATGCTGTGGCGATGGAACCCACTGCAGGCAGTTCGCCATTGACTTGAACAGGGTTGCCTTTGAGCGTCACTTGAGCCATGAACGATATCCTTTTTGACAGGTTGTTGAAGAGGCCGAAGTTAAACATGAATCAGCCGGGCTCACCTATGGGCTGAACATAAAATCTCATGCTTCTCATTACAAAAAGACTGTTCCTACATCCACCCTTCCAGCGCCCAGGTTAACTATTTCGCACCCAGGCAGGTATTTCTGTATACCCGTGCGCAAAACAACCAAAAAACCCTACACGCAATGAGCCAAATCTTGACCTGCTGCTAGCGTTCACGGCTAGCGCCCAAGGAACAGGATCGCCATGCCCATCACTCGCCTTGCCTCAGGTCTGTTGTTCAGCCTCGCCCTGTGCCCCGTTGCCGATGCATGGGCGGACAATGCCGAGACCGCCAACAAAAGCAACAACCCGCTCAACCTGGCCCCCGGCATCAACCTGCAGGACTACTACACACCGCAGGTCTACGACAGCAATATCCACACCAACGACGCCCTGTTGCGCGGCGCCCTGCCCGTGGCGCCCAACGACTTTATCGGCGTGCCGCAACTGCTGCGCGTCACGCTGCCAGTCAGCACCCGCCCCGACCCGCACGGCGGCTACAGCACCGGCATGGGCGACCTCAATCTGTTCGATATTTTCCTGCTCAAGACCGAAGGCGTGCAATTGGGCATCGGCCCGCAAATCACCGCGCCCACCGCCGAGCATGACGAACTGGGCACCGGCAAGTGGCAAGCCGGCCTCGCGGCCATTGCCATCGACGCTTCGCCACGGGGCCTGCTGGGCGCACTGGTGCAGTATCAGAGCTCGTTTGCCGGGGACAGCGACCGCCAGCATGTCGAAAGCGCCACCTTCCAGCCATTTATCATCCACAACCTGCCCAAGGGCTGGTACCTGCGTTCTACCGGCACCTGGACTTACGACCTGAAAAACAACACCCACTACATCCCCGTCGGCCTGGGTGTGGGCAAGGCCTGGAAAGCCGGCAGCAACATCCTCAATGCCTTCGTTGAGCCGCAATGGACCGTGGAACGCAAGGGCGACGACCTGCCCCAGTTCACCCTGTTCGCCGGGATCAACGTCACCTTCGGGAAATAGGGAACCGCCATGCACATCAAGCCCCCCTGCAGCCTGCTCGCTGTCTGCCTGTCCATCGCGGCAGGCAACGCCGCGGCCATCAACTTCAGCGCCACCCCCGCCGAGGCCACGACCATCGCCAGGGAAGCCTACCTGTATGGCTTCCCGGTGGTGGAGATGTACAAAACCCTCTACACCCAGGCCGTGGATACACAGGGCAATAATTTCAAGGCGCCGTTCAACCAAATCGGCAACACCGCGATGGTGTTCACCCCCCGGGATACGGCGTTCGTAACCCCCAACTCGGACACGCCCTACTCGTTCCTGTGGATGGACCTGCGCACAGAACCGCTGGTGCTGACCCTGCCTGCCATTGAGGACGGCCGCTACTACTCCACCCAACTGATCGACCTGTACACGCAAAACTTCGCCTACCTGGGCACCCGTACAACAGGTAATAAAGGCGGCAATTTCATGATCAGCGGGCCCGGCTGGAGCGGGGAAAAACCCGCCGGTATCGATGCCGTGATCCCCAGTGAGAGCGCCATTGCCTACGGCTTGTATCGAACGCAACTGTTCGATGATAAAGACCTGGCCAAGGTCAAGCAGATACAACGCGGTTACAAGGTCCAGCCCCTGAGCCAGTTTCTCGGCAAATCCGAGCCCGCAGCAGCCCCAGCCGTGGACTGGCCTGCGCCCGTTGCCGACATGAGTGACAGCCCCGAACTGTTCAAGTACCTCAACTTCATGCTCGCATTTGCCCAGCCTCAACCCAGCGAAACGGCGTTGCGCGAGCGCTTCAAGAAAATCGGCATTGAACCGGGCCAGCCCTACAACCTGACCGAGCTGACAGCTGAACAGCGCAAGGCACTGGAGGACGGAATTGCGGCAGGCAAGGCCGAATTCGCGCAGTTTAAAAAAGACAAGGTCGACACCCATGAAATCAGCAGCGGCGACCTGTTCGGTTCCCGCGAACACCTGCACAACAACTACCTGTATCGCTACGCGGGCGCCAACATGGGGATATTCGGCAACTCGGCCGCGGAGGCCAATTACATCGGCTACTTCGTCGACAACCAGCAGCACCCCGTCGACGCCTCAAAACACAGTTACACCCTGCATTTCAACAAGGATGCGCTGCCGCCCGCCAATGCGTTCTGGTCGCTGACGATGTATGACGGCAAAAACAAATTGCTGGTCGACAACCCGATCAACCGCTACCTGATCAACTCACGCATGTTGCCGGACCTTAAGCGCAATACCGATGGCAGCGTGACGCTGTATGTGCAGCACAAGGCGCCCGCCAGCGAGCTGCAAAACAACTGGCTGCCAGCACCTGACGGGCCGTTTTATGGTGTATTGCGCATTTACATGCCCAAGCCCGAGGTTGCCAGCGGAGAATGGAAAATGCCCTTGCTGACGCCGGTGGTTAGCCAAACACCTCCGTAGCAGCTGCCGAAGGCTGCGTCCGCGTAGTGCAGCCTTGGTAATGCCAGAGTGCACGGTATGGTCGTAGAACCTTGGATTCAGGTTCTACGACGGCTACGCCGCCGAACGCAGCCTCGCTCCGCTCGTCAGCTGCTACGCAATATCCGGGTCTGGCGGCTACACCGGGTACCCTTACTTGTTGAGCTTCAAATAAGACTGGTGCAAGTCCGAGGCCCAGGTATCAATCACGTTTTTCACATCATCGGCCTTCATTGCCTGGCTGGCATTGGCCAGCGGCTTGCCGGTGCCCTTGCGCACCACCTGGGCCACCACGTCCTGGCTTTTCCCGTCGATAAATACCGCCTCGGTGGCCAGTTGGGTTTCCTGGTCGCGAATCCCCGACGCCGTGCTCACGGCCGCCGCTACCAGTGCTACCGGAATGTATTCATACGGCGCCAGGCTTTCGGTCTCGCTGCTCACTGCGGTGATGGCCGCACGCACCACAATCACGCCCGGCCCCGGGGCACTGGCCAATGGCAATGACTTGCTCAGCTCGCGCTTGAGCGCCTGGTCGTAATACTGGGTGATGCCATTGAGGGTGCTTTGCGGGATTTTTTCGGTTGGCTTGGGCGCCGGATAAAGCTGGGTGGGTTCGATATACACGCTGGTGTACTGTTTTGGCTTCAGTTTGGGATCGACCCAGCGCATCACCTCAGCACCAGAAGGCGACTTGGCCTCTTTGAGGCGGCTGTAATCCTTTAAAAAACCGGAATATTCATCCGGCTGCTGGACCTTGCTCGCACAACCGACCATCCCGATTGATGCGATGCACAATGTACCGATCATTAAGCCAAGCTTCATTCTGTAGCTCCTGTAGGGGGCGCAGCCGTAAGAACGCGCCCCTATAGGTATAGCCAAGCATTGAACAATCACCTCAGAACCCGGTTTTATCCGACGATGATTGTGATCGAATGCTCAATACATATCGGCATGAGCCTTACAGCTCAGTTATAGCTGGTGATTAGAAAACACTCGAAAACCAGATCAGATTGATCAGGATGTGCCTGAACCGGTGCATATTTGTGCTCCGCATTAATTCTTGTTTTCTGAATCTGTTTTGTTTTTGCCCCGCTTCCTAAAGTTCACCCTGCGCCAGACCACGAGGCCTGGCAGGACTTTGAACCGTGGAAGACTTGAGCATGAGCACAGCACTGAACGGGCAGGCCTATAACTACAAGGTCGTGCGCCAATTCGCCATCATGACCGTGGTGTGGGGTGTAGTCGGCATGGCCATGGGCGTATGGATCGCCTCGCAACTGGCCTGGCCACAGATGAACCTCGACCTGCCCTGGACCACCTTCGGCCGCCTGCGACCCTTGCACACCAGCCTGGTGATTTTCGGCTTTGCCGGCAGCGCGCAATTTGCCGCCAGCTATTACGCCGTACAACGTACCTGCGGGGTACGGCTGTACTCGGACAAACTCGCGGCCTTTACCTTTTGGGGCTGGCAGTCGGTGATCGTGATCATGCTGGTCACCCTGCCCCTGGGCTACACCACCACCAAGGAATATGCCGAAATCGAGTTTACCGGCGCTGTCTGGCTGACCGTGGTGTGGGTGGCCTACGCCATCGTGTTTTTCACCACCGTGGTGCAACGCAAGACAAAGCATATCTATGTCGGCAACTGGTTTTTCGGCGCCTTTATCCTGGTGATCGCCATGCTCCATGTGGTCAACCACCTGGCGATCCCCGTGGACTGGTTCAAGTCATACCCGGTGTATGCCGGCGCCACCGATGCGATGGTGCAGTGGTGGTACGGGCATAACGCCGTAGGCTTCTTCCTGACTACGGGCTTTCTGGGGATGATGTACTACTTCGTGCCCAAACAAGTCGGCAAGCCGATTTACTCTTATCGCCTGTCCATCGTACATTTTTGGGCACTGATCACCCTGTATATCTGGGCCGGCCCCCACCACTTGCACTACACCGCGCTGCCGGACTGGGCCCAGTCCTTGGGCATGGCGATGTCGATCATCCTGCTGGCCCCCAGCTGGGGCGGCATGATCAACGGCATGATGACCCTTTCGGGCGCCTGGCATAAATTGCGCACCGACCCGATCCTGCGGTTTCTGGTGCTGTCGCTGGCGTTCTACGGCATGTCGACCTTTGAAGGCCCGATGATGGCGATCAAGACCGTTAACGCCCTCTCCCACTACACCGACTGGACCATCGGCCACGTTCACGCCGGGGCCCTGGGCTGGGTGGCGATGATCACCTTCGGCGCGCTGTACCACATGATCCCGAAAATCTTCGGCCGCGAGCAGATGTACAGCACCCCGCTGATCAACCTGCACTTCTGGCTGGCCACCATTGGCACCGTGCTTTATATCGCCTCGATGTGGGTCAACGGCATCACCCAGGGCCTGATGTGGCGCGCAATCAACGATGACGGCACGCTGACCTACTCGTTTGTGGAGTCACTGCAGGCCAGCCACCCTGGCTTCGTCGTGCGCCTGGTGGGCGGTGTGTTTTTCCTCTGCGGCATGCTGCTTATGGCCTACAACGTCTGGCGCACGGTGCGCGTAGGCAACCTCAAACAGGCCGAACTGACTGCCCGGATCGCCTGAGCCCCCTGCAACGCAGGCCAAGGGCCTGCGTTGCCTTTGCGCAAGGAACCTTGCCCATGCTCGACCTCGCCCTCAACAGCGCCGCCGTGATCAGCCTGTACTTCGCGGTGGGCTGGTGCCTGAAGCACAAAACCGCAAAGGATATCGACGAAGCCAGCCTGATGCCCTTTGCCGACGACCCGGAAGTGGCGCGCCGGGTCGAACTGGCCACCGGCAAAACCGTCAATGCCGTGCAGACTGCCGAGCCAGAGCCGCCCAAGCCGGGTTGGGGCAAGCTGGAACTGTAAAATCGGGAGAATGGCACTGCGACAGATTAAATCCGCACCATTAGTTGCACTGGGAACGCATTCAGCGGCATTCTGCCACTCTGGGTTCAACGAACTATTGATCGATAACGCACTCAATCTGTACTGCCATTAATACCTTTCCGACAGAGACGCTCATGACTTCCAAGCTGGAACAACTCAAGCAGTTCACCACCGTGGTCGCAGACACCGG
>Ga0256410_1000529_pt1 | contig 36434 bp, 49 predicted proteins | sample PhyWR1_FD_185983 | JGI IMG/M metagenome (GOLD analysis project Ga0256410, IMG submission 185983) | Leaf surface microbial communities from wheat plants in UC Gill Tract Community Farm, Albany, California, United States - DLSL W.R1 | ecosystem: Host-associated > Plants > Phyllosphere >... | reverse complement strand
AAAGCTGGCGGCAGTGGCTGGCAAACACGACTGGACCAGGCGTTGCAGCAGTATGTGCAAGAGCATCAGCGCTAATGATCTGCCCTGTTTGCGGTGTCGCTGCGCTGGAGCATGAAACCCGTGACCTGCCCTACTCCTACAGGAAGGATTTCACATCGATACCGGCGGTGACGGGCGACTTCTGCCCGGCCTGCGGGGACGCTCTTCTGGATGCCAGCGAATCGGCTCTTATCAGCGCCGCGATGCTGGTTTTCAAGGATCACGTCAATTTATCGACATACTGATATTTGCCTCATAGCTATCCATTGCAACGGAAAAGCCCCGCATATACGAAGCATTTTCAGTGCAAGCCAGCAAATATCTAGAAAGCTTCTACAGGTTCCTGTGCCTCCTTCACTGCTTTGTTTATCTCAAATTTGGGGTAGGTGAAACGCATGATCAATTGAGTCTCAGCGCCTTGCCCTGAAATAATCAAATCAGCACTTCGTGCAGTGTCTGGAGCGACTGCAAGCATACTGACGGCACTTCTAAGGTTCGGCTTAACCTCAGCACCTTCTAGAAAGGTGTAGGTCAAATTACCAGCGCTTAAACCAACATTTTCATAGCTGGATATTTTAGACAGGTATTGTTCTTTGCTTTTAGCCGTCGCGGCCAGATCAACAAGATCAAGAAGTGTTTTATCGTCCGTCATCGAAATCAACGCAAAGGTCTTGGAAATTGTGGTGTAAGCCTTTGTGTAAGCACCTTGCTCATAGGGGGTGACCAAAGACACCATGACCAATTTTCCATCCGAGAAAATCAACGCACCTGTAAACTTAGTCCCGACAAAGTCAACATCATCGATACACCTTGCAGTGCCGCCGATTTCCGCTGAACAGTCGTAATATCCCTTCGCCGTGGTGAATTTCTCAAGCGGTGTATGGTAAGCGTAACCTTTAAATAAATTATTCTCGGCCAAGGCATTTTCCATCCCGGCAAGCAGGCCAACTACAGTTCCCAAAACAGTCGCTATTTTACGTGACATAGAATCCCTTCCTTTTTATTTGAGTCCGCATTAATGGCTCAATGCTATCAAGCGATTCACAGAAATGTCTCCTTAATTCCACAACACCACCCCCTCCTCACTCGGCACCACCAAGTCCGGCAGTTCAATCACTACCCCTGCCCGAAACGGCTGCACCTTATCCGCTAACCCCAGGGTGGCATCGAGCACGGCCTCGACCGTGCCGTTGGAAGGCGACGAAACAATGGTCACCGCACGAACGACTCAGCCTGGAAGAAAGCCAGGGTCAGGGCGGCGAAGAAATGGCAGGAGAAGTATTTGCGGCCGACACATGATGGTTTCGCCCGGATCAGCATTCACAACCTGAAACACACCTTTGGCAGAAGGCTACGTGCAGCAGGCGTGACTAAGGAGGATCGCAAAGCATTGCTCGGCCATAAGAACGGCAGCATCACCAGTCACTACTCAGCGGCAGAGCTGGACCAACTGATTGAGGCTGCAAGCAAGGTATCAGTGACCGACTCACGCGCACCAGCGCTGACGATCCTGAAGAGGAGGCAGGGATAACAGGAAAACCCAAGGTCACTCGGAAAGTCACTAGGGCAGAAATGAAAAAGCCACCGAGAAGGTGGCTAAGTCATTGAATAATATGGTCGGGACGGAGTGATTCGAACACTCGACCCCTAGCACCCCATGCGTGCTAAGACTATCGAAACCCTTACAGATCAAGCATTTATGGGGGCGCCCACTGCAATCGATGCCCAACAGTGCTTAGTGAGGTTCCACGATTCCCCGCAAATCTCCCTCAGCGGATACTGCTACCTCACCCGGCGTTCTTTCGAAAAAAATCCAGTCAGCTCACTCCGCACTACTCGCTGTCACCCATTTAGATGACAGCAACGAAGGCTGTCACATACCATGCGCATCAAATCAACGCTGGGATCTAAGAAATCCCTCATAAAATACTGAATGAGCAAGGCAAGCATGACTACCGAAAAAGGGAAATTAGACTGGGTTCAAGCACTGAGAGGCATTGCTGCTTTGCTGGTGGTTCTCTGTCACGCCCGTGATTACTTAATAGGTACAGAAAATTTCTCCTTCGCCGAAAGCATTCTATTGCCTGGAGCTATGGGGGTAGATCTGTTTTTCATTATCAGCGGCTTCATTATGGTGTATTCAACCCGCAATGCTGACGGGAGCATCACATACGCTAAAGAATTCTTAATTAAGCGCTTCTCAAGAGTCTGGCCGACATATACGGTTATTACAATTTTGTGGGCAGTATGCGTTTCAGGATTTGCCTACTTCTCAAACATTGACAACCTGATAATTTTCTTGAAGAGTATATTTTTCGTACCCGTAAAAGAGTTCGCCCCACTTTATTTTGATCCAATCATTCCTATTGGGTGGACGCTAAATTTCGAAATTTACTTCTATGCTGTTTTCGGACTATCACTTCTATTTAAAAAACTGAGACTGGTTGCAATGCTTTGCTGGATTGCACTAACAGTCATAGCTCTGCCAATGGCAACGCGTGACTTTTCACTAAACCCATTTACCTATTACACATTCACACCCAACTATCTAAACCTAATGACCAACCCAATAATTCTTGAATTTGTAGCAGGCGCATTAATTGGCCATATCTACCTGAACGACAGAGCATTCATCAAAAGTAAAACCATTGCGACAAATCTAATTTTAGCCAGCGTCGGACTTGTAATTTGGTACAACTATTCTGGCGCCGGAAATCTCCATGGAATAACCAAGTGGGGCGGATCATTATCCTTAATGGTTTTGTGCTTAGCTATTTCAAGCAAAAATCTTCTTCTCAAAATCCCGCAACCACTAATATGGCTTGGTAAAATATCGTTCTCCTTATATTTAACTCACTACCTGACCAGGTTCTTCCTGGACGGACTAATGGCGAAAGCTGGTCTCTCTAGCTTTACTCATACGTGGAGTTTTATTGCATTTTCCACAGTCGTGTGTATTTCGGTTGCTGGAATATCCCAATATTGGCTCGAGCAAAAACTGTCTGACGCTTTCAAAAATATTTTATTAAATAATAAAACTGCTCAAAAATCCCCTCCTGCAACCAAGGCTGCATGATTGTCATGACCCCTCTCCATTTGGAGAGGGGGTTAACCGGGATAGTTAAAACGCCCGCTTAAGAATCACTGAAATTTCAGTATTTGGGATGACAACATTGTATGTCAGGGGATTGGAAATAACGACATGCACTACACCGTTCCCAGCCCATGCCACAGGCACACATCCAAAAATTGAACGTAACGCATACACGTCAACACGATCATTCAATTTAGCTGTAGCAAGGGTGATATCAAATGAAGCAGAAGCCCCCGCGTTGATCGCACCTGAGTAAGTAGCACTCGCATGATGCGTGTGATGCTGAATTATGTCATACATATCCAGCGGTTCAGGTATGCTAACGCCAAGACGATTCTCTCCACTACTACCAGCGGAACCTATAATTAACGAGGGTTTATCATGGAGTGTGTACTTTGTAATCGCCTCTTCATTACCCAGAGGTATCAAGGCCAAGTTTTTGATAACCTGCCGACCTGGATCCTTTACGGTGCAGACAAAACCATTTGAAGAAGGATTTTCAATAGTTAACCCCTCCCAAGTTTGCGAATACACAGCATCCCCCCATTCTGCCCATGTTCGGCATCCCTCCACGTTTTCATTCAGAAACAAGTTAGTTTCTGACCAGTTATCGGGCTGGGAGAAATCATAGGCTACCCGATTATCAGCAATGCTATTTGTGTCGAATGTATTTCTGTTAGCAGCGCCACCAAAATAATGGGCTATGCCACAAGGCTTGATAATATTTTGCTTAATTACGTTAAAAAATGATTGAATAACATTTGCAGGAGTACTTCCACTATTCCAATGAAATGCGATATTGAAATTAGCAATTTCATTCTTGCTTATAGTGCATTGCATTGCGTTTCTAATTGAAAAACAAGTACCTACCCCCACGCCCATCCCAACCAAAGTCAACTTACTCACGTCACTATCAATGCAAAGACCAGGGGCATAGCCAACCGGGCGATATGTTTCAAAAGCAGTGCCCCCATGGCTCAGCTCAAGCCTGTTACGGCGGCCAGAGCCCCCACCAACTAATTCAACGTTGGGATACATATTGACTTTTTGCCCTAACTTGTACGTTCCATTAATCCTGCAACGGCCACCACCATCTGAGTAAAGAATGGAACCTACCATGTTGAGTAGCGGAGCAATATCTGCTCCCTCAATTGCGCCCGCCTGTTTGATGTGGAGCGACCGATAAACCAGCTTCCAGCGCGCACCATCCGCCCCCACGATTACTGTGACTCCATTGTCCGGGGTAGTAGTGTCATCAGGATCTACGTAAAAATCACCTCCACCCTTATCGCCCTTGCTGTAGTAACCCAACGTCCTTGCGCGCTGGTTCCGGCTTGAAGATAGCAATCGCAGCGCTCCAACATTATCAACTCTGCGAGACAGGCCATATTTCAGGTAGTCGAACAATGTACCTGCATCATAAAAAATCCCGGTGGTTGTATTAACCAATCCGCTGACGCTCTCGATGAGCTCTGAGAAAAACCGCTTCGACCACCCAAGCGTGGCGGCGTCTTGTGAGACTTCAGGATCTTTCAAATCCCGAATCCCATTCCCCTTTGCCCTATACCACCCTGCCCCGTCCACGTCGAAATTACCCAACCGCAACGAGCGTGTGCTCCAGCGAAAGAGCTGTTTAAGCGCCTGCCAGATCCTGTCGAAGTCGCGGTTTACAGTCGAAGAAAGGAAGTCGCCATTCTCCTGGTAGTCATTCAGCCGCTCAAACGGCACGTTGAGTTGTAGGTAGATATCAGCCTGATCGACCGGCGCCACTGTAAAAGTGATAGTGCTGGTGGGGTTTCCCACATTAGTGATGGCGAACCCGGAACTGATCTCGATGCCGTCGATGTATACGTCCAGGTCTGTCGCGGCCAGCAGCAAGAAGGGAATGGTGAATATCTTTGTCACGCCGTTGCCGGTGTAACGCTTGTCGGTGGGTCCTTCTGGAACTGCCATGATCTGCCCCTTGGTGGTGGCGGGCTAGTAGTCCACTTGAACTTCATGGACGCCCGCATCTGGACGCCAATCGTCACGCCGGGCCTCTGTCGGTTTCCCGACTATTCGGCCAATGCGTACGGGGGTTTGGCTGATGGCGCCAGCGCCTGAGTCGAGGTAGTCGTCGGCCTGATTGGTCAATGCCGGGTTGAAGTCGCGCATCTGGTCCCACAGCGGGCCGCGCAGTACGTCAACGTGTGCCCACAGGAAGCGGGCTGACAAGGGCGATTCAAAGGCGTCAAGGATGCGTTTCTGTTTGTTGGTGCTCGAGTACTCTTCCCCTACCCCGCAGCCGGTGCCCTTCAAGGCTTGCTTGAGGATGTTGGGAACAAACCCGCCCGGCCCGTTGGTTTCAACAACCACTCGGGTGATTTGAAATTTAACGACAAGCTCTCGCACCTGGTGCACTTGGCCACCTATGATCCGCCCTTTGTCGTCGAACTCGGCCAGTTCGCCGGTCAAGCCTTCGGCGACGTGCCAGTAGAGTTGTCCGCGTGCGTCGGTCAGCAGCAGCGTGAACGCCGAAGCATCTGATTTGATCTTGCCTAGCGAACAGTCCCAATAGGCTACTGCGCCGACAATCTGAGTTGAGCCCAGGAACATGGCCACCGCGTTGTTGGCGTGGCGCAGAGTGGGCTGGACGTCGTAGGGGATGATGCGTTCAGGGTCCAGACGAACCTCCGTCACGGGTTTCGAGTGGAGCTGATACTGCGAATCCCATTCGTTGATGGTGCGGGTTTTCTTGCGACGGTCGGCCAGCTCGGCAGCGTTGAAACGCTCCGGCCATGCGCTGCCGGCGTAGCAGTCCACAAGCGTTTGTGGAGGCGTGAAGAAGGCGATACCGCTTTTCGTCAGTTGATAATCGACACCCAATGCCAATAACCGGGCGTGCTTGCCGATACCTGAAAACACCACGTCCGGAACAAAAGGCAGGTCGTAGGCATTGAGCTTGGCGTCGTCTATCCGGTGTTCCTGGGCGAACATGCGGATGGTCAGGCAGTCAGCGCCCAAGCCCTCTACTTCGTCGTAGAGGCTGTCGTGGGTGTGCGGTGTGCCGATGAACAATTGCCGTGCGCCTGGCACCATGATGTGGATCTGTTCACCCAGCCGGTAGCGCATTTTCTCCCGCGCCTCGGGCGTGCCAATGTTGCGCGGCACTTCTACGTCATCGTTCTGGCACTCGTCTGCACGAGCCGAGGTGACGTTGGACAAGATGCCTTTGGCGAACATGCTGCCGTTGCGGCTGTCGACTGCCCCCAATACCCACCACTGTTCCACCGTGCCTTGGTTGTGGGGCAGCAGGTGGCGCGTCAGCGGGTGGTTGCGGATGACATTCTGTGTGTCGCGGCTGGTCTTATAGGCAGTGGGGTCAGACTCTGACTGGTGCAGGATTCGATAGGTCGGGTCGCAGTAGTACCGCCATGCGTTATAGACCGCCAGCAGCGTGGATTTGCCGAACCCACGGAAACAGCGCAGCACCGCGAGGTTTCCACGGTGCTCCAGCCAGTAGCAGGCCCGCACATGTATGTCCGGTACCGCCCAACGCATGCGCTTGGCCCACATCAGGAAGAAGACCAGCAGCGAGACCTTAGTGGACATTGGTGCCCTTACTTACACGCTCCAGCAGCGCCAGGGCCTGACGTTCGGCCTGTGCGACTTCTTGATCCAGCTCCTTTTCCTGATCATTAAGGGATGGATCTTTGTCCTTGGTCAGCGTGCTGGTGATGTTCATGACTTTGACCAATAAGGTCATGGACGCCGCTGCGTTCTTCTTCGACCAATAGCGGTTGCCGCGCTCTTCCTGCGTCAGGTCAGACGCCGATTTGCCTGCGCCTGGCCATGTTGACGGATCGGCCTCGTTGATCACCACGTCAGCCAGACCCACGGACAACTCCTGCAGGCGGGCGATTTGATCCAGCCTCATCGTTTCACCCCTACAGCTGCCCCAAGGTTTGGCGCACGATCGGGCATGGCTTCGCCCGGTTCCCACCAGAACGATTGCCCGAAGTCCTTTTGTGCGCGGCGTTTCATACGGCGCAGGTAGCCGGGTGACAGCAGCTCTTGCATGTCATGGAACACGGCATGCTCAAAAGCGGCCTTGGTGTACCAGCTGCGAATAAACGGGGTGTTCTGGTAGCCGAGGCGAAGCAGGTTTGCACCGACGTCTTGAGGTTCGGTGCCCTTTTTGAAGGCGCTGCCCACCGTCAAGCCCACATCGGCAGCGGTGCCGTACACCGGGCCGAGCAGCCCTGTAAGGTTGGATTGTCCACCGCGGTTATCACCGCCAAGGCCGGTGTTCAGAATGTCGCCAAATATGCCTACTCCACCCCCGCGCAAAGCTGCCTGCACCCAAAATTTGGGGTCGTTAATGTTGCGCGGATCACGGCCATTCATGATGTCCATAAGCTGGTTGGTCATGGCGCCAGCCATCAATAAACCCGTAAAGACAGAGGCGGAATAGGCCAGCTTGCCGGCACTGGATTCGATCTGTGAGGCGCGTTTCCAGTGACGCTCGAACATGGCCACGCCAAAGGATTTAAACAGGGTCAGGTGACGCAGTGACTCGCCACCGATGCTGCCGGACTGTGTACCTTGACGCAGGGTTGCTCGGGTCATCAGGCCAGGCAGGATTGAGGTGAATTCGGCTTCGTTCTGGATGTAGCCCAACAGTTTGCCGATGGCATCGTTTTTTTGTTTGGCGCTAAATCCTTGCAGGCCCGCGATAGATTCAGGAGTGAGCATGTTCTGACCACGCCAGTTTTCAGGGGCTGCCGCTTGCCACACGGCCCAGTCATCCTGATGGATGCCATATCGCTCCAGACGTGCCTGTAGCTTCGGGTCTGAACCCCAAGCACTACGGGTGTCACTAGCCATGCGCGACATGATTTCAACTGAGAACCCCCGGCGCATCGCGGTTGTCCAGCCCTCCAGCAGCGTGACTTTCATCGTGGCGTTGGCCAGCTTGGAGGTCCAACCGGCTGACAGGTTGTCGGTGTGGAACGTGACCATGTCCGAGGTGATGCTGTCCATCCCAATGGCCATGCGCGAAGCCTCAGCGCGGTAGTCCTTGGAAACACTCTTGAGCGCGCTCACAAGGGTTTTGCCAATGGGTAGGCCATGGTAGGCGCTGGTAATGGCCAGCGACTGAACATCGCCGATAACAGAAGCAATCAAGGTGGCCTGCAACTTGGCCGCCACCATGAAGTTTCGGATACCTTGATTAAACTCAGCAAAGCGGGCATTCACGGGCACGCCCAAGCTGCCATTGAGTACGTTCCACACCATGTCCGGAGTGGCACCAAATTCGGTACCGGAGAAGAAGCCGTCGCCCTTCCCGTCTTTGATTTTGGCGGTGTCATGCAACAGGCGATAGGTTTGCGCTGAGTTGGGGCCAAGCTGCTCGATCATGACGGTATCTTTGATCTGGGCATGGACAGAGCCCTGCATCGCTTCAAACACAGAGGTAGGCCCAAAGTCGCGCATGTACTCCAGGTACGCGTCACCGTCTTTGAAGTGAATTTGCCGGTGGGCATCGTCGTGCTTGGCGGCGCGACTGGCGCCACCCGCAGCTCCCGGCGTCATCTTGTTCAGGCCATCTGTTTTCAAGGTTTCGTGCGCGGCCAGCAGAAAGTCGGTCACCGCAGCGTCATTCATCTGCGTACCGTCTTCGTTCAGGTAGCGTTTCCTGTCCAGCCTGTTCAGCACAAACCCGGCCCAAGCGTCCGGTGTTGCAGCCCGCACCTTAACCAAACTGTGGGGCTGCGGTAGCCATCCATAGTCGAGTCGCCCAATGTTCGCGCCAGCGGCGTTCTGCCGTTCACGGATGGCGTCCATCTGCTCCCGCCATACCTTGGCACCCTTCGCGGCTAGCTGGTTGCCCGTGTCGCGACCGAACACCTCATGCACAAAGTCCCGCTCTGCGGCCTTGTTGGTGATCATGCCCAAGAACTTGGGGGCGGCCGCATCAATGGTTTCCATGATCGAACCAAACGCCCGGTTGCGCTCACCCTTGATACGGCTGTCCACCTGGCGCAGGCGCTCGAACAAAGCAGAGGTAAAAGGCTGCTTACCCCCAATGACCGCAGCTCGGGTCTCTTGGTTGGCCAGCTCGCGGGTTTGCGCCAGCAAGTTCTGTCCCTTGCGCTGCGCTGCCTTGTCAACGCTGGCTAAGTGATCGGCCATAGCGGCCTGAGCAGCGGCCAACTGGCGCTGTTGCTCGGTCATGGCGTTGAATTTGGCGGGATCGGTGCGAGCAAGGTCGCGGATGTGAAAGCTGATCTTGTCCTCGATCGCTTGGGTCTCGGCCTTTTTGAGCGGACGGCCAATGGCCTGTTCAACTTCTTTGATGCAATCAGCGCGCATCGCCATGGGCTTGCCTCCAGTGGGAATGGAAGCAAGCCTATGAGGTGGCGGTAGACGGTTTCCCGACTATTTGGGGTGAGGTCACAGACGCAGCAGGCAACCAATGGCCGCCGTGTAGGAAGAGGCTTCACGAACGCCAGCCGCATGTTCAGCTTCGATCTCGGCAAGTACCTGATCCGCTCGAGCACTGGTGGCGTTGCCGTCTGCGTCATAGCCCGTGCGCACCATGGCCTCGGGGTTTCGGGCCACAGCACCACGTAACAGCTGGAGTTCGGCAGGTTCGGCGCGAGCGGCGGACTTACCATCACCAGCAGGTTTACCAGTGCTGTTTACCACTGCGGGGCCCGGTTTATCCGGGGTGGCACTTTTTGGTGCTGCTGGCTTACCACTAGGTGGTAAGTCGGGTTTCGGTGCGGGTGCCGGCTCACGGGGCAAGGTGGCTTCATGCTCTCGCACCAGGGTGTCAATTTCTTCACGGGCGGCACGTTCATTGATCTGACGCGGGGTCAGCGGTTGCTTGGCTGCTGCGACTCCAGCCGCCAGCGGCTTGCGTTGGAAGCCTTGAATGATCTCGTCTGCTCGTGCGTTAAGGCGCTCATCGAAGCGCGTCGGCAGTTCGCCACGTTCCAGGGCGTTGAGGTCGGCGCGAGCCTGTTCTGCGTTTCGATTGCCGGAAAGGCTGTCATTGAGTTCGGACTGTCGACCCGTTAGCTGTGCACGCTCTTGCGCTATGGCAGCACGTGCGGACTGTTCGGCTTTTTTACGGCCAAGGCCTTGTCCTTGAAACGCTTTGGCGCGGTCACGGAAGGTGGTATCCAAGTCATCCAGGGTCTTGCTGACGGTGGCCAACTCTGCACGTGCATCGCGCACGTTGGGCAGGCTGCCCGTTGCAGCGTGTTCAGCCTCGGCCCGAATAACCGGCAGCAGTTCTTCGCGAGCGTTGACCAGGGCGTGTTCTCGGCTTGGGGCAATGACGGGTGATTCATCACCGGCCCGCAAGAAGCTGGCCGACCGAATGTTGTCCGGCAGCACCACCGGCTCACCGCGGTTGATCGATTCAATCGCCGCGCGCAATGCATCTTGATGGGCAACCGCAGATCGTGGATCAACCGGCAAACCGGGTGCGGTATCAATATCGGCATGCTGGGCGTTGCGATCCGCAAGGGCTGCATCGATTTGATCGGTGGTTGGTCGGCGCAGGGCCGCCCGACCAATGCCAAAGAATGCCGCGCCCATAATGGCATCGGTGGCCATGGCTGTTGCATCGAGCGCACGGTATTGCGCGGCTTGAGCTTGATACCCGTTTGCCTCCAGCAGTTGCGCCGAAACCCCGCGATGAGCCACCCCCAACCCCACGTTCGCGCCAACCGCCAGCGCCGCGTCACCGACTAGCGATTTTGCAAAGCCTGCCATTGGAATAGCAGCGCCAACGCCCGTCACAACGCCCTCAGTCAAGCCCAGCCATGTTGCGGTGCTTTCGTCGATCCCTTCCGCCATCGATACCTGCTTGCGCGAATAACCCGCAGGCCCACCAGCAGCCGCCGCACCACCCAAAGGCCCGGCAAGCACAGCCCCCACGATTGTGCGCGGCAGGATTGCCATGGCTTCACCGATGATCTGGCCAGCTATACCGACCTCAGTCCGGTCGGGCCTCAGGTTCATCACGGATTCAGCGGTGCTCTCGCCGATTTCTTGAGCTTGTGACTCTCTGAATTGTTGCTGTGCTTCGATCTGGCCTTGCTCGGATTCGGGAAAATAGGACGCCCCGATAGCAAGGTCGGACTCGATCCCAAGGCTGCCCAGTTGAAGCGCCGCCGATTGAACCGTGCGCACGGCCTCGATGCCACCGCGCAGCAGCCCGGGGCCAACCACATCAAGGGCGCCTGTGAAGAATCCGGGTTTGAGTGTGTCGCTTGTACGATCAAGGCGCTGATCCTGGCTTAGTGCCTCGTTGTCTTCGACCAATCCGTCTAACCAGCTCATTTGACTTTCACCACCATGGGTTGATGGGTCGCCGGATCAACTTGCACCCGGCCCGCATTCATCAGGTAATACGAACCCTCTTTTCCCGGTACCGGCGACAGCGGCATGTCTTCAAGCTGGCTAATGGGAAACTGGCTGCGCTCAGCCAAACCCTGCAATTCAATGTCCACGATCTTGCTGAAGACCTTGTCACTCAGGCCGTAGGGTTTGATGACCTTTTCTCCGCCATGCTCGCCAACACCGCCTGTGGCCATGTTGACGGCCTGTTCAGCCAGATCACTGTCCAGCTCGGGTGATGGGCCATCATGTTTGATGCCCTTTGGCCCGGACATGCCCGCGTACAAGGATTTGTAAGCCAGATACGCCTGTTCACGCTGCGGCGTACCCGGTACCAAGGCATTACCCACGGCTTTATCAAAGGCTTCGCGAAACATGGCGTCCTTGGGCATCGGCGTTGATTTGTCCGTCAGCACCCTGGCACCGGCCAGTAATGTCTTGGGCACATCGGTGCCATCATCTCCCTTGAGCCCACGGAACTGGGCCATGCCAGCCAAGATCGTAATGGGCTGGTCCGCTGCCAGCGGCTTGATGGCAGCGGCATAATCCGCACCAGATGACGCTGAACTTGCGATGGCCCCCAACAGTTGCAACTTGGTGCCGTCATCGGCCTGGGTCATCAAAGCACTCAACATCGTCTGTTCTTCGGGCTTCCACGGGTTGCGCGCCACCTCCGGCCCATAAGCCTTGCGCACGGCATTGACCACATCGAAGCGCTCGGCAATCTGCTCGCCCAGCTTCTGTTGGCCTTCGGGGGTCATAACCCCTGACACGTCGAGCGGCGCTACATCAGCCCCGGTTCGCAGGGCGTTAAACGTGAGCGGATGCTCGCGCAGCATTTTGGTGTTGTTGTCGACTGCGCTTTGCAGGCGCGTGACATTGGCCTGCTCGGTCACGCTGGCGCCTTGGCTGACCATCTGCTGACGCTTACGGTCGATGTACTGTTGCTGCTCTGCCAAGGGCGCACGTAACAGGCTCTGCACTTCGATCATTTCATGCATGCGGGTGTTGAATTCCCCGGCTGCGGACGTGCCCAACAAAGCCGACTTCCAACGCTGCTGGTCGGCGGGTGTCGGCGGTATGCCGGTGGAAGCCTGCTTGTCCATCTGACTGAGCACCCGCTCAGCCTTCATTTCCCGCATTTCGGCCTGACGCTGCTGGTGTTCCTTGACCTGAAAAATTCGACCACTGACGGTATTCAGCAGTTGGTTACGCTTCTGTGGGTCAAGCTTTTTGGCGTAAAAGCCGTCTTCGGCGGTGAGGTCGTGCTCGACCTTTTGCAGGCTGCCCAAGCTTTCACGCGACTCAATAACGCGCTGGGTGGCGTGCGTAGTCCAGTTGCCGTCTTTGAAGTCCTGTTTCTTGCTTGCCCACCCTTCGCCGAACGCCAAGCGCCCGGCCATGTCGATGTCTTCGGCGTCCATACGGGCGTTGATCTGTTCGACGTTAGCGCCCGGCATGGCGGCATCCTTGCCCAACATATCCATGCGCGATACCAGATCGCTTTGAGCGGAAAGAATGCGCCCCTTGGCCGAGGCGGCGCGCACGCTGTCCAAACCACCTAACTGGATACGCTTTAACGAATTGCCAATATCACCCTGCTGCGCCTCGTTAAGTCCGGGGGTTTGCAGGGGTTCGAGCTGCGCCACGGCCGTGTTGTAGGCCTCCTCTGACTTTTCATAGCTCAGCGTACCGGTGCGCATCTGCTCATCCAGATCCAGCGCAATGGTCTTGACCTGTGATTCACGATCGATCAGCGCGTTGCTGGCTTTTACGCGGGCAAGTGCCTGATCTTCTTTGGTTCGCTCATCAAGGATGCTAAGCCCGGCATTGACCAGTGTGCTGGCCACTTGCTGGGCACCACGGTTCTGCAAGCTAGGGTCGGGGGTAATGACGCGGTTCTGCACAACATCTTGCTGGACATTGACCCGGCCAAAGTTACCCAAGGGAATCTGTGCCATTAGCCGTTACCTCCTGCTCTCGGCGCCGTGCCATTGGCCGAGGCCTTCCAGCCTGACATGGCCAAAGACGAACCGGTGTTCAACACGCTGCCCACGGCCTGCGAGTTTGCCGCCGCCCGCGCTTGGCTGCCGCTGAGTTTGTAATTACTGGCATCAACATAACCACGAGCCTTTTGGTTTTGCCCGTTGAAGATGGTCAGCGCGGCGTCTTCTTCGGCATTGCCGATGATCTCTTCATTGATGTTGATGGCGGTACCAGCCCCGGTCTCAATGCCGGACGCCGCGAGCGCCGCATTGGCTTCACTGGACTGATTGCGCGCAAGGCGACGTATGCGGTCAGCCTGTACGGCAGAAGCGCTTGCAGCGGCGTCAGCGTCTTTCTGCGCCTGCTCTGATTGAGCATCCGCGTTAAGACTGGCCTGTTTGGCCGACTGATTGCCCGAGTAAACCGAGTACGCTGTGCCAGCGACGGCCGCAGCCGCTGCAACGTAACCACCATATGCAGCCATAAACGCAGCGCCGGCAGCCATTAGATAAGCTCCTTTTGAAACAGGGGCGCGAACAGTTCAAGCCCCAATGATTGATACAGCCGTGACGTACCCTCGACGTTTACGCCGGTGCCGATGCCCATTTGCATATGCTTGGCCCCCTTCATTCGCGCCCATGCCTCAAACGCCCGGATCAGGCGGATAGCGGTAACGCCATGACGCTTGTTGGGCTCAATGAACAGGGAATAGTCGTAGGCCACCAGGTCATCGTTAAACCATTGATCAACGACCGCCCCAGCCATGCCGCCGACCACAAGACCATTGACCTCTGCCACAAACACCACCCCGCTCGGGCCATTGATCAGCTCGTGCAGGAAGCTGCCCGATTTGTCCGCGTTGAACGCCATGGTGGAATAGCTGCTGGTGGCATGCAGTAACGTTCCCAGCTCGATAAGCCGGGGGACGTCTGAGTGTTTGGCTGATCTGATCATGGTGTTACCTCAATCGTTGAACGTGGCTTTTTTGATGACGCACAGCAGATGGAACGGCAGCGGTTGGTCCTGGGTGATTTCCAGTGAGGCTTGGCCACGGTCCCACCCCAGGTTCTCCATGCGGTGAACGCCGGTAAACAACACAGGGGGATGGTCAAGCACCTGCACGCCCAGATTGCGGAATGCGACAGTTTGGCCATTGATCTTGCAGCCGATGGTTTCGAGGAATCGCAAGGTGACTTCGCCGATACGCATGCTGTTGCCCTGCACGCTGCCTGTGTTACCGGCGACTTCGGGGGTCAGTGTTTTGATTCGGGTTTTGAAGTTGAGGCCAATGGACGTGGTGTAGGCCTTGCGCGGAATGCTGACTTGGCCAGCGGTGACGAGTTGCTGTTGCATCACAACGCCATCCGCCACGATGTCGACCATTTTCCCTTCAAGGTGATTCAGGCCTCCCCATACGGTCTGGCCGTCAGCGCTGGAAGCATTGACCCCGGAATCGACACGCACATCAGCGGCGAATCGCTCGATGTAACGCACGTTTTGACCGTTGATGGTTCGGCGAACCACAACCCACACTTGATCCCCGTTTTCACTCGGGATGGATGCCGCTGATTCAAAGGCGCCATCGGTGACCTGACGCGCCCAACCGATGACGTCTTGATCACGATCCACCGTCATGGTGGCCATCACGCCGTCAGCCCGAACCATGTACAGAATGGATTCAGGCTCTTGCTGATAGGCCATATCGACAATGCCGGACTTGGTGGCGTGTTCGGACAACACCGACATGTCAGGCGAGCCAAAGGTATCGGAATCGTATTTGTAGGCCATTGCCCGCAACTTACGGTTCGCACGCTGAACGAAATACAGCTCGTTGCCGATGCGTACTGGGCGCACGCGGTTGCAACCGTAAACGGATGGGTTCTTGGCGCGGATATTGGTCGGGGTAATGGCCTTCTCTACCCCGCCGCTGACGGTGAATTCACCGCCGTAGGTCAGCGGGATCAGGGCGTTGATCTGGCCAATGTGCAATATCGGGTTGATCTGATCAGAGGACAGGTTGTACGAGATAGCGTCATCGTCCTTGGTGCCCAGCTCGAAGTTCAGGTACTCCCCGGTGCGCGACTCCCAGATGGTTTGCGGAAAGTTGGGCGAGCCACCCAAGGCAAGGCGTTGCTCGTACAAAGTGCCCGCGCCCGGATAGCCGTCGATATCGTTCCAGACAGACGCCTCAAGCGACCAAGCATTCGCCGGTGATGCCACCGCCGATGTAGGCGCCGAACGAATGATGCCCGAGGCCACGGTGGAACTGGTGTAGGTACTGACTTCAAGCAAGCCGCCGTTGATTTTGACGAACTTGCCAATATCGTTGGGGCGCCAGCCAGCAATGCCCAAGGTCATGCTGACAGAGCCCCCGACAGGTGTGGCCGCACTCAGTGTGTTGATAGTTTGCGGCGAACCTTTTAACGACCAGGTGGGCCGCGTTGCAGCACTGAATGCGTTCAATACCTCAACAGTGGCCACGGTTGCACTGGTAACGGCAGTAATGCGGGCAATGCCGCCGCCCGACCAGATTTCACGGCCCACATCGGCGGCCAGGAATGCAGCTTCGACCGCCGTTGCCGAGCGCCCTGCCCCCACGGTTGGATCGCTGAGCGTGATCGAGGTCAGGAAGTCGATACCCTTTTCATCAAAAGGCTTGGTCACAAACGGCGCCGGGGCCAGGCTCCACTCCGTGTGAGTGATGCGCCGCAACCTGCCAACCGGCACCTTGCTGTTGAAAATGAACATGGTGTCGGCACCCTGCACATAGTCCATGCGGTCAAGCAGGTCGTGGCTGTAGGGGCTGGCCAACTCAATGCCGCTGTAGACCCCGTTGGCAAAAAAGATCCGCACGTACAAATCCCCGAACTCGATCATGTAGGCCTGTGAGGCGTTGAATACGTAGGGGATCAACCGACACTTCTTGTCAGGGTATTTGGCGGCTGCACACAGCAGGGTTCCGTCACGGCGCAAACAACCGCCATGGATCACTGGCCAAGCGTTTTCGATCACCTCCGCACCGTTCTGGTACCGGGCAATATCGACACGGCCCAGCATGCGCGGGGACACCTCACCGGCGGTGAAGTTGGTCTGTATCAGCGTCAGGCGAGGCATTAAAAGCCACCTCCGAATCGCGCACGCAGCAAGCGTTCGTCACCCAAGGTCTGCGGCGGATCTTCTTGGCCATCGACAGCGCGGGCACGCTTGAGCGCCATTTCAAGCTTCTGCTCAAAGGACTGTTGCAACGCGGATGATTGGGTGACGGGGTACGCCAACGCGGCGGCCATGGCCAATGTCAACAGCTTTACCAGACCGGCATCCCATGTGTTTTCTACTTCGTTGCGGAACACATAGCGCAGTTCCAGCACGGTGGTGTTGGCTTGCAGGGTTCGGCCTTCGACCAGGTAGTCGATCTGGGCATTACGGCTGCCCACTTCCAGCACGCGCAGGAAGTCGGCCGGCAGTTCAAATGAATGGCTGTAACCGAACGCAGGCGCTACGGCATCGGGTGCCAGCACTGCCCGCTTGATTGCGCAGTTCCACGGATGGGCGCGCAACATGTCATCGCGAATAGTCGGGTACAAGTTGGCGCAGAGCTTGGCCCGGTCAAGGTTCAACTGGTCAGCAAAGTCGTTGATGGTTTGCGAGCCCAGCATCAGCAGCGCGTTGGAACAGATAGATACACCGGTGGCCATGCTCATCCTCAAAACCTCCAGATACAAAGACCGGGGCACGCGGCCCCGGTCGGTTAATGCCATCCATGGCCGCCACGAATCAGTTTTGACCGGCGTAGACCGCTACCAATGTGAGCACTTGGCCCGCCTGCAACGTAGCGCCAGCCACAACGGAGCGCAGTTCACTGGTATCAGTGGCATCGCCCGGCTTAACCACCGTGACTTCGGCCAGCCCACCGTTGGTGAACTGGGCTTCTGCGGGCAACTTGCCAGCGGTTGCAACCGATGCAGCAGCCATGTAACGAGCCGGTGCAACGGCATCACCCAGCGTGAGCGTGGAAGCGGCGGTACCGGCTGCGCAGTAGAGGGCGGTGCCGGGCATGAGGCGCGCACCCAAGGGCAGATAGCCCCAAGAGATAACGTCTGCGATGGCCTGACCGCCTGCGGGCACGGTGTAAGTGCTGATGAAGGTCTGTAGGTCCGCACCTTGCAGGTTCGGTTTCACCAGGGTTTGCGGGAATGCCACGCGGGCGGCGGCGAGACTTGCGAGAACAGTTGCCATGTTTTGAACTCCTGAATGGGGGTAGAAGGTGTGGCCAGCGGCCCTTACGGATCGTTTGCCGCGATTTCCACAACCTTCTCTTCTTCCACCCGCACAGAGCCGATGGACATTTTGGCGTAGATACGGACGTTGAAGCCCTTGCCAGCATCCTTGCCCACCTCGGTCATGATTTCCGCCCCCTTGCCCAGCGTTACGCCAGTTTTGGCGTAGGCGTAGCAAAGGCGAGTCGCGCCGGTTTTGGGCAAGCGCTCGGACGGAACCCAGTTAAAGCCCATCCACTTGCCCTTGAGCGTGCCGCTCTGGAGCATCTGCGCAGCCATGAAGTCCGCCGAAGTCAGCGTGGTGTCGGCCAGAATGTCGTTCAGGGCTTGGGCGTGATAGACCATGTACAGCTCTTCACCGGCTTCCTCGTCCGCCTCGTTTAAGCGGAACATTTTCTTGGCCTGAATGATTTTTGACTTGGTCAAGCCCGTACCGCCGACCGCGATTTTCTGAGAGGCCGGGAGGAGGATTTGGCCGGACGTGGCGCGAGAGCTGCCACCCAACGAACTGATAATCACGTCATCCTTGGCGCGGTTCAGGGACGCAATCATGGCCTTGACGTATTCAGAGGTCGGATCGACCAGCATCCGAATTTTGTCCTGATCATCCACCATGTCACCGTCTTCCCAGTCGTAGAGGTCTACAAACCGGGTGCTGTGGGGTTGATCGTTGATCGGGGTGTCACCGTGGCGCTGAGTGCGCCGGGTCGCCGTACGCTGGCCAAGACGGTTGATGGATTTGGACATGCCGACGATGTTCGGCTCAATCGTAACGGTCGGCTCAAGGCGCGACGTTGATTGCTGAGCGAGGTGCATAAAGTTGTCAGCAAATTGCTGAACAAACGCCTCGGTAATTTGTTGGGACATAAGATGCACTCCAATGCAGATAAGGGATTGCCTGCCGGGTATCCGCGTTGCGGGCCGGTATTCCTGGCGTGCATCGGCTCTGCGGCGCCTCGGGGCTTTCTGGGTATCTGCGTGCCATCGCAGGCCAGCCCATTGCTGGGATGCCTGCGATGTTTGTGCATGGAGGGTGTCGGTTTCCCGACTATTTGCGGCGGGGATCAGAAGCGGGTTTTGGGCTTGTTGTATTTTTGATCGTACATGCCGTCGAGCTGGGCCTTGATGCCTGCCCGTTTCGGGTCGTGCTGTGGCAACGCTTCAAGCTGGGTGCGCAGCTCGGCGGCCTTCACCGCAAAATCCGCTTCGCTGACTTGCACACCGCCGTTGATGGGGCTGTCTTCACTCAGTTCCTTGCCGATGTTGGCGGTGAACGCAATAAAGTCCGGGTCGTTGCCGTACTTGGCCATCAAGGTGTTGAAGTTGCCCGGGGCATCACCCTGGCTGGCGAACGCTTCGGCGGCACGGTAGGACGCGGACACGTTGGTGCGGATCGATTGTTCATCTCCCCAAACGGCTTTCAGGGCGGCGGTGCAATCCTGCTGGGTCAACACGGCTGCGCCCCCCATCAGGCCCGGCGCCGCTTTCAAGTACTCGCCAATCACATACTCGACCTGGTCATTGTTCAGCCCCTTGGCATGGGCACCTTTCAAAAACGATTGAGTGCTCTCGTCGGCCTTGAATTCATCCCAATCAAAGCCTTCCAGCTCGATCTTGGGGGCGTATTCCTCATGACTCTTGGGCGGCGCATCCCCTGAGCCCATGCGGGTTTCAAGATGTTTATAGGCCTCGGCAACCTTGCGCGACGATGCTTCCAGATCAAGGCTGCCATCCTCTTTGTTGGTTCGGTATTTCTCGGGAATGAAGTCTTGGCCAGCCGCACCCCCAAGTACAGTTGGAGCCGGTGCGGGGGCGGGTGACGGGGCTGTGACCGGCGCATTGCCTTCGCCCCCCTCGCCCGCTTCGGCCATCAGTACAACGCTCATGAAACGCATAAAACTGTTCTTGAAACGCATGGTTATTCCTCTTGATCGTTGGCGTCTTCAACGCCATTAGCACGGTTAATTCGGAGCACAACGTGGTCGAGAACCTCGCGGTTCCCGGCTTGTTTGTAGGTGGTGAGAATCGCGTCGATGCCGCCCACCGTGCAGGCATTGCGGGCAAAGCGCTGAATCAGCAGTTCCAGCACGATCCGGCCTTCGTGGTGTTCCTCGAAAACACGCTTGAACATGGCGTCGACTTGTTCCGGGGTCATGCTCATGCGGCGGCTCCCTCATGTTTGAGTGCAGCTTCACCGGCCTGCTGTTGCATGGCTTGTTGTTGGGCCTGCTCCTGCGCGGCCTGTTGGGCCTGTGCTCGATCTTCGCGAATCTTGTCCCGGTCGGCCTTGCTGCGAATGACCGCGGATGGCACGCCCAGAGCTTCGCCCTTGAAGCGCTGGGCCTCGTCCATGTCGATGTTGTCCATCACCGTGGGATCAATCGGGGCAAGGGCAGCGGCGCCGGCAACGAATTGGTCGATGGCCGAAACCTCTTCCAGCTTCTGAGACCTGGCCAGCGGCGACAGGTAGCGCACGGTGAAGTTGCGCCCCGCCAGTGACTCGGGCGCCGCGCCGAGAATCCCCGCGCGGTAAGCCAGGCCGAAACAACGCTCGATCATGGGTTGCAGGTATTCGGTCTGCAGGCGGCCGTACACCGGACCGAGCAGCTGACGAATCAAGTTCACACGGACGTGCACCTCGGTGGCTGTCATCGCCGGACCGTCCTGTGCCTGGAGCTGATCGGCCATCAGGATCTTGCGGATAGAGCCTTGGAGGCGTGCGATCTTGGTCTCGGCATATTGAAAGTTCGATCCGCTCTGCAGCGGCTTCATGCTGTCCACTGAGTTGGCCACAATGATCTTGCGCGGCCCGACCTTGACCGTGCGTGGGTTCAGCACGCCATCGTCTTCGGCAATCCACATGCCTGCGATGGCCAGATCACCAGCCGCCAAGTCCATGCGGCAAAGCTCGTTGAGGGTGCGTGAATCTGGCAGCGCATCGAACACCGGGCCAACGGCGTAAACGCTGTCAGGGATCATCATCCAGCGCGGAACAACCACCGGCATTTCGTGGTAGCCCGACTCGCTGACCAGCTTCCTGGCTTCTACCTCGACCTTGCAGGATGCAATGGGCATGTTCTTGGCCAGCCTGGCCCCGACCATGTGCGTGGTACGCGGATAGATCGCATGAACGAAGCGCACCATTTCCTGAGGCTTGTCCTTGGCCAGCTTGCGGGTGCTCTCGCTGAGGTTATGTTCCCCGAACTCATTGACCGCCTGCTCAGCCGTGAGCTTGTACTCTCGATAAACCGTATCGATCTTGCCGCCAGCCTTGGATGCCGAGCAGTACACGCTCGCAATTGGCCACAGATCGAAGGTGAAACCGCCCTTCTCCATGTCCTGGTCGATGTACAAGGCAAACCAACCGGCGCACACAACGTCAATCAGCCCCTCAAAGGCGGCAGCGTCGAAGTTGGATGCGTGGATGTTCTGCCAGAGAATGTCGGCGGAGTCGTCCAGCCAGCGACGTTCGTCTTCGCTCTCCTGCCCGACGTCCATGCCGAACCACAGGGAGTTGGCCGGGGTCAGGCCCGACATGATCCCGGACGACAGGATCCGCGCCGCGTCTGTGGTGGTGCCATCGATCATCCTGGCCTTGCGCATCTGCGCCTCCATGGCCGTGATCTGTTCAGTACAAAACCCGCTCCCACGAATCGGGTAGCTGTGGTCGAAGCAATCGCGCCAGACCGACTCATGCGGCGAGCGGAGAGACTTCAAGGTGCTCAGCGTTTTGGCGATCTGGTCGGCTGTCATGATCCGAGGGTTCTCTTACCTTGCTCAAGGACGCTGCCACCGGCGCCAGCGGACGACAGCAAGCTGCTCTCGGCCTTGCGCTTCTTGCGGGTGGCGGTTTCTTCGTTGGCCTTCTGCGCAGCCGTATCAGCGGCTTTTTGGGCCTCAACTGCTGGATCAGGCACATCAACCACTTTCGGCTTGCTTGGCTTGCTTCCCATGGCCTTAACCCTTAACTGCTGGCTCAGGGCACAACCAGCCTTCACTGGTCATGACTGGCTGTTTCAGGGTGGTGGCGTCGATGGCGCCGGTGCTGGTATCGGGGCGGGCCTGAGTTGTGGCCTCGTTGAGGTGCTGCGGATCTAGTACCAGGGGCTCGCCACCCTCGGTCAGACGCAGGGCTTCGGCCTCGGCCTGAGCTTTGGCACCATCACCTGCGGCCATGAAGTCACTGAACCAGTCGGCATCGCCTTCGGCTGGTGTTAGCCATACCTTCCAGCGCCCGCCACCGTTGTGCTTGGCGGTGTACGTGGGTGCGGCTGGGATTTGAGTGATGGCGCCGGTGCTGGTATCGGGCGCAATGGTTGAGAGCGGTTCACCCGGCATCTGCGGGGTAAGGTCTGGTGCTGACATGCTGGAGGCCTCGGTGATGGTTGTGATCAACGAAGGCCAGCATCGGAGAGGTGAGCTGTCGGTTTCCCGACTATTGCGAGACGCTGCGCGTGCAGCTGGTGATGATGAACTGCTGCAGCCCTGCCACCTGGGCAGTCACTTTGCTGTTGGCGGCAACGAGGTCGGCATAATCCTGTCGAGCATCAGCTGCAAGTTGGGGGGTGGCTGCATCAGTGCTGCCGGTGGCGTTGGGATTGGCGGGCACACAGGCGGCGCGGACGTACACGACGCGAGCGCCAGAGTTGAGGTCAGCAACAAGCTGAGGTTTCGAATCTTCGGCATTGCGAATTGCCTCCTGATACTGGCGGTCGATTGAGTCACGGACGGTGATGGCCTGCTCGTATGCCTTGGCTTCGCCTTCCAGCACGCCTACACGGCTCGTTGCGATGGTTAGGCTGGCGCTGACATGGTCGAGACGCCACAACGCCAGCAGCAGGCCAATGACGAGCGCGGCGCAGATACCTGCAAGAGTCTTCATTGGGCTGCCTTGCACTTGGCGTTGCGCTCGAGCTGGCGAGACCAGACGCCCCAGCACCGCTTGTTGCCCGGCGTGGAGCAGTCGAAACCAGCGGCATAGCGATACTTGAGCAGATCGGTGCATGCCTGGGAGTACTCACCTGCGATCAGGTCCCGGCGCATCGATGACGAACGCCAGTTGCCAATGCCGTACTGCCCGGTGAAGTCCATGTACACATCGAACTCCACCTGGTGCAGCTTCACGCCCGGCAATGACGCAGCGAACTGCCTCTCGTCTTGGGTCATCAGGTTGCGAGCCAGTAGCTCGGCGCGCGGACGGGTGATGGTGTCGCCCATCTTCACGGGCTTGCCATCCTCGTAGCGTGTCGAGCCGTGGCCTATGGTCGGCACGTCGCCTTTGGTGGGGATGACGGCGGTATCAGTGAACCCCTCGCTGGCCTTCCAAGCCCCGAAACCGGCAAGGCTCACGGTCAATAGCCCGACGGACACACGCTGGCGGGCACTCATCTCTGGCACTGATCGCGCAAGGCCTGGATCCGGGCAGCGCTCTCGTCGTGTTCGCGGCGGTCCTTGCGCACCTGGAAGTACAGGTTGATAAGCAAGCCCAGCACCGCAATGGCAACGCCTGACACCCCGATCCAATTGACTTGGGAGAAGAAACCCACCAGGCCTACAGCGCCCCCCGTGAGCATTCCTTTACTGGCGACTGATGCGCCGACTACCTCAACGATGCTTTCCGGCGCAGGGTTGGCCATGCTGTTGCTCCTGATTGGGGCGCTCATGGGTTGCCTCCAGGGTCAAAAAAAAGCCCAGCGCGGTGGCTGGGCTGCGATGACAGCAAGGATCATCGGGGCGGGGTGTCGGAATCCTGACTATTTCGAAGCATTCCAGCAGTCCTGGAACACCTGAGTAGTTTTGCTGACGTACTGGCCTTGGTAGGTTTCAAGGTTGAAACCACCTGCTTCTTGGGCCCACTCCTCAAAGGTCTGGCCACCGCCCAGCAGCTTTTCGGCCTGCTTGCTCAGCTTCAAGGCCAGCTCGGGCAGGCTGTTGTTGTGGGCCCGGCCAGCGGCGTCAGTCAGCTCAATGGCGCGGCGCTCGTTGTCTTCGGTAAGCATTGGTATTTCCTCAAGGTTTGGAGTGATAAGCCCACCAGTCACCTGCGGCGACCATGGGCAGTTTGTCGCGACTTTCGCCGGATATCTGGCACCAGAGCAGTACCAGGCGTTCACCTTCGCTGTAGCGGGGCTCGGCGCCCTGCTTCCAGCCAATGAGCGTTGTGCGGGCCACATCGATGGCGTCTGCGGCGCTCTGGATCGAGTGCCCGCCGCGCAACACCTCCGTGATCACCCGGAACCAATCAATGCGCTTTGGCCCTGAGCGAGCAGGCGCAGGCGTGTGCAGAACATGCTGCGCGATCGAGACGCGAACAGGCTCTGCAAACAGGGGCATCTGCTCAAGCACTGGGGGCTTCATCACAAGCACCAAACGCGCGCGCACGCGAGGCAGACAAGGTGTGAACCTCCACCCCAAGCCCCCTGCCCATCACGTAAGTCATTTCGGATATAACCCGCTTGAAATCCATAACCGGATCATTTGACTCGTCAAAGTGGAATGGGTGCACAGCGCGGCGGTACCCAAGCAAAGCCTCTGGCTCTCCCGGCAGTTCAAGGCTTGCGTCAACGCAAAGCAGCACCCAGCCATCAGCAAGCTTGTGCGTGGTCCAGATCAGGGTTGGCAGGTTCATGATGATTTCCCCACAAGAGGGACAACACGCACTGACACGCCCGGTGTTTCGCTGAAACGCTTGCTCAGCGACACATTGACCACCTGCACGTCGTCTTTGAAAACGATGCCGTTGATGCCGTCACAGATGGCCTTGAGCACGTTGTCAGCGTCTGGTTTCTTGGTTGGCATCACATCACCCGCCAGTGCTTCGGCCGTTTTCTTCTTCGACCAGGACGCAGCGACGGAAACCAGAATTTTCATTTCAACCAGTACGGGGCCCCCAATCAGTTCGCGCCCTGCCATGGCTTGCTGTGCTGCCATTGCGATCAATGTTTCGTAGTTGGCCGTTTTCTGCGGCGTGAACATGCGAGCGTGGCCACCGATGGTGCTGACACGCGGCCTGCCCTTCCCCACGGCTTCACCTGGTACAACGAACAAAACAGGTTTCAGGTCAGACATGCGTGTCTCTCCGGATATTGAGCTTGGCCAGCAGCATTGCCCTGGCGGATTGGCCGTTTGATGGGATGCCCTGGGCGATGACCAGCGCTTCGGCTTCCTTTCGGGAGTGCTCGAGCTGGATCTGTTCACGTGGCCGGCTGCTGTCGTTGCCAATACCGTGGGCGATGCGCCCTTCCAGCGGCTGGCCGGTCTGTGCACGGCGCATGACGATGGCGTAGTTCCTTTCAAAGCGTTGCTTGAGCGCTTTGTCGTTGTGGTTGGCTGACTTGAGATCGAACGTGCTGGTGGCTTCGGCAGCAATGCGAACGGCCTTGTGCGTGTAAGTACCGCGCAACGCTTCGTCCCATGCCTGTGCCTCAGTCGGCAGATCGTCAACGCGCTTGCACAAATCCATGAAATCGCTGGGGGATGGCGGGAACTTGCATTCCAGCACCATGCGTTGCAGCCCTCGGTTGACGGCGTCGTCGCCAAGCTCCTGGATTGCGGTCATCCACACACGGCGGGCAAGCGCTTCGGCCTTCTCTGCTCCGTAGTGCTTCTCGTACCAGGCCGGGAAGGCAGTCTTCAGCGTGGCGAACACACGACGAACTGCGCGACGCACCTGCAGCTCCAGCGGGGTGACGTTCTCAGATACCGGTTCACCAGCTGTCGTCGGTGAGGATGTCGTGAGCGTTACGCGTGCGGCCTTGAGCAGTTCGTCTACCGGTTTCATTGGGTGTTCCCCCGTTGGCTTGCTGGGTTCGGTGTTGGCGTTTCAATTGCTGGGCGAGTGCGTGCTCCCACTGGGCCTGGGTTTTCAAATCGTCGGGACGACTGATCCAGTACGAGCGAAATTCAAGAAGTTGGTCAGGGTGGAAGGTTTGGTTTGCCATGCCATTGCGAAACAGGACAGCAGTGAACGTCTCGGAGTCGGGCTCCCAAGCGTCGTGAATCGAGAATTTTTCCTGCGCGGTATGTGTGTGTTGTTCTTTATCTGTATCTCTTCTCTTCTCTTCTATATTCGTTGCGTTTTCGTTCAACGGAATTTCAACGGGCGTTGAACGAGCGTTGCGGGAGGCTTTAGGGCGGGACTTTGCGGACTGCTTGCGCGCCTCAGCAGAAGCCTTTCCCGCTGCAATTCGTTGTTCTTGTGTTGCGCGGACTGCTTCCAAATCTCGTTCGATTCTGTCGTGAAACCACTCGTTATCACGCTCGTTGAAGAACTCCCCCAACGACCGTTCAACGTCCGTCCAACGCTCGTTCGAAAGCCTTGTAATACGCGCGAGCCGAGATACCGGAATCGGCTTTCCGGTCTGCCAATAGTTGAAGATCAGCAGTAAGTACGCACCGTGTTCCTCAGTGGTCAGGTGCATGGTGTCGGCTAGGTAGTCGGCGACGTAGAGCTGCATGTATGGGAGGGCTGCCATGATCAGTCCTCCTCGAGCTGGTCAACGTGCTGGACGTGTTCCATCCAGCGCTTGGCCTGGTGAAAGATCGCTTCAATATCCCGCTGGTTGAAGCAACGCATCTCCCCGGGAACGATCTTCAAATCAAGCACGGCAAGAATTTGAGCGAACTGCTCGAACTTCTCCGGCTTCATACGACTGATCGTCGCCTCGTCGCAACCGACTGCAAGCGCCACGGGGCCGTTACCGATCGATGCAAGGCGCTGCATGAGAACGGAGTAGTTCTTGCGAGCCCTTACGGTCTGCTCTTGGTTCAATGGGCTCGTCGACATAATCAGGCCGCCGACTGCGAGCCTGCGTCCGGGTACAAGTCCGGACGCAGCTCATTCCTGGAAACGCCACTGACCGCTTCTACCGACAGAACTCGCTCAGCTGGGATTTTCCCAGTAGCACACCAGTGTTGAACCGCTTGGGGTTTGATTTTCAAAGCTCTAGCCAGTGAAGACTGGCCCCCTGCTGCCTTCGCCGCCCGGGTCGGTGCGTTATCACTCATATCAACCTCTTCACTTAATTTGCAGGAAGACTACAAATTGGAACGGATTTCTACAAGCAATATTTGCAATGATGATTGTAACACTCCGTTGTATTTTCAGTGCATGACTACTATCTCTACCCGAATTGCAGAAGCCAGAAAGGCACTGAACCTGAATCAGTCAGAGCTGGCGCGTATCCTCGACGTAACACCACAGGCTGTTCAAAGCTGGGAATCTGGCAAGGCCAGACCCAAAGGCGCGCGACTAGAGAATCTCGCTAAAGCGCTCAACAAAAGCGTTGAGTGGCTCATGACTGGCAAGAAGCCCTTATTTACTAACGACGCATCTAAAAGCATCAACGAGGCTGCGGAAAAGCTTAGAACAGGCTTGCGAGCTATGTACCCTACGCCTGAAGCCTATGAATCAAACCTCAAAAACGTTGCTCAGTACTTCCAGGTAAGCCAACAGCTCAAAGAGGTGGATCAACAGCTCAAGGATGCTGTGAGGGCCAATATGGAAGAAATGAGGTGGTTCGATAAGATCGAAAATACTCAAATGATGGGGGATATTCTCTTTCTCACAATGGCGGCCGCCGATGGCGTACTCGAGCCTTCAGAGGTGGCGGCCATCCAAGCAATAGGTGAGCGGCTGCGATCCTTATACAACTCAAAACAGGAATAACTATTCCGATAACCACCAAGACCCGGCGCTGCCGGGTTTTTTTTCGCCTTCGTTTTTTGTAAGCCTGTCAAAAACCCACCTAGGTACAACTAAAAAATGAGTCTCATTGAAATTAATTACAAATTTAGCTTGCAGGCAAACAAGTGTTAATTGTAAATTCCGCCACATCGACAGCTACCCACGTCGAGCCACCGCTCTTTAAAAACCAATCGCTACACAGCATCGGCCGGGAAAGGCTTTGACGCATCGAGGGTGGGCGACTCCCACGTTGATGCGCCGTATAGACCTCGGTAAGTCGGTGCGCAATACGGAAATTTTCACCAGATGCACCTGGGCAACCGGGTGCATTGGGAAACCTACCGGAGAAGTGCAATGAACCACTACCAAGCAATCAGCAAGTTTTCTGGCCGAGTGTATGCCTCGGGCTCTTCGGCGGCAGAAGTGAACGGGGCGTGCAAGGCGATGGGCGTACCTCGCTCGGAATACACGCTCAAGGGCAGCAAATGAATAACGGAGCTTTTCGCTTCTGCCACTGGATCGGTGGCAGTAGGAAAACAACCGGAGAAGCACCGATGAACGAAGCACAAACAGTCACAACCGTGAAATGCGCTCGCTGCCACCAGGCGGTAGAGGAGCCGATCTATCGCACCATCTACTTCATTGGCTTCGACAGCCGTCGAGGCAAGCGGGCATCCATGAGCGAAAACCTCCCGTTCTGCAGCGCAGAGCACGCCAGTCACGAACAGATGAGCCGCGAAGGCTGAATGCATCACCTCTGTCCATTCCACCGAGTGGGCAGACGGATGTAACCAACCCGCCACCTTGGAGGCGACCATGACTTATGAAGTGATTGTTGAAGGGTTCGTCCTCCTGGTGGAGGTTACGAACTGCGAGAACACCCCGCCCAACCCACGGAGCTGGGCCAGTGACTGGGATTTTCAGGGTAGCCGTGAGCTGGAGTTCGTTGTTGTCTCGGGCATCACCTACGACAACGACGGCGTGCCGATGGATGTACTTGGTTACGAGTGCTACCAGGCTGGCCAACTGTACGAAAAGCAGATCGAGGCCGAGCTTTGGCGTCAGATCGACAGCCACACGCAGCGGCAACGGTGGGCAGCATGAGCCGGAATCATGAAATTGCAGTTGGGATGATCAACTCCCGATTCCTGAAACTACTTGCCGGCAACACGTCAGCGCAGCTGCACGCCGAAGTGAGCATGGCCTACGAAATGGCCCACTCACTGGGTGCGATCGATATCAGTGAGTACTCCCACTACGTCGCTCGGCAGAACCGCATTATTGAGCGCCAGCATCAAGACCTGCTGGCCAAGCTGGAGGGACTCAGCGCATGACGATCCTCTGTCGAACGTCCGCCCAACTTGTACAAGCCCTGCATCGACAGGGCTTTTTTCTGGTCAGCGAATTGCCCCGCCCACTTCGCATTGAAGTTCGGCGCGGAATGTTGATTGCGAGGTTGTCATGACCAATCGCCAACGCCAGCGCCGCTATCTCTTGTGGCGCGGCTCATTCCCCGCCATCGCCATCTTCACCGTCCTGATGCTGCTCAGCGCTTTCGCTGATCGGATCACCCAATAACCCCTCCCCTTTTCAATGCTGCGCACGTCGCGGCAAGGAAACTCTTGTGTCCGAATTAGCCATCAAGCCCACGTTCAGCCTGGCACCGCAAAACCTCGACGAGGCATTGAAGTTCGCCGACTACCTTGCGAACTCCGACATTGTCCCGAAGGACTTTCAGAAAAAGCCCGCCAACATCCTGGTGGCCGTGCAGTGGGGTATGGAACTGGGCTTGCAGCCCATGCAGGCCATGCAAAGCATCGCGGTCATCAACGGGCGCCCATCGCTCTGGGGTGACGCGGTAATCGCTCTGGTCCGCAGCTCGCCGCTGTGTGAGTACGTGTACGAGACCGACGACGGCGAGACGGCTTCCTGCCGGGTGAAGCGTGTCGGAGAGGACGAGCAGACCCGCACGTTCAGCATGAGCGATGCCCAGCAGGCCGGCCTCAAGGGCAAGCAAGGCCCCTGGGCGCAGTACCCGAAACGAATGCGCCAGATGCGCGCCCGGTCCTTTGCCCTGCGAGACGTGTTCCCCGACGTGCTGCGCGGCATGCCGATGGCCGAGGAAGTCCAGGACATCCCAACCGAGCGCGAGCTCAACCAGACCCACGCCCGTAAAGCCGAAGAGCCGAAGGTGCTGCCGGCCTACCCCGACAGCAAGCTGGAGGAAAACGCGGAGAAATGGCGCGGGATGATCGCGCAGAACCGCACAAGCCCCGAACACCTGCTGGCGAACCTCACCAGTAAATACGTCGTTACCCCCGAGCAAGAAGAGCGCATCCGCGCCCTTACCCCTATCGAAGGAGAAGCCACCGATGAAAGTGCATAACGTTCAGCAAGGCACGCCCGAGTGGCATGCCCTTCGTTCCAGCTATTTCACCGCTTCGGAGGCGCCCGCGATGATGGGCGCTTCGAAGTTCCAGACCCGAAACGATCTGCTGACCTTGAAGAAAACCGGCATTGTTCCGGACGTCAACCCGCAGCAACAGGCCGCATTTGACCGTGGCCACGCCACTGAGGAAATGGCGCGCCCCTTGGTCGAGGAAATGATCGGCGAGGAGCTTTACCCCATCGTCGGTACCAGCGGCAACCTGCTGGCCTCCATGGACGGCGCCACGATGCTGGGTGACGTACTGTTTGAGCACAAGCTGTGGAACGAGAAGGTCGTCACGCAGATCCGCGCCGGCGCGCTGGATCCCCACTACTACTGGCAGTTGGAACAGCAGCTGCTGGTGAGTGGCGCCGAACGCGTGATTTTCGTCTGTTCGGACGGCACCAAAGACAGGTTCGCGCACCTGGAATACAGCCCGGTTGCCGGTCGTCGTGAGCAACTGCTCGCTGGCTGGGCCCAGTTCGAGCAGGACCTTGGCGAATTTGTGGTCAAGGAAGCCAAGGTCGAGGCGATTGGCGCCGCCCCCGATCAACTGCCGGCGCTGCGAATCGACGTAACCGGCATGGTCACTGCCAGCAACTTGGACGCGTTCAAGTCCCACGCCCTGGCTGTAATTGGCGATATCAACACCGATCTGTCGACCGACAAGGACTTCGCCGATGCGGACGCCACTGTGAAGTGGTGCGGCGAGGTTGAAGACAAGTTGAGGGCAGCTAAAGAGCACGCACTGAGCCAAACCGAAAGCATCGACGTGCTGTTCAAGGCCATCGACGACATCACAGCAGAGACTCGACGCAAGCGCCTCGAGCTGGAAAAGCTGATCAAAGCGCGCAAGGACATAATCCGTAGCGATATGGTCATGGATGCCGCTAAGGCCTTGCAGGCGCACATCGACCAGATCAACGAGACGCTGAACAGTCGGATCCGGATGCCGAGAGTGCCGGCGGATTTCGCAGGCGCCATCAAGGGCAAGCGCACCATCGACAGCCTTAAGGAAGCCGCCGACGCCGAGCTGGCCCGCGCCAAGATCGAGGCCAGCCGCATTGCTGACCTGATTCGAGCGAACCTGAAAAGCCTGAACGAACTGGCCATCAAGCACGGCTTCCTGTTTCACGATGCGCAGGAACTGGTGCTCAAAGCCAACGATGACCTGGTGGCGCTAATCAAGGTCCGGATCAACGAGCACGAACTGCAGCAGGCGGAGCTCAAGCGCCAGGAAGAGGAAAAGGCGCAGCAGCTCGCAGCCCAACAGCGACAGAAGGCCGCTGAACCGGTTGTTGAACAGCCAGTGAAGGCCCCGCAAGAGCCAGCGCTGGTCGCTGCCACGCCGATCAAGACGACTGCAGCAGCTCAGCAGCCCGTCGATGATGGCCAGCGCATCAAGCTTGGCGATATTAGCACTCGCTTGGGCTTCACATTGTCCGCCGAGTTCCTGCGCTCTTTGGGGTTCGAAGCGGTGGAGCGCAAGCAAGGCGCCCAGCTGTACCGCGCCAGTGACTTCCCACGCATCTGCGTAGCCTTGGTCCACCACATACAGGCAGTACAGGCCAACCAGGACGCAGCCTGATCATGGCTGTCCAATCCATCCTCGATATCTACGACAGTGTTGAGGAGTTCACCGGCATCCTGGTCTCCGCCGAGCTTCAAGCCAGCGGGACCTGGGAGTTGGAGTTCGTCGAAAGCATGCGCACCAGCTTCAAGCGTTACGGCGCCCATACCAACCTGAGCCCGGCTCAACAATCGAAGCTTGAGCGCATCGCCAAGCACTGAGGATCTTTATGAAAATTGAACACATGGAAGCCATCGAGCGCGCCAAGATGCACGGCGTAATGCCTTCGGTGCTGGCTCATGAGCTGCTGGTGCGCGACCTGGTCGAAGCTGCAATGTTCGAATGGCAGAACATCGCAGCACCGTTCAGCAAGCTGAACGAAGGCCAGCGCCAGGAAGTCACCGACCGTGTCACCGAGAAAGTCACTACAGCGGTTTACACGGCTGTCGGCATCATTTCTTCGCGTAGCGTCGACACCATCCCGCTGACGGTGGCAGACGCCAAGTTCAAGGCCAAGAGCATCACGGTCACCGCGACCATTGATGCTCAAGATCCGAATCGTCATGGACTTATCGATGTTGCCGGCAAGCTGTGTTTGCTGGTCTTGGCTCCAAACGATTACGCCGAAGGCCTAGACAGCCTCCAGGTTGAGCGTGATCAGCGCGAAATGCCGCTGCACGTCAGCGACCTGACCGGCAGCCTGTTCGAACACAGGGCGACAGGATCGGGCGAACCGGACGGTGGACACCCACTTGGCAGCGCCACTGAACTGGCCGAGCGCACCGATGGTGCTAGCGGCGCCGACCTGGACAAAGAGTTCGGTGAGTTCACCTACGACGATGCCAAGCAGTTGATCGTGCTCAAGTCCAACAACAAGCCGTTCAAGGGTCACTGGGTGCAAAGCCGACTGGCCATCGATAGCGACAAGACCGCCACCCTGCTGCTGCGGCTGCTCGATGACAAAGTGGTCGAGATCGAAACCGAGGGTGAATCGGCGTTTGACCACAGCTTCAAGGTCATCGCCGCGCTGGAAGACGTCGTCTGACTCTCCCGCCACAACATCAGGCGCCAACACGGCGCCTTCTTTTTGCCTATAGGAAATGCCCCATGAACCTGATCACCCCGTACGACACTGAAACCACCGGTCTGCCGCTGTTCCGCGATCCAAGCGACGATCCGCGTCAGCCGCACCTGGTGGACATTTGCATTTTGGCCTTCAACGCCGACGGCACTCTGGTCGATTCTTTCGAAGCGATGGTTCGTCCGGATGCCTGGGTGATCCCCGCCGAAGTGACAGCGATCCACGGCATCACAAACGAAATGGCGATGGACTTGGGTATTCCCGAGTCAGAAGCATTGGATGGTTTCATGGCCATTCATGACCGTGCGGGCCTGCGGGTAGCCCACAACATCAGCTTCGACGACCGGATCATGCGCATTGCCCTGTCGCGGTACCGGGGCAAGGAAGCGGCTGATGCATTCAAGGCCACACCGGGCTACTGCACATGCCAGTCCAGCAAGAACCTGGTGCAGAGCCCCCCCACTGCCAAGATGATCGCCGCAGGTTTTGGTCGACAGTTCAAGGTGCCGACCGTAGCCGAGGCTCTTCGCCACTTCACTGGCGAAGAGCTAGTTGGTGGCCACCGCGCACGGCCCGATACAGAAGCCTGTGCACGGGTTTACTTCGCTATGAACCCGCCTTTGCTGGCGTAATAGTCTCGAACTAGATTCCTTTGAAAAGCTGAGCCTTAACGTACTCAGCCCCTGCTGCTTTTTGCATTTCTAACCAGTTTTCAAAAGGTGTTTCGGAATTGATAAATGCGTCCCAAGGCTCGTCAGGAATTGCCTGGAAATCTTCCTGCGTTTCGACCTTATAGCCCGCAGACTCACAGAAGGTTAAAAAATCCGGGCTTTTGGTGTGCTTTGACATGAACTCAGGATTAAGCAAATCAAGAATCCCAACTTCCTGTTTCCCATCTATGTTTCGCGCATTTTCAGCCAGCTTCTTTAAACCACTCAAATCATTTTTAAACGACATAGCAATGCCTCTTTACCAAGTGACCCCGAAGTAAGGCACACCTTTCCAATTCACGCCAATTCCACGAGGCATCCAATGAACTCAGTCGCACTGCGGGCACTTGACCGTGCCTGCGAATCTGCTCCACCCGCCCTGATAGCGCTGATTCAGGCCGTACCACCACTGCCAGAGCTGTTCATCACCGGCCCCATCAATCGCGTCATGGAGCTGGAAGGCAGGCGCTATGCCGAGGAAGTCGTTAAATCCCTCGGATCATCCATCCGCAACCCACTGGTGGTGGCCGGCACCATTCGCAACCTGACTCTGAATGCCGCTGCGCAGCCGTCGAGCTACGCCAACGGGATCAAACAAATCATTGATCTGTTGAAGGTGAAGCCATGACTAAAACAGTCCCGTTTGAATCCCGCGTCATCACCGCGCTAGCCAACCACGAACGCTTGCTCCAGCAAATCGGACAGATGAAAAAACAGATCACAGCGCACCTCGCCGAATGCCCGGTGATGAAGAAGGTCAACAGCCTGGACATCCCCATAAACGAATACTACGGACTGATGGATCAGAAAGGCCTGGTCAAAACCCACTTGTGGGAGGCATTCAACGAAACGGTAGAAAGCGATTATGGAAACCAAGTCAGCATGAACAGTGACGATCAGGAAATACATCTCACCGAAGAAGACACCGGCTGTGAACACTGTTACGCGGCTTGGCGAGTGATCCAGGATCGTCGCGAGGTACGCCAAGAGTTGGGGAGCGCGCGCCGTGCGCTTCGCATGCTGGGTAAGTCGGCGTTGAAGGTGCAGCCATGACCACCGCCGCCAAAATCCTTGACCCCTGCTGCGGCAGCCGCATGTTTTGGTTCGACAAAGGCGACCAGCGCGCCCTGTTCGGTGACATTCGCGATGAGCAGCATGTGCTCTGCGATGGCCGCGTGTTGAACGTAGAGCCGAACGTCATCATGGACTTTCGCACCCTGCCCTTCGCTGACGGCGCATTTAAGTTGGTGGTGTTCGATCCGCCGCACCTGACCCGCGCCGGGCGTGATAGCTGGCTGCGTGCCAAGTACGGCCTGCTCACCGATAACTGGCGCGACGACTTGTCGAAGGGCTTTGCCGAGTGCTTTCGCGTGTTGGCCACCGACGGCGTGCTGGTCTTCAAGTGGAACGAAATCCAGGTCAAAGTGAGCGAAATACTGGCACTCACTGATCAGCAGCCACTCTTCGGCCATAAGTCTGGTAAGCGTGTGAACACGCACTGGATGACGTTTATGAAGCAGGTGACGCCATGACAAATACAGCCGCGGTAAGAGCCGATACATGCCCCCCTCGTATTCTGCGCGCTGGTAAAGCACCCGCCTATCTCGGTATGTCGAGGGCTGCATTCGCCGAAATGGTCCGGCCTTATGTGCAGGAAATCCGCATAGGTGCGCAAGGCGTTGGGTTCGACAGGTACGAGCTCGATCAATGGGCAGACAACTACATCAAGACCAAATCGGTTGAAAAAGCACCGCTACAGGACAACAATCCGCCTCGCAGTGGGCGCCCAGGAGAAACACAATGGCGCGAAAAACGATCTCAGGCCTCTACGAGAGAAACGGTATCTGGCACATCGACAAGGTCGTCCGTGGTACACGACTTCAAGAAAGCACTGGAACAAGCGAAAGGGAAGAAGCCGAGCAGTACCTGATTTTTCGGCTTGAAAAACTCAGACAGGAGAAGGTTTACGGCGTGCGTCAGGTGCGAACCTGGCGCGAGGCCGCCACCCGTTTTTTGGTGGAATATCAGGACCAGCCATCAATTGCTTTGTCTGCATCGCACATTGAACAGCTTGATCCTTACCTCGGTGACCTACCCATAACCCACGTCGATGACGGGTCTCTGGCACAGTTCATCAAGGACAGGCAAACGCCGGGGCTAACAAAGACCGGCAAGGTTAAGCCAGGCGTATCCAACAGGACGATCAACATCGCTCTGCAACGTGTCGTCAGGATTTTGAATCTATGCGCACGCAAGTGGCGGGATGCTGAGAAGCGGCCATGGCTGGAGTCGGTGCCAATGATCAGCATGCTGGATGAGAAGACAAACAGCCGGAAGCCCTACCCGCTGTCTTGGGAAGAGCAGTCAGTGTTGTTTGCTGAGTTGCCAGCACACTTGCAACGTATGGCCATGTTCAAGGTGAACACCGGCTGTCGTGAGCAAGAGGTCTGCAAGCTGCGGTGGGATTGGGAGATTGCTGTGCCCGAGTTGGATACCAGTGTTTTCCTGATACCTGCAGGCTTTGGCGGGAGACGTGAAACCTCTGGTGTGAAGAACGGCGAGGATCGTCTTGTGGTTCTGAATGGGGTGGCCAAGTCAGTCATCGAGCAGCAGCGCAGCCAGAGCAAGGAATGGGTATTTCCCTATGACGGCACCGGGATGCATCGAATGAATGATTCAGCCTGGAAGAAAGCGCGGGTACGCGCAGCGAAGATATGGCAGGAGAAGTACCTGCGCCCTGCTCTGCCGGGTTTCGCATCGATCCGGGTTCACGACCTGAAGCACACCTTTGGCAGAAGGCTACGTGCAGCAGGCGTGACACTGGAAGATCGAAAGGCATTGCTTGGGCATAAGAACGGAAGCATTACGAGCCACTATTCTACCGCAGAGCTTGGGCAACTGATCGAAGCGGCAAATAAAGCATCGTCAACTGACTCGCGCGGACCAGCGTTGACAATCTTGAGGAGGAAAACGGGGTGATCCCCCGCAAAAGTCCCTGAGAATGAAAAAGCCCAACCTGTGACGATTGGGCTAAGTCATTGAAAAATATGGTCGGGACGGAGTGATTCGAACACTCGACCCCTAGCACCCCATGCTAGTGCGCTACCGGACTGCGCTACGCCCCGACTAGGCGTTACAACTTGCTAGAACGTCGAGAAATATACCTTAAG
>Ga0256410_1000527_pt1 | contig 36504 bp, 23 predicted proteins | sample PhyWR1_FD_185983 | JGI IMG/M metagenome (GOLD analysis project Ga0256410, IMG submission 185983) | Leaf surface microbial communities from wheat plants in UC Gill Tract Community Farm, Albany, California, United States - DLSL W.R1 | ecosystem: Host-associated > Plants > Phyllosphere >... | reverse complement strand
TCGGCACTGGATATCGGCCTGACCCAGCGGGACAAACTGCGCTTTTTGCGCGGTTACTTCCAGATGCCCCTGCGCCAGATCCTGCGTGAAGAAGCCCGCCTGCTGGCGTGGCTCGAAGGCAAGGCGAACAAACTCTACGAACGCAAACAGCGTTATGGAGATGCACTGTAATGGCGGGTTGGAACCTGGAACCTGCTTACAGTGCGTTGGCGTCTGATTTTGGCAGTTTGGAGGCGGTGTTTGCCCTGCAGGGCGAGCACCTGACCCGCGACCCTCTGTCGGAAGTGATTCGCGTGCAGCGCGATGGGGTCAATTACTACGTCAAACGCTACACCGGTGCGGGCAAGGGCTTGCGCCGTTATCTGGGGCGCCCTCGGGTCAAGTCCGAATGGCAGAACCTCAAACGCTTCGCCAAGTGGGGTATCCCCACGGCCGAGGTGGTGGCCTGGGGCCTTGAGCGCAGCGGCTTTGCCTACTCCCGTGGCGCCATGATCACCCGCGAACTGCCCAATACCCGGGATTTGTCAGAGTTGGCGGACAACCATGATCCGCTGCTCAAGGATCGTGCCTGGGTGGATTGTGTCAGCCGTCAGTTGGCGCGTTATACCAAGACCATGCATGACCATCGTTTCACCCATAACGACCTGAAATGGCGCAACTTGCTGATCGACGACCAGCCCAAGCTGTTCTTGATCGACTGCCCCAACGGCGACTTCTGGCGCGGCTTCTGGCTCAAATACCGCATCACCAAAGACCTGGCGTGCCTGGACAAAGTGGCCAAGTATCATTTGTCCTACACCCAGCGTTTGCGTTTCTATTTTCAATACACCGGACGCACTACGCTCAATGCGGCGGACAAGGAACGTGTTCGTCATGTCGTGCGTTTTTTCGAGGGCCGGGAATGACTGATTTTATGGCACAAGCCGACCGCGCATTGCTTGAACGCAACGGCCTGGCCGACTTTGATGCGCTGTGGGCCGTCCAGCTGGAAGCAGTGGACGAGCCCAATACCAGCGGTGGCGGCTGGAGCAGCGTATTCCGCATGGACCTTGAAGGCCGCGGGTTTTACCTCAAGCGCCAGAGCAACTACCTGACGCGCACGCTGCACAGCCCGCTGGGCGAACCAACGTTCGCCCGCGAGTTTCGTAATATTCAGCGTTATCAGCAAATGGGCATTCCTGCGCTGGAAGCGGTTTTTTTCGGCGAGCGTAAAGTAGCGGGCGAGCGTCGTGCGGTGCTGATGACTCGGGCGCTGGACGGTTGGAACGACCTTGACTCATTGCTTGAGCAGTGGCCGCAGCTGACCGCTGCGCAGCAGCAGGCAATTTTGCGCGAGTGTGGCCAGTTGGCCCGTCGCCTGCACGCTGCGCGTCAGGTGCATGGCTGTTTTTACCCCAAGCATATTTTCTTGCAGGCAGATGGCGCGGGTTACCGCGCGCAGCTGATCGACCTGGAAAAAACCCGGCCCTTGCTGCTGGGCCAGCGTGACCGGGTCAAGGACATCGAACCGTTGTTGCGCCGGGCGCATGTCTGGAGCGATGACGATGTGCGTGCCTTGCTCGCAGCCTATCTGGAGCAGCCGGCCGACAGTGGCCTGGTGGATGCCTGGCTGGCGCGGCTGAATGTGCGACGCAGTCACAAGGGGGCGCGCTGATGCGATTGTCCGAACTGCAAAAGGCCGGCCGCGCGCCGGGCTTGCCGCTGAGCATTGAGCTGGCCGATGCAGCCGGGCCTGCGCAATTGCAACTGCTGAGCTTGTTGCGAGTCTTGCCGGGTCAGCGTTATGTCGGCGCCGGGGTATGGCGCGGGCGTACCGTGCTGGCCAAGCTGATGGTGGGCAGCAAGGCGGCGCGCAACTTTCAGCGCGAGTTGACGGGTGTACGCCTGCTGGCAGAGCAAGGCCTGACCACGCCGCAACTGCTGGCCGATGGCTTGCAGGAAGGTGAGGGCGGCTGGCTGTTATTCGAGTACCTGGAAGGCGCTCAGAGCTTGGGCGATGCCTGGCAAGCTGTCGCGTCATTGCCGGTGCTGGCTGACGAACAAGTGGCCGTGCTCGCCGAGGCTTTGGCTGCCATCGGCCAGATGCACCTCAAGGGCCTGTGGCAGGAAGACCTGCACCTGGACAACCTGTTGCGTCAGGGTGGCAAGCTGTACTTGATCGACGGCGCCGGCATTTGCGTCGAAGAGGCAGGTAAACCGTTGTCGCGGCAAAAAGTGCTGGAAAACCTGGGGGTGTTTTTCGCCCAGTTGCCCAAGACGCTTGAGCCGTTTATTGAAGAGCTGCTGGTGCACTACCTGCTGAGCAATGGTGAACACGCCTTGCCGCTCGAAGCGCTGCTCAAGCAGGTCGAGAAAGTCCGTGCCTGGCGCCTGAATGACTTTTTAAACAAGGTTGGCCGTGATTGCTCGTTGTTCAGCGTGCAACGCGGGGCGTTTGCCCTGCGTGCCGTGCTGCGCGAAGAGGAACCGGCCATGTTGCCGGTACTGGCCAGGGCCGATGCCTTGCTCGACCAGGGGCACCTGTACAAGACCGGGGGAGCGGCGAGCGTCGGCAAGGTCGACGTGGCGGGCCGCACGCTGGTGGTCAAGCGCTACAACATCAAGGGTTTCGCCCATTGGCTGAAACGCTTCTGGCGCCCGAGTCGGGCCTGGCACTCATGGTGTGAAGGCAATCGTCTGGCGTTTTTGGGGATTGCCACGCCCAAGCCGTTGGCGCTGCTGGAAACCCGGTTTTTGTGGCTGCGGGGCAAGGCGTACCTGGTGACTGAGTACTTGCCAGGGCCGGACATCATCGAGCGCTTTGCGCCCTATGTTGAACGCGGCGATGCACCTGAGTCCGAGCTTGCGGCGCTGGATCAGTTGTTTGCGGATTTGATTCGCGAGCGCATTAGCCACGGTGACCTCAAGGGCCATAACGTGTTCTGGGATGATGGCCGTTGGGCGCTGATCGACCTGGACTCTATGTGCCAGCATCGTTCGGCGGGCAGCTTTGCTACGGCCTATGCCCGCGACCGGGCGCGCTTTATGCGCAACTGGCCGGTGGGCAGTGCGTTGTATCAGGTGATTGACGGGCGTTTGCCACCCTCACCCTAACCCTCTCCCAGAGGGAGAGGGGACTGATTTGGGGGATGGCTTGATTGTGTGATCGACACAAATCGGCTCCCTTTCCCCTCGCCCCCTTTGGGGGAGAGGGTTGGGGTGAGGGGGTCTTTTAAAAGCTGTACTGCACCCCGGCCCCCGCATACCACGACCGTCCCGGCGCCGCTTCGTAGTAGCGGCTGTTGGAGTCGCCGACAATCACCGAACCCACATACTGACGGTCCAGCAGGTTGTCCAGACGCAAGGTCTGGTGGAAGGTCCAGTGCTCGATCTTCTGCTCAAACTTCGCCCGCCAGTTGAACACGGTATACGCCGGTGCCGCCTTGGCGGTGTTGGTGTCTTCCACATACACCTTGCTGCGGTACATGCCTTCAATGGCCGTGCTGACCCAGTCGGTCGGCTTCCAGTTCACTTCGGCAAACACTGTGGTCTGCGGCACGCCTGGCAGGTAGTTGCCTTTGTCTACGGTGCCGCTGGTGCTGGCGAAGTCGCTGTCGTAGGTCGCTTGCAGACGGGTGTAGGCCAGGGTTGAGGTCCAGTGCTCGGCAAGCTGGCTTTCTACGCCCAGTTCAAAGCCACGGCGCAAGGTGCGTCCAGCGTTTTGATAGGTCGTACGGCCACCGGTATTGCTCAGCACCACCAGTTCATCTTCTGTGGTGATCTGGAAGATGGCTGCGTTGATTCTTGTGTTGTTGAGTTGAGCCTTGAGGCCCATTTCATACTGGGTGCTCTCGGAAGGCTTGAGGCCGAAGTTGAAGCCCTGGCCGCTGGGCGAGTACGCCAGTTCGGCCTGGGTCGGCGTTTCAAAGCCTTTGCCGGCGCTGACATAGCCATGCAGCTCGGGGGTAAAGGCGTACATCACGCTGACAGAGGGCGTGGCCTTTTCATAACGCTTGGTGCCGCTAGCGTCGCCATTGCTCAAAAATTGATCATCGACGTCCATTTCCATGGTGCTGTAACGCAGACCGGCCTGCACGGTCCAGTTATCCAGCGCCCAGTTAGCCTGCACATACGGGTCGAGGCTACGGGCGGTGTCCACTTCATCGCGCACCAGTGCGCCTTTGACGCCCAGTTGATCACCGATGAAGTTGTTGTAGCCGTGGCGGCTGTCCTGGCTCTGGTCGAAGTCCAGGCCACCGATCAAGGTCAGATCACCTGGTACGCCGTACACCGGTTGCATCCAGCGCAGACTGCCACCGTAGAATTTGCGATCGAATTGCACCACACCGCCGCCCTGCTTGTTGCTGGCCGCCGTGGGTGGAATCGCCAAATACTGAATCACACTGCGCGTGCCGGTGTAGGCATTGACCTGCAGGGTCGCGTCACCGATATAGCGTTCGTAGTTCAGGCCCAGTTGCTGATGGTCGATGCTTTTGCGGGTGTTGTAGGTCAGGGCGTTCGGCGTTACCGAGCGCGGGTCGGCCTTGTAGGCTTCCCAGCTTTGGCCCAGCGGGTCCTGCGTGCCGTTCTGTTCAAGGCTGCTGTAGATCAGCGCCAGTTTGCTGTCTTCATCGGGCTTGAAGTTAAGCTTGGCGAAGGTCTGGTCGCGGCGGGCGGCGCTGTGTTCGCGGTATCCGTCGGTGTCCATGCGCGAGGCATCAAGCACAAAACCGACGTCGTCGGTGGCGCCCTCGGCAGTGAGGTGGTTTTTGCTCATGCCGTCGCTGCCAACCAGGGTCTCGGCACCAATGCGCGGCGGGCCTTCGCCGTCGCGGGAGAACATCTGGATCACCCCGCCGGCATTGCTGCCGTACAGGGTGGCTGCAGGGCCGCGCAACACTTCGATACGCTCGGCGGTGTCGAGGTTGAAGGTCGCAGCCTGCCCCTGACCGTCCGGGGTACTGGCTGGAATGCCATCGGCAATCAGCTTGATGCCGCGTACACCAAATGCTGAGCGGGCACCAAAGCCACGGGACGATATTTGCAGGTCCTGGGCGTAGTTCTGACGGTTTTGCACCACCAGCCCCGGTACGCGGGACAGTACCTCGGAGGCATTGATGCCTAACTGACCATCCTTGATTTGCTCCTGATCAATGCTGTCGACCGAGTACGGCAGGTCAAAACTCGGGCTGGCGCTGCGCGAGCCGGTGATGACGCTGGGGTCCAGTTCAAGGGGGGCGGCGCTGACGATGGGTGTCAGGCAGAGGCCAGGCAGTAGCAGGGCAACGTGAGCAGGCGCGAAATATTTCATAAGCAAATCGGGGTTCCGTGTGACGCGACCCGTCCAGGGCAACGGGATGAGGCTAGCAGAGGGCGCGCAGTTTAGCGGCTGAGGGCGGGATATCCAGTAAAACCGGGCAACGAGGGCGATATCGGATCGCCCTCGTGTGCAGGTGAAGGGTTATTGCATCTGCGTCATGTTCATGTCCCGCAAGTCCTCTATCAGATCTTGCAGACGGTCGTAGCGTTTCTGGTGGACGGGTATCCAGGTGGGCCGCTCGATATAAAACTGGCCGCCAGGATCTGTTTGCACCGGGGTGCGCACCATTTCGTGGTTGCTCGCTCGATGGATCAGGTGTGCGCCATCCGGCGTGGCGCTTTCAAACCTGAACATGCCGGGTGCGGCGAGCCGTTGATTGTTCTGGGTCGGGGACAGCGCAGGGATTTGCGGTTTGGTGCCGGCAATATCCATTTGCAGCCAGTAATCGTTCTTCAAGAAGGTGAAGTCGCGGTTTCTATAATCCGTTGGCACGACTTCCCCCGTATTCATGCGTACGCCGCGGCTGGTGCCGGGGAAGACGTCGGATACCCGTACGCCGATCGCGCCCTCAAGCTCTGCCAGGCCTGGCACGCCCTGGTAGGTGTTGGCGTGGGTGTTGCCGGTGAAGGCAATCCATTTGCGAGCACCGGATTTTGCTTGGTCCGCGCGAATTGTCTGTGACGCAAAGTAGCTGAACATTTCATAGCGAATAAGCTCGGCAGGACTGCCGGCCATGCCACTGGCTTCAGGGTGCAGGCCCCTGTGGTTGTAACTGGCCGCGCAATCAATGGCGATGACTTCGATGCCATGTCGCCTGGCCTCGCGCACCAGCTTGCTGTACGTGTGGGGGCTTGCGGGATTGATCCCATGACCCGCGTCCTGGGCTTTGAGGAACTCATCCAGGACAATCGGCATTTTTCCGGTTTTAAAAAAGTCGTCGAGAAACGTTTGATGAAAATCAGTTTGCAGGTGCTCCAGGTACAGCACTTTCACATCCAGTTCAGCGAGCTTGCTCATTTGGGTGGTGAGCAGTTTTTTACCTGATTGATTGGAGTGGACTTCGCCTACTACGACGCCATCGGTGTGCTGATAAAGGTGTTTGAACAAGTCCTGCGGGTTTGTATTCGCTGGAACGATGGGGCGGGTGACACGGGGTTTTGCGGGTTTTGTGGCCAAGAAAGCCCGTGCGTCGGCCAGTAATCGGAGCCTGAAGTTTGAAAAAAACTGGCTGGTGCGGGTGATGTCCGGATTAGGCGAAACCCAGTTGGCATCCAGTAAGCCCTTGTTGTTCTTGACCATATCCTGAACTTTGGCTTTGTACTCATAAGGCAAATCGTAGGCGCTGTGGATAACGTCAGGCACGGCTTCAGGCAGGTGAGTTCTGCCACCCAGCAAGGGACTCCAGCGTTTGGTGTTGTCGGCCAGGCGGTGTTTGATTTCCCAATGACCCGCAGTGCGGCGCAGTTTGTAACTGCCGCTGACGCCGCTGCTTGAGCCTGCTGGCAGTTGCAAATACCAGTGACGGCCGAGCCAGCCGCTGTAAACCTCAAAAACCACGCCGTCTTGCTGGATATACCGGTTGTGGCTGACGAGGTAGACGCCCTGGGCATCAGGGGTGTGGTTGTCGAGATTGACGCTGCTGATTCGGGCGCTTTCGATTACGCGCTCAATCCCGGTTTTGAGCAACGGCGTGGTCGGGTCCACATCCCATATGCCGGCCGATACCTCACGCACCGGGAGGCTGCTGCGCGCATCCGGTTTGCGCTCATCAATGACGCGCCAGCGCTCATCCAGGATGTCGTATCTGCAAGGGTAAAGTCTGCCCTGCCGGTCTTTGAGGTAGTGGTGAGCTGATCCTGCGCCCGTTGTACTGAACTCATAGATTCCAGAACCGTATTCGTCACCTCTGCGCAGCGTCAGCCCTGTTGCTGCGTGACGGCTCGCCGCGCCGGGACTCAGCGTTGGTGCGGGCTGTTTGGCGCGCTGGCGGATGGATCGGCCAAACACCGCAGAGCCAGCAAAGTCCGACGCGCCGTCAGTCAGGTGGGTGATGGACTCCACGAAGTGCAACAGGGCTTCGTGCCCTTCATCACGCTGCAAGGCATCGACGCCCTGATAAATCTGGTAGATGAACCGTGCCAGTGCGATGGGCAGCAGCACCTTGGTCGGCAGCACGAAGGACACCACATCAATCACGGTCAAGGCTGCTTCCCTGGCGGTATTGAGGTTGCTTTCCCAAGTGGAGGTCGATTGATCGTCGGCCTCGTGAATGGCATGCAAGGCTTCAGTGTCGTAGGACGCCTCAAGCAGGTGATGGCTGATCGGTTGCAGTTGAACGTTGCTCTGGCTGAGTCCCGCTTCGATCAGTGGCTTGATGTACGGTTTTTGCGCAGTGGTCACGCGGCGCATCACGTAAGTGCGTAAATCAGCACGGGACAGGATTCGACCCAGCTCGTCGCGCGAAGGCACAGTGATAAACCAGTGCTGGTCGGGGGCGCCAGGCAAGTAGCACACGAGGTCGGTCGAACCGGTAGAGGTGAACACCAGCGCGCCCGGCAGTGGCTTGTAACGCAGCATCATCAGGTGGGCTTTGATCTGCGCGCCGCTGACCAGCGGGCGGCTGCTTTCAACAGGGTAATCCAGTGCCGCCTGAACCCATGCCGCCTGCTCGGCACCCAGAGTGCCCGCCATGCTAGCTTCCAACAGGTCCAGGTTCAGCTGTGCGGCGCGCAGGGCAACGTAATGTTCCTTGCGCCAGCGTGCCTGGGCGGAATTGACCAGCAGATGGTTGAGTCTGGCTTTGTAGCTCTGGCCAATATCGAGCTGGCGTACCAGGGTCTTGAGGTAGCTGCTGGTGAGGAGTGGGTGGGGGGTGCCGTGGGCATCCTTGACCTGTGCCGTCAGGGCAAATGTCACATCCCATATGCCCACATTGGACAGCGCCAACTCACTCAGGCTTCGTCGTGTGGTCCTGTAGGTGATGGTGGGTCCGGTTCGGTCCACGCTGGCGCCAGCGGCAAACCCGGAGCCTGTGATCGGGTTAATCACCGCGCCGGTTTGCAGCGCTTCGGTGGTCGAGATGAAAAGGGCATCGGGGTCTATATCAATGCCGTGATCGGCTTTGATCTGTTGCTTGAGCCGGGTTCTGGCGTAACCCAGCAGGGTGTTGATTTGCCCGATTTCTGCTAGAGGTTCGGTGTCGGGAGCCTCTGACGCCGCGCGTACATGGTTAAGGCGCTCGACCGCCAGGCGCCATTTGGTTTTGTTGGCATCAGACGCTGTTTTGAGCCACTCGGGCAGCTGAATTTCCAGCAGCCGGGTATAGCGGGCACGCAACAGGCTGGCGGGTTTGATGGGCAGGCTTGAGTTCAGGGACTGATCGACCATCTCGACCAGTTGCTCAAGTGTGGCGCCTGGCTGATCAGTGCGCATGGATGCCCAGGCATGGCGCATGTCGCGCTTCTGTTTTTCGATCAGTTGCTCACTGTAAAACGTCTTTACCTGCTGTTCCGGCACCGGGCTGTAGTCCACCTGTTCATAGGCCAGTGCGCCGATACGTTCCTCTGCCAGCACGCAATCGAGTAATGCCTCGCGCTGGCCCTCGTCCTTGAGTCGCGCGCTCAACTCTTGAGTCAGTGCGGCCAATGAGGTGAAGGCTTCGAGCCCGGTGCTGGGGGTGTAGAGCACCACCGTGCGCGGGGTTTGGTCTTGCACGATGCGCGTGTCCAGGGGGTCGGCAGAAGCCCGCGGCAACTCTCTGGTGGTGATCACCAACACGCCGTGCAGCAACGAGGCGGGCTGAGCGGCCCGGCCATGCAAGGTCAGCGTGTAAAACCCGTAGGTGCTTGGCGTTGATGGCTGTGCAGGCCGGGAGAAGACCTGATTGATGGCGCTCATGGCTTGCGGGCTGAGAGTCCTGTCTTCATGGCGCAGGGTTGCTTCAGACAGAATCAGGTTCAGGGTAAAGCGTGACAGCCAGCTTTTCGGGGTGAGGGAGTCGAGGTCCTCATGGGGCGTTTGCCAATAGTCACGGTGAGCATCCCTCACACACAGTTCAAGGCTGTGGGTGGTGAACTCGAGGTATTTTTCGAGTTGTGGCACGGTAATCTCTGCAACCAGATCTTGCTTGTCCAGGGTGTAGGCATAGTTGTAAACGCGGGCTGCATTTTGCACAAAAGTCGGCACCTGCCGGGTGAGATAGCACTGCTCGATGAGCATGCTCAGGGTTTGGCTGACGATAACGGGCGACTGGCAGGGCTCGGCTGCCCGTTCGTAGTTGAAGTAGAGGAAGTCGGTGCAGGCCTCTATGGGCAGTTGTGGGAAAAACACCCGTAGTCGGTGGTCCAGCGACAGAGCAAGATCCGGGAAAGTGTTAGAAAATTTTGTCCATTCGGCTTCTGAGCCTTTGAAGTGTTCCAGGTGGGTGGGCATGCTGTGTTTCCTGTTGAGTGAAGCGTGCGGGTCGCACGTGACGGTGTGATCACAGGAAATCCCAAAGACGGGTGGGGGTGGGCTTACATATGTCTGGAGTACCTTGTCTTTTATCAGCAGACCCGGCGCGGCTGGACGTGGCAAATCGCGCTGGGTCATTTGCGCTGTCTTTACGCTATAATCCCGCTCTTTAGCTGTTTCTCGCCTGGCGAGGGGCACATTATTTGTTCAGGCGCCCGCCGCCTGCCTGCATTCCAAAGAGGCTAATCCAGTGGCATTGACGATTCTTGGCCTGTCCGGCGCCCTCAGCCATGATCCCTCCGCAGCCCTCTATATCGACGGCAAGCTGGTAGCGGCGGCTGAAGAAGAACGCTTCGTGCGTGATAAGCATGCAAAGAACCGCATGCCCTACGAATCCGCAAAGTTTTGCCTTGAGCAGGCAGGTATCAAACCTTCCGACGTTGATGTGGTGGCGATCCCGTTCGCTCCGATCAGCTTGTTCGGAAAGGCGCGCTGGCACTACGCCAAACGCTATTGGTACGCCCCGGACCGCGCTCTTGACGCGATCCTGATGGGCAACCGTCGTTACAAACGCTATCGCAACAAGATCGTGTTCTGCCTTGAACAACTGGGTTTTGATCCGAAGAAAATCAAGATCGAACCGGTTGAGCATCACCTGGCCCACGCTTCCAGCGCCTACCACTGCTCGGGTTTCAAAGAAAAAACCGCGATCCTGGGTATCGACGGCAAGGGTGAGTACGCCACGACGTTCTTCGGCTACGGCGAAAACGGCAAGATCACCAAGATCAAGGAATTCTTCGACCCTGACTCCCTGGGTGGCCTGTACGGCGCGATTACCGAGTTTCTCGGTTTCGAAATGCTGGATGGCGAATTCAAGGTCATGGGCATGGCGCCGTACGGCGACGCCAGCAAATACGACTTCTCGCGTCTGGCCTCGTTCGAAAACGGCGAACTGGTGATCAACACCGAATACGCCAACGTGATCGGTCTGCGTCGCTACAAAGAAAAGGGCAAGGGGTTCTACTTCTCGCCAAAACTGATCGAATGGCTGGGGCCAAAGCGCGAAGGCGATATCGCCGACGAGCCGTACATCCACTACGCGGCCAGCATGCAGGCGCTGTTTGAAAAACTGTCGCTGCAGATGATCGACTACTACCTGGGCGACATCCTCAAGGAAACCGGCAAGATTGCCTTTGCGGGCGGCTGCGCGTTGAACGTGAAGCTGAACCAGAAAATCATTGCCCGCCCGGAAGTCAAAGAACTCTTCGTACAGCCTGCGTCCGGTGATGCCGGTACCGCAGTTGGTGCAGCGGCGTATGTGTCCCACGCTCGCGGCGTGCCGGTCGAGAAGATGGAACACGTCTACCTCGGCCCTGCGTACAGCAACGAAGACGTGATCGCAGCCTGTGCCCGTCACCCTGGCAAGCCTGCGTACCGCAAAATCGAAAACACCCCGGAGCGCATCGCCAAGATCATGGTCGATGGCAACCCGGTGGCGTGGTTCCAGGGGCGCATGGAGTTCGGTCCGCGTGCATTGGGTGGTCGTTCGATCATCGGTTGCCCGAGCAGTGAAGGCGTGGCTGACCGTATCAACGAGCAGATCAAGTTCCGCGAGCGCTGGAGGCCTTTCTGCCCGTCGATGCTCGACACCGTGGGCCCGCAGATGATCAAGGTCGATCACCCGGCACCTTTCATGACCTTCACCTTTGAAGTGGCTGAAGAGTGGAAGACCCGCGTGCCGGAGGTAGTCCATGAAGATGGCACTTCCCGTGCACAGGTGCTCAAGCGCGAGTACAACCCGCGCTACTACGACATGATGAAGGCACTCGAAGTACTGACCGGTAACGGCGTATCACTGAACACCTCGCTCAACCGTCGTGGCGAACCCATGGTTTGCTCGCCGACTGACGCGCTGAACATGTTCTTCGGTTCCGATCTGCAGTACCTGATCATGGAAGATATTTTGGTAGTTAAAGACGGCGCCGAGACTTATGAATCGCTCGACTGAGCGTCATGTGCTGCAGTTCTGCCACGGCTATGACGGGCCGTTTCTGGACTGCGCGCGCCAGTACGCCAGCCTGTTCGCCGGCACCGGGTACAAGGTCACCACGGTCTTTCTGACCGGGGCGGCCGATCCCGCAGTGGCTGCAGGTTGTGGGTCTGATGAAGTGATCTTCATGGAATTCAGCTCCAAAGCCATCCGTGGCCTGAAGCTGGGTGCCATCGCGAGGCTGCGCAAGATCGCCGCCTCGCGCAATTTCAGTTTTTGCATCGCCCATCGTTTCAAGCCGATTTATGTGGCCTTGCTGGCTACCGGCTTGCCGGTGATAGGCGTGCATCATGCGTTTGGCGATTATCAGCGTCGCAGCCGCAAGTTGTTTGCCCACCTGTTCCGCAAACGCCTGAGCCTGCTCGGGGTTTCCGATGCGGTACGTGACGACATGCGCAAGTGTCTGCCCAAGTGGCCCACTGGCCGTATCAACACGCTGTACAACCGCATCGATATCGACGCCGTGCAGGCGGGGCAATTGTCCGGCACTCCGGCGCGTGAAGCGCTGGGGCTGTCAGTGGATGGCTTTATTGTCGGCAACGTCGGGCGCCTGCACCCGGACAAGGACCAGGCCACGCTGATCCGTGGTTTCGCCAAGGCTTTGCCCGGTCTGCCTACTGACAGTCAGTTGGTCATCATGGGCAAGGGGCGTCTGGAGCAGTCTCTCAAGGCGCTGGCCGTCGAGCTGGGTGTTGACGGTCAGGTGCTGTTTTTGGGCCAGGTGCCCGATGCACGCCGCTATTTCCGGGCCTTTGACGTGTTTGCGTTGAGTTCCGACCACGAACCGTTCGGCATGGTGCTGCTTGAGGCCATGGCCGCAGGCGTACCGCTGCTGGCGACGGCCTGTGGCGGTGCCAAAGAAGTGGTTGAAGGCGTGGGCATCCTGTTCCCGTTAGGTGATGCCGAGCATCTGGCCCAGGGCCTGCAGCACCTGGCTCAACTCGATGATGAGCAGCGTATGGCCTGCGCTGAACTGATGCTTGAGCGCTTGCAGGAGCGTTTCAGCGATCAGGCCGTGCGCAATACCTTCTGGCACTTGGCGCAAGTCACTGACCTGACCGCGGAGTCCTGATGCTCAATCGATTTCAAGGCTGGCGCGAGCGCGGCTGGAGCGCTGTTGATTCGGCCACTTATGCCGATGCCTGGCAGCGGTTTGGCGGCAGTGTCGCCACCCATCCGATGGTGGTCGAGCGTCTGGCACAGCTGGCTGGCATACCGGTGCGTTATCTGGCCTGGGAGCAGGGCGGCGAGCTGAAAGCGGCTATCCCGACCTGGGGGCGCGATCTGGCCTTGTCCAAGGACGTGCTCAAGCGTCATGGCAAAAAAGGCTTGTTCGATCTGGGCAATGCCGAGCTGATTCTGCCGGCGGCTACCGATGCGGCGGCACCTTTGCGTCATCGTGGGCGGTATCTGTCGCAGCTCAATGAAGGTCGTTTCAGCAACCTGGTACTGCAAACCGAGCAGTTGGCCATGGCTCGCACGCCTGAAGAGCTGTCAAAAAAATTCCGCTATAACCAGCGCCGTGAACTGCGTTTGCTGGAGGAGGCGGGTGGCGTAGTGCGCCCGGTTTCGGAGTTTTCCAGCGTTGAGCTGGCAAGCATTTATTGCGATCTGTTTTTGCGCCGCTGGGGTTTTGTTGCCACCGGGGCCGAGCGGATGGCCGAGGTCATCGAATTGTTGCGCGAGCTGCTGATTGGCTCGGTAATCTTCCTTAACAATGCACCGATTGCAATTCAGCTGGTGTATAGAGTTGAATCGCCCGGCTGGATCAGCGTCGAATATGTCAATGGCGGCGTCGACCCCGAAACCCGTGAGTTCAGCCCTGGCAGCGTATTGAGCTTTATCAACACCCAGGCCGCCTGGGAGCAGGCGCGTAGCGTCAACAAGCCGCTGCGTTTCTCGTTCGGCCGCGCCGACCGTGAGTACAAAGAGCGCTGGTGCAACCCGGTGCCCGTGTTCAAGGTCTGAAACACAACTCTTGTGGGGGCGGCAGGCTACGCGGTATCTCAGAAGTATCGCAGTGATGCTATCGCGAGCAAGCCCGCTCCCACAGAATCACAAGAGCCAAATCATGAGCCAACCTGCCTCCCGCAAGCAGCAACTTCTCAAGCGCCATCGGCGCAACAAGCGTATTGCCCTGCTGATCGGCCTGCTGGTGCTGGTTGCCAGCGGTGTGCTGCTGGCCTGGTGGTTGCCGCCGGTGTTGGCGGGACTGGGCTGGGTGGCCCATGAGGCGTGGTTCGCCGACCATCTGTTCTATTCGCCCAAAGACGATTACCAGTACAGCTTCCCGGTCGACAGCGAGCAGCTGGCGGTGCGCCTTGAGGGCGACAAGCTGGTGGTGGAGCAGCCGCTGCAGCTGGCGGGTGATGAAACCCTTATCCTGGCAGTCAGGGTCAAAAGTGGCTGGCTGGGCCGGTTTGTTGACCCCTGTGTGCAACTCTCGGGCGGCGAGTCGGCGGACCGGCAAACCTTCGAGCGTGGCGTCAATGGCCAGCGCTACCTGAACTTGAGTGGTTGTGCGCGGGCGCTGGTCGCGGGGCAATTGCGTGTGCGCGGGCGCTACTGTCACGTCATGGGTCAACCCGACCTGCGAATTTTCCGCCAGCCCGACTATCGCCAGCAGCGGGTCATGGTTGTCGCGCCCCACGCCGATGACGCTGAGCTGGCCGCATTTGGTCTGTACAGCCAGGCCAAAGAAGCCTGGATTGTGACCCTGACCGCTGGCGAAATCGAAGCCGACCATTATCAGCAAATGGGCCTGCCACGGGCAGAGGCCGCCCGTCTCAAGGGCCGTTTGCGCGCCTGGGACAGCATGACCGTGCCGCGTTGGGCCGGTGTGCCTGAAGCCCATTGCGCGCAGTTGGGCTACTTCTGTCTGCAATTGCCCGCCATGCAGGCCGCGCCCGATCAGCCGATGGCCTCGCGCGAGGCGGACTTGAGCGATATCCGCTTATTCCGCCAGTTCAACCCGTTTCCGTTGCCCGCCGATCAGGATGGTGCGCCGACCTGGCATAACCTGCTGGCCGACCTGCGCGCGTTGATCCTGCGCGCGCGCCCCGAAGTCATTGTGCTTCCGCACCCCTCAATCGACCCGCACCCGGACCATATCTGTGCCCATGACGCAGTCATGGAGGCCCTTGAGGGCCTGGAGTGGCAGCCGGCCACCGTGCTCGGCTACGCCAACCACCTGCATGACAACGACCGCTGGCCGATGGGCAACAGCGGTGACGGCATTGCCTTGCCGCCGGTGTTCGATGCCACGCTCAGCCTGCGTCCCTGCAGCCTGCCGTTGAGCCTTACACAGCAACGTGACAAGGCCATGGCGCTAGGCATGATGCATGACTTGCAGCCGCGGGCTGCGCTCAAGCGCAGGCTTAGACGATCGATACAGCAACTCCTGGCTGGCAGAAAGTCATCTCCCTATGGAGAGAACGAGTTTTTCCGCAAAGCCGTCCGGCGTCATGAGCTGTTCTGGCAACTAAAATAATAAGCACATATAAAAAGCGGTCATAGCATTGACCCTAATCTCGACCTTTACATTGAGTTCCCAGTGATAAAACCATCACCGCGTATTTTATTTGTGATCCCGTACTTCGGCCGATGGCCGTTCTGGATGCCGTTTTTCCTCGAAAGCTGTCGGCACAATCCCGATATTAACTGGCTTTTTTTCAGCGACTGTGGGGTACCTGAAAATCTGCCGGTCAATGTGACCGTTGAACCCATCAGCTTTACAGACTATTGCCGTCATGTTTCTGAGCGCCTAAAGATCGATTTCGCACCTAAAGAGGCTTATAAGCTGTGCGATATCAAACCGGCGCTGGGCTATATCCACGAAGACCGTCTGCAGGGCTATGATTTCTGGGCCTTTGGCGATATCGATCTGGTGTATGGAGACCTGCGCAGTTATTTCACCGCAGAGCGGCTGGCGCGTTATGACCTGTTTTCAACCCACGAACGCCGGGTCGCGGGGCATTTGTGCCTGATGCGCAATACGCCTTGCAAGCGCGAGCTGTTCATGCGGATAAAGGACTGGCAGCAGCGCTTTACTGACAATCAGCATCATGCGCTGGATGAAGGTGCTTTCAGCCGGATCTTCCTGTGGCGAAAGAATCTGCCCAAGCCGCTGTTCGAACTGGTGGGCAAGTTCAACCCGCTGCGTCGCACCAGCGAGTTCACCGAGGCATTCAGTACGCCGGGTGGCTGTATCAAGTGGCATGATGGCACGGAGAACTTCCCGGGCAAGTGGTTCTGGAAAAACGGCATATTGAAGAATGATCGTGACGGCGATCACACCTTTCCTTACTTTCACTTCGTGTGCTGGAAGCGTAACGAGTGGGCCAAACTGCCTGCTCCCGATCCAGTTGCAATCCAGCGTCTGGCCGCAGAGCCGGCCTGGGTTATTGATGCCACCGGATTTCACCGGGGAGAGTTATGAAGCGTTCCAAGGTTTTGCAATTGCAGCCCGACTACAACGTCAAATCCCATGACTTTGCTGACCTCGCCGAGCAGATCGTACGCGCATTGCCCCGTGAGCGTTACGAGATCACGGCGGCCTTTTTGCGTGGGCGCCCGGGGCCGGGCGAACCGGTGAGCAAGGCCGATCACTCTGTGTATTTCGAGTTCAGTGACAAGTCGCTCAAGGGCATGCGCTTGCGCGCCATGTGGGCGTTGTACAAGTTCTGCCGCAAAGAGCAGTTTGATGTGGTGATCTGCAACCGCTTCAAACCGGTGAACATGATGCTGCAGCTCAACCGCTGGCTGAAAATCCCCCTGTGTGTGGGCATTTCCCATGGGTTTGGCGAGTACGACCGTTTTTACCGGCGTAGCCAGGCCAAGCGCCTGATCGACAAGCACTGGCGCTTTGTCGGCGTTTCGCCTGCGGTCAAACAGTACCTGCTGGACTGCCAGTGCGGTTTCACTGACGCCAATACCTACGCGATCACCAACGCCATCGATATCGAGCAGGCCGAAGCCCTGCAACTGCCACGCGAGCAGGCCCGTGAAAAGCTCGGCCTCGATCAGCAGGCCCGGATGATCGGTGCGCTGGGGCGTCTGGTACCGATCAAGGGCCATCGCTTTTTGCTGCAAGCGTTCGCCGCATTGAAAGACAAATACCCGAACGCGCAATTGGCCATTATTGGTGCCGGTCGCGAAGAGTCGCGTTTGCGTGAGCAGATCGGGCAACTGGGGCTCGATGGTCGTGCGCATTTGCTGGGCTTCCAGGAGAACGCCCTGCAGTACGTGCGTGCCTTTGATATCTGGACCATGCCTTCGCTGGCCGAAGGCCTTGGGCTGGCGCTGCTCGAAGGCATGAGCGGGCACTTGCCGGTGATCGCCAGCAATGTGCCGGCCATGCTGCCGCTGATTGAAGGGGCGGGCGGCCTGGCGGTGAAGCCCAGCGATGTGGCAACGCTCACCGCAGCGCTGGATGAGTACCTGGCCCTGTCGGACGACGCTTTGCGAGCCAAGGGCGAGCAGGCGTTCCGCTACTTGCAGCAAAACCACGACATTGAGGTATTCCGCCAGGAGTATCTGGACCTGATCGACTCGGGCCTGCGCCAGGCCCGTAAGGAACACCCATGACTGACTTGCAACCTCTGGTAACGGTGATCATCGCCTCCTACAACCACGGCCCTTACATCGAGCAAAGTATCCAGAGCGTTCTGGATCAGACTTATCCCAACATCGAACTGCTGGTGATCGATGACGGCTCGACCGATGACAGCGTGGAGCGCATTCAGCGTTTACAGGCCGAACACGGCTTTGACTTCCGGGTGCAGCAAAACCAGGGCCTGACGAACACCCTCAATGGTGCGATTGCGCGGGCCAGGGGCAGCCTGATTGTGCCGTTCGGCTCCGACGACATCATGATGCCGGATCGTATTGCGGTTCAGGTCGCCTATATGGATGGCAAGCCGGAAGTGGGTATTTGTGCGGGCAATATCGAGTTGATCGATGCTGAAGGCAACCTGTTCCCGGAAAAACGTCAGCGCCGCGATGTGCCGTTCCGGCGTCTGGATTTCGATGACATGTTCCTTGAACGCAAGCCGTATCCGCCAGCACCGACCCTGATGATCCGCCGCGAAGCGCTGGACAAGGTGGGGGGCTTTGACCCGAGCATCCGCCTGGAAGACCTGTATATCGAACTGAAGATTACCCATGCCGGGTACTTTATCGACGGCCTGAACGTGGTGATGGCGCGCTATCGCAAGCACGCGACCAACTCGTACAAGAACCACAGGTTCATGATCGATAGCATTCTGAGCATTTATGCCCAGTTCAGTGATCACCCGCTGTACGACGAGGTGCGCTACAAGTTCCTCAATTCAATGTTCCTGAAAACGGCCAACCGCAATCGTGCCCTGGCCCGTGAGCTGTTGGCGCAGATTCCGTTCAAGCACTGGACGGGCAAAACCTGGCGAGGTCTGGGGCGACTGTATTTCTCACCCCTGGAAAAAAACTGACTGTTGTTAAAGGTTATTCCGACTCGACCCCTGAGGTCGTCCGGGTGCGCTGACGCAGTCGGCGCACAAGCCTTTTGCCGGCGGCCATGCCCGGTTTCTCGATGTAGAGGAAGCTCAGGCTGCTGAGCACAATCAACAGGCAGCTGCTCAGGGCCGCCAGCAGCAAGAATACCAGCGGTTCCCTGGTGTCCAGTGGCAGCGCCAGTGGCAGGCGCTGCAACATCAGCCAGATCAGGAAGCCGTGCAGCAGGTAAGTGCTGTAGCTGATTTCACCCATCCAGCGAATGCTGCGCCTGGCCAATGCGCCAAACAACGTATGCCCCGAGGCGATGATCGAAAACACCAGGGTGAGCAGCAGTAGCGGCAAGAATGCAAAGCTCTTGCGAAACAGGGTCAGCACGGCCACCAGTACAACCAATGCAATAACTCCGGCCACGGGCGTCCGGCTCCAGGCCAGCAGCCAGGGTGTGCGCACCCAGTAAGCTGCGGCCACGCCACCGAGAAAGCTCATCAGGATGTGCTTTTTCAGCGAATGCTCCCAACCCACCACCTGATACAGCGCGTAGATGGCGACCAGGCACAGTGCAGTCCGGCGCCAGTCGCTACGGTACAGAAACACCATCCCGAACAGTGGCAACGCCATATAGAAGAACACTTCGTAGCTCAGGGTCCAGGTGACGTTGGCAATCAGCCCACCGGTTTGCGGGTATTGATTGATGTCCGGGCGATCAAAAAACAGCCAGGCAAGTATCTGACCCGCGACCTCAAGCGGGGTGTCCTTGAGGGTCCAGCCCTGGATGTAGAACACACTGATAATCACCAGCAGCATCAATGGCAAATACAGCGGGTACAGGCGGAAAATCCGGGACACGGCGAAGGCCAGCCAGTCGTACTGGCGGCCTTTCTCCAGCAGGCGACCCCAGAACAGAAAGGCCGTGATCATGAAAAACAGGGCCACGCTGGCCAGACCGATCTGGGCGTAGAAGTTGGTCGAGGGCATCTCGAATGCCCCGGTGTGCAGAAACACCCAAGTGATGGCTGTGTGGTGAATGAACACCCCGAAAGCCAGATAGCCGCGCAAGCCATCGACACTGCCATAGCGGCTTTGACCTGAATGCTCCAGGTTGCGCTGGATGGCCGGCGACCATCGCAGCAGCAATGCTGACGTCATGATCGCCAGGCCATAGGCCAGCACCGCCCACAAGGGGTTACTGCTGTCCAGGCTCAATGAGTGTTGACTTGGGCAAGTGCCATAACCTGGGTGCGCAGGCTTGTAACGGCAGGGGCGGGCGCCAGGGTGGCGTAACCTTGCAGCAGCTCGGGCAGTTGCTCTTCGAACAGCCAGCGACGGTCCTCGGGGTAGCGTTGCATATGCCGCAAGTTGCGCTGGCGCAGGGCGATGCGCAGTGCTGAAGGATAGAGATGCATGTCGGCGATATCGATCAGGGCGAACTCGCCATCGTCCATCAGCAACACATTGCCTAAGTGCAGGGAGCGGAAGTAAACGCCCTTGTCATGCAGGATCGCCAGGAACTTGCCGAAGCGCTCAACCAGGGCCTGGCGCATGGCCGGCGAGCCCATCGACTGCATCACCTGGCGCAGGGTCTGCCCCGGCAATGGTTGATACAGCACGGCGGTGCTGCCATTGCTCAACTGAAACAGGTCGAGGATTTTCGGCGCGGGAATGCCCATCGCCTGCAAACGCTCGCTGTTGACGGCAAAACGTTCCGAATAAGGGTTGAAGCTGCCCGAGGTGTAGTAGCGGCGTGCACGAAACAACTTGAGGAAGTTGCCATTTTGCAGGCGCAGCACCTTTGGCCCCAGGCCATCTTCTTCAATGACCTGGGCATGGCTGGCAAGGGCGTTGAAGGCCGCATCGGACAGGCGATGTACCGGTCTGTCGCGCAGGGTCTTGAGGCGCAGGCCGATATTCAGCGCGGCGATCAGGGCCAGCGGGATCCACAGCAGATACCAGTGTTCCTTGGGTCGCGAGATGATCCCGCCGCCTTCGGTCAGGCCGGCACCGATACCGTATACCAGCCAGGCGGACGCCAGGATAAACAAGGGTTGCGCGCGGTGACGCCAGCTGCTGTAAAGGCCCCAGGCCTGCATGAACAACCAGGGCAGCAGGCCGAGCAAGCCGACGTAGAAAAGGACCCCCAGGAAAAAATTATGGGGCTCGCTCAGGGGGTAGTCGGGGTGTTCGGACAGTGTCAGAGACAAGTGCGCGTCATAGCCATGGCCGATCCACGGGTTTTGCCCGATCAGGTCCAGCGCCATCTGCCACAGTTCAAAGCGGAACGAGCTGCCACGGCCGATGAGCATGTCCCAGAACAGTGTAGTCACCACCACGCCGCCGATGGCCAGCATGCTGATCAGGGCGAGCGAACGTCGGTTCCAGCAGATAAAGCTGAGCCAGGCCATAGCCATCACGATGGCTACCAACGGAGTCCGGGAGCCGGTGGCGATCAGCGCGGTGAACATGATGACAAAGCCGGGAATGGCCACAAGCAGGGCTGGGGGGCGCTTGCAGGTCATGCCCAGGGTCAGCCAGTAGATGCAGAAGAACCCGAATGCGTGGGAGCTGAGCAGCGGGTTGTCGAAAGCGCCGGCACCGACCATCCGCAGTTGCGGGTCTTGGTGGGGATAGAACATGTACAGGTTGTACAGGGTGGCGACCAGGGCAATGACAGCGGCAGCAAAGATGACCGGCTGCAGGCTGTCACTGCGGTATTTGACCAGCAGCGTACCGCCCGCGAACAGCATGAACAGGTGCAGGGGGGGTTTGAGCAGGCCGACCACGTTGTCTTCGGTGTTGCTCCAGATCAGGCTGACCATGGCCCAGGCGGCAAACAGCAGGAAACCTGCAATCAAGGGTTCACGCAAGATGTCCCTGAGCTCTTTGGGCCGCAAGACAAGGGCAATCAGGGTCGGGATGCTGAACAGGCCGTAATACAGTTTGTGATGCAGACTTCGTCCAGGCAGAAAATAAAGGTCGGATAAAAGTAATAAAAGGCCGACAGGCAGCAGCCATAGGCAAATGAAATCAAACGCCCGTTGTTTTGAATAATTTAAGTAGCTCAATTGCATGCTGAAAGGTTCGTTCCAGATTTTGGACGGCCATACTAGCGCACTGGCCCTGTAGTGTCGTTTTTACTGCCCCGGGAGGCCGGGCTACAAGCGGCAGTCAGTACACCAGAGAAGCTGTGATAAAGTCAGCTTCCTTTTTTACTAACCGCCGCGTGATATGACCGAATCCAGCCCCAGCACAAGCGAATCGAGCTTGAAGATATATCTGCGCCTGCTCAGCTATGTCCGGCCTTATGTCGGCCTGTTCCTGCTGAGTATCGTCGGGTTTCTTATTTTCGCTTCGACCCAGCCAATGCTTGGTTACATCCTCAAGTATTTCGTCGATGGCCTGTCCAATCCGGACGCAGTGCTGTTTCCTTCCGTTCCCTATTTGCGTGATCTGCGCTTGTTGCAGGTCGTGCCGATCCTGATTGTATTGATTGCCGCATGGCAGGGCCTGGGGTCCTTCCTGGGTAACTACTTCCTGGCCAAGGTGTCCCTGGGCCTGGTGCACGACCTGCGGGTGCAGTTGTTCAACAACCTGCTGGTACTGCCCAACCGCTATTTCGACAAGCATAATTCGGGCCACCTGATCTCCCGTATTACCTTCAACGTGACCATGGTCACCGGTGCTGCCACCGATGCGATCAAGGTGGTGATCCGTGAAGGCATGACGGTAGTCTTCCTGTTCGGCTCGTTGCTGTGGATGAACTGGCGCCTGACCCTGGTAATGGTCGCGATCCTGCCGCTGATTGCGGTCATGGTGAGTACGGCCAGCAAAAAATTCCGCAAGCAAAGCAAGAAGATTCAAGTGGCAATGGGCGATGTAACCCACGTTGCCTCGGAAACCATCCAGGGCTACCGCGTTGTGCGCAGCTTTGGCGGTGAGGCTTATGAGCGCAAGCGCTTCCTGCAAGCCAGCCAGAGCAACACCGACAAGCAACTGCGCATGACCCGCACCGGGGCTATCTATACCCCGATGCTGCAACTGGTCATCTATGTGGCGATGGGCATCCTGATGTTCCTGGTGCTGTACCTGCGCGGTGACTCGTCGCCAGGCGACATGATTGCTTACATTACCCTGGCCGGCCTGTTACCCAAGCCGATTCGTCAGCTGTCTGAAGTCAGCTCGACTATCCAGAAGGGCGTGGCGGGTGCCGAAAGCATCTTTGAGCAGTTGGATGAGAAACCGGAAGTCGATACTGGCACTGTTGAACGCGACCACGTCACCGGACGTCTGGATGTGCGCAACCTGAGCTTCACCTACCCGGACACCGACCGGCAGGTGCTCAAGGACGTGACCTTCTCGGCCGAACCGGGGCAAATGGTGGCACTGGTGGGACGTTCCGGTAGTGGCAAGTCGACATTGGCGAACCTGATTCCGCGTTTCTATCATCACACTGCGGGCGAAATTCTGCTCGATGGCGTTGAAATTGAAGATTACCGTCTGCTTAACCTGCGCCGTCATATCGCCCAGGTGACTCAGCATGTGACCCTGTTCAGCGATACCGTGGCCAACAACATTGCCTACGGTGACCTGGCGGGTGCCCCGCGTGCCGACATCGAAAAAGCCGCCCGTGATGCCTACGCGATGGACTTTATCGAGCAATTGCCACAAGGCCTGGACACCCAGGTCGGTGAGAACGGCGTGCTGCTTTCCGGCGGTCAGCGTCAGCGTCTGGCAATTGCCCGGGCATTGCTCAAGAACGCACCGCTGCTGATTCTGGATGAGGCGACCTCGGCGCTGGATACCGAGTCCGAGCGCCATATCCAGGCTGCACTCGACCACGTCATGAAAGGTCGTACCACACTGGTGATCGCTCACCGCCTGACCACCATCGAGAAAGCCGACCTGATTCTGGTGATGGATCAGGGCCAGATTGTCGAGCGCGGCACCCATGCCGAGCTGATGGCGCAAAATGGTTACTATGCGCGCCTGCACTCGATGGGGCTTGATGCGCCCCAGGTCTCCGGCGATATTGCCTGAGGCTTATACTGATAAGCCTGTGGGGGCAAGCCTGCCTCCACGGGTGATCTTCATCTTGAGTGTTGTAGCTCATATCTGATTCTCATTCGCTGCGATTAATACCGTGAACTGACCTGCGTTCACCCTGTGTTAATATCGCGCCCCTGTTCATTTTGTATGTGGGTTGTCCATGAAGTTGTCCATGCCGCGATTCGATCAAGCCCCTGTCTTGGTGGTAGGCGATGTCATGCTCGACCGTTATTGGCATGGCGGGACCTCACGGATTTCCCCTGAGGCGCCGGTGCCGGTGGTCAAGGTCGAGCAAATCGAAGACCGCCCGGGCGGCGCTGCCAACGTTGCACTCAACATTGCCGCACTGGGCGCGCCTGCCTCGCTGGTGGGCGTGACCGGCGACGACGAAGCCGCCGACAGCCTGGCCAACCGGCTCAAGGGTGCGGGTGTCCGTGCATTGTTCCAGCGCATTGCGCACCAGCCGACCATCGTCAAGCTGCGGGTCATGAGCCGTCACCAGCAACTGCTGCGTATCGATTTTGAAGAACCGTTCGCCACCGACGCGCTGGCGTTGGGTGCGGAAGTTGAAAACCTGCTCGAAGGCATCAAGGTGCTGGTGCTGTCCGACTACGGCAAGGGCGCCCTGAAAAACCATCAGATGCTGATCCAGGCCGCACGCGCCAGGGGCATTCCGGTTCTGGCCGATCCCAAGGGCAAGGATTTCTCGATCTACCGTGGCGCCAGCCTGATTACGCCAAATCTCAGCGAGTTCGAAACCATCGTCGGTGGTTGTACCGACGAGGCCGACCTGGTGGCCAAGGGCGCCAAGCTGATGGCCGACCTGGACCTGGGGGCCTTGCTGGTGACCCGTGGCGAACATGGCATGACCCTGTTGCGTCCGGGCTTTGCAGCCATGCATCTGCCGGCCCGTGCCCGGGAAGTGTTTGACGTAACAGGGGCTGGCGATACCGTCATCTCGACCCTGGCCGCAGCCATTGCTGCCGGTGAAGAACTGCCCCACGCCGTGGCCCTGGCCAATCTGGCGGCGGGAATTGTGGTCGGTAAACTGGGCACGGCGGCCATCAGCGCGCCGGAGCTGCGCCGGGCGATTCAGCGTTCAGAAGGTTCGGAGCGTGGCGTGCTGAGCCTCGACCAGTTGTTGCTGGCCATCGAAGATGCGCGGGCGCACAACGAAAAAATCGTCTTCACCAATGGTTGTTTCGATATTTTGCATGCCGGGCATGTGACCTATCTGGAGCAAGCGCGGGCCCAGGGCGATCGTTTGATCGTTGCGGTCAACGATGATGCTTCGGTGAGCCGTCTCAAAGGTCCGGGCCGGCCGATCAACAGTGTGGACCGCCGCATGGCGGTACTGGCCGGTCTGGGTGCTGTGGACTGGGTAATCAGCTTTCCTGAAGCCACCCCGGAAAACCTGCTGGCTCAGGTTAAGCCTGATGTACTGGTCAAGGGCGGTGACTACGGGATCGATCAGGTTGTCGGCGCCGATATCGTCACCGCTTATGGCGGTACGGTGAAAGTGCTGGGGCTGGTTGAAAACAGCTCGACCACGGCCATTGTCGAGAAAATCCGCGGTCAGTGATGGATCGCATACTCTCTGTGGGAGCGGGCTTGCCCGCGATAAGCTCGACTCGGTCCAGCTGAACAACCGGGTTGCCTGAATCGCGGGCAAGCCCGCTCCCACATGAGTACCTAAGACTTTTTCACCACCTTCCTGAAGATCTGCCGCGCCTTGCCGGTCAGGCGCTTGAGTCGCGACTCGGGGTTGGGCGGCGTCAAACCCTGTTGCCTGACCCAATCCTTCCAGCGAATCCGCTCGTCATGGACCACCCAGCCGTCCTGTGGCGCAAAGCTCTCGGCCAGGCGCACGCCACGGGTGCTTGCAGGTTGCAGGCGGTCTTTGCTCAGGGTGTAGAGTTCGGCGCAGGGTTGGCCTTCCGTCAGCGGGATCAGGTACAGATCCGGGCGCTTGCGATCAAGGCGCGCCACCAGTTGATCGCCTTCAAGCCGCTCTTCGACATGAAACAGGCTCAGGGACTTGGCTTCCCTGGGCACCTCCAGACGCAGATCGTAAATCAGTTGCAGTGAGGCCGTCGGCAAGTGCACGTAGGTTCGTGGCCGCTCCAGCAAAGGCTGGCTGCCACAGCTGACAGGCCGGGTCGCACCGGACAGGGGGGTCAGGCGAAAGGGCAGGGCTTCGCGGTAATGCAGTGCGGCAGCGTAGGGTGCAGGCAACCATGTGTCATTGAAACGCCCGCTCAGCCAGCCTTCGGGGGTTTCCAGCAGGCACTCTTCGGCAATTTCCTGAATGGCTGTATGCAGGGGCAGATTGACCTCGTGGGCCGGTACATAACCAGAGATCAGCTTGAGCACCACATCACCGCGATCCTGGCGGCGCTGGCGCACCAGCACCCAGTAATCGCGACCTTGCCAATGCAGGGTGAGGCGTATGGATACCCCCAGGTTGGCCAGTTCCAGCGAAAAACGCTCACTGTCGGCAACCGTCACCGGGCGGCGTTTTTGCAGGGTTTGCGCGAAGTTCAGCGGCATGCCGATGCTTTGGTAGCTCAAGCCTTCGGGCGTGGCCTCGACATACAGCGGCAGGGTTTTGAAGTCGCTGGGGTTCTTGCGGATCAGCATGCGCGGCATGTCGGCTCCTCCTTGCGTCGGGGTCGGCCGCGTCGGCGGCTTCAGGTTTTACGCAGAACCTGCGCAACTGTCGCCACGTTATGGGCCAAGTGCAACGGATTGATGGTGCCGACAATAGCACTGGCAACCCCGTGATGACCAAACACCAGTTCGAAACTGGCGCGCACTGGATCAACACCCGGGCTCAGGCAAACATGACCGCTGGCCAGGGCTTTTTTAACCAGAATAGCCTTGCCATGGGCCGCGGCGTAATCGATCACGGGCAGCTCGGCCTGTTCATTGAGGTTATAGGTCACCATCGCGCAATCGCCGGTTTCCAGGGCTTTGAGCCCACCTTCAACGGTTTTGCCCGATAAGCCGAAACCGCGAATCTTGCCCTCGCGCTTGAGTTCGGCCAGGGTCTCGTAGACTTCGCATCCGTTGAGAATGGCAAGGTCATTGCCGTCGGAGTGGACCAGTACCAGATCGATAAAATCCGTTTCCAGACGTTTCAGGCTGCGTTCCACCGAGCGCCGGGTATGTGCGGCGCTGAAATCATGACTCGACTGGCCGTCGACGAACTCTTCGCCGACCTTGCTGACGATCACCCAGTCCTGGCGCTGACCCCGCAATAGCGGGCCAAGGCGTTCTTCGCTGCGGCCATAGGCGGGGGCGGTGTCGATCAGGTTGATCCCCAGGTCGCGGCTGAGCTTGAGCAGCATCCGCGCTTCGTCATCATCGGGGATCTGAAAGCCGCTGGGGTACTTGACCCCCTGGTCACGGCCCAGCTTGACGGTGCCCAGGCCCAATGGCGAAACCAGCAGGCCGGTACTGCCCAGCGGGCGATGGAAGTCGTGCAGGGTTGGCTGGCTCATGGCAACAGTTGCTCCCACGCGGTTTTGCCCAGAGGCGGACGGGGTAGCGGTGGCAGGGCGGGGGCATTACCAGGTTTGATACCGTCTTGCTCCAGCGCTTGCAGTACCCGGTCAGAGAAGTCCGGCGCCAGTGCCAGCTTGGTCGGCCAGCCGACCAGCAGACGACCTTGATCCGCAAGGAAGGCGTTGTCCGGTCGCACCAGCCCCGACTGCGCAGGCTCGGCACGGTTGACCCGCAACGTGGCCCATTGCGCCTGACTCAGGTCGACCCACGGCAGTAAATTGCCCAGCTCTTTTTTGGCCACGGCGATCTGCTCGGCAGGTTCGCGGGCCACGCCATCGGCTTCTGCGATATCACCGCCCAGATACCACACCCACTCGCCATTGGCTGCGGGGTGGGTGGTGACGGTAATACGTGGCTTGGGGCCACCGCCCAGGCAGTGAGCGTACAGCGGCTTGAGGGTGGGCCCCTTGACCAGCACCATATGCAGCGGGCGCAGTTGCTGGGCCGGCACACTGATGCCGACACCGGCCAGCAAGTCGGCATTGCCGGAACCTGCACTGAAAACAATACGCTGGGCGTGAATATCGAGACCGTCGACTCGCAGACCGATCAACTCTTCGTTCTCGAACAGCGGTTCAATGACCTGACCGGCCAGAAGGCCGTCGCCAGCGAGGTCGGCCAGGCGCTCGATCAGGCTCGGGACATCGACCACCAGCTCCGCCAGGCGATAGACCTTGCCCTTGAAGCGCGGGTCTTGCAGGGCCGGGGGCAACTGGTCGCCCTTGACCTGGTCGACCCGGCCACGCACGGCCTTGCTGGCGAAAAAGCTGGTGAGGTTGCCTGCCAGAGTGCCGGGCGACCACAGATAATGGGCTTCGGAGAGCAGGCGTACGCCGCGCAGGTCGAGCTCGCCGTCACCGGCCAGGGCTTCGCGCCAGCGGCGGGGCATATCGGCAATGGCTTCGGATGCACCGGTGAGGGCGCCATGCAGCGCGTATTTGGCGCCGCCGTGAATGATGCCCTGGGATTTCACACTCTGCCCGCCACCCAGGCTTTCACGTTCGACCACAACCGTGGAGAAGCCCTGGCGACGCAGGCGGGCATTGAGCCAAAGGCCGGCAACACCAGCGCCGACAATCAGCACGTCGGTGGAAATAACAGATGGCATGGGCGACCTCGGCGTTTAAAGACAAAGACCGCAAGTATACAGCCTGATCTTCAACCTGGCCTTGTAGAGGCCACTAACTTGGCTGCGCACTGTGGGAGCGGGCTTGCTCGCGATGCGGGCGACGCGGTTTACCTGATAGACCGTGTTGATTTTATCGCGAGCAAGCCCGCTCCCACAGGTGGAAGGGTTAATGCCCCGCAGTTTTGGAAAACAACTGGATCACCACCACCCCCAACACAATCAGGCCCATGCCGAGCATGGCAGGCACATCGAGCTTTTGCCCGTAGATAAACAGTGCCGCGATGCTCACCATCACGATGCCCATGCCTGCCCACACGGCGTATGCCACGCCTACCGGGATGGTGCGAACCACCAGGGTCAGCATCCAGAACGCGGTAGCGTAGCCGGCAATCACCAGAACCAGTGGCAATGGCGTGCTGAAGCCCTTGATCGCTTTCATGGAGACGGTTGCAATCACTTCGGCGCAAATGGCGATGGCCAGATAGTAGTAGGCGTTCATGGTGGAGTCCTGAGTTTGGTGCGGGGCAATTTAACAGCTAGCCATTCTAGTAGTTGTGAAAGTGTGTAGTGCGTTCTGGTTGCGACAGGGTAGGGGTTATTCGGTGCCATCATCGTGAATACTTTTTCAAGTAAACTCCTCACCCATGAATAGAACTCTCTACACCTTGCTGTTTCATCTGGGGCTGCCACTGGTGGCGATTCGTTTGTGGCTGCGGGCGCGCAAGGCGCCAGCTTATGCCCGGCGCATTGGTGAGCGTTTCGCCATAAATCTGCCAGCCATGCAGCCGGGCGGAATCTGGGTGCACGCGGTTTCGGTGGGCGAGAGCATCGCTGCCGCGCCGATGATTCGAGCGCTGCTTGAGCGCTATCCACAGCTGCCAATCACCGTGACCTGCATGACGCCCACCGGGTCCGAGCGGATCCAGGCGCTGTTTGCGGGTGAGCCGCGCATTCAGCATTGCTACCTGCCCTACGATTTGCCGTGGGCGGCGGCGCGCTTTCTGGAACGGGTCAAGCCCAGGCTTGGCGTCATCATGGAAACCGAGTTGTGGCCCAACCATATCCACCAGTGCGCCAAGCGCGGCATTCCGGTGGCGCTGGCCAATGCCCGGTTGTCTGCGCGTTCGGCCAAAGGCTATGCGCGCTTTGCCGGTTTGACCCGGCCCATGCTCGAAGAAATGAGTCTGATCGCCGTGCAGACCGAGGCTGAGGCTGAGCGTTTTCGGCTCCTGGGGGCGCGCCCTGAATGCGTTGAGGTCACCGGATCGATCAAATTCGACCTGAGTATTGACCCACAACTACCGATCAAAGCCCGAGATTTACGTGAGCAATGGCAGGCGCTGGAGCGTCCGGTATGGATTGCTGCCAGCACCCACGAGGGCGAAGACGAGATCCTGTTGTCGGCCCATCGTCAATTGCTCGCCAGTTACCCCAATGGGCTGTTGATTTTGGTGCCGCGTCATCCCGAACGTTTCAATTCGGTATTCCAGTTGTGCCAGCGCGAAGGGTTTGCCACCGTGCGCCGCTCCAGCGGCGAACCGGTTGTGGCTCAAACCCAGGTGCTGCTGGGTGACACCATGGGCGAATTGCTGTTTTTGTATGCCCTGGCAGACATCGCCTTTGTCGGTGGCAGCCTGGTGCCCAATGGCGGGCATAATCTGCTGGAGCCAGCGGCGCTGGCCAAGCCCGTGCTGAGCGGGCCACATCTGTTCAACTTCCTTGAAATTGCCGCCAAGCTGCGCGAAGCCGCAGCTCTGGAAGAGGTCGAGGATGCTCAAGGTCTGGCCCTCACCGTGCAGCGCCTGTTTGAGTTGCCGCAAGATGCGCAGCGCATGGCTGCGGCAGGCCTCAACGTGATGCAGCTCAATCAGGGTGCCTTGCAGCGTTTGCTCGACGGCCTGGCGCGCTTGCTAGCGCGCTGAGCCTATTGGGCCAATGGCAGAAACCAGCGTTCTGCCAGTGGCCGGCCGATCTGGCCACGGTGGACGTTAACAATGGCGTGTCCGCTTTTCGCATTGGCCAGCTGCGACCAATAGCTGAGCGTGCGTTGTGCCTTGGTCTTCAAATGGGCGACGGTGTAGGCCTGCTTCGGGGTATCGGCCTCGGCATAGTGAAAGTGGGCATACCACAGCGCATAACCCTGACGGTCGTTGATGGCATATTCCTGGATAAAGTCCCGGCGCTCGCCCGTTAACTGGATGCGCCGGCCCAGACTGGCAATATGGACCAGTTCCTGATCAATCAGGTACTGCAGGTTGCCGTGTGTCGGTGGCAGTTCCAGGCTCAACTGAATGCGCATGGCCTTGCCTTCACTCACCATCTGCTGTGCCGCATTGCGCATCCTGTCGACCAGGGTTTGATCGTCCTGCAGGCGAGCGTCGTCAGGCTGTGCTTGCAAGGCGACGTGCATTTCGGTGGCCAGTTTGTCGAGTTTTTGGGCCTCGTGGGTCAGCAGTTCTTCGACCTCCTGTGGATGACGGGACAGGGTCCTGTAGTGCCCGGCCTTGCGCAGATGACCTTCGAACTGGCTGAACAGCTTGCGCGCATCGCCCTTGATGACGTTGAGAGGCCGGGTGTGCGGTGCGGGTGCGGGGCGTTCGGTCTTGATCTCGACCCATTCGTCGCCATGCTGCAAGTAGGTCGAGAGCAGGTGTTTGTCGTAATCGGAGCGCACTTCAATGACCTCCTTGTGCCATTCGCTGTCAGCGGGCCTTAGTTCGCCAATCAACTTGCCTTTGCCTCGCACACTGATCATTTTTTTGGGTCGTGCGCCCGCAGTCGAAGGTGTGCGTTTGCGTGGTTTCTTGGCAGGCGGTTGCGCCGGAGGCCTGATTTCGGCCGCCAGTTGGCGGGTGGCGTCCTGGTAAAGATCAGTGACCAGGGCACACAGCTGGTTGAAGTATTCGAGGTTCAATTCATCGCTGTAAACGATGCCAATTCCTTGCAAGGCATCCAGCGCCTGCCCGTAGCACTCCACCAGGCTGCCCAGTATTTCCATGCGTTTGCTGGCGTCGAACTCCAGAACATTGAGCTCGTTATGGGTGTGCACATGCTCTTTGAGCGGGTCAATGGTGATGTCCAGGCTGCCCTCTATCATGCTGCCTGCCGAATACCTGGAGCTGGACAGCTTCAGGCAGTCGAGCTGAAAGCTTTTGAGGCTCAGACTGGTGTGCGCGTCGGCGGGAATCTCCAGGGCCAGATTGCCGGCAACTGTGGCCCCGGCTTCGCTGAGGTTGAACAGTTCTTCCAGGTAGTGGTTTCTTTGCTCGATGCGTTCGATGGTGGCCTGGTTGAGTGCCACTTGCTCATGCATGAACCGGGCGAAGCCTGCCCGATCGGCTTCTGCCGCCGCTTCCTGGCCGGGGCCCGGGGTGGTGAACTGCGACCACTTTTGTATCAGCGCACGCTGTTCGCCTGCCGCAATGGCCATGGAAATACTACGGTTATCGAAGGACTTTTCCAGCAAGGACACCACGATGCTTTCGTGAAAGGGGATCTTGAGCTCAATGCGTTCCTGATTACTGGCCAGCAGTGTCTGGTAAGCGCTCAATTCGGCGTGCAGCGCTGTCCTCAGTTTTTCGCGCAGACTGGCCAGCTGTTGCTCGGTGAAACGGGGGTCGGCGTTAGCGCTTTTGAGGGCCATGTGAGTGATTTCAACGGCTTTTTGCAGAGGTATTTCCCGAGGGAAAAAATCTTTCAGATCATTGCCCAGCTGGGTTATCCGCAGCGCCCTGTGTTGTTGAAAGGCGGCGATGCGCTTGGGCGGCATACCGCCCTGCAAGCGTAGTCGCAGATCAATTGACCAGTTGCCATCACGGTCTGACTGCAGGCTGGGACCTGGGTGACGGGGATCGGTGATGGACACGATGACCGCCGTGCCTTCGGGGTCGACATCGACGGCGTAGAGGTTTTGGTCGATCAAGGCATGCCAAGTCCGGTCGATGTAATACAGCCCCTTACGGGGGCCGTCGGGGTGTGCGGTCGGCAGCGCATCGGGACGCGTCACCTTGAAGTCGGCCAGTCGTTCGCGCTGGCTGGGTGTCAGCTGATTGCGGGCATTGGCGAAGCTTAAATCCAGCACGGTGCTTTCTGCGTTGGGGAATTGGCCGGGCAGCGCCACGCTGCCGGAGGTAATGCGAGGCGGCGCTGGCTCGGGCCAGATCTGCGGCACGCGCAGGGTTGTAAACGGGCGCATGGCTCGCGTCCGCAGCCCGGTGGGCAGTGTCGTGAGTACCGTGGGGGAACTGGGGGCCTGGTGAAGCAGCAACAGCCCGATGTTGAGCAGTATGTCGGCGGCGGCCTGCTCCCGGACGGTCGGGTCATTACTCGCGAGTGCAGGGATAGTCTGGCTGGCCAGGCTCATCAGGCCCAGCAACCCGCCTGTCAGCATCAGTGGCGCCGGCACTGCCGGCAGCATCAGCAGGCTGTTGAAAATCAGACCGCCACCTTCCAGCAGCACGGCCCAGCGGCTTTCGCTGTTGGTCACCGATTCTGCGTTGGCCTGCTCCACCAGAGCCCTGGCATTGCAGCCGTACAGGAACTGCATCAATTGGCCGTTGTGCAGGTATTGCAGCAACTCGTTGCTTATGCCTTTAACGGCCAGCGCTGCCGGCTTGGGCACTTCAATGGGGTCGTATTCGCTACCCAGGCCAAAACGCACATAGTGGGGCTCCTTGAGACCACCGTGGTCGTAGATCGGTCGGGCAGTGTCACTTAACCAGGTGATTACGCTGTCTTGCAGATCCCCGGGTCCGGCGATAGCGTCCAGCAAGGCGTCACGGGTGCTGAACTCCAGTAAGGAGGGGGCGTAAAGTGGGCGGTATAGCACATGCGGCCCATGCTCAACGTCGGCCGGTTCAATGATGAACATGTTGTTGACGATGTCGGGCACCGCTTCGAACTGTCGTACCAGAGCCAGGTGACGGATCACCACTGAATTGCCTTCGACCAGGCGATCGGCGGCGCGGGGCTGCACTAGCGCAGCGACATAGCGGGCGCCCAGCGTAGTCATGGTGCTTTCTGGCTTGAGACTCAGCTCCAGAGCTTCGAGTGGCAGTTGCACGCGCAGGTGCTCGGCGAACAGTTTTTCACGCGCCTGGGCGTCGGGTGTGTTGCTCAGCAGCAAGCTTTCAAGGCGTTCGGGGTAGGCTTTGCCGATGTTGACCTGTTCAATCAGGCCGCCGCGTCGTGTGATGTAATCGGGCGTCAGCCACTGGGGAAGGTCAAGACCCAGATGGTGGCGCACGCTCAGCGTGCCTTTGGGGCGACCGATCAGGTTTTTCAGGGCCAGGTCGGTCAGGCTCATGCTCACGGGCTCCACGACACCCAAGGTGCCATAAGCCCCGGCGACCGTCAGAAAGGTCAGCTCAATTTCGTCGGGGTTTAACAGCTCGCTGAGCGCGTGTACGGGTGTGTCTTGTTCAAATTGCAGTTGGTCGGCCCGCATTTGTTGATGCAGCACATCGGCGGCGTACGCACGCAGCGTACTGATGTCGAAAAGGTAGTTCCGGCCCTGGCTGGTTTTTTTCGCCGCGGCCAAGGCCAGGCTGTACTGGCGGTAGCGGGCCTGATCGGCAGCACTCGCGCTTTTAAGCCAGTCGGGCATATGTTGCTTGAGGGTTTCAAGGGTGTGCAGATTGGCTTGAGGGGCGGCGACAAAATAGCGGGAGGGATCGGTGATGTGCCTGTAAACCTCGTCCAGCGCCTGCCAACCGATGCTGGAAGGCAGTTCAAGCAAGCCAATACTCTCCAGTTGCCGGTTAAGGAGGGCAGCGCTGGCGGCGTCGAATACATTGCCGTCGAGCTCATATTGCTCAAGGCGGACTTCTTCAACGCTGTAGGACCGGCTGATCTTTCGGGCCCAGTCTCGGCCCAATGAATCCAGGTTTCGATAGGTCTGGGTCTTGCCGTTGGCATTGCACGCGAGTATGTGCTCCGGGGTTACCAGAACGACTCGTGAACTCAGCGCGGAGCGGGTTATACCTGCGCTCAGCACCGTGGCTTTGAGCCAGTAAACGTGAATGGCGTTTTCTGCGTGTTGACGGATACGCTCTTCAAGTTCGGGGGCGTTGATCACCTGGTAGATGGCCTCGCGGGCTGTCTGAGGCAGGTCAGATTGCTGAAGGGCGCCGATGCGCAGGGTGTCCTTGAGCACATCGCCAAGCCACTGCCAACGGCTGACGCCGGTATCGGCGGGCTCTGACCAAAAGTCGCTGATGGCGTTTTGCAGGCCGATTGGCAGGCGCCAGCTCAGCTCTTTGACCAGGCGCTCGATGACGCGCATATCCAGCTCGCCCCCATCGGTCTTGAGCCAGTTGGGGGCGTCATCGGTCAGGTAGTAGTGCTGCGTGTTGATCGGGCTTAGATCCAGATCGGCGCCTGTGCCCAGATAATCCAGTACCTTGGGCATGAATGGCTGCAAGTCCCAGCCCCCCTGGGGGCGGGGGACGGCCAGGCGTGTGCGGGTCAGATCAATCTTGAGAGAGGGGTACTCTTGGGCAATGGCCGCCGCGAGCATGTGCCGGGTGACAGATTCAAGTGAGGGAGGGTTGGCGAATTGTTCCCGAACGGCGTTTTGTGCAGGGGCGGGGGTGGGCGTTGTCATAAGGGGTTCCTCGAGAGTGCCAGAAGGTCACACGACCGTTGCCGTATTAACTTCTGGTGCTCACAAGGAGGGGTGGTAGCTGGATACTTCTTTGAATCCTTCCTGGGGAAGGGGCTGGCTCAGTTGCCCGGTGAGCGCAAGTTGGCCTCGGCGGCCTTGGCCAGGTCCGGTGGCAGGAAGTCCTTGTCCGGGTTGTAGTCGGCTTTGAGGTAATGCGACAGCGCTTCCAGATCCCCGGGGTTCAGCGTGCCTGCGGCCTGTTTGAGGCGCAGGTTGTCGAGGATGTAGTCGTAGCGGCTGTTGTTGTAGTCGCGCACCGAGTTGTACAGCTGGCGCTGGGCGTCAAGTACGTCGACGATATTGCGCGTGCCCACCTGGTAACCGATTTCCGTGGCTTCCAGCGCGCTCTGGTTGGAGATGATCGACTGTTTGCGCGCCTGTACCTGTTCAACGTCGGTATTCACCGCGCGATGCAGGTTGCGCGTGTTTTCCACTACCTGGCGGCGCAGGGCTTCGCGCTGTTGTTCGGTCTGGTCCAGACGCGAGTAGGATTCACGCACTTGCGAACTGGTGAGGCCGCCGCTGTAGATCGGGATATTCAACTGCACGCCGATGCTGCGCTGGGATACGTCGCCGCCATAGCGCTGGTTCAGGGCGTTGGGGTTGCTCAGGCCGAAGGCGTCGTTGTCGCCGGTTTTGTACTGCGCCACGGCATCGAGGGTTGGCGCGTGGCCAGCCTTGCGTTGCTTGAGGGTTTCTTCGGCGGCGCTCACTGCGTAGTTGCTGGCCAGCAGGTTGAGGTTCTGCTGCGCGGCGGTGTCGACCCAGGACTTGGCGTCATTGGGCATCGGCGGCAAGATCGGCAAGGTGTGGCGCATGCCTTCAATCGCGTTGTACTGGCGGTTGGTCAGGGTGACCAGGGATTCAAAGGCGTCTTCTACCTGACGCTGCGCCAGCATCCGGTTGGCCCGTGCCGTGTCGTAACTGGCCTGGGATTGCAGCACGTCGGTCTTGTCCGACAGGCCTACGTCAAAGCGCTCCCGGGACTGGTCCAGCTGGCGCTTGAAGGCGGCCTCTTCGGCCTTGGTCGCGGCCAGTGTGTCCTGGGCGCGCAGTACCGAGAAGTAGGCATTGGCGCTTTGCAGGATCAAGTTCTGCTCGGTGGCCGAGAGTTGCAGGGCGGCCTGTTCGTTGATCGATTCGGCGGCTTTCAACTGGAACCAGCGGTCAATCCGGAAAATCGGTTGTGCCAGCGTGGCCTGGTACACCATCGCGCTGCGGGTGGTGGTCAGCGACGGCTGGTCGATGGCAGTGCGCACATTGCTCGACTCGGCGCCCCCCGACAGATTGGGCAGCAAACCGGCGCGGGCCTGGGGCACCACTTCCTTTTGTGCCGAATAGTTGGCGCGGGCTGCTGCCAGGTCGGCGTTGTTGTCGACCGCTTCGTGGTAAACGCTGACCAGACCGTTTTGGCTGGACAATGGGGCGGTGCTGTCCAGCGCCATTGCGCTGGTCGCCCAAGACACGGCAATAGCCAGTGATAGTTTGCGCAGCATGAGCGATCCCTAGTTCAAGAATGCGAAAAATGAAAGCCCGAGTCCGACTCGCGGTTTCAGGAAGTAGCGAGTGTAGTTGTTTTGGGGAGGGAGAGCAGCTGCAAGCTTTCAGCTTCAAGCGGCAAGTCGGGGGCACGTCAGAAACTTGCAGCCTGTAGCTAAAAATTTGCCGCTGTCCTAGACTGTGCCCGTTCTTGTCGGGGTGCCTTGCTATGAGGCTGAGATCGAATAATTTCGGATCCCGTTGAACCTGATCAGGTTAACGCCTGCGTAGGGAACAAGATTTCTCGTCTCCCGGCGAGTCCTCTTGAGTGC
>Ga0256410_1000524_pt1 | contig 36663 bp, 19 predicted proteins | sample PhyWR1_FD_185983 | JGI IMG/M metagenome (GOLD analysis project Ga0256410, IMG submission 185983) | Leaf surface microbial communities from wheat plants in UC Gill Tract Community Farm, Albany, California, United States - DLSL W.R1 | ecosystem: Host-associated > Plants > Phyllosphere >... | reverse complement strand
AGAAGTAAAGAAAGTATAGTGTTTCATAAATTTTTCAGATATGCTGTAGAAACATCCGCAAGACAGTTAAAGGAAATTATAACTTTTTTTTTAGTGTATAAGAACACCGATATTGAGGAAATCAATGAAGCTAATTTAAGTTTGAACAATGATTTTTTGTATTCCACATTCAACAGTTTTAACAGATTAATATATTCAATGATTAGTAATGGTGATAAAACATTTTTCAGCTATGTACTCAATGAATTTGATAACATTGATTCATTGAAAAAAAACAGCTATTATGAATTGAAATTTGAATTAAGGAATTCATCAACTAATGATGGAGGCATCGAAAAAAAGCAAAAATTGTATAAGCACGTTAAACTTTTTGATGAATACAAAAGGCACCTTATTTTAGGACTGCGATATTGGACTCTCTTTCTTTACAATGTCGGAAATAATCCAATTGAAACAACAATGATCTTTTTAAAGGAGTTGAGGATTCAAAAAGATTATTCAGAGCTACTTAAAGATATTCTTTTTTTGAGAAATAACCCAAACTACAATTATTTTGAATGGAGTGTATGGGATTATAAGGAAAGACCTTTAGACAAAATGTATAGCCCTCCGAATTCTAATGATTGGTTGACATTTGGATTTGTTTTCGATATACTTAGAGTCAAAGATATATATTTTGATACCCAGAATTTAGATGTCAGGCAGCTTAATGATATCCCTTTTTTGTATGAAAGAATAAAGGATTTTATTGAAATCATTGATAAAGATTTTGATAAGTGGCAGCCAATACTCGAATTAGATTCAAAGAGGGAGTTTGAAGCCAGATGTAAAAAAATAAATATTTTTTTTAAGAACCTCCTCCATAAAAGCGTCACAGCAAAAGATAAAGCTATAGCTGCTGAGGAGTTAGACCCAGAAAAAATTAAAGATTTCAAAGCTAATGTCGCAAAATCATGGGAAGCTAACTCAAGCCTTAATGCTATTTTTTTGTCAAAAAAGAATATGAAAGAAAATGAAGCTGTTGAAAATTTTATCGGTTTTAGAACCTTTTTCCAAAATAGCAAGATAATGTTTGTAAAGGAGAACTATCAAACAATATACAATATTGATATTTTTGGTGGTCGGGCAGCCAGATGGATTGATGACGATTTTTTTAGTACGGTTATTTCTGAAGAAGCTTATTTTATTACAAAGGACAATATCACAGATTTGATTGAAGAATGTTTTATACTGCTCAAATCAAAGGAGATCAGCCCCTCAATTATATTGCTTCCTGCTGCGTACAGTTTTAAAGATCAAAAGTTTCTTAACAATCCTGACTTTAAGAGAAAATATGATTTTCCAGATAGAAGGGAAGATAAATTTTTTCTGGGAACTTACAAAAGTGTAGAGATCTATATCAGTCAAAGTGATGTAATCACCAATAAAGTTATAATTGCTGATTTTGAGAAAGCTTTTGAGATGGAATACCGGACTCTGGAAAATGGGTTCAATCAGGTATTAAAAATTGAAGTAGAATCAATTCAGAATGACGAAGCTGAAGTAATCTATAAAGAGGAGCCTGAGAATTGGACATTTACCCATAAACAGACGCCAATGGATAAAGATGAAGCTCTTACCCTTATTAAAAATTCTTTGAATATCGAAGTAGGAACATTTTATGAGTTTAAAGTAAAAGATAAGGAATCTTTTGTAGTGGGAATCATTAATTCTAATATTAGTTAATCTGAATTTATTCATGAAAATTAATCCAAATAGTTCGATAAGAAGTGGTTACAAATACGAAGATCTTTTTACGTTAAAGCTAATTGTAGATTGGCTGCTTGATCCTGAAAAGTACGAAAATATTCGTGTGCAGTATAAACCTGATGATGTTCAAATCAGGCATTTTGCAATCGATGATATAGTAGCGACAAGGAAAGATGGAATGGTTGAGTATTACCAGATTAAACATAAACAAAATCCAGATATAGATCTTTGGACTTTCGAAGAACTCATTGATAAAGGATTGAACAAATGGATCAATTCGTTTTATGCAATTAATCAAGAAAGAAAGTGTTGCCTAATCACCAATGGGAATCCGGACAAAAATGTTCAGGACTGCTTAGTGCATAGAAATATTGATCTTGGAAAAGTTAAAGAATATCAGTCCGAATTCTTTTCTACTGTACAATCATTTTTTTCTGATCCGTCAAAAGCATTATCTTTCTTTGAAAATTTTGAATTTCAGTTCGGGCATTCTAATAAAAGGTCTTTAGAAGATACCCTTAGAAATATTCTTTATAAGCAGTTGAAAGTTACCAAAGGTGGCGTAGACAATCTATTGCTTTTTATTGGAGATGAAGGTTCTGAAAAATTCCCTACCATTTTTACTTTGGACATTATACGTAACCTATTGGAATGGGACAACCCCAGACCTCTTAATCAGAATTTTAATGTTCCCACTGACTTTGAGTTTTTTGACAGAGGTACTCATCAAATTCTTCTGCGGGATATTAGTACTGTTGAAGGGGGAATAAAAGTGATTGTAGGAAAACCGGGAAGTGGAAAAAGTACTTATCTGTCAAAATTGTATTCGTCCTTGGAAAAGAAAGGTGCTATTGTTTTCAGGCATCATTATCATCTTAATCCTAAGGATGTTTCTTACGCTGATAGACTCAATAGTGAAAGGGTCATTGAAGGGTTAAAAGCAGAATTCAAAAAACAGGATAATGATATTATAAAGTCGTTAGGGGAACAAAATACTGCAGGGACTCAGCTTAAAGAATTTATTGATCAGGTAGCCTCCTATTGCCGTAAAGTCGGGAAATCATTTATTTTAATTATTGATGGTTTGGATCACGTTATCCGAGAAGGAAATAGCCAAAATGAACTGATTAACTTTTTAAATGAAGTTTTGTTCCCTCAGCAAGGATACTGGTTGATTCTTGGAACGCAGGAAATTGCGACACATTGTTTTCCCAATTTGATTCGCCAGCTTGCTCCGAAAGATAAGTGGATTGAAATCAAAGGCCTTAAGCGAGATAGTGTTAAAAAGATTACATGCAAAACTTTCCCTGAAGATTATAAACTTTTAAGTTACGATTTTGATCCAATTGTCTCAAAGCTCTTACAGGTAACTGGAGGAAATCCTCTTCATTTAAGATATTTTCTGACTTCCATAGAAAATAATGGAAGAGGAATTTCAAGATATGATCTTGATACTATTCCTCATTACAATAATGAAATAGAAGAATATTATCAGGCGCTCTGGCAACAGCTTCCTATGTTAGCAAAAACGATGGCTTTCGCACTGACTGTTTTAGACTTTAAATTGCAGGAGGAACAAGTTTTTTCTCTGGCATCAGACCTGTGTCAATATCCTCAGGAAATTTCGGATAATCTTAATCAAATACGTCATTTGTTTAGGTTTGAGCTATCAGGGATTTCTGTATATCACAATAGCTTTTTGGTATTTATCCAACAGCAAAAAGAGCTGAAGGAACAAAAGAAAAAGTTATATAAAATCGTAAAAGAATGGCTTAATGAAGCAGAGCAAAAAGAAATTTGCTGGTCGGAATTACCTAAAGTTGAATACTATCTTGGAAATCCCGAACTCCTGCTATCCATTGATAACGACTGGGTCATTAAGCATTATTTAGATAGTAAAGATGAAGAAGTAATTGAAAATATTCTTTATCTTTCTTCAAAAGCAGCTTTTGAAAATAAGGTTGATCAAAAAACGATTTATTTCTCACTTATTTATGGCTTGTTCAAACAACGCAGTTATAATCTTTCGGAATCGATCCAAAAGCTTTGGCTGACCTCGTTCAAGAATAATAAAATTCTTCGTCCTAAGTATCCTGATTTTTCTACTTTAACTGATTATCAGTTAAAGGAAATGCTTATAGCACTAAAAAAAACTGGCATTGTCAACACAATTCCTGATGATGCAGTTGACAGAGTCAATGAATTGTTTACAGAAAATCGCTACGATACAATTAAAGTGGCCATGTGCTGGTTAGAGATATTAGCACACTTTGAATCTACTTCCACATCTCGGGTTTTCAATTTTATAGAACAGTTTCGTGATGAGGAAAAAGACGCATCGCATCTTTTTAAATTTTATCTTCAGAAATTGCTGGATTTCCCTAAACAGCCTCTTCATTTAATTGATGCCATACTTAAAACGAAGTTAGAGAAAAGTGAAAAAATAGCTATGGCTGAAATATTGATACTTGATGATTTGAAAGGTAACCTGATTAGTTTCAAGTGGAAGAAACATATTCAAAAATTGTTGGCAAAAGAGGATAACCTATTTTTTTTAGTGTATAAAATTATATACGGAGAAAATATAAAAAATGTCAAATCTTCATTTTCATATTATTCTCCACCTCCTAAAATAAGCTATTATTCGTCTGAGAAATTGGTGAAACAATTCATCAAAACCAATGTGCTTCTTTCTTTTATCAATTGTATCAATGATTTCAATTTTGAATACAAAGGTGATCATTCTTCTGAGTGGCTTTATGAGCTAGACGGTTGTATTTTTAACTTGGGGAAATTTTTCTCGCAATCATTCCATGAAAAATCTGAAATTGACCTGTTACTTATTTTGAAGTCTATAGGAAACCTCAGGACATTACATTTTAATAAAGATCATGATATTTATGATTATGAGAGAATTGGTATTCCTTATTTTATTGATTTGGCTGTCTGGCTGAGCGCTGTAGTTAATAAAAGGAATCAATTTACATCAGAACTTAATTATGAACAATTGTTACGTCTGGGTAATTCGAAGCGCTATAATAAAGCATCGTTGTTAGAGATTATCAACTCCAAAATTGTATCTGTGAATAGAGATGAAGTTGAAAGATATATTGAAATTCAAATCCAAAATAATAATGAGATGTTTCCCTTTCCCGAAATCGCTAATTTTCTTACAGACATGGCTCAACTCTCATATGATTTCGGAAATCAAAATAATGTCAGGCCGTTGCTCGAAAATGCAGCTTCTAATATTTTAGCATACGGTCATCATAAGGATATGCTACTTTACAATATTTTAGAAAGTATAGAAATTTGCATCAAAGCAGGATCATCGGAATCTAACAATTTCTTATTGCAGATTTTTCCTTATGTCTTTAATATCGAATCATTAACTGACGGTGATGAGACCCGCCATTTTATGAATTATTTCTGTGATCTCCTGGCAAAAGTTAATCCCCAGCTTTTGTACAATTTATTTTTTTACAATATCAACATCAGAGATTACACAATGGTTGAAAATATCTTTGATGATATTTTATCGACATTAGATTTCCAGGAATCCATTGCCAAGGCTGTTGGGAAGACGGCCATAGGGGCACATTTTCAAACACTTTGTAAACTTCAAAAAGAACAATCTTCCATTCAAGATGTTATTGACACCTTGCAACTAAAATTTGGACTTTTTCCGGAACAGGAGGAAGAGAAAGAAGAAGATAATGACAAAAAGCAAATCGATCAAAAACTTATAAAAATTACTCCTAAGAATTTGAAAAATTATATGTCCAAGACATTAAATTTTAACGGTAGGGGATTAAATTATGATGATTCTCATTTTCTAAAATCTTGGATAACTTCCCGACTCCACAAGTATCCAAATGATAGGAATAAAGTAGTCGGATCATTAAAAGAGATTATTGATGATAGATTTTCTAACATATCGGCAAATCTTTTAGATCTGATCTATGAGATTTCTTATGAAATTGATAGGGAGTTTGCTTTTTTATGTATTTGTTGGGCGAGTTCAAATGGTGGTGTATGGTCACCAAGTTATCGCTGGAATATTGCTGAATCCAGAAAAAGATGGATAAATGTTATTGATTTTTTTCCTGAAAGAATAGAGGAGTATTATCAAAAAAGTGTTACAAATACTGGTTTGAGATATGGACTGCAGAAGGATTATGTAATTCCTGTCCCCAAAAGTACTCAATTTCATATTGACTGTGGAAGGCTAAAAAAAGCAGAAAATGTAACGCAGGATTATTTAGATTTTTTGCCTCATATATTCCCTAATCTAAAGCTTGATTTACCTGAAACACTTACCAAGCCAACTGAAGTGTCAAATTTTGATATTTTGTTAGCGCGATTGACATGGCTAAGCCCTATAGTTAGAGCGCAGGCTGCAGAGGGAGTTACAAACTTATTGAAGAATGACAATGATGGATGTTATCACAAAGTATTTTTTGAATATTTAAAATTTCAGGATTTAGAAAATATAGGTTGTGAAGGACTAATAATAATTATTAATTCTCTACAGAACTCCGAATCTTTAACTTTTAAATTTTTAACACAAGAAACTCTTAATTCTTTGCTTTCAATAAGATGCATGGCAACGGATTTATTATTGAAAAATATTGCTGGAATTTTAAAATTTGAATTGAAATTAAATGTTCCCCTGTTATCATATTTAAGTTCAGGAAATACAAGTTTAGATGAAGAAGCTTTTAGAAAGATAATTAATAATAATCTAACAAATGCGTATATTGGATTTCTAAATTATTTACAGCATAAAGTGGGTGATTCTTTTATTATATGGAAAATATGGTGTACAAAATATGAAGATTACTGCACTCAATTTGACCTAAAATATGACTATAGTCGGGATGATAGTTTTGCAACTTCTAGATATAGTTTAATGATTGGTCGAACAACAATATTTGGAGATATATTAAAATCAACTTTTATGCATGTTGTCGATGCCTTATATAATTTAAAAAGAATTGAGTTTTTTGATCTATGGCAGTTAACATTAAAAAATTTACCGGTCGATTACTCAATTTTGAAAATTAATCTTGAAGTCCGTCCAGAATGGTGGTTTTCATTAAATGTTGAAAATTTTAGATCTTTTGATTTACATCAGAACTATAGCCAGCTTTTAATTAATTGGTTCAAAAACTCAGATACATTATTTCCTTTATATTATAATGCAACTTACTCATCAGATAAATCATTTTATGGATCTACTGTTTTTTGTCAATTTAAATCTATTGCTATTGCTATACCTAAAAACTATGATATTAATCTTGATCCTGAGATGTTGTTTGAAGAGTTAGAAAATAGCGGAGTTTGGGATAGTTATAATGAATATCCAGAATATTACGGTTTTTATGAGGGCAAATTGATTTTTACTGGAACAAATGAAGTAGATCCCGTTTTACCCTTAGTGAAACCTATACGTGTTTTTCCAGGCAATATATGGCAGTATTATAGAATGAATGATGGCATATTTTTAATTTCTCCAATCTTAATGAATGAGTTGGAACTCGATTGTTTATCTAACAAAATTCAATTTAAAGATAATAGAAATAATGTGGTTGCTTTCTTTGGTGATTTCTTATGTAGTTTCAATGATACAAGTCAATTTGGGGAACCTATACCATATAATAGCTATTTAATGATGGATAAGGAATATTTGAACAGATTTCTTAAAGAAAAAGATTTAAAATTGGCAGTTGCTTTAAAGCAAAATTTGAAAATTAAAGATAGTCATAGTATTGACGAAAAATATAGTACAAAAATATCTTTTGACATAATAAATCTAGAATGATTTTGATTTTTTTTAATTGATTAACATTGCGTACTTAAAGTATGCAATGTTAATCAATTAATTTTATGAGGCAGAGTATTACCTTCAACAATTGTTAAGTTTCACTAGAAAATAGTGTGAATTTTTCATTAATTAAAGATTTTTTTTTTCAAAGCTAACATATCATCACTCACTTTCTTATCCAAAATCTTCGCATAATGCTGTGTAGTTTTTATATTAGTATGTCCCAGCATTTTACTTACACTTTCAATCGGAACGCCATTAGACAATGTTACAGTTGTAGCGAAAGTATGTCTAGCGATATGAAACGTTAATTCTTTATTTATTCCACAGACGTTCACAATTTCTTTGAGATAAGAATTCATTTTCTGATTACTGAGAACGGGAAACAAGACATTTGAATTTACACATTCTGGATGGTCTTCATACTTCAAGATCAGTTCTTGGGCTAAAGGCAGTAACGGAACTCTGGTAGAGGTGTCGGTTTTCTGACGATGAGTGAATATCCATTGGTCGCCATCTATCCCAATATTGACGTTAGATTTCGTCAATTTCTTCACATCGACATACGCCAAACCTGTATAGCAACTAAAAAGAAAAATATCACGAACTTGGTTCAATCTATTTGACGCAAATTCCTTTTCATAGATTGTCTGAATTTCTTCTTTAGTAAGATATGGTCGTTCAATAGCTTTAAGCTTTGCTTTGTAGCTTAGAAAAGGATCTTTGGAGAGCCAGCCATTCGCCATACATATCCGAATGATCTTTTTGAAATTCTTGATATACTTTACTGCCGTATTGTTTGCGCATTTACGAACACTACGAAGCCAAAAATCATAATCCATTATGAAAGCGTGGTCTATCTTTGTGATGTCAATATCAGATGTTTTATATTTCCAGATTAGGAATTCCTGCGTATGCTTTAACGATGTTTTATAACGCTCCAATGTTCCGGGGGCAAAATCCTGACCTACCAGTGCTTCCACTTTATCATTATGATCCTGAAAAATAGGAATGAGCATTCGTGTGGAAACATCGGTTCCAAGCAGTTTAGATTTTAAACCTTCTGATGTTACAAAGTCTTCTTCTTTCAGCATTTGGTAGTGAGAATCGTAAACTTGCTGTTCCAAAGTTTTAAGATAGACATTAAGCGTTTTCGCCTCCTGAGAGTTGCCAACTGCTTTATGTGCTTTAACATCCCATTTCTGTGGGTCGATGTACCTTTTAGCGGCAATGTCCGCTGCCTTGCCATCTATCGTGATTCTTAGGTAGATGGGAGCAGTTCCGTTTGTTCTGATTTTATTCTTTTTTATAAAGAATAACAGGTTGAATGTTTTGTTCATAGTGTGGTAACTTTAATTGTTAATAATTTACTTTTTGTTACCACTTTCTGCAAGATGTACAATCGTTAGACCGCCTATTAGTCAGGTTTTCCTGAATTTTTCGTGACCCATTTTCAAATTTTTCAGATGGGTCACGGAATAGGTCATATAAATCGTGACCTATTTTGATTTTTTTTGATACTAGCGCAAAAACAAAAAACGCTGTAAACATTGATGTTTACAGCGTTTTAGCTTATTTTAGTATCTCTACCAGCGGAGAGAGAGGGATTCGAACCCCCGGACCTGTTACAGTCAATAGTTTTCAAGACTATCGCAATCGACCACTCTGCCATCTCTCCAAAAACTCCGATGGTATCGTTGTTTTCAGTGGTGCAAATATAGAAACATTTTTAATATCGACCAAATATTTTTTTGATAAATATTGAGGAAAACACTTATAATTCTAAGATTCAACAGAATAAAATTGATCTGTTTTTTCAAAAATTATATTTCGATCTCCTCTACTTCGGCATCTTCATACGTTACAGGATCAATTTCTTCCTGATAATGCTCCCAATCAGCTTCCAGCTGGCGGTTATTTTTCATTTCGAGTTCCAGTTTTTTTGTTTCGTGGAACTGTCTGGCTTCTGCAGCCAGTGTCCATTGACAGGCTACTCCAATGGATTCAACATAATCTTTAATCTCACTGATGCTTAGTCTGAAAAATTCCTTTCTGGGATTAATTTTATTGAGCTGACTTTTAAGAAATTTTCTATGCAGCTGTTTTTCAAGGGCGGGAGCATCTTCAGAATAAATCATCGCATGAACATCAAACGAAAACGGCACACTTGCATCTCCCAATTCGCGGACGCGGTCCATTGGCTCCAGTCTTCGGGTCATTCCGATTTTATAGACATCTTCGCCAAACGATCCGATATTCGAAATAACATATACATTTCCCGTTCTGGTTTGTTGCGCCATAGAAATTGCCCTTTGATTTTTCTCTTCTGCCAATTCTAATTTCTGCTGCAATTCATCAAGTTTCTGTTGGAAAAGCAGTTTCTGTTCTTCATTGGCTCTCGCCACTTGAGATTCGGCTTTTTCAATCAGTTTTTTCAGGGTAAATTCCTCTTTTTCCGCTTCTTTCATGGCTTTCTCATAATCCCGTCTTGCCCTCTCCTCTTCTCGCATCTGCTCACGGATCTGGCGTTGCTCCTCCTGTTCCTGAGATTTTAATTCCTGAATTATCGCCGCCCATTTCAATTCTTCAAGTCTTGCATGATGATAAATTTCGGAAATTCTCGCTTTTCTAAATGCCAGTCCGTTATAATTAACCAGCTCAAAAGCATCATTTATTTTTTGTTTTAAAACGCCGAAATTATCTTTTTTTACCGATGCCATAATAGAGTCTACTTTTCCGTTGTAGGCATCAATTACGAAATCGACGGCTGTATTTCGTCTTTCCTCATCCATGTATTCACAGATGCCGGCCTGTCGGGAAATGATCATCTTTTTATTATTTTCGCGCAACTTTTTTAAGTTTTCACCGGCTTCTTTATGGCTGTAATCACGAGCCAGTTCGTCCAGTAAAGTGTAGGATGGAACCAGATATTCATTTCCATACCCTTTGATTACATTTTTCATGGCCTGAATTCGGTTTTCAATCTGATCGGCTTCCCTTAAACTTCGGTAGGCATCCCCACCAATAGATTCCGCTTTGGATTCTGCCGTTTCCACAATACGTTTCGCTTCGTTTACAGCATTTTCAAACAACAAGGCTATTTCTCGGTTTTTCTTATCGTTATATTCTTTGGTAGATTTTCGTGATTCTTTCGCCTCATTCTGAGCATTTATTAAATCCTGCTGCGTTCTTTCAATTAATTTCCGGCTGTCTTTTTCTGCTTTCTGCAAAAGATATTCGCATTCTACTTTTACATCAATAATATTCTGGTACTTTTTTAAAGCTTCGTTATCAGTCTGAATTTTTAAAATCTTAATATCTAAATTTCTTCTCTCCGCCTGAAGATTGGTTACTTCCGTCTTCAGAATTTTATTTTTATCATACAATGATCTTGCACTTGCCTCGAATCTGAAAACTTCGGTTCTAAGCTGTCCGACTTCTACATTCAGAGTCGTTATCTCAGCCTCTTTTTGCAGTAATTCTTTCTTTAATTTTTTCGATTTAGCGATAAAAACGAAAACAACGCCAATCAAAACAATAATAAGTAATATTTCCATGGTATCTAAATAGTTTTAAACTTTAAAATGATGAGCAATATTAATTAAAAATGATTTGTTTTTTTTACGTGAAACCGTAATGATGCAGAGCCTGAGTCTGATAATTTTGTCTTGATAAAAACTAAAAATAATCATTATGGGCTGGAGCTATAGAAAAAGAATAAAAGTAATCCCGGGACTTCATTTAAACATTAGTAGAAGAGGCGTATCCACAACGGTTGGTAAGCGGGGTGCCAGCGTAAATTTCAGTTCTTCAGGAACGAGAGTGAACGGAGGATCGATTTTTAAAATACTGAAAAAGCTATTTTAGGGTAGCCTTAACGGGAAAAATCCTTGTCAAGGTTTTGAACCTTGACAAGGATTATATTATTTAAATTTCAGGAATTTCAACCGCTGAAATTTTCTTTCTATATTCCGAAAGTTGATTCATTAAACGAATATCATTCCTGAAAAAATCAGAATCTTTAAATAGATTTTCATAATATTCTACACCCAACAAAAGGTTTTGTTTAAAAGTATTCCACTTTTTTATTTGGGCATTTGTCAGATTTCCGGTGAAGTCCAGAATTTCTTTTTTTAGATGGCCAAAATACATTTTAAGCTCGTTGATAAAGATATTCGGTCGATCTTTATCGCTTAAAATATCATCACTGCCATAAATATGCTGAACCATTTTTGAAAGCGAAACTTCCTGATCAAAAAAGGCAAGATTAGGCCCCGGACAGATCACCACGCCTTGTTTTTCACCTTTTATTTCAAGATCATTTTCAAGATACGCAGCATTTACCAAACCTACACAAAGACACGCTTTTTCGGTTATTTTATCTTTTTTATTCTGATATTCGAGATCGCTCAATACTGGCTTTTCTGCTTCCAGTTCGTCAAATTTTATATCCTGAAATTTCTTCGAAGCCGTACAGATTCCTTCCGGAGAATATTCTTTACTTAAGGCCAGCAATTTTTTCGGACAAGAACTTCCGTATCGGTTTTTCTTTTCTTTTTCCTTTCTTATGATCTCATTTGAACTTCCTTTAACGGTGTTAAAAGGAATGCCCAACGGCGAAAGATTACTCAGGTAAAAATCTTTTTCCGTCGATCTCATCAATAAATCACGGGTCTCACGATCAACAGAAGTCGCTTCGGGAACCAGTAAAAAAGGAGAACCCCAACCGATACTGTCGACTTCATAATTTTGCAAAAGAAAATCATGTTCTTCCGAAGTGCCGACTCCGCCCTGTACAGTAATTTTCATTTCCAGAGGTGCGGTAACTACAAATTTTCCTTTCTGCTCCAAAACTTTGATCATCAATTGATGCGCAGAATCGATTAATTCGTGTTTTTTCTGCTTAAATTCTTCCATAATCGGTCCTAACAGTAAACCTTCTGTCGCAAAGGCATGCCCGCCACAATTTAAACCCGATTCAATTCGGTATTCGGAAACCCAGAGCCCTTTTTTAGCTAAAAAATTACCCTGAATCATTGCGGAACGGAAATCGCTGACTTTAAGAATAATTTTCTTTTTTAACTGACCATTTTCATTCGGAAAAAAATCATCAAATTCTTCGATATAGCTGTATAATCTTGGGTTCATTCCTGCAGAAAGAACCATCGAAGAGGATAATTTGCTATTCGCAAAACCGCGTAAAGAAGCATGGGCGTCATTATAGATCACCGGCAATTGCTCTTTACCTTTAAAATTATCCTTATCCACCTTCGTCATGATATTCACATCAATACTCCCAGGCGAAAGATGGGTTTCGATGAAGTTTTTAATACCGGAAGTCAGTTCACTCTGATTCAGAAAATTCTGCATACTGCTTTTAAGCTCTGAAGTATTGGGCAGCATATCCATAAAGCTTTTCAGAGCCGTTTTGTTTTTAGAAATCTCTTCTTTGAAAGCCTCAAACTTTTCATTTACGATATCATCCACCATATCAAGATAATCGGTGATTCTCTTGGCGCGGTAGTCATCAATCTTTGTTGAAATACTTAAGTAATTCAGATTAAATTTCTTACTGTAAAAATTTTTCATCTTTTCTATAATCTCATCATCAATTATAGAAACTACGGAAGATATTCCGTATTGCGCCACACGAATAGGACTATCTATCGTGTACGCCAGCCCCATTACGGGAATATGGAAATTGTGCAAAGGTTTTTTGATCATTTTATATTAATTAAATCAATTATTTACCTCTAAATTCCCATCAACTAATTCACTGCCGCAAAAATATTAGATTTAAACTAATTATGCATAAAATAATAAAATTATTTACCTAAAACCTGCTTAAAATCATTAGTTGAAATTTCCTCTTTAATGAATTATGTTAACAATTACTTAAAACAACCTTAATCTTAGATTCAAAGGATTGTCTAAACTACCGTTTAATTTTGCCGAAATTTAAATCTAAAGAAAGTAAAGTGAAGAAAATTTTTACCTCTGTTTTATTGTGTGCCTCTATTTATTTTTATGCACAGAGTGGTACAGTTTCGGGAAATATTAATGACGATTCTAAAATCGCATTACCCGGAGCTAAAATTTCCCTTGCTCCGGGAAATATATACACCACCTCAGACGAGCACGGAAATTTCGTCTTCCTGAACGTTCCTGCAGGAAATTATACAATGAAAGTAGATTATCTGGGCTACGGAATGCATGAATACAATGTAAGTGTAGAATCTGATAAAAATACGAAACAGAATATTGTTTTTGCCAGAAAAGAAACGGCTATTCAGGAAGTAGTTGTAAGTGGCGGGACATTGAAAAACCAGGCAAGAGCTTTAAACAAACAAAAAAGCAATGCCAATATCACCAATGTTATTTCTTCTGATCAGGTGGGTCGTTTTCCGGATGCGAATATCGGAGATGCTTTGAAGCGTGTTCCCGGAATTACCATTCAAAATGATCAAGGGGAAGCGAGAAATTTAATTATCAGAGGTTTGGCACCCAACTTAAATTCTGTAACGCTGAATGGCGACAGAATTCCGTCTGCTGAAGGTGATAACCGAAATGTTCAGATGGATTTGATTCCTTCCGACATGATTTCTTCCATTGAAGTGAACAAAACCTTAACTCCGGATATGGATGCCGATGCGATCGGAGGTTCTGTAAACCTTATCACGAGGGCTTCTCCGAACGGACAGAGAATTTCTGCAACTTTGGCAGGAGGTTATAATCCGATTCGTGAAAAAGGCAATTATACAGCCGGATTGGTGTATGGAGATCGTTTTTTAAATAAAAAACTGGGCGCTGTTTTCAGTTTTTCTTACAACAATAACAATTTCGGGTCTGATAATATTGAACCCACCTGGAGCCTTGCGAATGATGCCGCACAAACGGCTTATGTGAGCAAAATGGGAATTCGTTATTATGATGTTCAGCGGATCCGACACAGTTTTGATCTTAATCTTGATTATGAATTCAATTCTAAAAACAAGATCTATGCTTCGGCGATGTATAATTTCAGAACCGACAGAGAAAACCGTTATGCTTTAGGGTATAAAATTAAACCAACGTATAATGATGATGAAACAGAAATCACAGGTTGGAAAGGGAGCATGACGAGACAGAACAAAGGCGGAGATTTCAATAATGACAATACCCGACTTGAGAGACAGAAAGTTCAGAATTATGCATTGCGCGGAGAGCATGTTTTAGGTTCAAAAATAGATCTGGACTGGTCGATGAACTACGCCATGGCGAGTGAGAAAAAGCCGCATCAGCGTTATATGGAATTCGAAAGCGACGGTTTGAAATTCAACACCAATTTCAGTGATTCTTACAGACCGATGATTTCAACAATCGGGGCGGAAAATCTTGGAAATTATTCTCTAAGTGACCTTTCCGATGCAAACGATTTCACTCAGGAAAAAGAATTCGGGGCAAAAGTGAATCTGCGTTTTCCTTTTTCTGTAATTCAGGATCAGAAAGGTAGAATTCGTGTGGGAGGAAGACTTCGTTTAAAGGAAAAAGAAAGGATAAATGATTATTATGCCTTTGAGCCTGTTAATGATATGGGAAGTTTACTTTCTGTTCCGACCGTTAATTTAAACGGAAACAATTTTCAGCCGGGAAATTATGTTCCGGGAACTTTCGTAGATCCCGCATACATGGGAGGTCTGGATTTATTCAACCCTAATTTATTCAACGGAGAATTGAGACCTGAAGAATTCCTTTCCAGCAATTACAGTGCAAAAGAGAATATTTACGCAGGATACATCCGATGGGATCAGGATTTTAATGAAAAATTATCCATGATTATCGGAGCTCGTGTTGAAACTACAAAAATAGACTACACAGGAAATTATGTGATGGATGAAGAAGATCTGGTAGGAAAAATCTCTAACACGAATACGTATACCAGCGTTCTTCCCAACTTATCCTTCAAATATGTGCCGATTCAGGATCTGGTGCTTCGTGCTGCTTTCACCACAGCTTTGGCGCGACCTAATTATTACTCGCTGGTTCCTTATTTAAATGTAATTTCTGGTGATGAAACCATCGCAGCCGGAAACCCGAATCTGAAAGCTACTTACGCTTACAATTTCGATTTTATGGCTGAGAAATATTTCAAATCTGTCGGTATTCTTTCGGGAGGTCTGTTTTATAAAAACCTGAACAATTTCATTTATACTTACACGAAAAGAAACTATTCTGCAAACGATTTCGCAAATGATTTTGCGGGACAGTCCAACCCTATTCCAGCGGGGCAAAACAACTGGAGGTTTACTCAGCAGAGAAATGGGGATAACGTGGATATTTACGGTTTTGAAGTTGCCTTGCAAAGACAGTTAGATTTTATTCCGGGAGCATTCTGGAAAGGTCTGGGAGTGTATGTAAACTATACCTATACCAAATCCAAAGCTAAAGGAATTACCAATGAAGACGGTGATGAAAGAACCGATGTTGGGCTTCCGGGTGCAGCGCCACACATGTTTAACGGATCTCTTTCGTGGGAAAACAAGCGTTTTTCAGCAAGAGTTTCTATGAATTATGCCTCTCATTATATCGATGAATTGGGAGGAAATGCTTTTGAAGACCGTTATTATGACAAACAGATTTTTCTGGATGCCAACGCTTCTTACAAAATTACCAGCAAGCTGAGAGTTTTTGCTGAAGCGAATAATTTAACCAATCAGCCGTTAAGATATTATCAGGGAATCCAAAGCAGAACTGCTCAGGCAGAATATTACAGACCTCGATTTACCATGGGATTAAAGTTTGATTTTTAATTCGATTATTATTAATTAAATATCAAGGTAAACAAAAAAGGTTCCTATTTTTCACAGTTTTAAAAATTTAAATGAAAAGAGTAAATTATATTATCGCGCTATCCGTTTTACCGTTTGTATACAACTGTACCGGACAAAGCCAGTTAGGAAAAAAATTAAAACCAACTGCGATCACCGAAACAGTGGTTCACGATACAGACGATCCTGCGATCTGGATTAATCCTCAGGATGCTTCCAAAAGTATTATTATTGGTACAGACAAAGACACCGATGGCGGTTTATACGCTTTTGATCTGGACGGGAAGATCATTAATAAAGTCGTGGGTTTAAAACGTCCCAACAATGTAGATCTGGAATACGGATTCACTTTAAACGGAAAAAAAATCGACTTTGCAGCCGTTACCGAGAGAGAAACTAATAAAGTAAAACTATATGCTCTTCCTGATTTAAAAGAAGTGGGAGAATTTTCAGTTTTTGACGGCGAAACCGAGCGCGGACCGATGGGAATTTCAATATATAAAAACCCTCAGACCGAAGAAATCTTTGTGATTGCCGGAAGAAAATCGGGCCCGAGTGACGGCTATCTCTGGCAATATAAATTAGTTGAAAAAGACGGAAAAATAACCGGTGAAGTCGTAAGAAAATTTGGAAAATACAGTGGCTTAAAAGAGATTGAAAGCATTGCTGTTGATGATGAAATGGGTTATATCTATTATTCTGATGAACAGTTTGGCGTACATCAATATTACGCGGATCCCGCGAAAGGAAATGAAGAATTGGCGGTTTTCGGGAAAGGAGATTTTAAATCTGATGTGGAAGGAATTTCCATCTACCCTACTTCATCGAATACGGGTTATATTTTGGTTTCCAATCAGCAGAAAGATACTTTTAATGTGTATTTAAGAGAAAATCCTTCTAAAGGAATAATCGCAGAAATCCCCGTTTCTACAAAGGAAAGCGATGGTTCGGAAGTTACGAATGTAAATTTAGGTCCGAAATATCCCAAAGGTATTTTTGTAGCCATGAGCAACGGACGCGTGTTCCATATTTATGACTGGAGAAATGTGGAAGAAAAAATTAAAGCCAATATGAAATAAGGCAAAAAGCTGCTTTTAATTTTATCTAAATATTTATTTTAGTTTTAACCATTAAATTACTATCGTCTAAAAGCAAAAAAAATATCTGTAAAATAAATATTACAGCTTGCTCAATAAACTTTAATAATAAATTATAAAACCATTGCGATCTTATTGATTTGCAATGGTTTTTATTTTGAAACAATCTAAATTGACAGATCATCATTAAATATTAATTTCCATTAAATCCCACCCCTGTTAAACTGAGATATTATGCTAAACTCTATTAAATTATATTAAGTTTTAATAATAAATTTAATTTTTACTTTTTAATCATTATATTTACTGACTTATTCGGCCACCTAACTTTTAAAATACTGAATATCAAGTTTAAATGACAAGCAAAATTATCGGCGTAGGAAACTACATCCCTTCAGAGACCATTACTAATTTATTTTTCGACAACCATCTATTTCTTAATCAGGATGGTAGTGCCATAAAAGAAAATAATGCAGCCATTACCTCGAAGCTCCAGAAAATTACCGGTATTGAGGAAAGAAGATATGCAACCAACGATCAGGTAACCTCAGATTTAGGATTGATAGCCGCTCAGAAAGCCATTGAAGATTCGGGAATTGATCCTGAGACCTTAGATTATATCATCTTTGCACATAATTTTGGTGACGTTAAATCGGGAACCATTCAGTCGGATGCGGTGCCTTGTCTTGCAGCACGCGTAAAGCATTTACTGCAAATCAAAAATAATTTCTGTGTTGCCTATGATGTTCTGTTCGGTTGTCCGGGCTGGATCGAGGGCGTCATTCAGGCCAACGCTTTTATAAGATCAGGAATTGCCAAAAAATGCCTGGTTATTGGTGCAGAAACCCTTTCCCGAGTGGTGGATATTCACGACCGTGACAGTATGATCTATGCCGATGGCGCAGGTGCTGTGGTTTTGGAAGCCAGCACTGATGAATCGGGGATAAAATCTCACCTTTCGGCATCTTTCACTTTTAAAGAAAAAGATTTTTTATATTTCGGAAAATCATATAATAATGACGCTTGCCAGGATACAAAATACATCAAAATGGACGGCAGAAAGATCTATGAATTTGCTCTGGTTAACGTTCCGGATGCGATGAAACAGTGTCTTGATAAAAGTGGATATTCTATTGAGCAGTTAAGTAAAATTATTATCCATCAGGCCAATGAAAAGATGGATGAAGCGATTGTTGAAAGGTTCTATCAGCTATACGGAATTCCTGCTCCGCACAACATTATGCCGATGGTTATTGATAAACTGGGAAACAGCAGCGTAGCAACCATTCCGTCTCTATTAACCATGATCCTGAAAGACGAACTGGAATCTCATCAAATTCAAAAGGGAGACATCGTTCTTTTTGCCTCCGTAGGCGCAGGTATGAATGTTAATGCTTTTGTCTATCAGTTCTAAAAACACTTCATTCATATAAAAATAAAAAAGCTTTTTCTAAAATTTAGAGAAAGCTTTTTAGTTTATGGAGAGGTTGTGATAAAATCAAATTGTTATAACTTTGCCTCTCTATAATTTTATTCAATGAAAAAGGTCAGTCTTATTATCGGAAGCTGTGCGCTTGCTTTAATAACTTCATGCAAAACAGCACCATCCGGGGCTTTAACTCCACATACGCCTTACGAAAATCTCGGTCGCGACGGGAAAATATATGCCGCATTTTATCAGCAGAGAGCTGCAGAATACGAAGCGCTTTGTTTACAGGCATATAATATTGCGAAACTTCGTCTTGATGAAGCTTTAGCACAAAAATCGAATCAGACTTTAGCGATTGTTTCAGATATTGATGAGACTTTTCTTGATAATTCCTATTATGCGGTTGAAAGAGCAAAAATGGGTAAAAGTTACGACCAGAAAACATGGGAAGAATGGACAGCAAAAGGAATTGCCAAACCGTTAACCGGATCTCAGGAATTTTATCAATACGCAGCAGAAAAAGGTATTCAGGTGTTTTATGTAACCAACCGTACAGAAAGTGAACGTGCCGGAACGCTGAAGAACTTAAAGAAGTATAATTTCCCGCTTCAGAATGAAGATAATCTGATTGTCCGTTCTACAGAAAGCAGTAAGGAAACGAGACGAAACGATATTGCCAAAAACTATCATATCGTTCTACTTTTAGGCGATAATCTTGCCGACTTCTCGAATATTTTCGATAAAAAAACAGAAGCAGAAAGATCATCTGCCGTAAAAAATTCAGCAGCCGATTTCGGAAAAAAATTCATCATTATTCCAAATGTTGGATATGGCGACTGGGAATCTTCTTTTTATAAATATAAGTACGATTATACAGATCAAAAAAAGGACTCCATGATGTATGAAGCAGTGAAAACGATGCCTTAGTAATCTGGGGTAAGACTAAAAGAGAATAGACGGATAGAGAATAGATAAATAAAAGTCTTTAGAAAGAGAAAAGTCTATCATCCATCCGTCTATCCGTCTATTATCTATCCTCTATTTCTTCGAACTCTTCACTTTCAGAAACATATAGGCTAAACCTAGTCCAAGCCCCGCCAACATGGCGATTTTGGTATTTTTAGAAGGAACAGGCAAAATGGTTTCTCCATAAATTCGGTGAGGTTCGGAAGAAGGTTGTAACACATTTCCGGAATCTGGCGGTGCATTTTTCACTTTCATCATAAGTCTCATTCCCGCAGACGCTGTATTGATAACAGGTTTCGGAAATAATTTGTACATGCTCGTCAAAAATTTTGAAGTAAAATCCGGAAATAATTCTTTCTGAGGATTTTTTGCCAGTTCGACAATCTTTGCGGCTGTATCTCTTGGGTCTGCAGCAAATGGCGGAACTTTAAAATCGAGTCCGGAAAATTTTGCAGAATGCATATTTCCCGTAGAACGCTGAATTTGCGGATAAAGATTGCAGATATGAATATCCTTAAAATTTGAAATTTCCCCATTCAGACATTCCATCATTCCGCGAATTCCAAATTTCGTAGCGGAATACACTGCACTGTAGGGCGCCGGCATAAACCCGCCAATCGAGACATTGTTAATTAAAATCCCGTCTTCCTGTTTTTTGAAAATAGGCAGAACACTATAAGCGCCATGCATATAACCGAAAAGGTTAGTTTTAATCACCTGCTCGTTGAGATCCATAGGGATTTCTTCGAACTTACCGCTTGCCATTACGCCTGCGTTATTTACCCAGATATCTATTCTTCCGTTAAACTGTAATGCTTTATTGGCCAGATTCTGAACATCAGAAGCAATGGAGACATCGGTTGCAATGCCTTTTGCTCCTACTCCCAATTCCCGGCACAAGGCAACGGTTTCATCGAGAGCCTCCTGACCTCTCGCTGCAATAATAATATTACAACCTTCCAATGCAAAGGCCTCAGCAGTAGCACGTCCCACTCCACTGGTCCCCCCTGTTATCACGACCGTTTTTCCTATAAGACTTTGTCTAAAATCCTCTTTTGATTTCATATTTTACCAATTTTTGATGATTGTATACACCTAATAAACCTATTATCATGCCATAAAATTGTCTTGGAATTTGAATTCTATGCCTTTAAAATGAAAATTATACCTATTTCTTGTAATGGCTCAATCCATTAATTTTATTTCAGAAATACTCAACTTACAATTTTGTAAGTTCTTTCATTGAAACATTCCGCTTTTTACCTTTGATAAAAATTTAATTTAAAAATGGAATTATCAGAAAATATTACCGCTTTTCATCATGTATCCATCAAAGCTCAGAATTTTGAAGAAACGATTGGTTTTTACATAAAATTAGGATTTGAAGTTGTTCATGACTGGTCGTTACCGGAATTTAGTATTGAAAAATGTGCCATGCTTCATCATTCAAAAATCAATTATTATTTAGAAATCTGTGATAAAAATGCAGAAATGCCAACACAGGGAAGAAAGAGGCTTGAAAGTGAAGAATATATTGAAAATGCTTTACTTCATATTTGTTTTATGGTAAAAGATGCCGAATCTGCAAGGACAAAAGCGTTGGAATACGGAGCAAAAGATCTTAGCGAAGGTGTGTTTCAATTAGATTTAATCAATAAAAATAAATCGGTGAACGTAAAAAACAGTTTGGTCTACAGCCCGAATGGCGAAGTGATTGAATTTTTGGAAACTGTAAATTTTAGTTAAATTTTTACTTTTGAAAATCTATTAATGAAGATAAAACCAATTTTAATTTTCTTCCTTTTTCTGTGAGTGAATAGATGGATGAAGTCTTATTTTTCTCTTTAGAAATCAACTCATCCTGAATCAGTTCGTTGAGTTGTTTGGAAAGCGTTCTGTCGCTAATTTCGGGCAAAAGAATTTTAAATTCAGAATAATTTACATTTTCATCAATCAATTTAAATAAAATCGAAAGTTTCCAGCGACCGGTAATCATCGTTAACGTTTTAGAAGCATTGCAGAAATTTTGCAGTGCTTTTTCGTTGATGGAATTGGTAGAATTTTCTTTGCGCATAAACAGAAGGTAAAATTAAATGTTTCGTATGAAAATACAAAATTGAGAGTTTGTCATAATTAACGTCTTGTTCAATTGCATTTTTTTAACACAAAAATTTTAAATACGTCCTGATTAAATTTTATTTTTAATTGAATCAAAAATCTCCTGTTTTTTCTATCTTTGAAAAGCTAAACTATTCAACCACTTGAACCAAAGAGATATGAAAAACTTCTTTTTACTTGCCTTTATTTTTTCAATTTTCATCTCATGTCATCGTGATTACGATAAAAATGCAGATGCCGAAACCTTACCCGCAATCACACAATCCGGGGCAAGAACCGGCGGTGCTATTGTTAACGGAAAAGTATGGGTAGCTTCCAAAAATGATGTCGGGACTGCGAACGGAATGGGAACTTATTGTCAGCAAATTAAAGATAAAACATACATCAGGGTCGATTTGCGGGGAATTAATGATCAAAGCCGTATCTGGATCAAGGTTGAAATTGATGATCTTGAACTTAACAAAACATATAGTATTGCTCCCAATAATTCAATCAACGATAATGTGATTACGTATTCAACAACTAATGATGATGTATATTTTAACGTAAAAAATGATTGTAAGTTAAAAATTACCCGTTTGGATTTGGATCAGCGAATTGTCTCCGGAACTTTCGAATTAAAACTTCAGAAATACCCCACAGACGATACTGTAGACATTACGGAAGGTAGATTCGACAGAAGATTTGATTAATTTTAAATGTATTTTACTGATGGTTGGACGGTAAATTACACATCAAACAGGACAACATGAAGGGATTACTGAGGCAATTGCGGTGGCGTTATTCTTTGCGTTTTTGTAGATAATGTCCCTAAAAAAGCCTCTAATTGAGTCACTTCTTCATCGGTAAGCTCTAATAATCTCAAAATCTGCGATTTTTCAGAATGTAAAGTGACCCCTTCATAAACCGTTGAACGTTTTTTAGGTGGTTCCGGATTTCCTTTGCTGTAAAACTGAATAACGTCTACCATTGTCATAAATGCTCCGTTATGCATCCACGGGCCGGTTCTGGTGATTTCACGCAGAGAAGTTACCCGGAATTTTCCGGCATCTTCAGGTTTTTTGGTCACCAGATATCTTCCCAGATCTTCCTGTTTCGATCCTAATAAAGAAGTTCCCGTATTTTCAAAACGATTATTGGAAAAATATCCTGAATTATGACAATTGATGCATTGCGCTTTGGTTCTGAACAAATGAAGTCCCATCAATTCATTATCGGTAAAAGCATCTGCTTTCCCATCAATAAACTGATCAAACTTACTTGGCGGACTTTTAATCGTTCGTTCGAAAGTGGCAATTGCTTTGGCTATTTTATCTTTGGTCACCATTTTTTCACCAAAAGCTTTTTCAAATAAAATTTCATAGCCTCTTATTTTGGCAATTTTTCCGGCTGCAATGTCAATATGCTCGCTCATTTCTTTTTTATCCTGAATCGGCATTTGAGACTGCGCTTCTAAAGATTCTGCACGGCCGTCCCAAAAGAGTGTCGTTGCATAGGCTACATTCAGAATGCTCATGGCATTTCTGCTCCCCAACTGCCTGTCGTGACCGAAAGACAATGTTCTATTATCGCACCAACCCAATTCCGGATCGTGACAAGAAGCGCACGCAATCTGATTGGAACCTGAAAGTCGCGGATCATAAAAAAGAGTCTTTCCTAAAAAAGCTTTTTCCGCAGAATAAGGATTGTCTTGCGGATATTGAACCTCCGGTAAATGTCCGATTTCTGAAAAATGCGGAACAGCCTCAGGATCAAGCAATGGTTTTGGCCAGTTGGAAGAATCGCCGGAAGAATAGAGATTTCTCAGTTTTGCCGTAAACGAAATTTTTTCGTTGACCTCTTTATTTATATTATTACTTAAACAGTTGTTTAAAAGAGAAACGGTTAAAAATAAAACGACGATCCAGCTTATAGCATTCTTCATGGGTCCTTAAAATTTTGGCAAAAATAAGTATTCTTAAATTATTTTTATTGATCTTGACACAACAGATTCAATTTATACTAAAAAAAACCTTCTGAAACTGATGAATCAGAAGGTTTACATTAAAATATAGTAATATTCTGCTAATATCCGGGGTTTTGTTGCATGTTGCTGTTTATGTTCAGTGATTTAAAAGGAATCGGAACCACGAATTTAGTGCTTGGATAGGTCGGATTGCAATTATTTGAAATGCATCCGTTGTTGCGTATAATATTTTTATGATTTCTCATTAAATCAAAAAAATACTGATTTTCAAAGACAAATTCTTTTCTTTTTTCCTCCAGTAAAATATCAATTGAAATTGAATTTAAAGCCGCTAATCCTGCGCGATTTCTAACGGTATTGATATCTGCTAAAGCCTGAGAAGTATTTCCTAAATGTAAAGCAGCTTCTGCACGGATGAAATACAGTAAACTTAATCGATACACGAGATTACTCGTATCTCCTGTATATTTCTTTGTAAAGTTGTACGGAACCATTGTGGTTCCCGTTTTTATGTTTTTAGCTTCAAAAAGATTTTTTCTGAGATCATCGGAAGTGTATAGATTATAAATATCATCAGAAGCAACATAATTGGCATAAGTTGTTAAACCAATATTGTACAGACCTTGAAGCGGAGATGCATTCACTGTTTTTCCAATTTCCCAAATTCTTTCCGATGTAGCCCAGTTGGACACAAGTTCATTTTTAGGCGTCAGGCTTATTCCTGAATTTGTAATAATATCATTACTGTAATCATACGCTTTCTGCCAGTCGTTTTTCCATAATGCAATTTCTGCAGCGATAGTTTTTACCGCAGCAGGCGTAATAAAATTGATCCTTTCTCCTGTCGGAATCACCTGATCAGGCTGAATAAAAAGCAATGCCTGACTAATATCATTTTCCAATAAAGTAAAGGTTTCCGCGACTGTTTTTCTTGAGGGATAATCTGCTCCTACTTTCAGAGGTGCAGTATTGTAAACAACTCCCAAATGAGAAGCGTCTGAAGTATAGGTATAGTTTTGAGAATAATATTTATACAATTGAAAATGAGTAAAAGCACGTAACGCTAATGCTTCAGCTTTTATCTCGTGGATTTCAGCTGTTGTGGCATCCGGAAGATCATCTACATATTGAATAATGAGATTAATATTATTAATAACATCATAACAATTTCCATAAAATCCCGATAAATCACTATCCGAAGTATCATCATCAAACTGATAGATATTCTGAACATTTGCGGCGATAGATATTGACCCTGAAGATCTGGGAGAAAATTTTAAATTACCTCCTAAAAGATCTCCGTAGGTATAATTAACTTCTGAAAAATAAGTAGCTCTTATCTCGTAATACACTCCATTTAACGCTTGCAGCATTCCTTTTTTTGTGGAAAGCTGGGTATTGATAGAGATGGATTCCACCGGTTCATGTTCCAAAAAATCACTACAGGAAACAGCAGATAATAATACAAACGACAGGATGATTATTTTTTTCATTTTTTAAGCATTAAAAATTAGCTCTGAAACCTAAACTGAAGGTTCTCATTTCAGGATATATATATTTAAACTCACGAATTCCGTTTTTATCAGCCGGAGATTTTTCTTTATACCAATACAGAACATTGGTACAGTCTACAAAAATGCTTGCACTTTTAATAAAACTGTTTTTAATTTTCCGCAATGGAAGCTGATAATTTAAATTGATATTCTGAAGTTTAATATAACTGTTATCATAAATATATTTGCTTGAATTCGCAATGGTCGCCTTACTGGTAGGCTTCCTATTTTCAGCGATATCTCCCGGTGCTGTCCAATAATCCAAAGCATTTACGCTCATATTTCTGTTGATAAGATTACTGTATTTATCAATAAGCTCTGATCCAACCAAAACATCTCCTCCCCATTCAAAATTGATGAGAAATGAAAGACTTACATTTTTATAGCTAATCCTATTGCTTAAACCACCGGTAAAATCCGGTTGAGAATTACCAATCACAGTATATTGCGAAGTATTGCTTGCGGTAAACTGTCCGGCATCTTTTATTTCACCATTTATCATATAGGTATCGAGACCATTGGCGGGATTTACTCCCAGCCATTGATATCCCCAAATAGCAGAAGTGGGAACCCCTACTTTCTGCCCTCTGGCTATTGCTGCTGAAGAATACTTCTCTTCAAGCCCGAAAAGGCTGGTAACTTTATTTTTTACACTTGCCAGGTTGAAACTTGTATTCCATGTAAAATTTTTCTTTTTAAACCAATTTCCCCGTACGGAAAATTCGATCCCCTGATTATACATATCTGCTCCGTTTATTTCTGCAGTACTATATCCTGTTTCTACAGGAACATCACGGTTGACAATCATATCAGAAATATTATTTCTGAAGACTTCCACGGTAAAATCAATCTTGCTAAAAAGATTAAAATCTAAACCAAGGTTCAATTTTTCATTTTTTTCCCAGCTCAATGTCCTGTTTGGTGGTGCAGAACCGTCTGCAGTAGCATATTCAGATTCATATATAAATCCATTATATCCTATATTATACAAACCTGAAGAACGGTAGCTTCCTATCCTGGAATTCCCCGTCATTCCCCAAGAAGTACGAAGTCGTAAGAAACTTAAAACAGAACTGTTTTTCAAAAAATTTTCGTTGGAGATTACCCAGGAAGCACCAATTCCCCCATTAATAGAAGCATTAACATCTTTTCCGAATGCAGAACTTTCATCTCTTCTGATAGTCGCAGACAGGAAGTATTTTTTACTGAAATCGTAATTCAACTGTGAAAAGAAGCTTCTTCCGCTATCTTCATTCGTTAAGGATCTGTAGGTAAAAGTACCAATGGTAGACTGGGGAAGCTGGAAGGTATCAAAATTCTCGAAATTAAGCCCCATATTGATTTCTTTAAAATCTTTATTATGGCGAAGTTCCATTCCTACTAGAATATCGGCATGGTGTTTTTCTAAAAAGTTTTTTTCGTAGTACAGATGTGTACTCCAGTTCCATTTCTTACTGTCGGAAGTGCTTATTCTGCTCCTTCCGTAATTCTTACCCGTGATTCCGCTGGCATTTAGTCCAGATTTCCAGTCTGTATTTATTTTATCAGAAAGGTCTAGTCCAAATAAACTGCTTACTTTCAGTCCCTTTGCTAATTCATAACTCACATTTAAACTGGAAATTAAAGAGTTATTCTTTACATTACTTATATTTTGTGTGGCTGCGGCTAACGGGTTGGGAGTTAAATTAAAATCAGTATCTGCAAAACTGCCGTCTGGATTATAAATCTCATTATCCGGTGCTAAAATAAAATTAAAATAAGTATTAGGCTGATCTTTAACAAAATTATTATAAGCCGCGTAGAGATTTATCTTAAGCTTTTTATAATCAAAAGCAATGCTTGCATCGATCCCTTTTTTCTCCAGAGAATTGAAAATCTTAGATTCATTATTTTTAGAATAGTCTAATCCTACACGATACGTAATGTATTTTCCGCCACCGCTGGTTGTAAAATTGGTTTTGTAAAAATCTCCGTTTCCATTCATGGCATCAAACCAATTGACGTCTACTCCGTTCCATGGCATTAAATCCTTTGATCCGTTGTTTTTGGTATAGTCTGTATACAGCTTGTAATATTGCTCTCCGCTGAGATACTTTATTTTATTAATACTTTGCGAAACCCCATACTGCGTGGTAAATGAATAAGTAGGTTTTCCCTTTTTTCCTTTTTTAGTGGTAATTAATATTACTCCGTTCGCAGATTCAGCACCATAAAGTGCTACTGCAGCAGCATCTTTAAGAATATTAATACTTTCAATATTATCAGTATTAAATCTTGCCAGAGGATTGATATTCATCTCTGAATTCTGCCCGGCTCCGTCGAAAAAATTTTGGTCAAACGGATTATCTTCACGCATTATAATACCATCTACAATAATCAACGGCTGTGTAGAAGTTCCTATCATCCCGGAAATGGGAACCAAAGAACCAAGTCCCCTGATATTAATACTCACCGGTTTCCCCAGCTCCGTATTATTAACAATCTGAACACCCGGCGCCTGCCCGGCAATCATTTTGTCGATACTCTCATAAGGCTGTGTGGTCTGGATATCTTTTTCTGTAAGGGTAACGATAGAACCTACCACTTCTTCCTTCAACTTTTGGGTTCCGTAAGAAGAGGTTACCACAACTTCTTCAATCGATTGCACTTTTAATGAATCTTTTTTAGAGTTTGATGATGTTTGGGCATTCATGTAAATGGTACCACAAATCATCAAAATGCTTGCGACAGATTTATTCATTGGTTGAATAGGATTAATTTAAAATTGAAGAATAATGATGATTTTCAGAATTAAAATCAGATATAGAAATCTCGTATTTTACTACATAAACAGAACATAAATAATGATGTTGGAAAACCGTCCTCATGAAAACCTTTAATTTAGAATCAATAAAAATAATTGCAAAGCTAATTAATTTTATTGAATTAAAAAGTGTTAAAATCAATCTTTGTTTCAATACGAAGCATAAAAAAGCCTTTAAACCAATCGCTTAAAGGCATCAATGATATGAAAATAAATTTAATACGAATTATTCAGTCCGCCATCCAACGGAATACTGGTTCCGGTAAGATAAGAGGCATAATCGGAGGCTAAAAATGCAGCTAGGTGCCCATATTCCTCTATCTTCCCTAATCTTTTCATCGGAATTTTGCTTTCTCTGCCTTTCTTTATTTCTTCAGGAGAAACGTTGCTTTGCTCAGCTTCATGAGCGATGAGTTTTTTAATGCGGTCGGTATCAAAATATCCTGTAAGAATATTATTGACCGTCACGTTGTACTGTGCCACTTCATTGGCCAGAGTCTTTGCCCAAGCTGCCGTAGCAGAACGTATGGAATTCGACAATACGAGATTATTAATCGGTTCTTTCACCGATAATGAAGACACGTTGATAATCCTTCCATGCTTCTGTCTGATCATATAAGGAAGTGCCAAAGTTGTGGTCTCACAAACGACTTTAAAAACCAGATCGAATGCTTTCTGATAATCATCTACAACTTTATCCAAAGCAATTCCCGGTTCCGGACCGTTGGTATTATTAACTAAAATATCCACTGAATTATTTTGAAAATATTGGGTAATGATTGCCTTGTACTTTTCAAAATCAGAAAAATCGGCCACCAGATACTGATGCTTTTGGTCTGAATTAATTATAGGAAGTGATGCTACAAAACTTTTCAGCTTTTCTTCATTACGCGCCATTACCGTAACACTGGCTCCGCATTTTGCCAGTTCGGCGGCAATTCCCGCTCCTATTCCCTGGGTGGCAGCTCCTACCAGTGCTTTTTTTGAATTCAGATCAATATTCATAGATGATAATTTGAGATTAATAAGGATAAATTTAGGGAAATTGGATTAAACTTTGGGTTGGATTGGCTTTTATTTTAATCCTAAAAAAGATTAAAATGCAGGTTTCCCTTACAATTCAAAATTTTATAATCTCAGAATCTGTTTAATTTTATGAATTCAGTCTATCATTTTTCAAAAAAAAGCAAAATGATCACCGATTTGTAAAACTGTTTTGTCAACTTTTGGATGGCTTAACATCAAAATCTTTTGCCTTTTTGCGTTAAAAAATGTTTTCGTTAAAAATTTATGCTACCGGGATAACAAGATATTCGGAAATGATAATAAAACTTTCGAAGTACCACATAATTTTGCAGGATTAATTTAGAATAATTAAAAATAAAATTTTATGTATACGATTGCACATCCCTTATTAAAAAAACTGGGAATAGGATTCGGATTACTTGTTTTGGGTTCTTTGCAGGCTCAACAATGGGAAAATGTAGGTGGAGTATCTGTTGTTTCGGCAGGTGGAAGCAGTTTTAATAACCTGGTGATTGATCATGCGGGAAACTATTACCTTTCCTACTACGATGTATCCGTTCAAAAAGGTTCGGTTCAGAAATTCAACGGGAATTCCTGGTCTTATGTTGGAGGAAGCCCGGGAATAACGGACAGTTTTGCAACTTATAATTCGTTATCTATTGATAATTCAGGAAACAATATATACTACACCAATCAGGGGAGCGGTTTTGAAGCAAGACATTTTGATGGAAATGCATGGACCGTACTTCCAAAAGTTGCCACAAATACCACTAATTATCAGGCTTCTGCTGTTTCTCCTTCCAACATATTATTCGCTTACGGAAGTTATGGAAGCGGAACCGTAAAACGCTATGTGAACGGAGTTTGGGAACAGGTAGGCAATGCCGGATTTTCGGGTGGAGCAGAATTTGCTGAAATGGTGATCGGAACAAACGGTATGGTGTACACAGCCAATGTTTCCGGTGGACTGCGCGTCTACCAGAACAATGTAAATGCTTCAGCATCCGATGTCTGGTCTTTGGTAGGCGGAAGTAATGTTGACAGTGCTTCTTCCGGAGAGCAATATACCTCCGATTTAGCCATTGATGCCAATAACAACCTTTATGTGGCGTATGTTTCAACCACTTCGGCAGGAAAAAAAGTAAATGTTAAGAAATTTGACGGAACTTCATGGACGCAGGTTGGGAATGCTAATTTTTCAGACGGAAAAACACAGCATATTGCTCTGGCAGTAACAGCATCAGGAGTTCCGTATGTCGTTACCAGCAGATGGGAAAGCGATGATTTTTTAAGAAATACCGTCTACCAATTAGATACAGCCACTCAAAACTGGGTGACTTTCGGAGGAAATTTTGTTTCTGCCGGGCAGGCTACCTATAATGATCTGGCGGTTGATAATACCAACAATTACCTGGTTCTGGCCTATTCAGAAGACGATACCACCGTGAAGAGAATTGCTTTGCCTTCCACCACGCCCCCTGCCTGTAATAATACAGAACCCGGAAGTAACCCTGGAGATATTGGATGCATTACCTTCCCTTACGGCGGGCAAACGGTTACCTATACTACGGTAAGAGGAGCGGACGGCAAAATCTGGCTACAGCAAAATTTAGGAAGTACAAAAGTTGCTGAAAGCCTTACCGACGATGGGGCTTACGGAGATTTCTTCCAATGGGGAAGATGGGCAGACGGACATCAGGATAAAAATTCACCTTTATCGGGAACTGCACCATCCCCAAACAACCCTGAGGGAATTGCCGCAGGAAGTGCTTCCTTTTATTCAGCCGGATATAATTCGGGCTCAAACTGGTGGTCCAACGGGCAGCCAACCGATCAATGGACCGGCGAAAATGCATCTTCTGCCAACAGCACAACGGGAGTAGACCCTTGTAAAGCAATCGGTACCAACTGGAGATTACCTTCTATAGAAGAAATAGAAAATGTGTTAAGCGTAGAAAATATTTCCGATACCCAATCGGCATTAAACAGTAATCTGAAATTTGTGCCGGCAGGATATAAAGATTATAACGGAATTTTCTCTCCGGGGACGCGACTTTATTTATGGACTTCCAGTTCATCTCCTTATGCAGGAGGCGGACAGCATTTATACATCAGCCCGAATGTAGCCATCACCAACAGTATGGGAAGAGACGGAGGACAATCGGTAAGATGTATTAAAGAGGTTTCGGCATTGGGAACTTCAGACATCACCAAGAACAAAATAAATGTCGGGATCTATCCAAATCCTACCAAAGGAGTTCTTTACATTAAAGCGGATACTTTAATTGAAAGTGTAAACGTCTACAACGTCACCGGTCAGAAACTAAACGTGAAATTCAGCAGCAATCAGGTTGATCTTGAATCTGCACCCAAAGGAGTTTACATCGTGGAAATAAAATTAAAAGGTGGAAATACTTTAACTAAAAAAATTATTAAAAATTAAAATTCTCTACACTCGAGTAATAAACAAAGGGCTTTTTTCAGAGCCTTTTGTTTTGCGTTTAAACAATTTATATCATGAAGAAGTTTTTTGTTACAGGTTTTGTTGCGCTTTTGGTTCTGTGTAATAAAATAAATGCCCAGTCTTATCAGTTATCCGGAAATCCTGTGAACACTACGGGCTGGAGTTTAGTTCCTTCCGCAACGGTAAATACAGATTTTATTCAGCTTACCGCAGACCAGATCAGTCAGGTAGGCGGTATAAAACTCGATGATCCTATCAACCTTAAATATTGCGACAAATGGAAAGTGGAATTCGACTTCAGAATAGACGGAAACGGAACCACCAGCTATGGGCGTGGTGATGGTTTTGCATTCTGGTATCTTGCCAATCCGCCAGCATCGTATGTTCAGGGCGGAGGTTTGGGAATTCCGGGTAATGCCAGTGGTTTGATGGTTGCTTTTGATATTTTCAACAACAGCTCGGAAGGCCAGATGAGCAAAGTACATGTTCTGTACGGAACCAACAATCTTCCCGCAGGGAATAATAATATTGAATACAACAATACGGCAGGAAGCACCTTTCATACTCCTGATCTGATCTCAACCATTCCATTTGTGGGAAGTACCTACAGGCATGTGGAAGTGAACGGTGAAATAGATCCGAATAATATCGCCAACTGGATCATCACCATTAAAATTGACAATAATACCATCGTGAATCAGTCTTTTGCGCCTTCCGGGGGAGCAGCAACCATGACACAGGGCTATTTTGGATTTTCAGCTTCCACGGGAGCCGCAAGTGCGAGACATTCCATTAAAAACGTAAAAGTATATGTCGATAAAGTTCCTTTGCTTCAGGAAACCGTAACGCCTTCCGAAACATGCCCGAATGCGCTGACGGGCGTGGTTACGACAGATTTAACCTCATTTAACACTCAGTTTGTCAGCAATCCGGCCAACTATACCTTTACGTATGTGGTCAACGGAACACCGGTTACAAACCCGTCCAGCTACCAGTTTTCAGCAAATACAACGGTGAATGTTATAGTAAAAGATAACAGCGGAACGTTTTGTGACAACCCCGATGCCAAAATTATTTTAACGCCGAAAGACGTTGAAAAGACGGACGCTACCCTTTTCGGCTGCCCGGTGAGTGGTTTGTCCGTTTTCAATCTTACGCAGGCTAATGTAACGACTCTTACCAATGTCACCAAACAATATTACAGAACACTGGCCGATCTAAATGCAGGAGCTAATGAGATAACGAATCCGGCAACTTTTTCTTCAGCAGAAGATGAGGTGTATGTAAAAATAAATACTTCAACAGGATGTATGGCGATTGCAAAAATCACATTAAAACTTTATCCTGTTCCGGTGGTAAATGATACCACCATCAGAACCTGCTTTAATACCAATAACGTTTCAACAGGAACTTTTAACCTTACGGTTGCTGCCGTAACCACAGCAACAGGAATTACCAAAAAGTATTTCACCAATTACAATGATGCGCTGGCTGAAATTAATGAAATTCCGAATCCACTGGCCTATATTTCCGCGAATGGTTTTGCTTACATTAAAGTCATTAACAGCAATGGTTGCGGAAGCATTGCCAAAGTGACGTTGGATGTGATTCCTCCGGTGTATTCTACCCTGCTGAAAGACCAGATCATCTGTATCGAAAACACCACAACTCTTGATGCAGGTTCAGGTTTTAGTGCTTATGCATGGAGCACGGGCGCCACTACCCAAAGCATTAATGTGGGCGTGGGAAATTACTGGGTGGATCTTAAAACCGGAGATTGTGTGTTGAGACAGGAAGTAAAAGTTATTCCTTCGGAATCTCCCGTGATCAAAGAAATTCATCAGGAAGGAAATATAGCTACTGTTGAGGTAAAAGGCGGAAAAACACCGTATCAGTATTCTTTAGACGGAATTCTGTGGCAGGAATCTAATGTTTTCTCCCATCTGATAAGAGGAGAAAATACGTTTTATGTGAAAGATTTTTACAATTGTGAACCTGTGGTAGTAACCGTTACCGTTCCGAATTTGGTGAATGTGATTACTCCAAACGGCGATGGATACAATGATACCATTAATTATTCTGAATTAGGATATAAGAAAAATTTATCTTTTATCATCTACGACAGATACGGGAATAAAATTTTTGAAGGAAATTCTTTTAATAATTATACCTGGGACGGAACCATTCAAGGCAGAAAAGTGCCTACTCAAACGTATTGGTATCATATTTCCTGGGACGAACCGTCGAAAGACAGGCCTCAGATTAAACTCACAGGATGGATTTTGATGAAGAATAGGGATTGATGAAGTGGAAGGATGGAAGCGGGAGGATGGAGGAAGGGAAGTTATATTCGTGATAACAAGCTGACCTGCCTTAATTACGAGATTTTCAAACTTCCAGCCTCCAGCTTCAAGCTCCCAGCAACTTAAAATGGTACAGAATCGATGAGGATGGAGGAAAGGAAGTTATACTCGTGATAACAAGCAGACTTGCCTTAATTACGAGCTTTTTAAACTTCCAGCCTCCAGCTTCAAGCTTCCAACAATTTAAAATGGTACAGGATCGATGAGGATGGAGGAAGGGAAGTTATACTCGTGATAACAACCAGACATGCCTTAATTCGGAGCTTTTTAAACTTCCAGCCTCCAGCTTCAAGCTTCCAACAATTTAAAATGGTACAGAATCGATGAGGATGGAAGCGGGAGGATGGAGGAAAGGAAGTTATACTCGTGATAACAAGCAGACTTGCCTTAATTCGGAGCTTTTTAAACTTCCAGCCTCCAGCTTCAAGCTTCCAACAATTTAAAATGGTACAGGATCGATGAGGATGGAAGCGGAAGGATGGAGGAAAGAAGTTATAATCGTGATAACAAGCAGGCATGCCTTAATTAAGAGCTTTTTAAACTTCCAGCCTCCAGCTTCAAGCTTCCAGCAATTTAAAATGATACAGGATCGATGAGGATGGAAGCGGAAGGATGGAGGAAAGAAGTTATACTCGTGATAACAAGCAGACTTGCCTTAATTAGGAGCTTTTTAAACTTCCAGCCTCCAGCTTCAAGCTTCCAACCTCCAACCTCCAACCATAAAAAAAAGTCTTTAAATCCAGCGTTTAAAGACTTTTTTTTATCGCTTAAACAATATTTTTGTTTAACCTACGATAATATAATGTACCACATCAAAAAACTTTAACCAGTTTATTCAAATTACCCCTTTAAAATAAAGGCTTAACGGAAAAAATTCACTTTCTGTTCATATAAATTGGTGCAAAGAAAATTATATTTAATATTTTTATATTTTCATCACATTAAACAACTATAAATGCAGACATTATCCTTTAAAATTGCCACTTCCGCAGCAGCAATTTGTTTCAGCACAATTGTTTTTGCGCAACAAAAGTACTCGGTAAGCGGCACAGTAAAAGATAAAAAAAATGGAGAATTACTGATCGGAGTTACCGTAAAAGTTGCTGAAGATCCCACGATCTCGGTGCTTGCCAATGAATATGGCTTTTACTCATTATCGCTTCCCAAAGGAGCCTATACTCTGATTATTTCTAACCCCGGATATAGAGATTTTCAGCAAAACATTAATGTTGAAGATAATATCAAACAGAATCTCGAACTGGATTCCGGTGATGCCCAAGAGAAAGAAAATACAGAAGAAAGAACAGGAAAGATTGATGAAGTCGTGATTTCCGGTATTAAAAAAGATAAAAACCTGAGCTCCGCTCAAATGGGGATGGAAACTTTAAGCATTAAAAACATTGAAAAACTACCTGTTCTGTTCGGTGAAAAAGATGTGATGAAAACCATTCAGCTGTTACCGGGCATTAAAAGTAATGGCGAAGGAAGCAGCGGTTTCAGCGTAAGAGGCGGCGCCGCAGATCAAAACCTTATTTTGTTAGACGAAGCCCCTGTTTATAATGCCTCGCATTTATTGGGATTCTTCAGCACCTTCAACAGTGATGCTTTGAAAGATGCCAGCATCATCAAAGGAAACAGTCCGGCACAATACGGAGGTCGACTATCTTCTGTGATGGATGTTAAAATGAAAGACGGAAATAACAAAGATTATAACGTCAACGGAGGAATCGGGTTAATTAGCAGTCGATTGAGCGTCGAAGGGCCTATTCAAAAGGAAAAATCTTCATTTATCGTTTCGGGAAGAAGGACGTATGCCGATATATTTTTAAAATCAACAGAGGATTTTAAAGACAGTAAGCTTTATTTTTATGATTTAAATTTAAAGGCCAATTATCAGATTAATGATAACAACCGCCTTTATTTATCAGGATATTTCGGAAGAGATGTGTTGGGATTAGGCGATACTTTTTCAACCGACTGGGGAAATACAACGGCAACTCTTCGTTGGAACAGTATTATCAACAGTAAATTATTCTCCAATACTTCCTTTATTTACAGCAATTATAACTACAACGTCAGTTTAACCAGCAACGACAATACTTTCGGGTTGGATTCCCAGATTGAAGACTGGAATTTAAAACAGGATTTCACCTGGTTTGCGGGTAATAAACATTCAGTTCGTTTTGGTTTGCAGTCTATTTATCATACCATTACTCCGAGCAGTGCTTCAGGAACCAGCGTGAGCAGTTTCCCGAGAAATTCCCGTTATTCCTGGGAAAATGCGCTTTATATTAATGATGATTTTAAAGCTACAGAAAAGCTGACCGTTAATTATGGGCTAAGGCTTTCAATGTTCAGTGTTTTGGGTGGCGATACCTTCAATACGTATGAAAACGGAAATCTTATCGGTTCTGAATTTTTAGAAAAAGGAAAATTCGGGAAAACCTATGTTAATGTAGAGCCGAGAATTAGTGCAAATTACAGAATTAATGAGG
>Ga0256410_1000522_pt1 | contig 36680 bp, 33 predicted proteins | sample PhyWR1_FD_185983 | JGI IMG/M metagenome (GOLD analysis project Ga0256410, IMG submission 185983) | Leaf surface microbial communities from wheat plants in UC Gill Tract Community Farm, Albany, California, United States - DLSL W.R1 | ecosystem: Host-associated > Plants > Phyllosphere >... | reverse complement strand
TTTGGGCGACCTGCTGCGTGCACAAATGGAAAAACAGAACTAAGTTCTGATTGACCATAGAAAAAGGGCGACTTAGGTCGCCCTTTTTTGTGCCTGCGATTTGAGTATGAGGTTATCAAGCTCTTGTAAAAGCGTGCGTGTGGCTCGTTCTGGAGTTGGCTGTGGGTGAGGGCGGGCGCTGACGCTGCGTAGCCTGTGCGCTGCCTGGGGTGGTATGGGCCTGATGGCTGTGGTTGTTTATGGTGGAGCCGGTTATTTGCAGTGCTTATGCGGCTTGTGAAGATAAGTCAATCCCTGGGCTGTTCAAATTCTTTCGATCATGCTAAAACCTTGGGAGCGCTGATCTAGCTGCTTGAAAAAGAAGGGAAAAATATGACGAAGTCGGAGTTGATCGAACGAATTGTCACCCATCAAGGGCTACTCTCATCCAAGGATGTGGAGTTGGCCATCAAGACCATGCTTGAACAAATGTCTCAATGCCTCGCGACCGGGGATCGTATCGAAATCCGTGGTTTTGGCAGCTTCTCCCTGCATTACCGCGCCCCTCGTGTAGGCCGCAACCCCAAGACAGGCCAGTCGGTCAGCCTGGATGGCAAATTTGTGCCTCATTTCAAACCGGGCAAAGAGCTGCGAGACCGGGTGAACGAGGATGAGGAAGACGACATTTAACCTTCAGGGAACAGGAGTTGCCGATGCGTAACGTCAAACGAGCAGTGCTGGCGGTGTTTTCTCTGCTGATCATGTTCGGGGTCGTGATTTTCACCCTCGAAAACCAGCAGCCCACGGCGCTGATGTTTTTGGGTTGGCGCTCCCCTGAACTGCCGCAATCGTTTTTCTTTATTGGCGCCTTGCTGGTGGGAATGGCGGTTGGGCCGTTAATGGGCTTTATTGCTTACCAGCGCAAGGCGAGCAGGCTCAAGCGCCGACTGCAGGCTCAGGTATAAGACTGCCCGAAGTGGGGCAGGAAGGCTGCCACCTTCCGGTCAATCAGGTGCTTTGATTGGGAAATGTCCTACAGGCCTGGTGGGTTGTATTGTTTGGTAATGTTGGCAGAATGCGCTCTGTTCTCGATTGCCAGAAATTTTTATGCTTCGTCAGGTCTACAGTGATGGTTAACCTGATTGTCAAAGCCACGATAACTCTCGTACTTAAAAATTTCTGCATGACGAGCCCGCAGATTCATAATGAAGGCAGGCCTTGTTTGTGAGTAGCAGCCCCCGTATTCACGTTGATCCATCGTCAAATGAGGTGGACCTGTTCTCCTTGTTTCAGACATTTTGGCAACAAAGGAAGATTATTGCTGCGACGAGTGCGGTGTGTGGTCTCATTGCATTGGGCTACGCCTACTTCGTGACCCCCGTGTACCAGGTCAGCAGTGTTCTTCGCCCTGCAGCTATCAACGAGCTGGATGCGCTTAACCGATCAGGTGTTTACACCCTGCCCCCCAGCGAAGCCTTGCTAAAAGTGGGTTCATCGCTTGAGTCCTATGAAGCGCGATTGAGCTTTTTCCAGGCGAACGAGCCGTTATTCAGTCAATACAGGCGTCCGGGTCGCACTTTGGAGCAGAGCTTTGAAGAATTCAATCGTGACTCCTTGAAGCTGCTTCTTCCAGGCCCTAAAGATGCGAACTCGCTCAGCGCAACCATTGGGTTGGTGTTGTACTACCCTGAGGGTGTCGACGGTGAGCAAATTCTCAATGGTTTTGTTGATCGCGCAATCACGTTCGCGCGTGAGCAAATTGCTGCGGACCTTAAGATCATCGTAAATAATCGTCTGACCGAGCTGAAAGGGAAAATTGACGCTGCCCGCTCCAATTATGAAACTGAAAAACAAGCGCGCATGGCTACCTTGTTTGAGAACGACAGCCTGAAGCGTGCTCAGCTACAGGACGAACTCAAGGCGCTGCGCCAGCAACTAAAAGTTGAACGTGCGGATCGTGTGGCGCAATTGAGTGAAGCCATTGGCATTGCTAAGTCACTGGGTATTCAAAAACCTACGACACCTTCCGCTATGGGGGACTCTGTGCGCGCGGGCGATGTGAGTCTTATGCGCACTGAGATCAATAATCAAAAGATACCCTTGTATTTTCTGGGAGTTCAGGTACTTGAGGCCGAGCGCGCTGCCTTGCAGCAACGGAAAAACGACGATTTCACCGAAAAAAGAATCGCGCAAATAGCTCGCGAATTGCAATTGCTGCAAACCAACCGTGAAGTTGAAATGCTTAATCAGCGTCAGAATGAAGACTTGTTCCTGAAGGGGGTTGAGCCACTTCGTGCTGAGATTGTCAGGTTGGGCGGGGTGAGCAGTATGGACTTTAGCGCCCTGAAATTGGTATCGGTCGATCGCAAGGCGATGAATCCAACGAACCCAGTCAAACCTAAAAAGGCTTTAATTGTAGTGTTGGGGTTTATGTTGGGCGCTCTGCTCGGCATCCTGATTGTTATTGCAAGGCACTTTGTGATTCAACGTCGCGAGGAGCTTCATATGCCTTCGGGCTCCATGCTTCAAGGTCCTTCGAGCGTTTCTATGAGTTGCAGCGAGATTTTGCCAAAGGACTGACGCTGACTAGGTGTCGGGCTGATGCTTTTCAGCCCGGATCTATAGATGAATTGCCTGTTAATGGAACTGCCCCGAGAGCAAGTTATGCCTTTCCCGCGCATATATCACCCTATGCCGATCCGTGCGGGGCAAGCTTCTTGCCGTCAATTGCTGTTGAGTGCTTTTTGTCGGTCCGCCACGGGTGTAGCCCGATTTGATGGGGGTGAGTCTCGCGTGATAGCGCATTCCGGTTGGCGGTTTTGGCTTGTCAATTACGGCCTTGAAGATGTTCAGATCATGCTTATGGCGCTACTCGCAAAGGTTCAGGTTGCAGCAGATTTTCAGGGTCGGGTTGAACGCTTAAAAACTTTCATTGTCTTGAGTATGGCACTTGCGCTGACAAGATTTTTTATAGGTCAACGTTATTTAAAGCTTGAACTAAGTGCTCAAACCCAATACATCGGGCTTCATGTTCAAGGAAGTCAGTCATCCGTAAGAGCTGCTGATCATCAGGGTGAGATGCAACAACAGGGCTTGCAGCGTCTGTGTACGCAATTGATATTTGATTGGATTTTTATAAGCTGCGTAAAGGATGATCATGTCAGTCGTCTTTCACACCAGGCAAGTGGCCTCATTCAATACTTGAAAGCTTATTGCGCGGGGCGGATTTCCCAGTGCTGCATGAGTAGAATTCATGTGTTGCGCCAAAAAAATCGTGCCCCCTTTATTTAGCCGTTTATCTGCAATCATCATTTCAGCCTAGATGTGCAGATCGGTCTCATTTGCAGCTCATGCGCAATTTTTCCTGGCCATATCAGGGGCTAGGCAATGGCTGCAGGGTAGAAGCGCACAGGTCCCATACAGTATTCCTGCACGTCGAACATGCTTTAGCGATCGACAGTCCTGCCACACATGAACAATTAGCCAATGGCCTGTCGAATACCGATCCTCGAGGTCATGCGATTGTGTCTGGATTGAGCTGCGCCAGTGGTCGTCTGATCAATAACATCACGGCCTTGCTGACTCACCAGAGGCATAATGTGTTCTTCAACACATGCAGGGTATTGCTGAACTGGGGGCTGCGATACAAGAGTCTGGGCTCAAGGGCGGCTTTGTTGAAATGGACGGTGAGCGCTGTATTATTGGTGCAGGTTTTTGAGGGGGTGGCCAGGTGCTTGTCGCTGCCGACTAGCAGGCTCAGGCTGTAGGCACCTTTGTTTCAGGTATAAAGCAATGAACAGAACGTGTATTTGCAGTATGGCTAAATAATGGCGCAACAGGTCTGGTGGAAAAAATCCGGACTTTTCTTAAATTCGAATTGACTGTATCGATCAGCTGAGGTCCGCTGATGGAGGGCCGCTCTGTAATGCAGCAGCGCAATGACGCCAAGAACAGGGCGGCTTGTCATTGGCAAACGCATTGCACGATGGTAAAACACGGAAGGATTTATATATGAATTACTCATGCCTTTAACACGCACAGCAACTGCCCAGGAAACCACCCGATCCAGAGCTGACGACTGGTATCTGGTGCAATGCAAGCCAAGACAAGACGAGCGGGCAGAAGAGAATCTTGCGCGTCAGGGTTATGAGTGCGCGCGGCCCACCTGTCGGCGTGAACGTCTGCATCATGGGCAATTGCAGCACCTCGAAGAGTCCCTGTTTCCGGGCTATTTGTTTATACACATGCCGCCAGGTGCCAATTGGGCTCCTTTACGCTCCACGCGTGGTGTGGCACGCGTTGTAGCCTTTGGTGGTCGCCCCTTGGCCGTCAGTCACGAGTTGATCCTCAATCTGAAGAGTCGTGCAGAGTCTTGCCTGATTTCCGCATTCAGCCCTGGCGAAAAAATCACCATTTTGGACCAGAGCTTTGCAGGTATTGAATCCATTTTCATGACGATGGACGGCGAAGAGCGCGTCATCCTGCTTATCAACTTGATGAATCGTCAGCAACAGATCAGTTTGCCACTCACCAGTATAGCCAGTCGTTAATTAAATCCTGGTCACCGGCTGGGCAATGTAAGCACAAACCGTTCTCAGGAAATCGACGATGAATCCTGGGGCGGTAGCGTACCTTTAAGAAAAACGGAATTCATCCCATCACTACTCGCTCTGTGAGTTGTGCATCGGAGTAGTTAAGGAAATGTTAAAAACATGACCACGATCAAACGTAAAGGAATAATTCTCGCTGGTGGATCAGGCACCCGCTTGCACCCGCTAACGCTGGGTGTCTCCAAACAGATGTTGCCCATTTATGACAAGCCCATGATCTTTTATCCGTTGTCAGTGTTGATGCTGGCAGGCATGCGAGAAATCTTGATTATTTCGACACCTGAAGACTTGCCATGTTTCAAAAAGCTATTGGGCGATGGCAGTCAATACGGTATTGAACTGAGCTATGCGGAGCAACCCAGCCCTGATGGGTTGGCACAAGCCTTTCTCATTGGCGAAGAGTTTATTGGTAACGCTTCCGTTTGCCTGATTCTGGGTGACAATATTTTTTACGGTCAGAACTTTTCAGGCCATCTTCGCGCTGCCATGAATCAAGCCACTGGCGCCACGGTGTTTGGTTACCATGTTTCAGACCCGGAGCGCTTTGGCATTGTTGAGTTCGACAGTAGCGGCCGCGCACTGAGCATTGAAGAAAAGCCTTTAATACCGAAGTCCAACTATGCGGTGACAGGCCTTTATTTCTATGACAATCAGGTCGTTGAAATTGCCAAAAAGATCAAGCCTTCAGCTCGGGGTGAGCTGGAAATTACGGATGTCAATCGTGTGTATCTTGAACAAAACAACCTTGTTGTTGAAATGCTGGGGCGGGGGTTTGCTTGGCTGGACACAGGCACGCATGAGTCTTTGCTCGAAGCCAGTCACTTTGTGCATACCATCGAGCAGCGCCAAGGGCTGAAGGTGGCTTGCCTGGAAGAGATTGCATTTAACAGTGGTTGGATAACGCCGGAAACCCTGGATGTTCAAGCGCAAAGGCTGAAAAAAACAGGCTATGGGCAGTACTTAACTAAATTGCTGAATGAGAGGAAAGGCGCGTGAAGTTCACCCAGGCAGACATCTTCGGCATTGTCATTATCGAACCGAAGGTTTTTAAGGATGAGCGTGGGTGGTTCATGGAGAGTTTTAATCAGCGCGAGTTTAATGAGGGGCTTTCCAGGCTGGGATTGCCAGAACCTCAATATTTTGTACAGGACAACCAGTCGTGTTCAAAAAAAGGCGTTTTGCGCGGGCTGCATTATCAGCTTGAACCGCATACGCAGGGAAAGTTGGTCAGTGTTACCCAAGGCGCTGCCTTTGATGTTGCCGTAGACATTAGAAAAGGGTCTTCCACATTTGGTCAATGGTTCGGAATCGAATTATCAGCTGTCAATAAGAAAATGCTGTGGATTCCCGCTGGTTTTGCCCACGGTTTTCTGGCATTGGAAGATGACACACATTTTATTTATAAAACTACAAATTTCTATGACCCGCATTCAGAACGAAGCTTGCTATGGTCTGACGGAGCCCTGAATATTGAATGGCCGTGCGTGAGTGCGTATCTCATCAGTGACAAGGATAGGCAAGCGCCACCCCTGTCTGATGCCGTTCTGCTTTAAAAAGCGGGACGCTCTTAAATATATATGTGTCTTAGGAATATGCTCCGATTAAGATACGTTGATGGCGGATCATTTAGGCGCGCCATGAGGTGCGATAGATGTGAACCCGTATTCGATGGCGGGTGTGCGTAAAGTTTGCTTCGTGTAGGGGAATTGCTTTGAACGATAAGCCTGTATTTGTAACGCAACCTTATTTGCCTGAACTTTCAGAGTTTTTACCTTACCTGGAAAGTATCTGGGAAAGCAAAATACTTACGAACGGTGGTCCGATGCATCAGCAATTGGAAGCCGAGTTATGTGAGTATTTGGGGGTTGAGCATATAGCGCTGTTCAATAACGGAACCATTGCGTTGTTGACGGCTTTACAAGCCTTGCGTATCACAGGGGAGGTAATTACGACGCCTTACTCGTTTGTGGCCACCGCTCACTCGTTACTCTGGAACGGTATCAAGCCGGTTTTTGTTGATATCGATCCCATCACGTTGAATATGGATCCGGCAAAGATCGAATCGGCAATAACCCCCCTGACAACGGCGATATTGCCTGTCCACTGTTACGGTCATCCGTGTGATGTAGATGCCATTCAAGCCATTGCAGATAACTATAATCTGAAGGTTATTTATGATGCGGCTCATGCGTTTGCAGTGAAAGACCTCGGTGGCAGTGTACTGAGGCATGGCGACTTGAGTGTGCTCAGTTTTCACGCGACCAAAGTCTTCAATACCTTTGAAGGTGGGGCGATCGTCTGTCCGGATGCAAAAACTAAGCAGCGCATTGAGCACTTGAAAAACTTTGGTTTTGTTGATGAAGTGACGGTTGTGGCGGCAGGTATCAATGGCAAGATGAGCGAGATTAACGCGGCCTTCGGCTTGCTCCAGTTAAAGCACATCGATAATGCATTACGCTTGCGTGGCAAGATTGATGCTCTGTACCGAGAAGGCCTCGCGGGAGTGAAAGGAATCAAGGTGGTCGATGAAAGTGGGCAAGACAAAGCCAATTTTTCGTATTTCCCCATTTTGATTGAAGAAGATTATCCGCTGAGTCGAGATGAGCTGTATGAAAAGTTTAAATCAATAAACATTTTTGTGCGGCGCTATTTTTATCCACTGATCAGCGACTTCCCAATGTACCGCGGCTTGCCCTCTTCAAATAAAGCGAATATTCCGGTGGCGGACAGTGTCTCGCAGCGCGTCCTCTGTCTCCCGATTTATCCAGCACTGGAGCTTGCTCAAGTGGAGCAGATCATCGCTTTTGTCAGGCAGCAATCCCCAGCGTGAGTCACTGACGTTCAATCGGTTAGTATGGGGTTTAATTCACTAGAGGTTTTAACTTGAGCTTTAAGCGTAATGTAATAGCCAGTTATGTCAGTCAGATTTACACGGCGGTCATTGGTATCGTCATGCTTCCCTTCTATATAAAATTTATGGGGAGCGAAGCATATGGCATGATTGGTTTCTTTACGATGCTGCAGGCTTGGTTTGCTTTGTTGGACCTCGGTTTAACACCGACGATTGGCCGTGAAACGGCCAGATTCAATGCCGGTGCATTGGACGTCACTGCGTTCAGAAGGCTATACCGTTCACTCAGTTGTATTTTTGTGGGTGTGGCTGTGCTGGGCGCTATGCTCTTGTATTCTCAAGCTGCAAATATTGCGAGCCATTGGTTGAAGGTGGAAGTGGTTTCGGTCAATGACATTAAAACAGCGCTTGAGATCATTGCGGCCTGTGTGTCGTTACGTTGGTTAGGGGGGCTGTATAGAGGGATCATTACAGGATTTGAGCAGTTGGTGTGGCTGAGTGGCTTTAACCTGATTGTGGGCACGCTAAGGTTTGTCATGGTTATTCCGGTGATGGCGTATTTCGGATATACCCTTTTTGTATTTTTCAGCTATCAGTTGTGCCTGGCCTTGGCTGAATGTCTTGGCTTGTGGGTAAAAAGTGTACGGCTGCTGCCTGTTTTGACCCCGATTGAAAGAGCGGCGTTGGGCTGGTCATTCAAGCCTGTAAAAACCGTCTTGAAGTTTGCGTTGAGCATTGCCTTTACGTCAGCCGTTTGGGTGTTGGTGACTCAAACGGACAAGCTGGTACTTTCAAGTATCCTGCCGCTGGCCGATTATGGGGTGTATACATTAGCTGTATTGGTTGCCAGCGGAATCATGATAATCGGGGCACCCATCAGTCAAGTTCTGATGCCAAGGATGGCCAGCCTGCATGCCTCAGGGAAATATGATGAGGTCGTGGCGATTTATAAATCAAGCACCCAGATAGTTACTGTGATCGCGGGTGCAGCCGCTATTACGTTGATTTTTTGCGCCAAGCCGTTGCTTTATGTATGGACGGGGAGCTTGCCAGTTGCTGAGCAGGCCGCACCGATTTTGCAACTCTATGCTGTCGGTAATGCGTTGCTCGCCATTGGCGCATTTCCCTATTACATGCAGTATGCACGAGGAAATCTCTTCTATCATTTGCTTGGCAATGCACTGATGGTTGTCATTATTATTCCGCTGATTGTGATCGCCGCCAAGCATTATGGTGGTGTGGGGGCGGGTTACGTCTGGTGTGGCATGAATGCGTTATACCTGTTTTGCTGGGTAGGATACGTCCACCGAAAAATCATACCGGGCGTGCATGTTGAATGGCTGTTACTGGATGTATTAAAGATTTTTCTCCCCGCGTTATCAGGTGGCTTTTTAATAGACTATCTGTTTCCAGCGTCTGCAGGAACAGCGCTTAGCGTGGTTCATGTGTTGGCTGTTGGCGGGGTGGCATTAATCATATCAATCTTCGTATCTCCTTTTATGCGACATCTAATACTTACCAGGATGGCGAGATGAGCAGTGTGGTCGTGAAGGGCGGGGCGTCCAAATCCCCAACATTATCTGTTTGCGTCGTAACGTATAATCACGAGGCTTATTTGCGTGACTGTTTGGAAAGTATTGTTCAGCAAGCAGTCAATTTTGATTATGAAATTATTATCGGCGATGATGCATCGACAGATCATACGCGTGAAATTATTCATGAATTCAAGGCTCGGTATCCCAGCGTAGTGAAGGCTGTGTTGCATGAGTGTAATATTGGCTCCACCGCAAACTACACGGCTGTTCATGCGGCGGCGAAAGGCAAGTACATCGCTCATGTAGATGGCGATGATCTGATGTTGCCAGGAAAGTTACAGTGCCAGGTCGATTATTTAGAGGCTCACCCGCGCTGTAATGTTGTGTGGCATCAGGTGACTTTTTTTAATGATGCTGGTGATACGTGCATAATGCCCTCGTTGGCTTCAAGTGTATTGAATGTGGAGCTGTATACCCGCGATCTCATGCTCTGTGGTTCAGTGGCGGCTCACAGCTCTACTATGTATCGGGCTGAAAAGTTTTTCCTGCATGGTCCTTCGACTGAAGAGCTAATTGACTGGTATATTCTGGTTCGTCTTGTCGATGATGGCTATGGTATTGTGTTGAATGCTAACTTGGGTAAGTACAGGTTGCATGCGGGAGGGCTGTCCAGCGGTGCAAAAGCGACATTTAAAATGCGACGTTTTTTTTGTGACAGTCAACTTAAAATACTTCGCTTGCACCCTGAGTATTCAAGAGAAGTTGCTGCGTGCTCTTTGATGACAACCTTGTTGGATGCTGTTTTTTTACGCAAGAGCTTTGTGCTCTCGTTGAAAGTTTTTTTGCGCGCCAGATCGCTGCCTAGGCTCAGGGATATTTTAAAATTGAAAGGGCTGTACCTTGCCAATAGGCGGCCTGTCTAATTATGGGGCTTGGCCATATTATTTAGTTCCCATGATGTGCTAATGATTATTTCTGGCGGTTTTTATGGTGTATTTTTTGGGTCTAGGGCTTTTATATTTCTCATGGGTTGTGGAAACATTTACTCGATACAAAGGTAATTTTTTTTATTGTTCTTCTCTGCTTTTTTGCGGAGCGTTAGCTGTTTTGCGTGGCCAGGTAGGTACCGATACTCATAATTACGAGGTGATTACAAGCAGTTTTCGTGAGGGTGCCGGTATTGACGGGTGGGAGCCCGGTTTTGTATGGGCTGTAAAGTTTTTGCAAGTGTTTTTCACCTCTGACTCTGTGGTCATCAGATTAGTCTCTTTATGTTTTACGCTGGCCTTGATTCGCCTTGTCTTTAAGGGCGGAAGAGATTGGCGATATTTCATTATGATTTTCTTTGTGCCGGCTTACTTCTTTGCCTACAGTATGAATGTGCTGCGGCTTGGGTTGGCCACGCTGATGATGTTTTACCTGGTGGTGAGTGTTATCGAAGGGAATAAAATATTCAAGGCTGTGCTGTTTGGTGTCGCCGCGGTGTTGTTTCAATATTCGATTATTTTCTCACTATTTTTTATTGGCATGACCTCGATCAAGTTTTGGCAGGGTAAGCGACTCGTGTGGGTTCTCGTCGCGTGCAGCCTTGCGATCGGCTTTCTGTTTCTGAAAGCGGACTATGTCATATTCAAGCTCAATACATACTCCGACAGTGACTATGTCAATGTGGGTGGTTTTTCGGGTTTGAGTATCGTCGTGGTCGTGTGCATCATTCTCATGGGTGTCATGTTTTCTAACTTGCCACGTGCTGCAAAGGGTAAATTGGTATGCCTGGGCGGTGGAATGATGCTTGTGTTTTACCTCATGGCTTTTTATACCTATGCTGGACTAAGGTTGCTTGATTTATTAAGTGTCAGTTTGGCTTTGGCGGCTGTTGTACAGCATGCCCAGGCAGATGAGGAATTTAATGCCTTTTTCAAAGTCAGTCTCTTTTTAGCTGGGTTGACTTCCGCTCTTTTTACCGCGAAGGGTTTTATACAGTTTGAGGGGGTAGGTGATAGTCCTTTTTTACCTTATCATTTCTTTGGCAATGATTGTGTTGCTACAGTGTTGTCCATTTGTGAATAAAGAATGATGTCTAATAAAATGAAGAAAAGACTGGTAATTGTTACAACCGTTCCAGAGACACTTGCTTCAATCTTAAAGGGACAGCCCCGATTTTTGAATAGCACATTTGATGTGTCTTTGGTGAGTTCGCCTGAAATTGAGGCGGGGAAACTTGAAACGTTAGAGGGGGTTCCGGTTTACCCCGTGCCAATGTTCAGGGGCATCAGTTTGCTCGAGGATTTTATTTCCATAGTCAAGATGATTTTTCTGCTACGTCGGTTAAAACCAGATGTTGTTCATTCGTACACCCCAAAAGCAGGGTTGGTGGCCATGGTCGCCAGTTTAGTCTGCAGAGTCCCGGTCAGGGTTCATACTTTTACAGGGTTAATATTCCCTACCCAGAGAGGGCTCAAGCAGAAGTTGCTCATTTGGGTCGACAGGTTGATTTGCCTGTGTGCGACTAAGGTTGTACCCGAGGGTAATGGCGTCAAAAAAGACTTGATCGCGTTCAATATTACGTCCAAGCCAATGAACGTCATTGGGTATGGCAACGTCGCCGGTGTGGATTTTACCTACTTCGACAAGGCATCTCCTGGCGTTCTTGAGAAGGCGGACTGTTTGAGAGAAACCTTGGGTATCTCCAAGGATGACTTTGTATTTTGCTTCATTGGGCGCTTGAACAATGACAAGGGCTTGTCGGAGCTTGCAGCAGCTTTCCAGCAGCTTCCTGCGCGGGCCCATCTGATTGTGGTTGGCGGTATTGATACCAGCGCTCCTGTAGACGCCACGACCCTCTCGTTGCTCCAGAGTAATGAATCTGTTCATTTATTAGGTCATCAGGATGATGTTCGATCCGCGCTCAGCGCTTGCACTGTCCTGGTGTTGCCAAGTTACAGAGAGGGTTTCCCCAATGTGCTTTTACAAGCCGGTGCGATGGGTAAAGCTGCAATTGCTACAGATATTAATGGATGCAATGAAATTATCGAGCCGGGGGTTAACGGTTGGCTGGTTCCAGCCCGGCAAATTGATCCTCTTTTAACTGCAATGTGCGAAGCGCTCGACACCCCGGCCCACAGACTAGTAGACATGGGGGGTGAGGCATTTACTCGAGTCGCACGTTGTTTCGATCAAAAGGAGCACTGGCAACGAATGCTGACTTTTTATAATAAGGAATTACGAGTTGAAACGACTATTTGATGTGGTGCTGGCCTTTATTGGCCTTATTCTTCTTTCCCCTGTTTTACTCATTGTGTCTCTTTTGGTTCGCGTAAAATTGGGTGGGCCTGTTTTCTTCACTCAGGTGCGTCCGGGGCTAAATGGCAAGCCCTTTAAAATGATCAAGTTTCGCACCATGAAAAACAGTGTTGACAAAAGCGGCAACCTTCTGCCTGATGCTGAGAGAATGACTGACTTTGGTCGGTTATTGCGATCTACAAGCCTCGACGAGCTACCTGAATTATGGAATGTGCTCAAAGGGGATATGAGTCTGGTAGGGCCGCGACCCCTATTGATGCAGTATTTGCCCTTGTATTCTCGGGAGCAGAATCGCAGGCATGAGGTGAAACCCGGCGTCACTGGCTGGGCTCAAGTAAATGGCCGGAATTCACTTAGTTGGGATGATAAATTCAAACTCGATACCTGGTATGTTGATAACAGGTCGCTATTGTTGGATGTTAAAATCCTTTTTTTGACCGTTAAGAAAGTGATTGCGAGGGATGGAATCTCTCAAGTGGATAATGTCACCATGGAACCCTTTACGGGCAATGTGGTGCCGCTGCAAAAAAATACGAACGATAAGGAACTGTGATGAACGATATAATTTTGCGTTTGATTGAAGAAGCCATGGAAGCCGATGAAAACACTCTCTCGCTGGGTCAGCCTCTTGATTGGGATTCTGTTGCGGTCATTACGTTCATGGCACTGGTTGATGAACGCCTGAACAAGACTGTCTCTGCTGATCGCTTGAATAAATGTGAAACGGTAGATGAAGTCGTAGAGCTCGTTGCGGCTTAAATAATAAAGTGCAACTCCGTTATGGCGTGTGTGCTCAGTTGGCCTGCCAGCTGGGCATGCCGTACGTGTTCGGTGTGAAATTTTATAGATCAGGCTTATCTGGGCGCAGTGGAGGCCTGCACCGTCAGGGTGCACGAAGTCGAGGGGGACGGTGCTTTAAAGGTAATAGGCGCCGTGCTGTTAAGTGGTTAGGGTATCAATGTTTTTAATTTCAAAGTTGCCGTTTGTATTTGGCTAAAGTGCTATCCAGTTTGCGGCTTTAGCCTGGTTTTGCTCAAGCAGTTTTATACAAATAAGCCGTTTTTATTTTGTGTGTGTCGAGTTCAATGAGCGCCTGACTCATGAGTCACGCTGTCGTTAGTTTCTGAATTCACTAAATATGTATATGTTCTTGGGCTGCGTCAGGGGCGTTAAACCTGTCTTCGTGTTCGCAGTTATCTAGCTAACCGAACTCGGAGGGTGCGCTCTTTGATACAGGCGCTTCGTTTTCATGGCGTCGTATATTGTTTTCTTACGCGGCCAGTCAGCGTTATTCGTGCTACATTCAGACGCATTTTTTTGCTGAATGTCGCTTGTTTCTTTGTGATGGGCGAGGCACGTCCTATGGTATCGGAGGCAGCTCATTGGCAGTAATATTCAGCCTCAAAGGAGGGGCCACTTTGTGACGCAACTCAATCCTTTTTCATTGTCCGGCAAACATATTCTTGTCACCGGGGCCTCCTCCGGGATCGGTCGTGACGTTGCTATTTGGTTAAGTAAGCAGGGAGCAGTCATTACGTTGGTTGCGCGCGACGTTGAGCGCCTTAAAGCCTCTTTGGACCTTTTGGAAGGTACTGGCCATACAGTTGAGGTCGTCGATTTCCTGGACGGTACTGATATTTCTCAATGGCTTAAATCTGTAGCAAGGTTGTCGTCACCCTTTGATGGTCTGGTCCATGCGGCAGGTGTACAGATGCCTATGCCGATTCGTGCAACGAGTCTGTCGCATTGGGAAAAAATCATGTCGACCAACGTGACTTCCGGATTTTCATTGATCAAGGCGTTTCGTCAAAAAGGTGTATGCAATCCTGATTCAAGCATCGTTCTTATTTCTTCGGTCATGGCACAAGCCGGAGAGCCTGCCCTGCTTGGATATTGCGCCAGTAAAGGTGCTGTCGAGTCCATGGTCAGGGCCGCAGCTGTGGAGCTCGCGCGTGAAGGTATCCGTGTCAATGCGATTGCGCCCGGTATAGTGCAGACCGAGCTTGTTGATACCTTGCAAAGTCTGGTCGGCGCCGACTCAATGAAGGCTATTGAGCAGCGTCACCCATTAGGCTTTGGTAAAACTGAAGATGTTGCTTACGCTGCCAACTACTTATTGTCCCCAGCAGCGCGCTGGGTTACGGGCACGGCAATGGTTGTTGATGGGGGGTACTTGGCGTGATAACGACAAAAAAACTGGTCATCATGGGGGCCGGCGGTTTCGGGCGAGAAGTCCACGCCTGGTTGCTGGATGCTATTAAGAATGGTTCTTGTAGGCCTACCAGCGATACCGTATGGGAAATAGCCGGTTTTATTGACGACACCAGCAATGCTCCGGATGTTTTTCCTGGTCTGCCGCCCATTTTATCTAAAATTGACGAGTTTGTACCCTCGCCCAACACATTCGTTGTTTGCGCGATCGCCAGCCCGGCGGCCAAGAAACAATTAACTGCAAAGTTGCTTGCCAAAGGGGCAGAGTTTTTCACTCTGATTCACCCCACGGTGGTAATCGGAACCAACGTAGTCATCGGCAAGGGGACTGTCATTTGTCCCTTGACGGTGCTGACTACCGACCTTGTTGTTGGCGAGTTTGTGACAATAAACTTGGGTTGCGCAGTCGGGCATGATAGCGCGATTGCTGACTACTGCACCCTGAGTCCTCATTGTGATGTGACCGGCGGAGTCAAGCTGATGGAAGGGGCTTTCCTGGGCTCTCATGCCGTGATTGTTCCTCACGTCACGGTTGGCGAGTTTGCTGTCGTCGGAGCCGGTAGTGTTGTCATTCGAAAGGTTGCTCCAGGTACCACAGTCTTTGGTGTTCCAGCTAAACGTATTTCGGGATAAAAAATGAGCCAGTTCGCGAAAATCACAGCTATCGAATATGTTCTGCCAGTGCAAACGCTGTCCAATGAAGACTTGGCACGCGACTTTCCAGAGTGGAATGTTGACAAAATCTTTAGTAAGACCGGTATCAATAAGCGTCAGGTAGTCAGCGTTGATGAGTGTGCGTCAGATCTTGCTTTCAACGCCTGTGAAAAACTGCTGAACGCGATTGAGCTTGAACGCTCGGCGATTGATTTCATTATTCTCTGTACCCAAAGCCCGGATTATTTTTTACCGGCAACGGCTTGCATTCTTCAGGATCGCTTGGGGCTTTCTACTCAATGCGGAGCGTTTGATTACAATCAGGGCTGCTCTGGCTTCATCTATGGTCTGGGTCTGGCTAAAGGGCTGGTTGAAACAGGTCAGGCCAAGAATGTGTTGCTGGTCACGGCAGAGGCCTACAGCAAATACATTCACCCGGCGGATAAAAGTGTCCGTACACTTTTTGGTGATGCGGCTGCAGCGACATTGATCCAGGCCGTTGCAGAAGGTCCGTGTATTGACCGTTTCCGTTATGGCACCGACGGATCAGGTGCGAAAAATCTGATAGTTCCTATTGGCGGTTCTCGCAATCCTGCGGCACTGAATGTAAATCCTGAGCTGTACACGGACGACAGCGGCAATGCCCGTACTGACGCTAACCTGTATATGAACGGCGCTGAAATATTCGAGTTTTCAATGACGCGAATTCCACAGCTGTTTGCTTCTCTGTTTGATGAATCGTTCACAGTCGAAGACGTCGACTTATTTGCTTTCCACCAGGCGAACAAGTTCATGCTTGATTCCTTGCGTCGACGTATCAAATTACCTGCCGAGAAATTTATTGCCGAGTTCGAGCACTGCGGCAATACTGTTTCGTCCAGCATTCCGATTGCGCTCAAAGAGTCAATGCTCAAAGGGATTTTGACGGAAGGTAAAACGGTTGTCGGTGTCGGTTTTGGAGTTGGCTATTCTTGGGCAGGCTGCGTTATCAAGTGGTGAGAGTGCTCACTTGTCAGTGCTCATCATCCGCGGCGTCATGGAGATATTTCTGTGTTAAATACTAATTTTTCTTGCTGGCCTTCTTTCACGGAAGAAGAAGCAGACGCTGTCCGAAATGTCATTTTGTCCAATAAGGTCAACTATTGGACTGGCCAAGAAACGCGCACCTTCGAGAAGGAGTTTGCCGCGTGGTCCGGTACCGAATACGCGGTCGCATTGGCCAACGGTACTGTGGCCCTGGACCTCGCGCTGAAAGTCTTGGGGGTCGGCAGCGGCGATGAAGTTGTTGTTACATCGCGTACCTTTTTGGCGTCCGTTTCCAGCATTGTCAATGCAGGTGCAGCTCCAATCTTTGCAGATGTCGATCTGGATTCACAAAATATTACGGCTGAAAGTATTCGTGCCGTATTGACCCCCCGCACCAAGGCACTGATCTGTGTTCACCTGGCGGGCTGGCCCTGTGACATGGACCCGATCATGGCTCTGGCCAGTGAACATGGCCTGAAAGTGATCGAGGATTGCGCCCAGGCTCACGGCGCTTATTACAAAGGTCGCCCGGTCGGCTCCATTGGTCATATCGGCGCCTGGTCGTTTTGCCAGGACAAGATCATGACCACAGGCGGTGAGGGCGGCATGGTCACCACCAATGATCGCCAGCTATGGGCAGACATGTGGGCTTACAAGGATCATGGCAAAAGCTGGGAAGCGGTTTACGAGCGTGAGCACGCACCTGGTTTCCGCTGGCTGCACGAAAGCTTCGGAACGAACTGGCGGATGCTTGAAGTGCAGGCGGTGATCGGCCGGATTCAGCTGCGCCGCATGCAGGACTGGCACCGTGCGCGTCTCGACAATGCCCAGTCCATCTGGACTGCTGCCCGGCTACTGCCTGCGCTACGTGTTCCTGACTTGCCAGACGATGAAGTACATGCAGCCTACAAGTGCTATGTTTTTGTTCGCCCGCAATGCCTTAAGCCGGATTGGTCCCGCGACCGCATTCTCAATGAGATCATCGCCAGGGGCGTGCCAGCTTTCTCTGGCTCTTGTTCCGAGGTCTATCTGGAGAAGGCGTTCGACAACACCGACTGGCGCCCGGCGCAACGTCTGGCCAATGCCAGGGAGCTGGGCGAGACGAGTATGATGTTTATGGTTCACCCAACCTTGACCGGTGAAGAGATCGGCTTGACCTGCAGGGTGATCAGTGATGTTGTTCAGCAAGCCTCGTTGCCGTGAGGTGTAACCTTGCGGCAAAGGGAAGGGGCATGGCTGTTGCAGTGCGTTGATGGTTTTTTAGGGCAGTAAAGGTGTTCAGGGGTTTATGGATAAAATTCGAGCGTATTTACTCAACCTTTCGCGGCGACAAAAACGCGTTATACAGGTCACCACCGATGTAGTGCTCGTCTGGATAGCGTTGTGGCTTGCCTTCGTTGTGCGCCTGGGGATTGACGAAATGGTCAATCCTTTCAAGGTACACTTCTGGCTGTTTGTCGTTGCCCCGGTTGTCGCCATTCCTTTTTTTATCCGTTTCGGCATGTACCGCGCCGTCATGCGTTATTTCGGCAACGATGCGCTGATTGCCATCATCAAGGCGGTCAGTCTGTCGTCGCTGGTCCTGGCCGTGGTGATGTATTGGTACAGCTCCCCTGAAAATGCCGTGCCGCGCTCGATAATCTTCAACTACTGGTGGCTGAGCCTGATCCTGCTTGGTGGCTTGCGCCTGGCCATGCGTCAATACTTTCTGGGCGACTGGTTTGCGGCTGTCCAGCATGTACCGTTTACCAATCGCGATGACGGCCTGCCGCGCGTGGCCATCTACGGTGCCGGTGCCGCAGGCAACCAACTGGTAGCCGCCTTGCGCATGGGGCGCGCCATGCGGCCCGTTGCGTTTATCGACGATGATGAAAGTATTGCAGATCGCATCATCTCTGGCTTGCAGGTTTACAAGCCTGAACATATTCAGCAAATGATCGAACGCACGGGCGCCCAGGAGCTGCTGCTGGCCGTCCCTTCTTCGTCCCGGGCCCGGCGCCGCGAGATTCTGGGCTTGCTCGAGGGGTTCCCTCTGCATGTGCGCAGTGTTCCCGGTTTTATGGATCTGGCCAGTGGCCGGGTCAAGGTTGACGATATCCAGGAAGTGGATATTGCCGATTTGCTGGGCCGCGACCCGGTACCTGCGCAAGGTGAGCTGCAGGAGCGTTGCATCAAGGGCCAGTGTGTCATGGTCACAGGAGCTGGAGGCTCGATCGGTTCGGAGTTGTGCCGGCAGATCCTGGCGTTGAAGCCAACCACGCTGCTGCTGTTCGAGCACAGCGAGTTCAACCTGTACAGCATTTTTGGCGAGCTGGAGCGGCGGGTCAGCCTGGAATCGCTGTCGGTTAAAGTGCTGCCGATCCTGGGTTCTGTGCGTTACCCGCACAAGTTGCTGGATGTGATGAAGACCTGGCATGTAGATACGGTGTATCACGCTGCAGCCTATAAACATGTGCCAATGGTTGAGCACAATATTGCCGAAGGTGTACTGAACAACGTTATCGGTACGCTAAACACCGCTCAGGCAGCCCTGCAGTCGGGTGTATCGAACTTCGTTTTGATCTCCACTGACAAGGCTGTGCGCCCGACTAATGTGATGGGCAGTACCAAGCGCCTTGCCGAAATGACCCTGCAAGCACTCAGTCGTGAAGTGGCGCCTGTGCTGTTCGGTGATTCGGCCAATGTGTCACGGGTGAATAAAACCCGTTTTACTATGGTGCGTTTTGGCAATGTGCTGGGCTCTTCCGGGTCGGTGATCCCGCTGTTTCACAAGCAGATCAAGGCCGGCGGCCCGCTGACCGTGACTCACCCGAAGATTACCCGCTACTTCATGACCATCCCGGAAGCCGCTCAACTGGTGATTCAGGCTGGTTCAATGGGGCAGGGGGGCGATGTATTTGTTCTTGATATGGGTGAGCCAGTGCGCATTGTCGAACTGGCCGAGAAAATGATCCATCTGTCTGGCTTTAGCGTGCGCTCGGACAAGAATCTGCATGGTGATATTGAGATCGAGTTCACCGGCTTGCGCCCTGGCGAAAAGCTTTACGAAGAGTTACTGATTGGCGACAACGTAGTCGCGACCCGACACCCCATGATCATGTGTGCCAACGAGGACATGTTGCCTTGGGATGAACTCAAGCAGCGATTGTCGCAATTGCTTGAAGCGGTTGATCAGGATGACTATGTGCGCGTGCGCCAGTTGTTGCGTGAGACGGTCAGCGGTTATGCCCCCGAGGGTGAGATTGTTGACTGGATTCACCAGCAGCGCCGTGTCGAGCCATCCTGATTACATACCCTGCAACGCTCTGGTTTTTGACACTCTTTAACCATCGCCTAAGTTTGAAATACAGCTCAGGAAAGCTGTTTTCAACTTAACGATGTTATGGAGTGTCAATTATGCGTACCGCTTTTCTCTCTTCGATGTTTTTTGCCTTGATGGTGGGTATTACCGGTGTGGCCCATGCCACGCCGGCGGCAGGTGCTGTTGAACCGGTGGTTGCTATGCAAGTAATGTCGGATGCCAAAGTGGTAACGATAAACATCAACACCGCGGATGAAGCCACCCTGCAGCGTGAACTCTCTGGCGTAGGCCCTGTTAAAGCCCGGGCGATCGTGGCTTACCGCGAGGCCAATGGTGACTTTGCTTCAATCGATGAGTTGCTTGAGGTCAAAGGCATAGGCAAGGTTATTTTCGACAGAAATCGCGACAAGATTGCGATCAACTGAACGCCGGGCTACTGAACGGAAAAAGCCAGTCAATGACTGGCTTTTTTGTGGCTGGCTGTAAGCGTTCAGGCAGGTGGGACAGACTGCTTCAAGGCACTGCGTGTGACGTCGAAAATCTTGTGTTTCAGCGCGTCACTCTCTGCACCGCGGGCGAGAACCAATGCGCCGACCAGGGTGGCGAAGATCACGATGCTCTTGTCTTCGCTGTCAGCCCCTTGCAGGGTGGCTTGTATCTGTTTGAGCCTGGCGTCGATAACATGGTCGGTGGTAGCACTGGCCTGGCCCTGCTGGGCCATCTCCACGGACATGGTCGGCAACGGGCAGCCTTCATGGGGTGAGGTCAGGTGCCATTCAGACAAGTAAGCATCGATAAAGGCATGCAGCGGCTGGGGCTGGCTGAAGAGTTCGGCGCAGATACCGTCAACCTGGCTGGCGGCGTGCTGCAAGGCTTTTTCTACCAGATCGTTTTTGGATGAAAAGTGGGCATAGAACCCCCCGTGAGTAAGGCCCAGTGATTTCATCAGGGGCTGCAGGCCTGTTGCACCAATACCGTCTCGTCGAAAGAGTCCGGATGCTTCTCTGACGATGCGCTGATGGGTTTGGGCTTTATGATCGTGTGAGTAGCGCATGGCAGGTGTCTCTTTATGCAATGGACCATCATAGCGTCGACTTTCAAGCAGATGCAGTGGTAAATCATGCAACTGCTTGTAGGTTTTTCCCACTGATGCTGATTCCTTGAAATGCAGGCCCTGACCGTGTATCTGGTTACCCGTCCTTTGATTCTTTGGCGTCCATTTCGGCATTGCGTTCGGCTACGCGTTTGCGTTGCTCATCGGTCAGTTCAACTTTGTTGGCGGTGTCACGCAGGGTCATCAGGGCGCCGAGGATGGCACCAATGGCGACGACGATAATTAACCAGGCATACCAAGGCATAGAGTGTTCTCCGTGTTTAATGCCGTACAGGGCTGGGTTGCAGTGTGCGGCGATTTATCCTGTTAAGTGAGTAAGTGTTCGATGCTTTCAGTGTAGGCCGGTTATTCGCGCGTGTGCGGGATAACCTTGGGAATGACTAAAAACGTGAATTTGCGATCATCGGGTGCCGGTCAGCGGCTGGTTCCGCTACAATGCGCGCCGATTTCGACCAGCCTGAGAACCCGCTAATGTCCGACTGCCAGACTCCTATTATCGTCGCCCTGGATTTCCCAACGCGTGACGCCGCATTGAAACTGGCTGATCAATTGGACCCCAAGCTGTGCCGCGTCAAGGTGGGCAAAGAGCTGTTCACCAGCTGTGCTTCGGAAATTGTCGGCACTTTGCGTGACAAGGGTTTTGAAGTGTTCCTGGACCTGAAGTTCCACGATATCCCCAATACCACGGCAATGGCAGTCAAGGCCGCTGCCGAAATGGGCGTATGGATGGTGAACGTTCACTGTTCCGGCGGCTTGCGCATGATGGCCGCTTGCCGTGAAGTGCTCGACAAGCGTACCGGCCCGCAGCCGTTGTTGATTGGCGTGACCGTGCTGACCAGCATGGAGCGCGAAGACCTGGCCGGTATCGGTCTGGATATCGAGCCTCAGGAGCAGGTGCTGCGCCTGGCAGCCTTGGCCGAAAAGGCCGGAATGGACGGCCTGGTGTGTTCGGCTCTGGAAGCGCAAGCGCTGAAAGCTGCGCACCCGAGCCTGCAGTTGGTGACGCCGGGGATTCGTCCTGCGGGCAGTGCGCAGGATGATCAGCGCCGTATCCTGACCCCTCGCCAGGCACTGGATGCCGGTTCTGACTATCTGGTGATCGGTCGCCCGATCAGTCAGGCAGCCGACCCGGCCAAGGCACTTGCTGCGGTGGTCGCTGAGCTGGCTTAAGGCTGTTTGCGACCGGTCTGATGCTGGGGGAGCGGGCTTGCACCTGTATAGCGAGCAAGCCCGCTCCCACCCTTATGTGGCGTGTCAGACCTTCAACACCAGCTTGCCGTGATTTTCCCCGCTGAACAGCTTCGCCAGGCTCTCCGGGAAGCTTTCCAGGCCTTCAACAATATGCTCTTTGCTTTTCAACTGGCCCTTGAGCAGCCAGCCCGCCATCTCCTGCCCGGCCGCTGCATAGCGATCGGCATAGTCCATCACCACAAAGCCTTCCATACGCGCGCGATTGACCAGCAGTGACAAGTAGTTGGCCGGGCCTTTCACGGCTTCCTTGTTGTTGTACTGGCTGATGGCGCCGCAGATGATGACCCGCGCCTTGAAGTTCAGGCGGCTGAGGACTGCATCGAGAATATCGCCGCCCACATTGTCGAAAAACACATCAACGCCTTTAGGGCATTCGCGCTTGAGGCCTGCGAGTACATCTTCGCTCTTGTAGTCGATGGTGCCGTCGAAGCCAAACTCCTCGACCAGTCGCGCGCATTTTTCCTCGCCACCGGCGATGCCCACTACGCGGCAGCCCTTCAACTTGGCAATTTGCCCGGCAATGCTGCCAACAGCCCCCGCTGCGCCGGAGATCACCACGGTGTCTCCTGCTTTGGGTGCGCCGACATCCAGCAATGCGAAGTAGGCGGTCATGCCGGTCATGCCCAGCGCGGACAGATACACCGGCAGCGGCACCAGTTTCGGGTCGACCTTGTAGAAACCCCGTGGTTCGCCTGTGAAGTAATCCTGCACGCCCAGGGCACCGTTGACGTAATCCCCGACGGCAAAGCCCGGGTGTGCCGAGGCGATGACCTTGCCCACACCGAGGGCGCGCATCACATCGCCCAGCGCAACCGGCGGTATATAGGACTTGCCCTCGTTCATCCAGCCACGCATGGCCGGGTCAAGGGACAGGTATTCGTTTTTGACCAGGATCTGCCCCTTCTCGGGCTGTACCACGGGCACTCGCTGGAAGGTGAAGGTGTCGCGGGTTGCTGCACCGACTGGACGTTTGGAGAGCAGGAATTGGCGGTTTGTCTGGTCAGTCATTGCTATAACTCATTGGAGATTGATCACTGTTGATAGACCTTCTCAAGCCGCAGGGCAAGTGAATGCGCGTTTACGAATAGGTTTTTATCAGTGGCGGTGATGGTGGTAGGCAGGCTTTTATCACTCGGATAAATAAGCGGATGACCGTGCCTGAATGTTTCGGGGCACCGATGCACTCTGCTGAGGATTACACCAATGGGCATGACGTTTACCGGGCAAGTGGCTGTGGTAACGGGCGCCGGAGCAGGCATAGGCCGGGCCACGGCCCTGGCGTTTGCCGCCGAAGGCCTGAAAGTGGTGGTGGCTGATCGGGATGTGGCTGGCGGCGAAGATACGGTGGCCCGGATAAAGGCGGCGGGTGGCAGTGCGGTTTTTGTAAGCTGCGATGTCACTGTTGAGGCTCAGGTAAAAATTCTGATGGAAAAGGTGATCAGCACCTACGGTCGCCTGGACTATGCCTTCAACAATGCCGGGATCGAGATCGAGCAAGGTCGCCTGGCCGACGGCACCCTGGACGAGTTCGACGCGATCATGGGAGTGAACGTCAAGGGCGTGTGGCTGTGCATGAAATATCAGTTGCCATTGATGCTGGCCCAGGGTGGCGGGGCGATAGTCAATACCGCCTCGGTGGCCGGGCTGGGCGCTGCGCCGAAAATGAGCATCTACTCGGCGTCCAAGCATGCGGTGATCGGGCTGACCAAATCGGCGGCTATCGAGTATGCGAAAAAGCATATTCGGGTTAACGCCGTGTGCCCCGGGGTGATCGATACCGATATGTTCCGCCGCGCTTATGAGGCCGACCCGCGCAAGGCCGAGTTCGCCGCCGCCATGCACCCGGTGGGGCGTATCGGTAAAGTCGAAGAAGTGGCCAGCGCCGTGCTGTATCTGTGCTCGGACGGCGCGGCGTTTACCACCGGCCATGCGCTGGCGGTGGATGGCGGGGCACTGGCGATCTGATCGCTTAGCGTGCCTTGACGTTCAGGATCATCAAGGTCAGCACGCCCGCGACAATGCCCCAGAATGCCGAGCCGATCGAAAACAGGGTCATGCCCGATGCGGTGACCATAAAGGTGACCAGGGCCGCTTCACGCTCCCTGGCTTCGCCCATGGCAATGCTCAGGCCATTCATGATCGAACCGAACAGTGCCAGGGCGGCAATCGACAGTACCAGTTCCTTGGGCAGTGAGGCGAACAGGGCGGCCAAGGTGGCGCCGAATATGCCGGCAATGCCATAGAAAATCCCGCACCACACGGCTGCGGTATAGCGTTTTTTCGGGTCTTCGTGGGCATGGGGGCCGGTGCAGATGGCGGCACTGATCGCCGCCAGGTTGATGCCGTGGGAGCCGAAAGGTGCCAGCAGCAAGGAGGCCACGCCGGTGGTGGTGATCAGTGGCGAGGCAGGTACGTCATAGCCATCAGCCCGCAGCACGGCGATACCCGGCATGTTTTGCGAGGTCATGGCGACTACAAACAGGGGGATGCCGATGCTGATGGTTGCCGCCAGTGAGAATGACGGTGTGGTCCACACCGGTACGGCCACTTCAAGGGCAAAACCGCTGAAGTCCAGCAGCCCGAGCATGCCCGAGAGCAGTGTGCCGATCAGCAGCGCCGCCAGCACGGCGTAGCGCGGCGACAGGCGCTTGACGATCAGGTAGGTAAAAAACATGCCGATTACCAGGCCGGTGCGGTGTTGCGCGGCGACGAAGATTTCGCTGCCGATCTTGAACAGGATGCCCGCCAGCAACGCGGCGGCCAGGGATGAGGGGATGCGCTTGACCAGGCGCTCAAAACTGCCGGTGATGCCACAGATGATCACCAGTACCGCGCAGGTGATATAGGCCCCGATGGCTTCACCGTAACTGACACCGCCCAGGCTGGTGATCAACAGCGCCGCCCCCGGGGTGGACCAGGCGATGGTGATCGGTGTGCGATAACGCAAAGACAAGCCTATGCTGCAAACAGCCATGCCGATTGACAGTGCCCAGATCCACGATGAAATCTGCCCGCTGGTAAGTCCCGCTGCCTGCCCCGCCTGAAACATCAGGACCAGGGAGCTGGTGTAGCCGGTCATCATGGCGATAAAGCCTGCGACCACCGCCGAGGGCGAGGTGTCTGCCAGTGGATGCAAGCGCGGCTGCGGGGTGTCGGTCATGGAACGGTCTTCCTTGTGTGCTATAGGAGTTCGGACAGGCAACAAGCCTAAACGTAAAGGTTGTATTCAGTTGCAATACAGCAGGGTTCGTAAACGACCGTACAGTCGTACTGGCACTGTGCTTTGTGTACAATGCGTCCTGTTTTTTGCATTAATTTCTGGTCGGCGACACCCGTTTACGTACTAACGTAACCCCTTCATCGCCGCCGCTTCCCACACGAGTGCCCATGAACGAACAGTTGCAGCCTCTCAAGAAACAACCCCGCGCTGGCAAGGCCGGCCGCAGTGGAACCCAGGACGATATCGTCTACGCGCATATTTTCGAGGCGATCCTTGAACAGCGTCTGGCGCCTGGCACCAAGTTGAGTGAAGAGGCTCTGGGCGAAATCTTTGGCGTGAGCCGCACCATTATCCGTCGCGCCTTGTCGCGTCTGGCCCATGAAGGTGTTGTGCTGCTGCGGCCCAATCGCGGTGCAGTGGTGGCGAGCCCGAGCGTGGATGAAGCGCGCCAGGTGTTTCTGGCCCGGCGACTGGTTGAAAAGGCGATCACCGAATTGGCGGTGGTGCATGCCACGGCAGATGACCTGGCGCAATTGCGCAAGATGGTGCAGGACGAGCGCGACAGTTTTTCGCGGGGCGATCGCGGTGCCGGGATTCGCCTGTCGGGCGAGTTTCACCTGAAGCTGGCCGAAGCGGCCAAGAATGCTCCGCTGATCAGCTTTCAGCGCAGTCTGGTGTCACAAACGTCGTTGATTATTGCCCAGTACGAGAGCGGTAACCGCTCGCACTGTTCGTATGACGAACACATGCAGCTGATTGATGCCATTGAAGCCCGGGATGCCGATCAGGCCGTGCACCTGATGATGCACCATATGGATCATATCGACAGCAAGCTCAACCTTGACGAGGAAAGCGCCTCGGATGACTTGCACGCAGTGTTTTCGCACTTGCTGCAAACCAAGGGCAAAAGCCCCCGGCCTGCTGCCAAGCTTTAAGCCTCGGCTGCTCTTGTGGGAGCGGGCTTGCCCGCGATGCAGGCGACGCGGTGCTTTAGTTAAACCGCGCCGATACCCTCGCGAGCAAGCCCGCTCCCACCAGGGAGATTATCAGCGTTGATGTACCAGATTACCTGCTGCGTAGGTTTGCTGCACGGTGCGGTCGTCGCCCAGGGTCATCAATACAAACAGCGTTTCGGCGATGTTTTTTGACTGCTTCAGGCGATAGCTCATCAGCGGCGTAGCGTTGTAGTCCAGTACCAGGAAGTCAGCGTCGCTGCCCGGTTGCAGATTGCCGATCTTGTCTTCCAGGCGCAGTGCCCGCGCCCCGCCCAGCGTAGCCAGATACAACGACTTGAACGGATTGAGGCGTGCGCCCTGCAGCTGCATGACCTTGTAGGCTTCGTTCAGGGTGTTGAGCAGCGAGAAGCTGGTCCCCGCGCCAACATCCGTGCCCAGGCCCACATTGAGTTTGTGTTTTTCGGCCATCGGCAGGTTGAACAGGCCGCTGCCCAAAAACAGGTTGGAAGTAGGGCAGAACGCCACTGCCGAACCGGTCTCGGCCAGCCGTGCACATTCCTCGTCACACAGATGCACACCGTGGGCAAATACCGAGCGTTCGCCCAGCAACTGGTAGTGGTCGTACACGTCCAGATAACCCTTGCGCTCCGGGAACAGCGACTTCACCCACTCGATTTCCTGCAGGTTCTCGCTGATATGGGTGTGCAGATACACATCCGGGTATTCGCCCAGCAGCTTGCCCGCCAGGGTCAGTTGCTCCGGGGTGCTGGTCGGCGCGAAGCGCGGAGTGACGGCATAGTGCAGGCGGCCCTTGCCATGCCAGCGTTCGATCAGTGCCTTGCTCTCGCTGTAGCCGGTTTCGGCGGTGTCGGTCAGATAATCCGGGGCGTTGCGGTCCATCATCACCTTACCGGCGATCAGGCGCAGGTCCAGACGCTGTGCGGCCTCAAACAGGGCATCCACCGATTGCGGGTGTACGCTGCCGAACACCAGGGCCGTGGTGGTGCCATTGCGTAGCAGTTCCTTGAGGAAAACATCGGCCACTTCGTCGGCATGGGCCTTGTCGGCGAACTGGTTTTCGCATGGGAAGGTGTAGGTGTTGAGCCAATCAAGCAGCTGCTCGCCGTAGGCACCGATCATCCCGGTTTGCGGGAAGTGGATATGGGTATCGATAAAACCGGGGGTGATCAGCGCATCCTTGTACTCGGTGACTGCAATGTCGGCGCTCAGTGTGCCAAGCAGTTCGCTGGCCGGCCCCACGGCTTTGATCCGGCCGTTGTCGACCACCAGCAAGCCGTCTTCAAAATATTCGTAGGAGGCCTCGATCCCGACTTCGGCAGGGTCGGCGATGCTGTGCAAAATGGCGGCGCGATAGGCTTTACAGGTCATGGCAATTCTCAGTGTGTGGCATGGCTGCGTCGTGAAGATGGCAGCAATTGTTTAATGGATTCAGATGACGCGCTGTCGGCGCTCACAGTGTGCTGGCCGAAATGGGTGTTGTAGGTGGCGATGATTTCGCCGGCGATGGAAATCGCGATTTCAACAGGCAGTTTGCCTTTGACTTCGCTCAAGCCCATCGGGCAGCGCATGCGCTGCAAAGGTGAGGCAGCGATACCGCGCTCACGCAAGCGATGCTCAAACTTCACGCGCTTGGTTTTGGAACCAATCAAGCCGAAGTAGGTAAAGTCGTTGCGTTTAAGCAGGGCAGCGCTGAGTTCCAGGTCCAGGGCGTGATTATGCGTCATGACGATGCAGTAGCAACCCGCTGGCAGTGTATCGACCTCGTCAACTGGCTCATCGGTGACGATTTTTTCCACGCCCGGGGGCATGACTGACGGGAATTCCTGCTCCCGAGAGTCGATCCAGCGCACCCGGCAGGGCAGACTGGCGAGCAGGGGTACCAGGGCCCGGGCCACATGGCCGGCGCCAAACACCGCAATCTGTGCCTGCACCTTGCCCATGGGTTCGAACAGCAGCACGGCCACGCCTCCGCAACACTGGCCAAGGCTGGCGCCGAGGCTGAAACGTTGCAGATGGGTCGCGTGCTTGCCGCTGTCGAGCATCTGGCGGGCAATTTCCATTGCCTTGTATTCCAGGTGACCGCCACCGATGGTATCGAAGATTTTATCAGCGCAAATCACCATCTTTGAACCGGCATTGCGCGGGGTAGAGCCTTGCTCTTCGATGATTGTCACCAGCACGCAAGGTTCGCCTTGCTGCTGCAGCTCGGCCAGGGCGCTGATCCAGTTATTCATGCTGATCTCCCGACAGGCTTTTGCGCATTTGCTCACACCCCCACAGCACCCGCTCCGGGGTGGCCGGGGCATCAATCGCAGGTTGCACGCGATAGTCGGCCAGGCTTGCCACGGCGTCCTTGAGCGCGCACCAGGCGGCGATGCCGAGCATAAATGGCGGCTCACCGACAGCCTTGGAGTGGAACACGGTGTCTTCGGGGTTCTTGCGGTTTTCTACCAGGGTGACGCGCAAATCCAGCGGCATGTCTGCCACCGCCGGGATCTTGTAGCTGGCCGGGCCGTTGGTCATCAGCTTGCCCTTGGCGTTCCACACCAGTTCTTCCATGGTCAGCCAGCCCGCGCCCTGGATATAGCCGCCTTCGATCTGGCCGATATCAATGGCCGGGTTCAGCGAAGCACCAACATCGTGGAGGATGTCGGTACGCAACATCTTGTATTCGCCGGTCAGGGTGTCGACGATGACCTCGGCGCAGGCGGCGCCAAAGGCAAAGTAGTAGAACGGTCGGCCGCGTGCCTGGCTGCGGTCATAGAAAATTTTCGGGGTTTTGTAGTACCCGGTGCTTGAGAGCGACACCTGGCCGAAGTAGGCCTGCTGGATCAGGCTTTCAAAACTGATGATCTGCTCGCCAATGCGCACCTGGCCGTTGTGAAAGATCACCGCCTGTTCGTCGACCTGATACATGCCGGCTGCAAACTCGATCAGCCGCTGCTTGATGGTTTCGGCTGCGTTTTGCGCGGCCTTGCCATTGAGATCGGCGCCACTGGACGCTGCTGTAGGCGAGGTGTTGGGCACTTTGTCAGTATTGGTGGCGGTGATCTGCACACGGCTGATATCCACCTGGAACACCTCGGCCACTACCTGCGCGACCTTGATATTCAAGCCCTGGCCCATCTCGGTGCCACCGTGGTTGAGGTGGATGCTGCCATCGGTGTAGATGTGGATCAGCGCACCGGCCTGGTTGAGAAAGCTGGCGGTAAAGGAAATGCCGAACTTGACCGGGGTCAGCGCCAGGCCTTTTTTCAGGATCGGGCTGGCGCCATTGAACGCCTTGATCGCTTCGCGGCGTTCGGCGTACTGGCTGCTGGCCTCCAGGTCGGCGGTCATTTCTTCCAGCAGGTTGTGTTCCACGGTCTGGTAGTAGTGGGTCACGTTGCGTTCGGTCTTGCCATAGTAGTTGGCCTTGCGCACGGCCAGCGGATCGAGGCCCAGGTGGCGGGCGATGCGGTCCATGACTTCTTCGATGGCGACCATCCCTTGCGGACCGCCGAAACCGCGGTAGGCGGTATTTGAAGCCGTATTGGTTTTACAGCGATAGCCATTGATCGTTGCATCGCCCAGGTAGTAGGCGTTGTCGGCATGGAACATGGCGCGGTCGACGATGGAGTTGGACAAGTCCGGTGAGCAGCCGCAGTTGCCCGCCAGGTCCAGCACGATGCCCTGCAAGCGGCCGCTGGCGTCGAAACCGACGTCATATTCGATATAAAACGGGTGGCGCTTGCCGGTCATCAGCATGTCTTCGACCCGTGGCAGGCGCATCTTGGTCGGTTGCCCGGTGAGGCGTGCCACCACGGCGCACAGGCAGGCGGGGCTGGCGGCCTGGGTCTCCTTGCCACCGAAGCCACCGCCCATACGGCGCATGTCGACGACGATCTTGTTCATTGAAACATCAAGGACTTCTGCCACCAGCTTCTGCACTTCGGTGGGGTTTTGCGTGGAGCAGTACACGATCATCCCGCCATCTTCGGTGGGCATGACCGATGAAATCTGCGTTTCGAGGTAGAAATGCTCCTGCCCGCCGATATGCAGGTTACCTTGCAGGCGATGTTCGGCCTCGGCCAGTGCGGTGCTTGAGTCGCCGCGTTGATGGGTGTGGGTGTCGAGCACAAAGTGTTTTTGGCGCAGGGCCTGCACCACGTCCAGCACGGGTTCCAGGTCTTCGTATTCGATAATGGCGGCCATTGCCGCCCTGCGTGCTGTGTCCAGGTTGCTGGCAGCCACAGCCAGGACCGGCTGGCCGACAAACTCCACCTTGTCGATGGCCAGCAGCGGGTCGCCGGGCAGCAACGGGCCGATGTCCTTGAGGCCGGGGATATCTTCGTGGGTGATGACCAGGCGCACGCCTTCGAAGGCGTAGCAGGGCGTGGTGTCGACACGCAGGATTCTGGCGTGGGCACGGTCGGACAGGCGTGCGAAAAGGTGCAGCTGGTTGGGGAATTCCAGCCGGTCATCGATGTACTGCGCTTCGCCGCTGACATGTTTTTCGGCGCTGTCATGCTTGACGCTGCGCCCTACGCCGGTTTTCAAATCCTGCTGGAAGAGGGCGGTCAGCTCGGCCTGGGTCGGGGCAACCTTGTGATGGTTAGACATAAGCTGTTACCCGCGTCTCGAGATGTGGCGTTTGCTGTTCGATAAAGTATTTGCGCAGCAGGTTTTGTGCACTCAGCAGGCGGTATTCCTTGCTGGCGCGAAAGTCCGAGAGTGGGGTGAAGTCGTTTGCCAGTGCAGCGCAGGCCCGTTCGATGCTGGCGCTGTTCCAGTCGGCGCCGAGCAATGCTGCTTCGCAGGCGGCGGCGCGTTTGGCGATGGCCGCCATGCCGCCGAATGCCACGCGCACCCCGGTCACCACGCCATTGTCGATGTGCAGGTTGAATGCTGCGCAAACGGCGCTGATGTCGTCGTCCAGGCGCTTGGAGATTTTGTAGGCGCGAAATGTCTGGCTGGGATCGGCACGGGGAATGATGATCTTTTCGATAAATTCACCCTCCTGGCGCGCGGTAACCCGGTAATCAATGAAGTAGTCCTCAATGGCCAGCGTGCGGCGGGTTTGGCCCTTGCGCAGCAACAGCTGCGCGCCGAGGGCAATCAGCAGCGGTGGTGAGTCGCCAATCGGCGAAGCATTGCCGATATTGCCGCCCAGGGTGCCTTGATTGCGGATTTGCAGTGAGGCAAAACGGTGCAGCAGCTCGCCAAAGTCCGGGTGCTCGGTATTGAGCGTGGCATAGGCATCAGTCAGGGAAACGGCGGCGCCGATTTCAATGCGATCGGCGAAGTGCTCGATGCGCTTCATCTCGGCCACGTTGCCGACGTAGATCATCACCGGCAACGGGCGATGAAACTGGGTGACCTCCAGTGCCAGATCGGTACCGCCTGCCAGCAGCCGGGCCTGGGGCTGGGACTCGTAGAGTTCGGCCAGGTCGCTGACGGTCAAGGGCAGCAGGCAGCGTTTATCGCCGCTGTTGAGTTCGCCGGTCTGGCTTGGGGTGATTGCCTTGAGCTGGGCGATGGTTGCGCTGTGCCGGGCATCGAACTGATCCGGTTGCTGCCCGGCGCATGCCTGTTCGGCAGCCGCCAGTATGGGCCGGTAGCCCGTGCAGCGACAGAGGTTGCCGGCCAGTGCTTCATGTGCTTGATGGCCATCAGCCTGGCCGCTGCTGTTTTTTTGCAGGGCGAACAGCGACATTACAAAACCCGGGGTGCAAAAGCCGCACTGTGAGCCGTGGCAGTCGACCATCGCCCGCTGCACGCTGTGCAGTTGGCCCTGGTGTTTCAAGTCCTCGACGCTGATCAGTTGTTTGCCGTGCAGTGCCGAGACAAAGGTCAGGCACGAATTCAGGCTGCGATAGCGCAGCCGCTCAAGGCCCTGGTCGTCCGTGTGCAGCTCGCCGACCACCACGGTGCAGGCGCCGCAGTCACCGCTGGCGCAGCCTTCTTTGGTGCCGGGTTTGTGCAAGTGCTCGCGCAAATAGTTGAGCACGGTCAGGTTGGGGTCCAGCGTGTGCTCGGTGCGCAGCGTCTGGTTGAGTAGGAACTGGATCACGGAAGGCCTCGCATAATCATTATTGTTGTAACGCGGGATGAGTAGAAATCTAGCTAAAGTTGACCTGCGGGTCAAGAAATAGAGCTCGCTCATCCCTGTGATTGATATCCGGGGGATTTATTTGCTTATTTCGTGCCATATTCGGCCTCCGGGGCTCTGCGCGAGCGCCCACCAAGTGCGTTACACTTCGCCCCTGCACTGATAAAAGATTTTGAAGGTAAAACATGACGTTCAAGGCGCCGGACAGCCTCGCCGAGCAAATCGCTCACCACCTCGCCGAACGCATCATTCGCGGCGAGCTAAAGCCTGGGGAACGTATTCAGGAACAGAAAGTGACACTGGCGCTCAATGTCAGTCGTGGCTCTGTGCGCGAAGCCTTGCTGATCCTGGAGCGGCGACATCTGATCGCCATCCTCCCGCGCCGCGGTGCCCATGTGACCGAGCTCACGGCGCACAAGGTGCAAAGCCTGTGCACGCTGATGAGCGAGATGTACATCCTGCTCGGCAATGCGGTTGCCCAACGCTGGGCGGTGCCGGCTGACCTGGGGCCATTCCTGCAGATTCAGCAGCGTCTGGCTGCCAGCTACGAGCGCCAGGACATCAGCGCCTTTGTTGAAGACAGCTTCAATGTGATGCGTGCGGCGTACCCGTTCGCGGACAACCCGTACCTGCAGGAAACCGTCGAGAACCTGCACCCGGCCATGAGCCGTGCCTATTACCTGGCACTGGATCAGCGCAAGGCCGAGATGAGCGAGTTTCTGGCCTTGTTTGCGCAGTTGCTCGAAGCCGTGCTGGCGCGTGACCTGGTGCAGATTCGCGTGGTGCTGAGCAGCTATGCCCAGCGCAGTTGTGCCCTGGTGCTGTCTGCCTTGACGGTTGCCTGAGCGTGCGCCTGACGTGCATCAAGCTGGCCGGCTTCAAGTCTTTCGTTGACCCGACAACCGTAACCTTCCCGAGCAATATGGCGGCGGTGGTCGGCCCCAACGGTTGTGGCAAGTCCAATATCATCGATGCCGTGCGCTGGGTCATGGGCGAAAGCTCGGCCAAAAACCTGCGCGGCGAGTCGATGACCGACGTCATCTTCAACGGCTCAACCACGCGCAAACCGGTGAGCCAGGCCAGCATCGAGCTGGTGTTCGACAACTCCGACGGTACCCTGCTGGGCGAGTATGCGGCCTACGCCGAGATCTCCATTCGCCGCAAGGTAACCCGTGACAGCCAGACCACTTATTACCTCAACGGCACCAAATGCCGGCGTCGTGACATTACCGATATCTTCCTCGGTACGGGCCTGGGGCCGCGCAGCTATTCGATCATCGAGCAGGGCATGATCTCCAAGCTGATCGAGTCCAAGCCCGAAGACCTGCGCAATTTTATCGAAGAAGCAGCCGGCATCTCCAAGTACAAGGAGCGCCGTCGCGAGACCGAAAACCGCATTCGCCGTACCCACGAGAACCTCGCCCGCCTGACTGACCTGCGCGACGAGCTGGGCCGCCAGCTGGAACGCTTGCACCGCCAGGCACAGGCTGCCGAGAAGTACCAGGAATACAAGGGCCAGGAGCGTCAGCTCAAGGCCCAGCTGTCGGCCCTGCGCTGGCAGGCCCTGAATGAGCAGGTAGGTCAGCGTGAAGCGATCATCGGCAACCAGGAAGTCAGCTTCGAAGCCCTGGTGGCCGAGCAGCGCAATGCCGATGCCAGCATCGAACGCCTGCGTGACGGGCACCATGATCTGTCAGAGCGCTTCAATCTGGTGCAAGGGCGCTTCTATTCGGTGGGGGGCGATATTGCCCGCGTCGAGCAGAGCATTCAGCATGGCCAGCAACGTTTGCGCCAGTTGCAGGATGACCTGCGCGAAGCTGAACGCTCGCGCCTGGAGACCGAGTCTCACCTGGGGCATGACCGCACCCTGCTGGCGACCCTGGGTGAAGAGCTGCACATGCTTGAGCCCGAGCAGGAGCTCACCAGCGCCGCCGCCGAAGAGGCCGCCGCCACGCTGGAAGTGGCCGAACAGACCATGCACGGCTGGCAAGAGCAGTGGGACAGCTTCAACCAGCGCTCGGCCGAGCCGCAGCGCCAGTCCGAAGTGCTGCAGGCGCGCATCCAGCAGCTGGAAACCAGCATGGAACGTGTGGCGGAGCGTCAGCGCCGCCTGGCTGAAGAGCGCGCCTTGCTGGCAGCGGACCCTGAAGACGCGGCGATTCTTGAACTGAGTGAGCAACTGGCCACCAGCGAGCTGACCCACGAAGAACTGCAGGCCAGCGAAGAGCAACTGGTGGAGCGGCTTGAGCAAGTGCGGCATGACTTGCAACAGGCCACGCAGAATCAGCAGCAGGCTCAGGGTGAGCTACAGCGGCTGAACGGTCGCCTGGCCTCGCTTGAGGCCCTGCAGCAGGCGGCCCTCGATCCGGGCACCGGCACCAGTGAGTGGTTGCGCGATCAGCAGTTGGCCGAGCAACCGCGGCTGGCCGAAGGCTTGCGGGTAGAGCCGGGCTGGGAACTGGCGGTCGAGACCGTGCTGGGGGCCGACTTGCAGGCCGTGCTGGTTGAGGATTTTGCCCGGCTGGATCTGGCGGGTTTTGCCCAGGGCGATTTGCGCCTGGTCAGTGGCGCAGGGCCGGTCTCCCGTTTGGCGGGCAGCCTGCTCGACAAGGTAGACGCCGATTTTGATCTGGCGCCGTGGCTGGCTCAGGTCAGGCCGGTCGAGTCCCTTGAGCAGGCGCTGGCGCTGCGCGCGCAATTGGTCGATGGCCAGAGCCTGATCAGCCGTGATGGTTATTGGGTGGGGCGTAATTTCCTGCGGGTGCGCCGTGCCAGCGAAGCCGAAAGTGGCGTTTTGGCCCGGGGCCAGGAAATTCAGCGTCTGGGGCTTGAGCGCGAAGAGCGCGAAGCCACCCTCGCGACCCTTGAAGAACAGCTGCAAAGCCTGCGTGAGCAGCAGTTGGTGCAAGAGGACTCTCGTGAGCAGGTTCGCCGTCGCTTGCAGGACGAAGCACGCCAGCAGGGTGAGATAAAGGCCAAGCTATCTGCGAGCAAAGCCAAAGTCGAGCAATTGACCCTGCGCCGTCGTCGTCTGGACGAAGAGCTGGCCGAGCTGGCTGAGCAGCGCGCGCTTGAGCACGAGCAAGTGGGCGAAGCGCGCCTGCAGTTGCAGGAAGCCCTCGATGCAATGGCCACCGACACCGAACAGCGCGAATTGTTGCTGGCGCGGCGTGACAGCCTGCGCGAGCAGCTCGACCGGGTGCGCCAGGATGCCCGTCAGCACAAGGATCACGCGCACCAGTTGGCGGTTCGACTGGGTTCGCTCAAGGCGCAGCATGACTCCACCCGTCAGGCCCTTGAACGTCTTGAAATGCAGTCCGAGCGTCTGGCTGAAAAGCGCGAACAGCTCAACCTCAATCTGGAGGAGGGTGAAGCGCCTCTGGAAGAGCTGCGCCTGAAACTTGAAGAGTTGCTCGACAAGCGCCTGAGCGTGGATGAAGAACTCAAGATTGCCCAGACCGCCCTCGAAGACGCCGACCGTGAATTGCGTGACGCTGAAAAGCGCCGCAACCAGGCTGAGCAACAGTCGCAGCTGATTCGTGGCCAGCTGGAACAGCAGCGCATGGAGTGGCAAGCCCTGAGCGTGCGACGTACGGCGTTACAGGATCAGTTGCTGGCAGATGGCTATGACTTGCACGGGGTGCTCGCTACGCTTGATGCCGAGGTCAATGAACAGCAGGCTGAAGAAGAACTGGAACGTATTGCTGCACGCATTCAGCGTTTGGGCGCGATCAACCTCGCGGCCATCGATGAGTACCAGCAGCAATCGGAGCGCAAGCGCTACCTCGATGCCCAGGATGCCGATCTGGTCGAAGCACTCGACACCCTCGAAAACGTCATCCGCAAGATCGACAAAGAGACCCGCAGTCGCTTTAAAGACACCTTTGATCAGATAAATTGTGGATTACAGGCACTTTTCCCAAAAGTTTTCGGTGGCGGCAGCGCTTATTTGGAACTGACGGGCGAAGATTTACTCGATACAGGGGTGACAATCATGGCGCGCCCGCCGGGCAAGAAAAACAGCACGATCCATTTGCTGTCCGGTGGCGAGAAAGCCTTGACTGCCCTGGCCCTGGTTTTTGCCATTTTCAAGCTCAACCCGGCGCCGTTTTGCATGCTCGATGAGGTTGATGCACCGCTCGATGATGCCAACGTAGGCCGCTATGCACGCCTGGTCAAAGAGATGTCACAGACGGTGCAATTCATCTACATCACCCACAACAAAATCGCCATGGAAATGGCCGATCAGTTGATGGGGGTGACGATGCATGAGCCCGGCTGTTCGCGTCTGGTAGCGGTTGATGTTGAGGAGGCAATGGCAATGGTCGATGCTTGAGCTATAAGCATGTAGGACGATTTTTTTCTTCTTGTAAGAAATTTATCTGCGATTTGACCGATACGACGTGAAGGTCAAAGGCTACATGGGCCTAACTCAATGCGACAGACGGTGTAAAGTTATCTTTGGTCGTGTTAATTTAATGTCTAATTTTTTTGTACGTGGGTAAAACGCCATTCAGAACATAGAGTTGGCGCCACGTTTTAAAGGGCTTTAGGCTC
>Ga0256410_1000520_pt1 | contig 36890 bp, 33 predicted proteins | sample PhyWR1_FD_185983 | JGI IMG/M metagenome (GOLD analysis project Ga0256410, IMG submission 185983) | Leaf surface microbial communities from wheat plants in UC Gill Tract Community Farm, Albany, California, United States - DLSL W.R1 | ecosystem: Host-associated > Plants > Phyllosphere >... | reverse complement strand
TGGTGCTGCCGCAAATGCTGGCCATGCTTGGCCTGCTGTTCAATGACGCCGGGGTCGGTACCGCCGTTGCTCATGTCACCACCGCCTATATCAACATGGACTATCGCCTGGTAGCGGTGATGGTCTATGTGCTGGGCATGGCGCTGTTCACGGTCATCATGGGCAACGGTTTTGCTGCATTCCCGGTCATGACCGGCGGGGTCGGCGTGCCGGTACTGGTCGGCATCTACGATGCCAACCCGGCTGTCATGGCGGCAATCGGCATGTTTTCCGGCTACTGCGGCACGCTGATGACGCCAATGGCAGCCAACTTCAATATCGTGCCCGTGGCCCTGCTGGAGCTGCCGGACAAATACGCCGTGATCAAGGCTCAAATGCCCACCGCTCTGATGATGCTGGTGGTCAATATCGTGCTTCTTTACGTACTGATGTGAGAACAGCATGCGCACTGTACTGCTGACCGGTTTCGAACCGTTCGACCAAGACACCGTCAACCCGTCCTGGGAGGCCGTACGCCTTCTGGACGGCACCTTGCAGGGCGATATGCAGATCATCGCCCGTCAGTTGCCCTGTACGTTCGCCGGAGCGCCCGAGCGACTGAGCCAACTTCTGCAGGAGTTCACCCCGACGCTGGTTATCGCCGTCGGGCTTGGCCCCGGTCGCACGGACATCTGCATCGAGCGGGTAGCGATCAATATCAACGACGCCCGCATCCCTGACAACCTTGGCTATCAGCCGATCGATACACCCGTGGTGGCGCAAGGGCCAGCGGCGTATTTCAGTACCTTGCCGCTCAAGGCAATGGTGCGGGCGATCAGGGCCGGCGGGATTCCCGCGTCGGTTTCCCATACGGCGGGCACCTTTGTCTGCAATCAGGTGTTCTATTGCCTACAGCATGCATTGGCCGGGACCGGCGTACGCGGTGGTTTTATCCACGTCCCGCCTCTGCCGGAACAGGCGGTGGTGGCTGGTGGCCCGTCCATGGCACTGGCCACCCAGGTGGAAGGGTTGCGCATCGCCGTAATCACGGCCCTGAATACCGAAGATGATGTACTTGAAGGTGGTGGCCAGGTCAGCTGATAACGCGTTGGAAACCGGGCACGATTGGTAGTCGCTGCCTGACCAACACGGCTATCGGCCTAATGACCGACAACCGCCGCCCCCGCCTGCCGGTGCCCTTGCGGGAAACCATGGGCACGGGCACTGAACACGATCCCCAGCCCGACCAGCAACAACACCAGCAACACCCAGGGGAAGACGTTCACCCCGAATTGATCGAGCAATATGCCACCGGTCAATGCCCCCGCGGCAATGGCGCTGTTCCACACCACCACGTTCATCGACAACGCAACATCGGCGCCCTCGCCTGCCGCATCGGCCAGAGCGGTTTGCAGCAGGGTGGCGGCACCGCCGAAGGACAACCCCCAAACAAAAATCCCTGCATATACGACAGCCACCGACTGCGAGAAGAAACCGAACAGCAGCGAAATCGCAGCAAATGTCGCCAGGCAAGCCATGACTGCCTTGCGCAGATGCCGGTCTACCAGTCGCCCGGTCAGCCAGATTCCCAGCAGCGCCGCCAATCCGAAGACCAGCAACACAATATCGACCTTATCGGCAAGGCCCGCCGATGCCACGAAAGGCGCGATATAGGTGTAGAGCATGTTGTGCGCCAGCATCCAGGTCAGTACCACGGCAAGCACGGAGCGCACTCCCGGTGTCAGCAGCACCTGTCGCAAGCCGATACGTTGCGAAGCAGACTGCCCTGGGTAATCAGGCACCTTGAGCACTACCCAGGCCATCAGCACCAGGGTCAAGGCCGACATCAGGCCAAATGCCGTACGCCACCCTACCAGCGCACCCAGCCAGGTGCCCAATGGCACACCCAGTGACAGGGCAATCGGCGTGCCCACCATCGCCACCGCCATGGCCCGGCCCTGCAACTGCGGGGCAACCATGCGCCGCGCATAACCTGCCAGCAGGCTCCAGGCCAACCCGGCTGATGCGCCGGCAAAAAAACGTGCAATCAGGGTCACGCCGTACTGAGACGACCACGCGGTAATCGAATTGAACAGCAGAAACCCGATAATCGTCAGCAGCAGTACGTTGCGACGCCGCCAGCCCTGGGTCGCGATGGTCAACGGGATGGCCGCCAGCAGGGAGCCCAGCGCGTAGACCGTAACCATCTGCCCCGCCAGCGCCGATGACACTTGCAGGCCGCTGCTGATTTGCGGCAACAGGCCTGCGGGTAAGGTCTCGGTAACAATGCAAATAAAACCGGTCATGGCCAGCGCCAGCAGCGCGCCCATGGGTAATCGCTCAGTGGTGTTTTGCTCTTTGCCCATGGATGCCCTGCTCCTGCTAGTTATGTATCGATAGGTACAAATGTAGGGCGACGGGAAATATTGGTCAATGACTTTTGTATCGACTAGTATTTATATCTCGCTACGAAGGAGACTCAAATGGCACAGATGGGACGCCCGCGCACATTTGATCGGGACGCGGCAATCACCCAGGCCATGCACCTGTTCTGGGAGCACGGTTATGACTCGACATCGCTGAGCCAGCTCAAGGCCAATATGGGCTCAGGCATTTCCGCGCCCAGCTTTTACGCAGCTTTCGGCTCCAAGGAGGCGCTGTTCAAAGAGGTCATGACGCGCTACCTGAACAGCCATGGCAGGGTCACCGAAAGCCTGTTCGACACTCACCTGCCCCCACGCGAAGCGATCGAGCGAACGTTGCGCAGCTCCGCCAAAATGCAATGTGAGCCGGGTCACCCACGGGGTTGTCTGGTCGCTCTGGGGCTGATGAGTGCCAGTTCAGCTCAAGCGGTGGCGATAAGCGCCCCTCTGGCCGAAGCGAGGGCGCGTAACCGGGCCGGGTTTATGGCTTGTGTCGAGCGCGCCATCCGCGAGGGTGAGCTTGCCGCCCAGACTGATCCGCGAGCGCTGGCCACGGTGTTCGAGAGTTTTCTGCTGGGCCTGACCACCCTGGCCCGGGATGGTGTAGCCCATGCCGTACTGGACGCTGCGATCACCCAGGTGATGAGCACTTGGGATGCCGCGCGCGCCTGAGGGATGAGCGCTGGTTATCGGCCAATCAATATTCGTCATTGGGCAGTGCCCCCGACAAAACCTACAGTGGTCGCCTGAAAGAGCCCTTATGGCTCGCTATCGGGATAACTGCGGTGCAACTTATAACGACAATAGGCGGCGAAAACGCTGCCACTGCCTGTACTTGGGTGGCAATCCCCTGTAGCCGCTGACGAGCGCAGCGAGGCTGCTAGCGGCCCCTGCCTGTTCAAGGCCCTTCGGGCCTTGCCGCAGCCTCGCTGCGCTCGTCAGCGGCGACATGATTCGTCTCGCAACAGCGCGTCTCTGCCTTCCCACCTAAAGGAAATCCCTATGTTCCCCATCACCGGCCAGAACTTTATTGGCGGTCAGCGCAGCGGCGCCGGCACCGTTCACCTGTACAGCGTGGATGCCAGTACTGGCGAGGCATTGCCATACGCGTTTGTGCAGGCCACCGAAACCGAAGTGGATGCCGCTGTCAGCGCGGCCAATACCGCCTTCCCGGCCTTTCGCAGTTTGCCGGCCACACGCCGGGCCGAGTTTCTGGAAGCTATCGCCGAAGAAATAGACGCGCTGGGTGACGACTTTGTTGCCATCGTCTGTCGCGAAACCGCCCTGCCTGCCGCCCGGATCCAGGGCGAGCGGGGACGCACCAGCGGGCAGATGCGTCTGTTCGCCAACGTACTGCGGCGCGGCGATTTTTATGGCGCACGCATCGATCAGGCGCTACCGGACCGTCAGCCCCTGCCGCGCGCAGATCTGCGTCAATGCCGCATCGGCGTGGGCCCGGTGGCCGTGTTTGGCGCCAGCAACTTCCCGCTGGCGTTCTCCACCGCTGGCGGTGATACCGCTTCGGCACTGGCCGCAGGTTGCCCGGTGGTGTTCAAGGCACACAGCGGGCATATGGCAACTGCTGAACAAGTTGCCCTGGCCATAGTTCGCGCTGCCGAGCGCACCGACATGCCCGCCGGTGTATTCAATATGATCTTCGGCGCGGGTGTGGGCGCAGCGCTGGTCAAGCACCCGGCGATTCAGGCCGTCGGCTTTACCGGTTCGTTGTCCGGTGGTCGCGCCCTGTGCGATATGGCCGCCGCCAGACCCCAGCCAATCCCGGTGTTTGCCGAGATGTCGAGCATCAACCCGGTGCTGGTATTACCCCAGGCACTGCTCAAGCGTGGCGAGCAGATCGCACAGGAGCTGGGCAGTTCGGTGATGCTTGGCGCCGGGCAGTTCTGTACCAGTCCCGGTCTGGTACTGGGTATCCGCTCCCCTGAATTCAGCGCCTTTGTCGCCGCGCTTGGCCAGTTCTTCAGTGCTCAACCGGCGCAAACACTGCTCAACGCCGGGGGCCTGGCCAGTTACAGCAAAGGCATCCAGCGTCTGGCCCAGGTCGATGGCATCCGCCACCTTGCCGGTGCGCCGCAACAGGGCAACCAGGCCAGCCCGCAGTTGTTCCAGGCCAGTGCCAGCCTGTTGATCGGTGGTGCCGAGGTGTTGCAGGAGGAAGTCTTCGGGCCAACCACCCTGGTGGTCGAGGTCGCGGACAAGGCGCAGTTGCTGCAAGCGCTGCACAGCCTGCATGGGCAGCTGACAGCTACGCTGATTGCTGAACCTGGCGACCTTGAAGCCTTCGCCGAGGTGGTGCCCGTGCTGGAGCACAAGGCCGGGCGCCTGCTGCTCAATGGCTACCCTACCGGTGTCGAGGTGTGTGACGCGATGGTGCATGGCGGGCCTTACCCGGCGACGTCAGATGCCCGTGGCACCTCGGTCGGCACCCTGGCCATCGACCGTTTCCTGCGCCCGGTGTGCTACCAGAACTACCCTGACAGCCTGCTGCCGGATGCGCTGAAAAACGCCAACCCGCTGGGTATCGAGCGTCTGGTCAACGGCAGCCACAGCCGCAATCCGCTGGGTCACTGATCGGCGGCGTAAATCACGGTCTGGGCGCTATGCCCCGCTGCATGCCTGAGGGTGAAGTAGGTGTCGCCCTCTTCGGTCAGGATCTCGTAGCCCGCCTTGCTGGCTACGCGATTGTTGACGCTGACATGCTTGATGATCTTCAGCACCCGCTGGAACTTCACTGTCTGGGTGCCGTTCTGTGCGGGCCCGGTGAGCACATTGACGCTTTGAAACCAGCCCTGGTTCTTTTTGTTGGCGACCAGGGTACTGCTCAGCGCTTCAAAGCGTTCAAGGCGGGTAAAGCCCCATAGCGTCTGCTCTTCTACCGGTTTGCCCAACGCGCCGGCACCGGTAAACACAAACAGATTGATGGCCGGATTGTCCTCGCAAAAAAAGTCATAAGGCACCAGGCCATCAACCATTTTCTTGCCGGCAACGAACCCTTTTTTATGCACCAGAAACATGCCCAACTCCGCTCGATATTGAGCGGTAAAGTCTACGGGGGCATGGCGTACAGGGCCGTCAAGGCAATGTAATTTCGTGTAAAGATCCCCGGCGATCCCGTAGTATCTACAGGAACACTGCAACTGTGGGAGCGAGCCTGCTCGCGAAGGTCGTTCGCGAGCAGGCTCGCTCCCACAATAGGGCTTGACCTGCAACAGAGTATCTACAGCGGCAAGGTGATTGCCACGCTCAAGCCGCCTCCCGGCAGGTTGCTCGCCTTGATGCTGCCGCCGTGCATTTCCACCGCCCTTGAAGCAATCGCCAGACCCAGGCCAAAACCGCTACCCGTCTCACTGACACCCCGCTCAAACGGGTCGAAAATCCGCTGCAACCGCGATTCTTCAACACCCGGACCCTGATCGCTGATCCGTACTGTCAGGCAGTGGCCCGCCGGGCTGGCTTCAGCCATTACCAGCACCGTGCTGTCGGCACGGGTATGGCGCACTGCATTGCGGATCACGTTCTCAAAGCAGCGATACAACAACTCGCCACTGACCCGGCTGACAAAGGACGGGCACCCTTCCAGGATCACCCGACAACCCTTGATGCCCGCTTCGAACTGCGCGTCTTCGACTATCAAGTGCAACAACTCGATGATGTCCACCGGCTCGCGTGCGATGCTCTCGGGCCGCCCCTGCACCCGGGCCAGGGTCAGCAGGGCTTCGATCAGGGTGTCCATGCGCTGCGATTCGCGCTCGATGCGTTCGACCATATCGGCGCGGGACGGGTTTTGATGCAACAACCCGATGGCGGCCTGCATGCGTGTCAGGGGCGAACGCAATTCATGGGAGATGTCATGCAACAAGTGTTGCTGGGCATCAACCAGCAGCTTGAGTTGGTTGGCCATACGGTCGCAGTCTTCGGCCAGGTCGACAATTTCATCACGTCGCGCGCCCATAAACGGCTTTACCCGGGTTTCGAATCGCCCTTGGGCCACATCACTCATCGCCCGACGCAAATAAGCCAACGGCCAGGCCAGGTAAAACGCCATAAAGCTGCTGAACAGCGCGCTCATCACGGTGCCGATAAGCAATGGCATCAGCCCCGGTCCGCCCTCCCCACCACCGCCATTGCCGGGCACCCGCGTCGACCTGAGCGACAGCGTGAGGCCTTCCTTGCTGATCACCGTGCGCTCGAACGCCGGGCGCACAATCGGCAACCCGGCCAGCAGTTGCCCGCCACTGCCATACACCGCAATGGCCTCGTCATCGGGGTGGTGCCATACCTGCAGCAACTGCTTGCCAGCCTCGACACCGAACTGGCGCAGCAACTGCTCCTCGCTTTCAAGAATGGTATCCAGATGCGGATTGCCAGGGCCCTGGCGGCTCAAGGTGATAATGCCGATACCGACAAAAAACGTCAGGCTGGTAGCCAGCCAGAAGGCCAGGAACAGTTTCCAGAACAGCCGGCTGGGTTTCATCATTCCGCGATCAACAGATAGCCGAGCCCGCGCACGCTCTGGATCCACGCCTTGGCATCTGGTCGCGGGCCGAGCTTCTGGCGGATGCTGCTGATATGGACGTCGATACGCCGGTCATAGCGGGTCAACGGGCAGCCCAGGGCATTGAGCGACAAGTCCTGCTTGCTCACCACTTGCCCGGCACTGCGGGCCAGCTCTTCGAGCAGGCTGAACTCGGTGCTGGTCACTCCCAGCTCCCGTCCCTGCCACAGCGCCTGGCGCTTGCCGGGCCACAACACCAGCGGGCCGGTCTTGATCACCTCGGTGGTGGCCTGCTCCGCCGGCTGCACCCGGCGCATGATGGCGCGCAAACGCGCCACCAGCTCCCCCGGCGAGCTGGGTTTGGGCACATAGTCATCGGCACCCAGCTCCAGGCCGGTGATGCGGTCGATGTTGTCGCCACGGGCAGTGAGCAACACCACCGGCACCTGACTTCGCGCGCGAATGCGCCGCAGCACTTCGATCCCCGACAGTCGCGGCAGCATCACATCCAGCACCACAATGCTGAATTGCCCGGACAAAGCCTGCACCTCGCCCTCTTCCCCGGTATGCACCGCAGTCGCTTCAAAGCCTTCGCGCTCCAGATACTCACTGAGCAAACCGGTCAGTTCCTGGTCATCGTCGACGAGCAATACACGGATCATGGCGAACTCTTGAAGGGGGGATCTGCCCATTATCGTCCTTGCGGCCCGCAGCGTCATTGCCTGCAGCCAACCTTTACCTAACTTGACACTCGGTTAACCGCACCATACGCCCCGAGCTTTTATGCTGGACCTCCACCAGCCTGCTTGTGCTGTTTGTCGATGTGTCCTGGATAAATGATCTACATGAATTTTGCGCGCCTGCTCTGCTCGGTTGCACTGCTGCTCAATGCCTCACTGGCCCACGCCCAGGGCTTCAAGATTGCCGATATCCGCATCAACGGCCTGCAGCGGGTGTCCGCCGGCAGCGTGTTCGGTGCCCTGCCCTTGAACGTTGGCGAACAGGTCGATGACCAGCAACTGGTGGAATCCACACGCGCACTGTTCAAGACCGGATTCTTTCAAGATATCCAGCTGGGCCGCGACGGCGACGTCCTGGTGATCACCGTAGTCGAGCGGCCGTCCATTGCCAGTATCGACATCGAGGGCAACAAGGCGATCTCCACCGATGACCTGATGAAAGGCCTCAAGCAATCGGGGCTGGCCGAAGGCGAAGTGTTCCAGCGCGCCACGCTCGAAGGTGTACGCAATGAGCTGCTGCGTCAGTACGTAGCCCAGGGGCGTTACTCGGCCGCGGTGGACGCCGAGGTGGTGGCCCAGCCGCGCAACCGCGTCGGCCTCAAGATCAGGATCGACGAAGGCGAAGTGGCCGCGATCAAGCACATCAATGTGGTGGGCAATACCGTCTTCGACCAGACCGAGCTGGACGATCAGTTCACCCTCAAGACCAGCAACTGGCTGTCGTTCTTCAAGAACGATGACAAGTATGCCCGGGAAAAACTGTCCGGCGATCTGGAGCGTTTGCGCTCGTACTACATGGACCGCGGCTATATCAATATGGAAATCCTGTCGACCCAGGTGTCGATCAGCCCGGACAAAAAGCAGGTCTTCATTACCGTCAATATCAGCGAAGGCGCCAAATACACCGTGCGCGACATTACGTTGCGCGGTGACCTTAAAGTACCCGAAGATCAGATCCACGCCTTGCTGCTGGTACAAAAGGGCCAGGTATTTTCGCGCAAGCTGATGACCTCCACCTCGGACCTGATCACCCGCCGCCTGGGCAACGAAGGCTATACCTTTGCCAACGTCAACGCGGTGCCGGTCCCGAGCAAGGACGGCAACACGGTAGATATCGAATTCGTGGTCGACCCGGGCAAGCGCGCCTATGCCAACCGCATCAACTTTCGCGGCAATACCAAGACCGAAGACCAGGTCTTGCGCCGAGAGATGCGCCAGATGGAAGGCGGCTGGGCTTCGACCTACCTGATCGACCAGTCCAAAACGCGGCTTGAGCGCCTGGGTTACTTCAAGGAAGTCAACGTCGAGACCCCGGCGGTGGCGGGAGTCGACGATCAGGTTGACGTCAATTACAGCGTTGAAGAGCAGTCTTCCGGCTCGATCACTGCCAGCGTCGGCTTTGCCCAGAGTGCCGGCCTGATTCTTGGTGGTTCTATCACCCAGAACAACTTTCTGGGCACGGGCAACTCCGCCAGCCTGGGCCTGACCCGCTCCGAGTACCAGAGCAAGTACAACATCGGTTTTACCGATCCGTACTTCACCAAGGATGGCGTCAGCCTTGGCTACAACGCGTTCTACAACAAGACCGACTACAACGATTACTACGACGATGGCGTGTCGTACTACTCGATCAACAGTTATGGCGCCGGTGCCACCCTGGGCTACCCGATCAATGAAACCTCACGGATCAGTTTCGGCCTCACCGCGCAGCACGACAGCATCGAGCCCGGCACCTACAGTGCCGACGAGATCTATGATTTTATCGACCGCGAAGGCAAGGAATTTACCAATTTCAAGGCCAACCTGGGCTGGTCGGAATCGACCCTGAACAAGGGCATCCTGGCTACCCGCGGCTATGCGCAAAACCTTAACCTGATGGTCACGGTGCCCGGCAGCGACCTGAGCTTCTACAAGATCGACTACACCGGCCAGACCTTCCTGCCCGTCAGTGCATCCACCTCACTGCGCTTTCACACCAAGCTGGGATACGGCAACGGCTATGGCTCCACCGATGGCCTGCCATTCTATGAAAACTACACTGCGGGCGGTGAAGGCACGGTGCGCGGTTTTGAAAGCGGCACCCTGGGCCCGCGCAACACCCCGGCCACCGGCACCTATAGCAGCGCCGGGCAGGCGTACTACTCCGACCGCGACACCGAGGCGCTAGGCGGCAATATCATGATCACCGGCGGGGTCGAGTACCTGTTCCCGATGCCCTTTATCAAGGACAACAAATCCCTGCGCACCTCGCTGTTCTGGGATGTGGGCAGCGTGTACTCGGACAAATGCTACCTGAGCACGACCACCGGCTGTGACGGCGTGGACCTCAGCCAGATGGCCAGTTCCGTAGGGGTGGGCGTGACTTGGTACAGCCCGATGGGCCCGCTGAGCGTCAACCTCGCGCTGCCCATCCGCAAACCTGATGATGCAGAAACACAGGTGTTCCAGTTCTCCATGGGGCAGACGTTTTAAAAGCACGACAGGTGATCGCACGGGCTTGAGCCACTGGTCATCTGGAGATCAGGCGCGCTTGATAGATGTACCATTTTAGGTACACTCAAGTTCATGACTGGAATCCCTCCCATCCTGACGGTTGCATTTTTTCGCACCGAAGCCGGTAACGAACCCGTTCGCGAATGGTTAATCGGCCTTGGGCGCGAGCAAAGACGACTGATTGGCACCGATATTAAGACCGTGCAACTTGGCTGGCCGATTGGCATGCCGGTTGTTCGCAAACTGGAGCCAAAACTGTGGGAAGTTCGCTCTGATCTGGATGGCGTCATTGCCCGTATAATCTTTACGGTAATCGGCTCACAGATGATCCTGCTTCACGGATTTATCAAGAAAAGTCAGAAAGCCCCGGCGGTGGATCTGCAAACCGCCAGGCAGCGCCATGCAAAACTACGAGGTACAGCGCATGAATAACCATATCGGCTCCGACTTTGACGACTTTCTCTCGGAACAAGGCCTTGCAGAAGAGGTTTCGGCCGCCGCACTCAAACGCGTTATTGCCTGGCAGATAACCCAGGCCATGAAAGAGCAGCACGTCAGCAAAAAAAACCTGGCCGACCGCATGCATACCAGCCGCACGGCGGTGGATCGGGCGCTCGACCAGAATGACCCAGGCATGACCCTGGCCACCCTGGCCAGCGCCGCACGGGCATTAGGCCAACGCGTAGAAATTCGTCTGGTTCCGGAGCACACAGCCGAACAGGGTTAACCCCTTACGCCCCTTCAAACTTGAAGGCCGGAGTGGCCTTGAAGCGGCTTGAAACCTCCCCGGAGTAAATGGTGCTTTGGTCCGGGCCCAGATCCAGTTTTTTGACCGCGCCTGTAGCCCTGGTGAAATCGATCTTGTTCAAGTCCACCCAGAAGGTGTTTGGTGTAATGGCCGACTCGAAAAAGTACAGCCCCTGCTTGTGGTCGATTACCGAGCGCCAGCGCGTCGAGGAAATATTCGGCTCGCCGGGAGTGGTGATGCCATACGGCACTGAAACGTTGCGGATCACGCTGAATACACTGGCCAGCGACAAGCGCGAGTCCTGGTTTTTCGGCACCGCATTGACGTAAAACGAGGCCCGGGCAAAACGGTCCGCCGAGCGATTGGTACCCGGTAGCATTACCGTCCCGCCGATGGCTTGCCAGTAGGCGTTCATGGCCAGTTGGGCATCGAACGCCGGGGAGTTGGTCATGACCTGATAGCTGCGATCATGGTGGATCACCTGCTTGCCATCGATAAACTCAATGATGGCGCTGTCACCCGATGCATCGGACATTGAAAGATGCAAGGTCGCCAGGCGACTTTCACCCGGCACATTGGCGGTAACCACGGTAAAGGGTTCAGTCTTGAGCACCGCCACCGCTTCGGCAACGCTGCTGAAATTGTCCAGTACATACTGGGCCCAGGCGGCAATGCTCAGCCCCGGTTTACCCTGATTGACCGGCGGGTACTCGGACTCGACCAGCCACAGCAGGTTAGCCGACAGCCCCGCTTCGTTGACGCCGTCGGTGGTGGAAATGTCATAGCCGCTGGCAATCACGCTGCCGTACTTTGATGTCCACTTCAGCGACCCCGGCCCTACTTCACCTGTGCGCTGCATGCCCTGGGGGAAGATCCACAGGTTGGTGGCCACGTCGGTTTTCCAGTCCATCGAACGCGCCGTAATCACCCTGTCGTTGTCCCCCAGATACACCAGGCGGGTACAGGCAGTAGCCACCGGCAGCGCCAGCATAAAGCCCGCCATGGCCAGCGTCAGGTTGCGGGTGTGTTTGAGCAGTTGCATTCCCTTGTCTCCTCGGTACTTGTCAGAAGCGCATGGACAGGCCCAGTACCGGGCCGCGCTGGGTCACGTCGTACTTGAACTTGTTGCCGGTAAAGTCGGTGGTGCGGTAATTTTGCGCCAGAACCCGATAGCCGACGCGGATGATCGTGGGGTGATCGGCCAGGTACATGCGGTAGCCCAGATACCCTTGAGCGTTCCAGGTTTTCTTCGAGGAGGTATCCAGCCCGCCGGTGTCGGTTTCACCGGACAGGGTCCAGCGGTCGGTCAGGTCAGCCTGCATGCGCAGCCCTACGAACGGGTCGGTCCACTCGGTTTTTTTCTTGGTGCTGAACCCCAGCGAGTCAATGTCCAGCTTGGTTGACAGCTTGGTCCAGCGCACACCGATCGTAGGTTCGACACGCCAGGTGCGCGGCTCGCCAAAAATCGTTTGACCACCCAACTCATACTCATAGGCCCGGTAATAGGTGCCGACAGCCAGGGTGCTCTGGGTGATCGCCAGGCCCACCTTGCGCCCGTACACCCGTTCGGACTGATCGGTTTTAGCGTGGACGCCGTCGATATAAAAACCCAGTGTGCGATTGGTCAATTCCAGATTGCCCATAAATACCGTGCTCAGGTTTTCCCAGACATCCGCAAACGGAACATCAACCTTGGTATTGACCCCGCCAAGCGCCGCCTGCCCGCTCATGGAGGGCGCCCAGACAAAGGGGCTGGCCAGCAATAACCATTGTGAGTCCGCAGGCTGATCAGCATGTGCCACCTGCACGAACAGCAACAGCGGCAAAGCCGTTGCAGCTCTATTCAACCTTGTATTTTTCATCGCCCTGACTGACCAGCATCTGATTTGATCATTAGGTATAGCAGCTCTCACCTGAAAACCTGCTGTCAGGAGTAGGCATTGTTGCGATCAAAAACTCTTGTATGGGTTTTTACATAAACCAGCGATATTCCCGGGCACTGATTTCCTGCATAAAGGCCAGATGATCCTGGCGCTTGTTCTCGCAGTACACATCGACAAATTCGCCGCCCAGCCCTTCACGCAGCTGCGGCTGGTGCTGCATGGCGCGCACGGCCTCAAGCATGTCCAGCGGGAAGGCGATGCCGCTGCTGCGGTCTTCGTTCAGGGGCAGGATCGGCTCCTTGCCCGCTTCCAGCCCGTGTTCGAGCCCCACCAGAATCGCCGCCAATACCAGATACGGATTGGCATCAGCGCCCGCAAGGCGATACTCGACCCGCAGGTTTTTACTGTCCGATTCCGGGATACGCAAGCACGCATCGCGGTCCTCATACCCCCAACTGGCCTGGGTGGCGATATTGGTCGTACCGCCCAGGCGGCGAAAAGCATTGTGGTTAGGTGCAAATATCGGCATGCACGCCGGCAGTAATTCCAGGCAACCGCCGATAGCGTGGCGCAAGGGCTGCTGCTGGTTGGCCGCCAGCAAGTTGTTGCCGCCCGCGTCGTACAGACTGACATGCACATGCATGCCGCTGCCCGGGTGCTCCAGGTAGGGTTTGGCCATAAAGCTGGCGCGATAGCCATGCTTGAGCGCCACCCCGCGGGTGCTGCGACAGAACAGCGCCGCCCAGTCCGCGGCACGCAAACCGTCATCGAGGTGAGCGAAATTGATTTCGAACTGCCCCGGGCCCAGCTCGGCCGTAATCACGGTGGCATCAATCCCTTGGGCCTGGGCCGCATCGACCATGTCATCCAGCACCGGGGCAAAGCGCGACAACCGCTCGATATGCATAGTGGGCTGATCGTCGGCATCATCGCTCAAGTGATCACGGGGGAACTGCGGCAAGCCATCGCGCAGCTTCTTGTCGAACAGGTAGAACTCCAGCTCGAACGCCACCACCGGGCGAATGCCTTTGCGCGCCAGCCGGGCCAGCACCCGGGCCAGGACTTCGCGGGGCTCGAAGACGATCGGCTGTTCAGTGCCGTCAGAAGTGATCAGCATCTGGCCCAGGGGCTTGTCTTCCCAGGTCACCGGCTTGAGCGTGCCCGGTACCAGACGCCGCACGGCATCCGGGTCGCCATCGTTGAAACAATAGTCGCCTATCTTGAACAATCCGCCCTGCACCCCTAGCAACACACAGTTCTGCGGCAGTTTCAGGACGCTGCCGGCCGCGACTTTTTCCAGCATGTCGATGGGGTAACGCTTGCCGTAGAAATGCCCGGGGATATCCAGGGAGATCAGGTCGACATAACGCACCTCGGGGTTGCGCTGACGAAACGCACGCACTTCGGCCAGCAGATCAGAGCAGGCAGCATCCATCTTCAAGGTTCCTTTGTTGTTATCAGGTGTAAACCCACAGCACGCGGGCAAGCTGCTGTGTCAGGTTGGCGTAGCGACAGCGCGTATGGCTGTCGAACTGGAAACTGTCACCGGCATTGAGGGTGGCAGGCTCAGCGTCGTCGCCCAGCCACAGGGTCAATTGCCCTTCAATGACATAGCCGCCCTGCTCCGAGCTGTCAGTCATAAGCCGTTCGCCGCTGCTGGCGCCGGCTTCCAGCAGGCTTTCGAGCATGGAGAACGACGCACGGATTTGTGGCGAGACCAGGATATCGGTGATGCCGTTGCCCAGGTACAGCGTGCGTCGCTCGTCCGGGCGGGTCACCCAGGGCAACTGCTTGGGCTTGGGCAAACTGTAGAAATAGGTGGTGGGCACACCCAGGGTTTCACTGATGGCCGTCAGGTCGGCCACCGTGGGCTGGGACAGGCCGCGCTCGACCTGGGACAAAAAACCCACGGAGCGGCCAATTTTATCGGCCAGTTCCTTGAGCGTGTACTTCTTGTGCTTGCGCAGGTCGTGGATAAGGATGGCCAGGGCGGCCATCTCTTCTTGCTTGTTCATCCCGGGCCGCCATGAAATTTAAATCATTTATTTTCATGAAAAAATACAGATTAAATTTCATAAACGCAAGATGCCTCCGTACAGGGGAGTTTTGTTCAATACGCTTGGGTCCGCGCCCCATAACCTCAGGGCTCAACCTTGGAGCGGAGAACAATAACGATGAGCGTGCTGATTTCAATGGCGGCGTTCGCCCTGGCAGCCTCCATCTCACCGGGGCCGGTGAATGTGGTGGCCCTGAGTTCGGGTATGCAGTTCGGCCTGGGGCCCAGTCTGCGCCATGTGCTGGGGGCCACCGTCGGTTTTGTGGTGTTGCTGCTGTTTACCGGTTTTGGCCTGCATGAAGTGCTCAAGCAGTGGCCGATCCTCACCGACCTGATCCGCTGGGCCGGCATGGCATTTTTGTTGTACCTGGCCTGGAAACTGGCGATGGATAACGGCCGCATCGAGTTTGGCGGGGACGCCCGGCAGCCATCGTTTTTTACCGGCGCCGCCATGCAATGGCTCAACCCCAAAGCCTGGCTGGCGGCGGTTGCAGGTATGGGCGCGTTTGTTTCGGGGGGCGAAGCCACGCTGATCTGGGCATTTGCACTGATCTACTTTGTAGTCTGCTACCTGTCAGTGGCCTGCTGGGCCTACACCGGCGCCTTTCTGAGCCGTTACCTGCACAGCACCCGGCGCATCCGCCTGTTCAATCGCGGCATGGCGGCCATGCTGGCGGGCTGCGCGGTGTCCTTGCTGTGGTTTTAGCCCTTGTACTGCCCGGGCGTGGCCGCGAGGTGTTTTTTGAACACCCGCTGGAAATGCGCCTGATCGGCAAAACCGGTTTGCTGGGCGATATCGGCGATCAACGCCCCTTCGCGCAGTTGCGCCTGGGCATGTTGAATGCGCCGATTGATCAGATAGGCGTGGGGCGTCATATGGTAACGCTGCTCGAAGGCACGGATCAGGTAAGCCTCCGACAGGCTGGCGGCGGCACAGATATCCTGCAGGCGAATGGTGTGCAGGAAACGCTCGTCGATAAATTTGGCGGCGCGCTCCACCCGTGCATTGGCGCTCTTGCGAAGCACCAGCGGGCCGCCCAGTTCCTGTTGCATCGCTGAAAAGAACTTGACCGCCGACTCGTGCTTGGCCAGCCCCTCGAGGTGCGGGTCGACCAGCTGCGCATACAGGGCGGTCAGGCCATTGAACAACCCCGGCGAGCGGGTGTGGGTGGCCGCCAGGGGCTGGAACACCCCGCTGGCCTGATCGTCAAAGGCCTGTTGAGTGCCTGCCAGCCACTGCGCATCGACATACAGCATCACATAGGACCATGGCTGGTCGTCCAGCGGATTACAGGCGTGGACATCTCCCGGGTTCATCAACACCACCGTGCCGGCGCTGATACCGTGACTGGTTTTCTCATGCAGGTAAGTGCAGCAGCCGGAGGTGATGGCGCCGATGGAGAAAATCTCGTGGGAGTGTCGGGCATAGCAGACCTTACGGCCATCGGCGATGGAGCGCGCTTCGATAAAGGGCAACTGCGCGTCCCGCCAGAACCGGGGTGTAGCGCAGTGTGTTGACGGGCTTGCGGGCATGGTAGCGTGACCGTGATGGGCAGGTGTCTGATCACCAGACTAGCACCTTGGCTGACCGTCCGTAGCAACTGCCGCAGGAACGAGGCTGCGTTCGGTTGCGAAGCGACCGTTAACCCTGCGAGTCGGGTTTACCTGGCACACCGCAGTGCCTGATTTTGCGGCGACTGCGTCGCCGGACGCAGCCTCGTTCCTGCGGCAGCTGCTACGGGTTACAGTTTTATTGGCTCGCTGTAAGGCGTCTGCAAATCACGCTCGGGGATTTCCCAGATCACCAGTTTTGGCGGTGTCTGCACGAATGCAGGGTTGCTGAAGTAGCCATTGGCACCACCGGAGAACTCGCCACCGTCCTTGGAAAAGTCACCTATAGGCGCACCCAAGGCCTGCTGCAAAAAACCGGCAAAGTTGGAGTTACGCGAAAACGAAGTGCCAATCAAAGCAACGTTGGGCAGGTTGTCATCGCCAAACAGATCATCCAGGTTATCTGCATCGCTTTGGGATGAATCGATTTCCTCACTGAACCGGCTGGCCGCCACCGATTCCGCAGCGGGTTGCAACCCCACTGGCAACCATTCAAGACCGGCCAGTCGCACCAGGTCTCCCGGGCGACGCGCCGGGTCTTGCAGCACAGTTTCATAATCCTTGTGCGGCGTGGCGCTGATCCCCATTGCCTGTACCTGCACGGCAATGGCCATGGCTGCCGCCGAGGCCCCGGCTTCACTCCAGTGGGTATCAGTGCGCAGATAGGCATCGCTGCCCACAGACTGAAGAACTGGCGCGAGATCCACAGCGCTCACCCCTGCCTTGTTCAATCCCTTAACCCAGGCTTCGGCGCGATGTTGCAACTGCACCGGGCGGCGTAAATCACAGAGTTGCGCACTGGCAATCCGGCTCTTGTCCGGCACCACGGCCACCAGCAGTTCAATACCCCGTCTGGCCAGTTGCTGCTGGATATCGCGCACCGCTGCAGCCTTGGTTTGAGCATTAACCTGAGCATGACGGTTGATACGCATTTCGTCGGTCAAAAACAGCCAGCCCGCACAGCCCGGACGCACCCGCGCGCCGGTGTCGTGGAACAGCAACCAGCTGGCGCCACGCTCCAGATCGGCCGCCTTTTGTGCAAGGCCGGACTCGGACAACTGCTTGGCAATTCTGTGGGTCACCTCGCCATGCAGCACCGCATCACGGCTCAGGTCGGGGGCAAGCATCTGTATTTTGCCGCTGGCAAACAACCACAGGGACGAGGCAAAGCTCGCCGCCAGAAACAGCACAAACACTGCACCGCCAAATCTGCTCACACGGGCAGTGAATTCAGTGGCTACAGCCGGTTTGGGCGATGACGAGGACATGGGCGCGACCATCAGAACTGGAAGTACAGAAAGGGCACCGCTTCGCGGCTCGCTATCAAGGCGAACGACAGCAGAAAACCCGCGACTGGCCACAGCGCCGCCATCGGCGCAAACCAGAATTGCGCACCAAAACGCTCTTCATACCGGTGCTTGAACAGCGGCGCGATGATGCACGCCACCCCCAGCAATGCCGCCAGGCCGTGAGCCGAGCGCAGGGTCACGGACAGCGCGTCGCCCAGGGCAAACTCGTGCAAACCCAACTGACCGGCGTACATATTCAGGGCTGAAGCAAAATCCTGAGCGCGGAACAAGGTCCAGGCCATAAACACAAACAGCAGCGTCAATGTATGTGACAACCATGACGGAATGCGCGGCAGGCTGGAACGCGACCACAACCGGTCCACACACAGCGCAATACCGTGGGCCGCGCCCCATAGCAGGTAGTTCCAGCTGTCACCGCCATGCCACAGCCCCGCAATGGCCATGGTCAGGAACAGGTTGCGATAGGTTTTCCAGGCACCGTTGCGGTTGCCGCCCAGGGCGATATAAAGATAGTCCCGCAGCCAGCTGGACAACGACATGTGCCAGCGCCGCCAGAAGTCCTGAATGCTGCTGGCCAGATACGGCTGGTTGAAGTTTTCCGGGAAATGAAAACCCAGCATCAGGCCCAGGCCAATGGCCATGGCGCTATAGCCTGCAAAGTCGAAAAACAATTGCAGCGAGTAGGCCAGGCAGCCGATCCAGGCGTCGACAAAAGAGGGGTTGTCGAGGTGAAACGCAACATCCACCAGCGGCGACAGGGTGTCGGCAACCAGCACTTTCATGCACATGCCGATCATGAAACGGCGCGCACCCAGGGAGAAATTCTGCCAGTCGAAATAACGTTGGGTAAGTTCGCGACGCACCCAGTCATAACGAATAATCGGCCCCGCAATCGAGTGGCCGAACATCGAGATATAGGTGGCGTAATTGATGAAGCTGCGCTCCACCGGCACGGTGTGGCGATGTACATCCACCAGATAGGAAATCGCCTGCAGCACGATAAACGACAGCCCGGCGGGCAGCGCCACCCGCTGCCATTCCAGCGGCATCGCCCCCGGATACGTGATCCAGTCAATCCAGGTCGCGGCCAGGATATTGGCGTACTTGTACCAGCACAGCACCGCCGTGTTGAACACAATCAACGCAATCAACAGCCGCACCCTGCCCCGGGAGTCCTCACGACTGCGATCGATGAGCAACCCGCCAAGCCATGCCACGACCGTCAAAGCCACATGCAACGCGAGGAAAATCGGGTTCAACCAGCCATAGAACAGCCAGCTGCCGATCAACAGAATCACGTTGCGCCACTGCGGCTTGCCCAGGGCGTAGACCAGCATAAAGGCCGGTAAAAACAGCGTCAGGAACTCGAGTGAGGCGAAGACCATGGTGGCAGCAGAATCCGATCAGTGGGACAGCGTGTCCGTGGTGCTCAACAAACGCGGCCCGCTGGCAGATGGCAGCAGCAGCACGCTGTAGCGTTCGCCAGCCTTGAGTGCGCCCAGGTCCAGCGGCGCACCGGTGTTGGCGTTGGCACATACCAGTTGCACTGACAGGTTTACCGGGTTGATTGAACGTCGCTGCAGACTGGCGAACGGTACCGCCTTGAACAGATCGCCCGTGCGCCCGGCAGGACGCAGACTGGCATCGCTGCAGGACTTGTCGACATTGACAAACGCCAGCGAAGCCTTGAGGCCGTTGAAGTCATCCGGTGTTTCGCGCACCGCGACTTGTTCGATCCCGTCGCCTTGCGGCACCACCACAATGGTCGCGAACTCACCGGGCTCGACCTTGAGGTCCAGGGCCAACTGGTGCGCACCACTGGCCAGCGAGCCCTTGACGGCCTTGCCCGAATCCACCGGGAACAACAATGAAGCAGGCGCTGCCGTTTCAAGGCGCAACGGTGGTTGCCCGGGCTGGCCCATTACGTCCAGAGGGGCAGCGGTGGCGTTGACGAAGCGGATAAAGGCGGCGTCCTGATCGGGGCCAGTGGGGTACAGCGCAACGTCGGCAGCCAGCGCATGCGCGCTGCAAAACAACACTGCCGCGCTCAATACAGCTCGGATCACTTGTTTGCACCCTTGGCACTGACCGCTTCAGGGGGCAGCTTGCCCAATGCATCACCGATGGCGTTGGCCCAGGATTTGTAACCCGCCACAGTAAAATGCTGGCCATCAGTGGTCACCCACTGCCCCGGCTTGGAAAACTCCAGCGAATCGATGTAAGTACAAGGTGCAACATTGGTCGCCAGGAACGCAGATATCAGCTTGGTGCGGGCATCGTTCTTCTTGTACATGCCACCTTCCTTGCCCCACGCCGGGCCTACCCAGGCGCACTTGGCGCCATTGGCGGTAATTTCCTTGGCCAGGGCAGACACGTTTTGCCACGCCCACGCCTTGGGAAACACCGGCTTGTCGTAAGAGGCCATAGTGTCTGCAATCACCAGCACCACCAGATCCGGTTTATCCGCTGCAAGCAACTCCTTGATCGGCGTAGTGGTCGCGTCACGCCCCCTGATCACAATTTTACCGTTACCCTTTTCTTCGGCTCCACAATCGACTTTTTTGGTAATCAACCAATCGCCGGCACCGGCACCGCACGCGCCAATCGAGTGCACATTTGCGCCCTGCTGGGTCAGGTTGGCGTGCAGCGGCTCCATCAAACAGTTAGGCAGGCTCATGTGGCTTTCCCCTAGAACAAGAAGGGTCATACCGGCAAGAACGGAAGAAGGCATTTAAAGTCTCCAGGACATCAATTGGAATAAGGCGAACTGTATGGGCTGACCGGCAGCTCCATAGGGCCATTCATATTTTCAAACATATAGCGCAGGTACATCGCCCCGGTGATTTGCTGGTAGTCCTGAGCATTATCCAGACCCAAATTGGCCCCCAGGAAAACGCTCGACCCGAACTTGTACTCACCGGCAGCGGCCAGGCTGTAACCGACGCCAGTCTTGCTCTCGCCGGAGTAGCGCTGGTCGTTGGTGGCCTGCATGTCCTTGTCACCGGGGAAGTAGTCGGCACCGGCCTGATGGGTGTACTGAACGCCCACCGAGCCCTTGACCTGGTAGCTGAAGCGATCGGTGCGCTGCGACCAGGCCACCGGCACGCCCAGGGCAAAGTAGCTTTGCGGGCTGAAGTAGCCGCCGTGGCCATAAGTAAAGAAGTTCTGGTTGTTCTCAAAACTCATGCCGGTAGCGCTCAGACCCAGGGTCAGCTTGCTGTCCTCGGTGTTTTGCAAATACCAATACACTCCACCGCCCAGTTCGGCACGGCTGTTGGATTCGACGTTATGACCCAGCAGCTTGTGCCAGGCGCCGTAGCCATAGGCGCCGACAGCCTGATTGTCATAGCTCAGCTGACCACGGCCGCCGTTAGCCGTTACGCCACCCCACGTCTGCCCGGTGCGCTCATCAGTGGTACCGGCGAATGACGTTACGCTGTCGATCACCGGGCGGCGTGAAACATTGACGCCATAACGCACATTGGAATTGCTGGCGAGCGGGCGATCGACACTCACGCCACCGGCCACGGTGCTGTATTGAAAGCCGATCGGCGTGGTACCGAGGTCGGCCTTGATGCCTTCATCCGGGCGAGCGTAGCCAACGCTCACACCCACACCACTCTCACGCTGGGCGCCAATCCCCTCGGTTGACTCTTTGCCACTACCAAAGCGTTCGGCGGCATAAACACCCACCCTACCCGCATTCAGGGACACCGGTGTCACACGTACGGCGATACGGTTGTCACCCGCCGGAAAGTTAATTTCCAGCGGTGTTTCGATATCGGTCATTTTGCCAAGGCCAGGCTCACTGTCGTTGTTGCGAATAGTGACGCCCTGGGTCACGTAGGCACTGCGCTCCTGGAGGATACTGTCCAGCGCACGCTGGGCCGAACTGGCTTGGTCCACCGCCACATTGACCGTGCCTTGGGGTAAAAATGGATTAGCCCCGGCACCAGCATTACGTCCCACCGGCAAGGTGCCATTGCCTGTCCTGGAAGGCAGGGGTTGCCCCGGGTAGACATCGCTGGCCAACAGCGCATTGTCGTCTGCCATATAAGCGCTCGAATCGAGCGTGGTTTGGGCGGGCGCGGGAATCGCATCGATGGCCCCACGCCCCATCTGATTGGCTGGGCCCGACAAGCCGGCGAACGGGTTCGGCGCAACGCCAGATACGCCGGCCTGAGCCGTAAGGTTGCGTTTTTTCTCGGTTTGCTCGATGTCCACGGCCTTGCGCAACAGGTGCGCAGCCTGAGCGCTCTTGCCCATGCTGCGGTAGATTCGTGCCGCTTCGGTCAAAGACTGCGGGTCGTAGTTTTGCAGTTTCACAAACTGCTCCAGCGCACGCTCGGCGTAGCCGTTATCTCGGGCCAGAACCGCAGCGTCCGCGGCATTGAGGAGGATTTGCGGATCGTTGGGCTGACGTTGCAGCAAAGGCTTGTACAGCTCAAACGCCTTGGCGTTATTGCCGCTGCTGACGTACATCCGCGCCAGCGCCGAAGTCGCACCGGCGTCCCCAGGCCGCGATGCCAGCGCCGGTGCCAGAGTGTCATAAGCGCCCGCCAGGTCACCGCCTTCACGCAGCAGATCGGCCTGACGAATGCGGTACTGATACAGCAGGTCGTCGAAACGTTTGCGTGTGGCAACGCTCATTCGCTGGTTTTGCAGGCCGCGCAGGATCGAGTTGACCTGGGCATCATTACCCGTCTTGAGCAGCAGATTGGCGTACTGCAACATCAAGTCGGCGGAAGGTGTCGGTGTCTGGTTGATCACATCGCGCATCATGGTCAACGCTCGCGTGGAATCTCCTGTGTCCACATAAGCCGAGGCCAGCGTTGCCATACGATCCGGACTGCGGCTCGCCATCGGTTGCAACCGGTCGAGCAGTGCCAGGGCTTCCTGACGCTGGCCACGCTTGGCCATGGTGGCAGCGAGCTTGACCTGCACCGTCAGCGTGATCTGATCCGCCAAATCGTTCATATCTGCGGTGCGACGACCCACTGGAATCCGGCTTATGGCAGCCTGGGCAGCGTCCCACTGCTCCATTTCCACTGAGAGCAGAGCACTGGTATAGAGGGCGTCAACATCTGTCGGATGGGCTTTGAGGTAGCTGTCGATCAGAACGCGGGCTTTTTGCGGCTCACCGGTTTTCAGGTAAAGGCGGGCGAGATCAAAACGGGTCCAGACGTTGTCCGGGTCATCTTTGACCGCTTGCACCAAAGCTTGTTGTGCGCCCCGGGTATCGCCACGCTGCTCGGCCAATGCCGCAGCCTGCGTGGAGCGCAGCGCACGCAGTCGACCGCCACCGCCCATTTCGGCCTGCTGGGCCGGGGTCAGGGTATCTAGCAGGCGCAAGGCCTCATCGGCCTGCCCCGCTTGCGACAGAACATTGACCAGCCCTTGTACGGCCTGAGCATTGTCCTTCTGCACACTCAGCACCTGACGGTAACTGGCTTGAGCCTCATCGAGCTGACCGTTCTGAGCCTGAATATCGGCGAGGGCCAAACGTGCCTCGATGCCCCTGGGGTTCACTCGCATTGCCTGGGCAATGCTTTCCCGGGCCTTGGCGGGCTGGCTCTTGGCCTGGTTGCGCGCCTGTTGCAGCAAAGCCCAGTAGCGCACGTTATCCAGTGCCGGCTTCCAGCGCGAGCCGCCGTTGCCGATAGCGCGGTTCAAAAGTTGCTCAGCTTCGCTCAGACGGTCCTGTTGCTGACGCACCACACCGAGCCCACCCAAAGCATCAGGATCATTCGCCTTGCTTTTCAAGCGTGCGGCAAAGGCTTGCTCGGCACCCGCCTGATCACCTTTATCCAACGCCTTGAGCCCACGCTCGACCAGCGGATCAGGTTGCCAGGCCGGTACACGGTCTGCAGTGCTGGCTTTCAATTTACCTTTGTTCAGCAGGTCACGAATTTCCTGATCATCTGGATGAGCCTTTAAAAAGGCTTCGAACAACGGCACCTGGGCAGCACTCGGCGGACCGGACCAGACCAGCGCCAGACGCCAGCTTTCATCAGCGTCACCGCCGATGTCGGGCCGGGTCGATAGCTTGGCCAGATTACGGATACCTTCAGGGCGACTGTCTTCGTAACGAATCAGTTGCTTGGCCAGAAACAGCGCCAGAGTCGAGTCGTTGGGCGTCTCGCGCAGCAAGCGCTCCATGCCTTTTCGCGCTTCTGGCCAACCTGCAGGATTGAACGCCAGGTTGTTGTAATACTCACGTCCCACCGTGCCTGACGGTGTGCGACCGGCAAACAGTTTGGCAAACACCTGAGTCGCCTCATCTCGCTGATCGCTATCGACCAGACGTCGGGCCTCATCCAGCAGTGCTTTGTTCTGCGTCTCAGTCAGGGCAATATCCTGTTCCAGCTGCGCCGCCAGCCACGGTCGGGGCGACAGGGCCTGCAAACGCGCCAGGTATTGCCTTGCTTGCTCGGGCTTGTTCTGTTTGAGGCTGGCAAAGCCCATACCATAAAGGGCATCCACTTGATTGGGGTCCAGACGCAAGACTTTTTCCCAGGCCTCGGCCGCCCGTTGTGCATTGGCGCGGCCTTGCCAGTACTGACCCTGTTCGACCAGCCGCGCTTGCACGTCGCTGGTATCGGCGTGGACGGCTGTGCCGATGACTGCGGTTAGAATCCCGATGGCTAGTGCGTGGCGGTGCGGACGCATGACGTCTCCCAAGACAGTTTGAGTGTTCCGTCATCACGAAACTGAAAGCGGTTTTCTGCCCAGCCGAGTGCGAACAGGCTAAGCATGACGTTGTAATACAAAGGCTCGGTACGTTCGCCATCGGCCTGCCCCAGCGCCTTCGTGAGGGCTAGCTCGGTTCGACGCTGCTGAGCTTGGGCAAGCCAGGGCTGGCCTTTGGCCTGGAAGTAAGGAATCAGCGCGGCGGAGAAGCCGAACGGCCCCTGCCCCTCTAGCGTACCGCTCCTGACCTGGACCTTTTCCGGTGGAATGCCGGTGGAAGCCGTGCTGTTCGCCATACCCTCCAGTCGCGCCAGCAACGGTGCTGCCAACACATCGGATTTGGGCGTCATGCCTGCCCACAGGTAAACGCGAATCGCGTCGTAACTGCCCAGTTCGCCATTAACCGGATCGACCACGAACAGACCGCTGTTCGGCCCGGTGGCACGATAGCCGATCCAGTCGGCAACATAGCCCTTGGGGCTGGAAGCCTTGACCATTTTCACGGTGTTTTCGGCAATTTCTTTCCACGGCCCGGCCGGTGCCTGCATGGCCAGCCGCCGCAGCAACGGCAGCGGCAGATAGCTGGGATTCAAGCGCCACAGATGATCTGGCTGCACAAAGCCTTGAGGCCCGGGCAACACCATTTTGCCCAGACCGGGCAAGCTCACGACCAGTTGGCTCTGGATGTTTTCAAGCAGATGCAAGGCTGCCTCGCGGTAGTCCGGGCGCTGCCACAGACGTGCCGCTTCGAGCAACGAATAGGCAATCCACAAGTCCGAGTCGGACGCTGAATTGGCGTCCTGCAATTGCCACGTCCCGTCCTTGCCCTGCCCCCACAACCAGCCTGGCAAACGCGTGCTCACGTCGGCGCCAGCCATATTGGCCAGGGTCCATTGCCATAACCTGTCAAAGCGCGCCTGATCATTGCCGATCAATGCAAATAACATCCCGTAGGACTGACCTTCGGAAGAGCTTTGGTTGAGCTGTGGGCTGGACTCCAGCATACGGCCGTCAGCCTGTACAAAGCGCGAAGCGTAGGCTTGCCACAGCGGCCAGTCGGCTTTTTGGCACCTGGTGTCCTTGGCCATCGCGGGGGTCAGGGCGATACCTGCCAGAGCGCCTGCCAACCACAGCAGCGCACGATGCAGGCGCCGCGGTGAGGAATTAAAACGTTTGATCGCGAAGAACCCCATGAGCCGTCAGTTACCTAGTCGTTTGTTGGCGCGTGCGCGCAGTGCCAGATAAGCCAGACCACTGAGCAAAATCACCCCCAGACCGGTCAGCAGCAGGGACAGGACCACATGGCGCGACATCAACCATTGCAGGTACTTGATAGGCCCCAGGCTGCCAACGTAGTACTGCTCGTCCGCCACCAGAGGCTCGATGTTTTTACCGCGTACCACCACCAGACTGCCCTGGATCGAATGGGTGTAATCCTCACCTCCTATCAGTGCATTTGTGGCATCGGCCAGACCTTGCGGTTGACCACTTGCGATAACCACAACACTGCGCCCTTTTTTAAGCGGCGATTCGAAACCGGTCAGGTAAGTGCTACGCGCGCCACCGGAAAACGCCATCGCCAACCGCGTCTTGCGAATATTGGCTTCAGGATCGGGGCTAAACCAGTCACGTAGCCGCATCGGCAAGTCAGATAAATGAAAGCTCTGCTGGCCTTCGCCATCGTTAGCGGGCAGGCGATCGGCCCAATGTGTCAGCAAAGGCTGATTGGCACCGGACGCCAGCACCAGCAAGTCCTTGTCCGCAGCGCCCGCCACCTGATCCGCCTGAATCACCTGTACGCCAGTAGCCGGGTAGCCGGTGGACTGGCCAAATCGGCCGAGCAGTGTGAGGTAGGCATTCAAATCAGCAACCCCGGCATCATCCGGCAACACCACGGCGGTTTGCGACAGGTCAGCCAGACGGGTAAACGGAAAGCCGGAATCCTTGAACACGCCCAGGTTGGGCATGGCGATAAAGTGGTCGTAGCCGCTCAAATCAAGGGTCGACTCGGGATCAATCGCACCGCGCATATTGTCAATGATGATGTCGTTACATTGGCCCTGCTTGATGTAATCGAACATATAGCGCAACTGCAGGCGGGACTGCAGGGCCACCGAGTTCAGGGGCAGCAACACATTGGTTTCGCGGTCAAGGCTGTCGTCTGACTTCAGTGTTCTGAGCACACTGCTGTCGAGCCTGTCCCGGGACAGCAGGTTCTGCGACTGAATCAGCGCGTCATTAAAACTGATAATGAACGACGAATTGTAGGACTTCTCTTGCGGCGTATAGCGGTATTTAAGATTCAGCGGCGCGCCTTCGTTACGCCAGGTAAACAAATCCGGCGGAAAATTCAACGGCACGGTGATGTCACCCGGGTTGTAGCCGGACACCGCCAGTTGCTTGGCCTGCATCAACTCACCAATCTTTACCGGGCGATCACTGGGTAACCAGTTCGGCGCGTCATAGGGCTTGCGGGGCTGCACCACCTGCAATCGATCGATCACCACGCTGCTGCCCGACAAGGCCTGGCTGCCCAGTACCAAGGCAGTTGCGGCACTCTTGAGTTCGGCACCGTCGCGACCGCTGACCACCAGCAGCTTGGCATTGACGTCATTCGGATTGGTCATCAAGGTCAGGGTCGGGCCCTTCGCTGGCGGTAGACTAATACTGCCAATCTGCAGCGCATCCGGACCACTGATCAAAACCACCGCACTGCCGCTGGCGGGAATCTGGTTGTAACTCGAGGAAAACCGTGCACCCCGAAAACTGGCTTGGGCGCCAAACCACGACGACAGTGCACCGGCTGCTTCGAGCGTGGCGTTGTCAGGCGCAGAGACGAACACAAACGGCAAATCCAGGGCCCGGGTATCGCGACGATCGAAAAATGGCAACGGCAAGATGGACAGATCATTGGGTAAACCCAAGGGCGATACATCAATGCTCAAGCTGGTGGCGTTGCTGATCTTGGCCCACAGGCTGGTGTGCTGCGGATCTTCGCAACTCATGGTGTAGTGCCCGATAAACTGCAAACTCAGACGGTTGAACTCGGTAATCAGGTGCGCCGGTATGTCGACGACATGCTGTTGCAGTTGCCCGGCTTTGTCCTTGGGCAACGGCAGGCTTGCCGCCACTTCATCGTTGATGATGACGTTGATTTGCGACAGCTCTTCCAGCAATGCCGGCGAGTAGGTGTACTGCAAGTTCAACTTGGCACCCGTCACAATCGAGTCGGCCCGCACATCGAAACTGACACTGTCGCTCGATTCCACACCACGCAGGTTCATCGGATAATTGCGGCCCAATTGTTTGAGGGTCACGGTGTAATTATTGCTACCGGTTGCAGCAACGGCTGGAGCGCTCTCGGCGCAGGCAGCGCCGCTGTTCAAAGCCAGCAAGGCACACGCAATGCGTGCCAGGGCACGACGCGGATCGCGCAAATTGGCGAAGACTGAAGACGTTGAATTCATCACTTATCCTGGATGTTTTCTAGCTTTGATGGGGCGACGCGGCGACGGCGCAGCAAGCTGCGCACTTCCATGAGCGAGGCTTTGAAGAGTTCTTGGATACCGCGAAAACCAATTCGGCTGACTCCGCGCAGGGCCACCAGCGGGGTATCAACCTGCCCGCTACCCCAGGTCGATGCCCAAGTGTCGGCACGGGAAAAGGTGAGACGTACCAGATCACTTTGCTGGCGCAGAGTCAGGGCTTCAAATTGAACGCCGAGCAATTCACCGCGACTGAATACAATCACAGCCGGGAACAGGCTCAAGTGCTGGCTGCGCAACAGCGAAATCTGCACCTGCTCGCCTTGAGGTACGCTGACGCCCTGTGGCAAACGCAAGCCCATGCCTTTTTGCGAAAAGTCCTGGGTAACACCGTCTATCACACTGCCATCGGCACGGACCAGGCGCACCGGCAATGTGGCAGCAACCCGCGGTTCGGCACGAACCTGCCGGGTTTCACTGGCCACCGCTACGGCGGCACTGGTGATGATCACGTTGTAGAGCGTCCACAACAGGTTGATCAACAGCGTGGTCGTGGCGCCCTCCTCACCCATTGCCAGCCGCGCGATCCCGTACGCCATCCCTGCCATGTTAAGGGTCAGCAGCACGATATATGGACGGGCGAGCTTCCAGTCGAAGTACTTCTCGTCAATGATCCCGCCCTTGTCGGTCACGTTGAAACCACCGAACTTGGGGTTGACCAGCGCCACCAGCACCGGGGCCATGATGTACCAGGCCAGTACCGTCTCGTAGACCTCGTTCCAGAACGAATGCCGGTATTGCCCCTGAATGCTGGAGTTGGTGAGGCTGGCATGAAAAATATGCGGCAATGCATAGGCGGCAATCATCAAGCCCGAGGCATGAAAGATTTGCGCATCAAAAAACAGAAAAGCCAGCGGCGCCGTCAAAAACACCAAGCGCGGCAAACCATAGAAGAAATGCAGCATTGCGTTGAGGTAGCACAGGCGCTGGCCCAGGTTCAGGCCCTTGCCGAACAGCGGATTGTCGGTGCGAAAAATCTGCGCCATACCCCGCGCCCAGCGAATACGCTGGCTAATGTGGCGTGAAAGGCTTTCCGTGGCCAGACCCGCTGCCTGCGGTATCGCCAGATAAGCAGTGTTGTAGCCGGCGCGGTTGAGCTTGAGCGCGGTATGGGCATCTTCGGTCACAGTTTCGACCGCCACCCCGCCGACTTCCATCAGCGGCTTGCGACGGATCACTGCGCAAGAGCCACAGAAAAACGTGGCGTTCCACAGGTCGTTGCCGTCCTGCACCAGACCATAAAACAACTCGCCTTCGTTGGGCACCGAACGGAAGGTGTCGAGATTTTTTTCGAATGGGTCGGGCGAAAAGAAAAAGTGCGGCGTTTGCAACATCGCCAGCTTGGGGTCTTTGAGGAACCAGCCAATGCTCACTTGCAAGAAAGAGCGGGTCGGCACGTGGTCGGCATCGAAAAATGCTACGAACTCGCCACTGGTGACCTGCAGTGCTTCGTTGAGGTTACCGGCCTTGGCATGACGATTGTTGTCACGGGTGATGTAGTTGACGTTGATCTGCTCGCAGAACTCGCGAAAGTCTTCGCGGCGACCGTCATCGAGCACATGCACGCGCAGCTTGTCCTGTGGCCAGTCAATTGCCTGAGCGGCAAAGATGGTCAGCTTCACGATATCGAGCGTCTCGTTGTATGACGGGATAAACACGTCAACCACTGGCCATTCGCTTGGCGGGCCCTTGAGCAATACCGGCTGGCGCCGCAGCGGCCAGGCCGTTTGCAGGTAGCCGAACACCAGCACCACCAGGGCATAGATTTCGGCCAGCACCAGGCCATAACCGAACGCCATGTCGACCCAGTCGTCGAACCCCAGGGTTTCGGTCAAGCGCCAGTATATATAGCGCAACGAGGCCGTGAGTGACAGGCCGATCATGATCAGGATGGTCAGGCGCCCGGGTATCCTGCGCAGCACCAATGCTGCAACAAAGCAGCCGATGGCAAAGATGCACTGCGCATAGAATTCGAACGGTACGGTAATGATCAGCAGGCCCAAAAGCCCGCAAAACACTGCGGTACCGGCAAGCAGCGCACGGCGTGCCGCAGCCGGCCACTGATCAAGATGATCTGACAGCGACTGGGCCCAACGCTGAAACCGGCTTTGCGCAACCTGGGGGGGGCTGTTTGACTGACTCATGAAGCTGAGTTCTCGGTTACACGGGCGTTCTGCAAAGCAGCCTTAAGGTGTTCGCCAAGCAGTAAAACCCCTTCACCACCTACAGACCGGACGGGCACCGTCAACGGGTTGCGGCCGTAAGCCAAGGCCTCGCCAAAACCGTGATCCTGCTCTACTACCCCCGTCAACTGCGCACCCAGACGGCGCTTGAGCACTTCGAGCATGTCGCGGGAAAACTCGCGCCCGGGCTCAAATTGATTGACCACATAGCTGCGCGCAACGTTGGCTCCCAGCAGACGGTCCATATGCTCCAGGGCAATAAAGCTGGCCGCGTCGGCAGCAGTGACCACCAGCACCTGATCGGCCACATCCAGCGCCTGCTGGAGGTACGCCGAGCGGCCGGTGGGCGTATCGACAATCACCAGGTCATGTGTGCCCAGGTCCATGCGTTCCAGTTGCCGTGCCAGCCAGTGGCGGTCCTGGCTTACTTCGCGCTCCAGGGCACAGCGCTGGTCATCGCTCAACACGCCGTAGGGCAGCACTTGTACATCGTTGAATCCCTGCTGCAGATTGCTGCTCCAGCAGGCGCTGCCGATGCCGGTCACGCCGGATTCAACGCCGAGGTGATGGTGCAGGGCATTTTGCGGATCAAGGTCGATGGCCAGGGTCTTGCCACCCTCCAGACGCAGGCTGCTTGCCAGGCTGGCGGCCAGCGTGGTCTTGCCAACGCCGCCCTTGGCCGAGACCAGCACCACGACACGAGCCTTGCACTGCGGCGTGCGCAATTGTGCCTGCAGGGCCTCGGTTTCGGCCTGACGAGCAAGCGCTACTTCAGCGAGCAAATTACGCAGCGGGATGGCAACGTCGGCAGTGCTCATCAGCGGTGCCGGATCTTCGGCTTTCGCCAATGCCACGCAGACTGGCGCAACCGGTGGCAGAGCAGCAAGTACCGGGGCCGTGACTTCTTCAGGCTCAGAGGCTTTAACTTGAGCTGGCGGCGTATTGGGGTATTCGAACTGACTGTCGAACTCGTGATAACTGTCCGAAGTGGCGCCGAACCTGCTGAACAAGTTCGATATGTCGTCTGTACGACTCATAAGTAGGTTCCTTCCGGACTGAGTATTCACGACGCATGGCCAGCAACAGGGCGTCAAAATAAGCCATCACAATGATATCGTCAATAAATTGAACAAATTTGGATTAATATCGTAATTGCAAGCACAAATAATCAGGCTATTCGCCATTTTATTGACGAGTACGGCTATTTTTATTTGGCGCTGCTCGCGTCGCTCTCAACCAATCAACCCAATCCTTTGTAATGACGAGGCTTATACGCGAAGGCCGGAAAGACCGGAAAATGCGCAGGAAATGCACATCAATTAGACGAGTGATCCATTGGCGGACCGACAGACAGCAATTAGCGCGCCATTATGAACAAAGTTGAACGTTACGCAGCGACAAACGGTGCACCGCTGGTCACTCTGATCGGATCCTCAGATTCATGCCGGTACTTTAGGGCACAACCATGTCTACCGGGCTGTTTACAGGCCCTTTTCGATGCGCGCCATCAATCCTGCCCTAAACTTTAGTTATTACCGGTTACCGGTAATAACAGGTTTCAAACCCGCAACGATAAGGAGAGCATCATGTCTGAGCACTTCAAAAACCTCCGGGGCGATACCCCCTTTGGTGCTGCCAGCCCGGAAGGCAAACGTGAACTGGCCGTCGCGGCTGCTTTGACCTTGATCCAGTCCAAGGTGCTGAACTCAGCCAGCTCCGGTCAGTTACAGACAGAGATGAATAACCTGAGCAAGTACGCCGATCAGATTCAGGCGGCACTTGAAGTCGTGTGAAGGAGCCAGACAAATCGCAGACAAAAAAAAGCCCGCCTTTCGGCGAGCCCCGGACCAACCCTTGACCGGCTCTCAATGGCGGCTGGACAAGTATTCGCGGCGCATATCAAGCGCCCAGCCATCGAGCACCAGCTTGAAATCATCCAGCGTCATGACCTGAGAATCATTTTCCAGCGCCAACCCTGTCCCCTTGCGCACCACTTGCGCGACCACCTGCTGGTCAGCGGCATCGATCACGGCGATCTCGGTGCTGATTTCACTGTCCTGATCACGCATCCCGACCGCCGTGCTGACCCCAGCGGCGAGCAGGGTCACGGGCAAATACTCATAAAACCGCAGGCCCTGGGTACTAGCCGAGAGCGAGACTATGGCCGGCCTGACAATCAGCGTGCCAGGGCCCGGGGCCGCGACAACCGTCATGACCTTGCCCAGTTCGCGCTTGAGCGCAGCATCGTAATAACCGGTTACGGCCGACAGCGTGGACTGTGGCCCCCGCCCGGTCGGTAGCACCCACGGGTAAAACTGGCTTGGCTCGATATAGACGCCGGTGTAATGGCTGATATCCAGATCAGGGCTTACCCAGGACAGTACGGCCTGCCCGGAAGGCAACTGCTTTTGCGCCAACTGGCTGTAATCGGACAGATAGCCCGAAAACTCTTCGGGCGGGATGGTCTTGCTGGCACAGGCCGCAAGCAAAATGGACAAGGCAGCCAGCAGCGGCAGCGAAAGACTGGTTCGCATGGAGCAGGAATTCCCGGGACGATGTTTTACAGAAGGGTTCTCATCAGCCCCGGGTGCCAGAACGAGCGCGGCGGGACTAATTGCGCACAGCTTGCCTGAACGCAATTGCTGGCAGATGTCCGGTTTGTTTCCGCGAAGCAGGGATATTGCAGAGGTGAAACAAATGGCGGGAATTGATTGAGCCAGCAGTTAATAACCTGAAGCGCAGCGTGGATGACACGCTGCGCAGTTAAAGCACCAGAGGATCAGTCGTCCCTGTCATCACGATCGCGATTGCGGTCATAACGGCGATCATTGTCGCGACGATCGTAGCCGCGGTCATAACCCCGATCATCATGCCCGCGATCGTATCCACGGCCCGAGTCGTAACCTCGATCGTGACCATGCCGCCCCCCGTCGTACCAGACAGGCGCGCAGCCGCCCAGCAGAAAAGCGCCTGAGACGGCCAGGATCAATAGGGTTGTGCGCTTCATTTGAGCGTCCTGAAAGAAAAGGTCATAAATATGACAATAAAAACGACCAATGATTCCTCGACACCCGCGGCTGCTCCCGCCCTCGCAAAGACTGCGTACTGGGGCACACGCCCTACCTGACCCCACCACTTTCGCCTGCTTGGTGTTGGTTAATTGGGGAGCAGAATGACAACCGACGGTCAATAAATCTGCAAAAAGCAGTGCAAGTTGACCTGATCAAGCTTCAATTACAGGTATAGAACCGCACCGAACAACCAGCGCCAACGACAGCCTGTCGCTAACTGCCCGATCCCTCACGGGAGGTCGCATCGGAGTGTGATCCGGGGCTGCCGGCCAGCGCACAAGCGCAGCTGACAAGCATCAGGCAGATCGCACTCCGATGCGGACAGATAACCGGCTCCAGGAGAACCGGGAGGCGCATTGAACGCCTTCAGAGCAGACTCGCCCTGGATAAAAGCGTTTCAGTGATCAGCGCCACAGCCTGCGCCTTAGAAGTCAAGGCCGTGTCGATGCTGAATGGAGCAGTGCCCCACGCCTCATATTCATGATCGAGAACAGACTGCCAGGTTGGGGGCGTCAGCCCGGGAATATCGACCTCCCTGGTTTCCACCCGACGCTGGTGCTCGCGCCTGTCAGAACAGATCACCTGAATGTTGACCAAGGGCACATCAGCACGCTGAGCAATATCACTCCATGCCTGTCGGCTTTCAACGACCGGGTTTACACAGTCGACTATAACCGTGTGGCCAAAACGAAGATTGCTCAGAGCAAGCTCATTGGCGACCATGTAACCGCTCTTGCCCACCTCTTTTGCAAGAACGCCGGCGTTTCGAATCGCCTGTTCGATGGTATCGACCCTTAGGTAGACGGCACCCGCTCTGCCGGCAAGCTCGCTTGCGATAGTCGTTTTTCCGGTGCCTGGAAGGCCGCTGAAGACAATAAGCATTTTATGTCCTTGAATGGGTCTGGTGACTGCCCGTTATACGCAGAAACCGGGCCACTTCAGTCATTACGCAGCAACCAATGGGTTCTTGCACAGAGCAGGCTCGCTTGGTGGCGGAGCGATAGAAGCAGGTAGTTAATGAACATTGTTAAAAGCCGTACAGACTCGTATTTACTACCACTCAATCATGCAAGTTCTGGCCTCTGGTACACGTAGATAATTTGGGCCGACCTGTTTTCTTTATCAAGAGCGCGGGAGCTAGTTACCCCGACCGCCAGCAAACGACCAATCCTCACTGCCTGTGGTGGTAATTACCACCATGACATCTTCCTCGCTGAGCCCAGTAGCCTCGTTAAGTTTCTCGACCAGAGTGCGGTAGAAATGCTGTTTCGTTTCGACGCTTCGTGAACGGCCAGCGGTGATAGCAATCAACACAAAATCATGACTGCGCGGCCCGCCCAGGTACTCGGGATTGAAAATCAGCTCACCGACATCATGCTGATGGATGACCTGGAAGCGATCTGCGCCAGGCACCTCAAAACTCTCGACCAGAGCGTCATGCACCCCTTGGGATAGCGCCTGCAGATACGCAGCGGACTTTCCGCGATGCAGTGAAATACGTGCAAATGGCATAAATAGTTACCCTTGGCTGGGAGCACGACTGGCTTGCACATCGCGGAGCTGCTTCAGGCCAGAAGCAGCCGTCGGCCAGCCTGAATAGAACGCCAGATGGGTCATGACTTCCTCCAATTCATCATCACTCAAACCGTTGTCCAGCGCTCGACTCAAATGGAATGGCAGTTGCTCCAGCCGGTACAGCGCCACCAGGGCAGCCACCGTCACCAGGCTGCGCTCGCGAGGTGTCAATTGCGTTCGCTTCCACATATCACCAAACAGGGTTTGGTCAGTTAAATCGGCAAACTTATGCGGCAATCTGCCCACGTGCTCTCGCCCGCTATCCTTTAATGTATTCACGACCTTAATCCCCGAATTACCTTGTCAATCGGACAAAACTATCAAGTCGCGGTAATTGCGAATATCAGATTTAATAGGATCAACTGTTCCAAATTTGTGGATTATCCGATGCGCCGTCCAACTTTCGATCTCGATGTATTGCGCACCTTCGTTACCGGCGTTGAGTTCAACAGCTTTGCCAAGGCTGCGGATTGCCTCGATCGATCTACGTCCGCAGTGAGCGCTCAATTGAAGAAACTTGAAGAGCAGATGGGCACCCCGGTGTTGGCCAGATCAGGACGTGGCCTGGTCTTGACACCTGTGGGAGAAATCCTGCTCAGCCACGCCCGCCGGCTACTGGAGCTCAACGACGGGATCTTCTTGAGCCTGCATGAAAGCCAGACGACCGGAACCGTTCGCTTCGGAGTTCAAGAAGATTTTGGGGAGCATTTCCTCAGCGACATCCTGCGACGCTTCGTTCAAGCCTACCCAATGGTGAATCTTGAAGTCAGGATTGCGCGAAACGCTGAATTACTTTCAATGGTAGAAAGCGCCGGCCTGGACTTGGCCCTAACATGGGACACGGAGCGCAATTCGCCGCTTGCGACGAGACTGGGTGAAACGCCGATGCACTGGATCGGGGCTCGTAACACACGACTGTCAACCATGATGGATGACTCACCGCTGCCATTGATCCTGTTTGATGCGCCGTGCGTGTTGCGCAGTGCCGCCACCCAGGCACTGGATGCCGCGAATATCCCCTGGCGAATCGCCCTGACCAGCCCCAGCGTTGCCGGTATATGGGCCGCCGTTGCTGCTGGGTTAGGCTTGACGCTTAGAACCCGCATCGGGCTACCGGGCCATCTCGACATCGTTTCAGGCTTGCCTCCTGTACCACACCTTGGTTACATGATTCATAGCTGTACTGAGGCTCCCACACCCGCCACGCGTGAACTCGCAGCATTGATCAAAGCGAGCCTACAAGAGCCGGCATTCAATTTTGCAATTTCGAAATAAATTCTTAGCTTGAATCAAGCAGCCCAGACGTCGAACTAGCGGCTTATCGCGCAGCAAATGGAGTTGCCCCTATGAAAAAACACACCTTGTATGCGCTGTTGGTACTGCTCGCGGGATGCAGTACAGGGCCCTATCTGCATCCAGAATCAGCCGTGGGCCAAAACGCCCTCCTCGAGCGTACCTGCCCCGGGCCAAAGGCGGCGATGAGCTATACGCCTCTTTCTGAAGAACTCGACTGGGTTCATGTGCTGGTTTATGCAGCACCGCCGGGTACATCCAGCTGGCCAAGCAACAAGCGCTCAACTGACACGGAACTGCGCCTCTTCGGTCGCCTGTACAAACCGCCTTACCTGCTCAACCTGAACACCCCGGAACAACGCAGCGCTGCGCTCAAACAGACCCCGCCCGACCTTTGGGTGAGTGCCGCATCGCCTATGGTCACCGTGCAACTGGCCACAGGGCAGTCTTATCAGGTCAGCGTTGAACAGCTGGAAACCGGTTTTGATCCGAGGAAAATCTTCCACGCGGGCTTCAAGGGAACGCCCTTGGGCAAAGGGGATATGGATGACTTCACCGTAACCTTTCCGGATATTTTCGTGAACGGTGAGAAAGTCCCGATGGCACCTGTCCACTTCAAGAAGCGCGAAGAACGCTACGCACCGGTATTCAACTGCTGAATAACAAATCAAGTAGCGACTCGCTCGCTTTGGGCAAGCAAAGGCCTATGACCACATTCCGGCGAATGAGCGGCCAACCTTTCATGAGACTCGAGCGTTGGGTGCCTGGCTATATGAG
>Ga0256410_1000513_pt1 | contig 37362 bp, 38 predicted proteins | sample PhyWR1_FD_185983 | JGI IMG/M metagenome (GOLD analysis project Ga0256410, IMG submission 185983) | Leaf surface microbial communities from wheat plants in UC Gill Tract Community Farm, Albany, California, United States - DLSL W.R1 | ecosystem: Host-associated > Plants > Phyllosphere >... | reverse complement strand
TGTAACAGGTTTGTCCCACTTTGGGAGCGGTGGTTGACGGTCATCGGCTGAAACCCCTGTATCCATTGGGTTTAGCCTCATAGGGTCGAGTTCTACAGCAACTACAAGGTCAGCCGTGACCTGATCGAGTTGCGCAACCTGGCGCAAGTGGCCGAGTTGATGATCCGCAGTGCCATGACCCGCAAGGAGTCGCGCGGCCTGCACTACACCCTCGACTACCCGCACATGCTGCCCGAAGCGCTGGACACTATTCTGGTGCCAGCCACCTACGCCGACTGAACTTCAGTCGCACGCGCAGGCGCCGGTGCTGATCCGGTGCCAGCGCGGCGGCAGGAATGCACACCGCACGCACCCGCCGCTCACCCGGCAAGCGAAAGCGCACCACTACCACCAGGGGTAGCGCCAGGCTGTCACGGCGCAGTTGCACGGCCTGCCAGCCTTGGTCACGGCTCCACAACTGCCAGCCATCAACATCATGACGCAACCGGGTAATGGCACTGCCATGGGTCAGGCGGATATGCCTTGGCAACACCCAGGCCCCGTGAGCCAGACACAGCAATGCGCCGAGCAGGTGTGCCCAGGCAGGGATTGAAAGAAGGCAAATAGATATCAGCGCCAGCGACTGGGCTGCAAGATACGCCGCCAGCAATTGCCCCGAGGCATGCCAGCGGCATTCAAAATAATTACTTGGGCTGGACACGGTCCAGAATCATCCGGACCATGCGCTGCAGCTCAGGGTCCTCGGACTCGCTGCGCTCCATAAACCAGCCAAACATGTCCTGGTCTTCGCACTCCAGCAGCTTGCGATAGCATTCGCGGTCTACGTCATTAAGGGTGGCGTACACCTCCTTGACGAAAGGCACCAGCAACACATCAAGTTCAAGCATGCCGCGGCGGCTGTGCCAGTAGAGACGATTGAGTTCAACATCTTCGACCATGGAGCGCTCCTCAAATAGAACGCAAGTATACAGGCCGATCCGTCATAGAACAGTCGGCTTTGGTCGGCCCCGTCCATCCTTTGCGAACTACCCATTTGCAGGGCGCACCTCTATGATGTGTTCCAGACTTATTCAACTGCGATGACCCATGGCCGACTCTGCTTTTTTTTGCACCCTGAACCACGAAGGCATCCTTGCTGTGATCGGCAACGACGCCAGCAAGTTTCTGCAAGGGCAGCTGACCTGCAACCTCAACTATTTGAGTGAAACCCGCTCAAGCCTTGGCGCCCGCTGCACGCAAAAAGGCCGTATGCAGTCGAGCTTTCGCATCGTGCTGCAAGACAACGGCTGCCTGCTGGCAATGGCGCGCGAACTGGTTGAACCGCAGTTGGCGGACCTGAAAAAGTACGCGGTGTTCTCCAAGTCCAAACTGACCGATGACAGTGCCAACTGGATACGCTTTGGCCTGGTAAATGCCGACTCGGTGCTGCAAAGCCTGGGCCTGGACCTGCCAGCTGAAACTGACAGCGTCGCCCGCGCCAGCGACCTGATCGCCATTCGCGCTTCTGAAGGCCGCGCGGAACTCTGGGCCCCTGTCGAACAGACTGAAAGCCTCGTTCAGCACCTCAAGGCACAGCTGCCCGAGGCCGACCTCAACCAATGGCTGCTGGGCCAGGTTCGCGCCGGTATTGGCCAGGTCATGGCCCAAACCCGTGAGTTGTTCATTCCGCAAATGATCAACCTGCAGGCCGTAGGCGGTGTCAGCTTCAAAAAAGGCTGCTACACCGGCCAGGAAATCGTTGCGCGCATGCAATACCTGGGCAAACTCAAACGCCACCTCTACCGCCTGTCCCTTGAGGCGGGGCATGCTGCGCCCGCCCCCGGCACGCCGCTGTTTACCCCGTCCCACGCCAGTTCCGTGGGCGAAGTGGTACTGGCCGCTAACGCCGAAAACGGTGTTGAGCTGCTAGCCGTGCTGACCAGCGATGCTGCGCAAGGCGGAGATATTCACTTGGGTGACCTGCAAGGCCCTGGCCTTTCACTGCTTGAGCTGCCGTATCAACTGGACCGCGATCGCGAAATCCAGCGTTGATTGCCACACATTGAAATGCAGTACCTAGAGAAATGAGCATGCTGGCGCACAGAGTCCAAATGGACTTGCTTAAGGCCATTGATAGAGATGACCTGGTTCTACCCACACTACCGGAAGTAGCGTTAAACATTCGCAAGGCCGCGGAAAACCCTGAAATCAGCGTCAGTAACTTGAGCAAGGTCATAGGTCGTGACACCGCGCTGTCAGCCCGACTGATCAAAGTGGTCAACAGCCCGATGTTGCGTGCCACCCGTGAGGTGACTGACCTGCACACGGCCATCACCCGCCTGGGGGTTAACTACAGCAGCAATCTGGCGATCGGGCTGGTGATGGAGCAGATTTTCCATGCCCGCTCCGAGGTGGTCGAGCAGAAAATGCGCGACGTATGGCGCCAGAGCCTGGAAGTGGCCGGTATCTGCTACACCCTGTGCCGCCGTCATACCTTGCTCAAGCCTGACCAGGCGGCACTGGGCGGCCTGGTGCACCAGATCGGCGTCTTGCCCATCCTGACCTACGCCGAAGAGCACAACGAACTGCTTTCCGATCCGGTTTCGCTTAACCACGTCATCGACAGCATTCACCCGCTGATTGGTGACAAGCTGCTGGCAGGCTGGGAGTTTCCGGAAATGCTGCTAAAAATTCCCGGGCAGTATCAGGACTTTTCCCGACAAACCAAAGCCATCGACTACATCGATCTGGTGCAAATCGCTACCGTGTTTATGGGGCAAGACATGGAAGCACTGGTCGCCCTGCCCGCGCTCAAGAAGTTGAAGGTGCAAGCTGATGACCTGAAGTTTCAGGAGCAACTGCACGAAGCGCGCTGGATGCTTATCTGAACCTCTGAATCTGTGGGAGCGGGCTTGCTCGCGATGCAGACGACGCGGTCTGTCAGTTACACCGAATCAATTCAATCGCGGGCAAGCCCGCTCCCACAGGGGATTTGACGCCGGGTCGACTGGCCAGGGGATTTATCCATCCATGTCACAGGGCTAGCGCCCATTGGCCGGCACAAAACTCACCCGCACTTTCAACCCGCCCTGCACGCCATCATGCAAACTGATATGGGCAAGGTGGGCGCGACAGATTTCACCCACAATCGCCAGCCCCAGCCCCGACCCGGCCACCTGCTGATTACGTCGATAGAAGCGTTCAAATACCCGTTCGCGATCTTCATGGGGAATGCCCGGACCATCATCTTCGACTTCCAGCACGGCAGGCGCTGTCACGCGCAAAATCACATTGCCACCCACCGGTGTGTGAGCCATGGCGTTGTCCACCAGATTGCTCAGCAGTTCATGCAGCAACGTAGGCTCACCGTATAGCCAGACCGGCTGGTCGGCCTCAAGCGCCAGGGCAAACCCGCGGGCATGAGCCAGTGGCGCCATGGCCATGCCCAGCTCACGGGCCAACTGACTCAGGTCGAGCAACTGCGCACCGCCTTCGGCAATAGCCCGGGCGCCGTTTTCGATGCGCGCCAGCGACAACAACTGATTGGCCAAATGGGTCAACCGGTCCGTACCCTGGGCCGCTTGCTCGAGGGTATGGCGCAAGGTCTGCGGTTCCTTTGCACGCAAGCCCAATTCAAGCTGGGCCTTGAGGACTGCCAGAGGTGTGCGCAACTCATGGGCAGCGTCAGCAATAAACTGCGCCTGACGAGCGAACTGCCCACGCAAACGCTCGGTAAAATGATTGAGTGCCTGCACCAATGGCCGCAACTCTCTTTGCACGGACACCAGCGGCAAAGGGCGCAGGTCATCCATCTCGCGCTCCTCCACGGCGCTGCGCAAACGCTCCAGCGGGCGCAGTGCGGCGCTTACGGCAAACCACACCACCAGCAATGCCCCCAACCCCAACATGCCCAGGCGCAGCAAGGTGTCCGCCATCAAGCTACGGGCCATGGCCACCCGTGCTTCGTCGGTCTCGGCCACACGAATTTCCGCCATGCCGTTCATGCTGGGTTCGCTCACAGCCTTGAGCAAACTCACAACGCGCACGTTCTGGCCGAGATAAGTGCCATCATAAAAACGCGCCAACGCCGGATAATCATCGGTCCGCGGCGTGCCAGCTGGCGGCGCGGGGAGATTTTCATAACCGGAAATCAGCTTCTGATGAATATCATTGACCTGGTAGTAGATTCGCCCGGCGCTGTCGTAGGCAAAGGTATCAAGGGCAACGTAGGGCACATCCGCACTCAGGCTGCCATCACGCTGCGAGAGCCCGGCGGCAATGGTTCGTGCCGATGCCAGCAGGGTTCGGTCATACGCCGTATCGGCGGCCTCGCGACCGTTGAAGTAAGCGCTCAAGCTGCTCGCCAGCATCAACACAACCAGCAACAGCGTAAGGTGCCACAACAGGCTCCAGCGCAAGCTGTCGAGCTTAAACATCGCGGCCTTCCAGCAAATACCCCAGGCCCCTGAACGTCACGATCGCCACTGCCTGGCCGTCGAGTTTTTTACGCAGTCGGTGAATGTAAATCTCGATGGCGTCCGGGCTTGCCTCCTCATCCAGGCCAAACACCTGAGCGGCCAGTTGCTCCTTGCTCATGACCCTGCCAGGGCGCGCTATCAGCGCTTCCAGTACCGCCTGCTCGCGGGAGGTCAGCACCAGCAGCTCATCACCAAGGGTGAAGCGCCGGGTTCCGAGGTCGTACACCAGGGCGCCGCATTGCTGCAGCCGCTCACCACCCAGCACACTGCGACGCAGCAGCGCCTTGACCCGGGCTTCCAGCTCCGTCAGCTCAAATGGCTTGGCCAGGTAATCATCGGCCCCCAGGTTAAGCCCGTGAACCCGGTCCTTGACGTCACTGCGCGCAGTCAACATCAACACCGGCAAGGTTTTGCCACGAGCCCGTAAACGCGCCAGGACTTCAAAGCCATCCATGCGCGGCAGACCTACATCCAGAATCGCCACGGCATATTCTTCACTGCTCAAGGCCAGGTCGGCGGCCACGCCATCATGCAGAACATCCACGGTCAGGCCCATGCCTTTCAGGGCTTGGGCAACACTCTCGGCCAGCTGTAGCTGATCTTCGACCAAAAGCACACGCATCGGTTTCACCTCGATTTTTTGTCCAGGCCGCAGCCTTTTGTGCGCGGAGTGTACAGACGGCAGGAGTGCTGTGAAGCGCAAAAACAGTGAATCTGTTTTGAAAGGTTAGCGAAAGGTTGGCCGGCTAGCATCACGAGACTGACAGTAATCCCTGTCGCCGTCATGCACTGCATAACGGCCCGAAAAACGCCTTGAAGCGTTTTCGCCAATAAGAACAATAATGGAGCACCTGCATGCTGACTTATCAGCCCGAAGCCCTTCATCCCTGTATTCCCCCCCTACCCGCGCTCTGTCGCGATGATTTCGCACACCCCAAAACTGCCCTATAAAAATAAAAGCTCCTGAGGAGACGATATGAAATTCCCCCTGCGCACTCTGGCTATTGCGGCCGGCTGCATACTCTTCACTGGCCAACTGCTGGCTGAACCCAAACGCCCCGAATGCATTGCCCCGGCGTCCCCTGGCGGTGGCTTTGACCTGACCTGCAAACTGGCGCAAAGCGCACTGGTCAACGAGAAGCTGCTGAGCAAACCCATGCGTGTGACCTACATGCCGGGTGGCGTGGGGGCTGTTGCCTACAACGCCGTGGTCGCCCAGCGCCCGGCCGATGCTGGCACCCTGGTAGCCTGGTCCAGTGGCTCATTGCTTAACCTGGCCCAGGGCAAGTTCGGCCGCTTCGATGAAAGCGCCGTACGCTGGCTGGCAGCGGTCGGCACCAGCTACGGGGCCATTGCGGTGAAGAAGGACTCGCCCTACAAAAATCTCGATGATCTGGTTCAGGCCCTGAAAAAAGACCCGAGCAAAGTGGTCATTGGCTCAGGCGGCACCGTGGGCAGCCAGGACTGGATGCAGACCGCCCTGATCGCCAAGGCCGCCGGGATCAACCCCCGTGACCTGCGTTATGTGGCCCTGGAGGGTGGCGGTGAAATCGCTACCGCGCTGCTGGGTGGCCATATTCAGGTAGGCAGTACAGATATTTCCGACTCCATGCCCCATATCCAGAGCGGTGATATGCGCCTGCTCGCCGTATTCGCCAACGAGCGCCTCGACGAGCCGGAGATGAAAGACATCCCGACGGCCAAGGAACAGGGCTACGACATTGTCTGGCCTGTCGTACGCGGCTTCTACCTGGGGCCAAAAGTCAGCGATGCAGAGTACGCCTGGTGGAAAGAGGCTTTTGACAAGCTGCTGGCCTCCGAAGATTTCGCCACATTGCGTGATCAGCGCGAACTGTTCCCCTTCGCCATGACCGGCCCGGAGCTGGACACCTATGTGAAAAAGCAGGTGGCTGACTACAAAGTCCTGGCCCAGGAATTCGGCCTGATCCAGTAACCGCCGCCGACCACTGGCTGTGCCCCTGCACCCAGGGGCACAGCCCAGGAGTAAACCATGCTTGCACAACGCGTATTTGCTTCGGCCCTGCTGCTTGTCTGCGCCGGTTTGGCGGCGATGGCCTGGCCTTATCAGGCAGCCTTTTCCTACGAACCCGTTGGTCCTCGCGCTTTCCCTTTGCTGATGCTGGCATTAATGGGACTGGGGCTGACCTACATGATCTTTCGCCCCTCCCCCGTGGTGCACAGCGAAGATGACCCCAAACTGGATCGTGAAACCCTGACCAAGATCGGCCTGTGTATCGTGCTGTTGCTGATCTTCGCCGGCACCTTCGAACCTCTCGGTTTTATCCTCAGCAGCATCCTGGTCGGCATCCCGCTGGCGCGTCTGTATGGCGGTCGCTGGCTGCCCAGCAGCGTGATCATCAGCTTGGTGAGCGTTGGCCTTTATTTACTCTTTGATAAAGCCATGGACGTTCCGCTGCCGCTTGGCCTGCTCGACGTTCTGGAGGACTGATATGGATACTTTCGGCTATTTGGGCCAGGGCTTCGGCGTCGCGCTCAGCCCGTACAATCTGGTCACAGCCCTGTGCGGCACCTTGATCGGCACCGTGGTCGGCCTGCTGCCGGGGCTTGGCCCAATCAACGGGGTCGCCCTGCTGATCCCCATCGCATTTGCCTTGGGCCTGCCACCGGAATCGGCGCTGATCCTGCTGGCGGCGGTGTATCTGGGCTGTGAATACGGCGGGCGTATCAGCTCGATCCTGCTGAACATCCCTGGCGAAGCTTCGACCGTGATGACCACCCTCGACGGCTACCCGATGGCGCGTAAAGGCCTGGCTGGCGTGGCGTTGTCGCTGTCGGCCTGGAGCTCATTTATTGGCGCCTTTATCGCCACCTGCGGCATGGTGCTGTTTGCTCCGCTACTGGCCAAGTGGGCGATAGCCTTCGGCCCGGCGGAGTATTTCGTGCTCATGGTGTTTGCCATTGTCTGCCTCGGCGGCATGGCCGGGGACCGTCCGCTCAAAACCTTTATCGCTGCGCTTATCGGCCTGTTTCTGGCCTGCGTGGGGATTGATGCCAACAGTGGCGTATACCGCTTCACCGGCGACAACATCCACCTGACTGACGGCATTCAATTTGTCGTGCTGGTACTGGGTTTGTTCTCCATCAGCGAAATCCTGTTGCTGCTGGAAAAAACCCATCGCGGCCAGGAAGCGGTTAAGGCCACCGGACGCATGATGTTCAATTTCAAGGAAGCGTCTGCGGTATTCGCGGTGAATATCCGTTGCGGGTTGCTCGGTTTTATCATGGGCGTTCTGCCGGGTGCAGGTGCCACACTGGCCAGCGCTGTGTCCTATATGACGGAAAAACGCCTGGCGGGTACTTCCGGCAAATTCGGCGAGGGTGACATGCGCGGTCTGGCGGCCCCCGAAACCGCAATCGGTGCTTCCGCTTGTGGGGCGCTGGTACCCATGCTGACCCTGGGCGTGCCGGGTTCGGGCACCACGGCAGTGATGATCGGCGCCCTCTCGCTGTACAACATCACCCCCGGCCCGCTGTTGTTTCAGCAGCAGCCGGATATCGTCTGGGGTCTGATCGCGTCATTGTTTATCGCCAACGTCATGCTGGTGATCCTCAACATCCCGATGATCCGTATCTTCACCCGGATTCTGTCGGTGCCTAACTGGGCGCTGGTGCCCGCAATCGCCATCATCACGGCCATTGGTGTATACGCCGTGCACGCGACCACCTTCGATCTGTTCCTGATGATCGGTATCGGCATCTTCGGCTATATCCTGCGCAAGCTCGACTTCCCGCTGTCTCCGGTATTGTTGGGGTTCATTCTGGGCGGGCTGATGGAGCAGAACCTGCGTCGCGCACTGTCGATATCCAACGGTGCGCTGGATATGCTGTGGGCGAGCCCGATCACCCTGGGTGTCTGGGTACTGACGACAATCATGTTGTTGCTGCCTGTCATACGTATCTGGCGCAAACGCAGCGCTCAACGTCGCGCCCTGGCCAATGCCTGATTCAGGACTCAAGCACTGGTGGGGCACGCCGCTGATCGGCCTGGCTGGCGGCTACCTCGCCAGCCAGATCGGCTGGCCGTTACCGTGGATGGTCGGCTCTCTGCTGGCGATCATCCTGGTGCGTTGCCTGACACCCTGGCAACTGGCCGAGATTCCCGGCGGGCGTAAATGCGGGCAGTGGATTGTGGGCATCGGTATCGGCCTGCATTTCACACCTGTGGTGATGGAGCAGGTGCTGGCGCATTTCTGGCTGATCCTGGCGGGCGCCCTGCTCACCAGTGTGTCGAGTGTGATCGGTGTATGGCTGATGCGCCGCAGCGGTGAGGATCGCGCCACTGCGTTCTTCTCCAGCATGCCCGGCGGTTCGGGGGAGATGGTCAACCTCGGCGCACGCAATGGCGCCGTATTGAGCCGCGTCGCTGCTGGGCAGAGCCTGCGCGTACTGACCGTTGTGCTGTGCGTTCCGGCAGCCTTCAAGTATTTGTTGGGCGAAGGCACACCCGCCATGCATCCTGCTGCCATTAACCCTTACTGGCTCGCGGTGCTGTTTCCGGCAGGTGCCTTGCTGGCCTGGATCTGGCAACGCCTGCGCCAGCCAAACCCGTGGCTGTTCGGGCCGCTGCTGGTCAGTGCCAGCGTGAGTATTTCATGGGATTTGCATATAGGCCTGCCAGACGGCAGCAGTCAGATGGGGCAGTGGCTGATTGGCAGCGGGCTGGGCTGTCATTTCAATCGGGCATTCTTTCGGCGGGCGCCGTCTTTTATCGGCAAAACCCTGCTGGGCACAGCCCTGACCATGTTGATAGCCAGCCTGTGTGCACTGGGCTTGAGCGCCCTCACCCAACTCGATCTGCGCTCCATGACCCTGGGGATGATGCCGGGCGGCATTGCAGAAATGAGCCTCACCGCAGAAACATTGCAACTGTCAGTGCCCTTGGTTACCGCGTTGCAGGTGATGCGCCTGATCTTCGTGCTGTTTTTGGCTGAACCCCTGTTCCGCTATTGGGCTCGCCAGGATGAAGCCAACCCTTCCTGACAACAAGTGCTGGCACACCGGCTATTGCGCTGAGTGTGCCTTGTACCGCTGAGTCATGACTTAAACCGGTGGCAGTTTCCAGTCGATCGCAGCCAGGCCGTTTTGCTCAAGGAACTTGTTGGTTCGGCTGAAGTGGCCGTTGCCTATAAAGCCCCGATACGCCGATAGCGGCGATGGATGCACCGACGTCAGCACCAGGTGTTTGGTCGCATCGATCAGTTTTTGCTTGCTCTGGGCATGGGCGCCCCACAGCAGGAACACCAGCTTGGGTTGCTGCTCGCTGACCACCTGGATAATCCGGTCAGTAAAATGCTCCCAGCCCTTCTTGGCATGGGAGGCGGCATTGGCGCGCTCCACCGTCATCGTGGTATTGAGCAGCAAAACGCCCTGCTCTGCCCAATGTTGCAAGCAGCCGTGAGGGGCGATATCAATATTCAGGTCACGCTTGAGCTCTTTATAGATATTGACCAGCGACGGCGGTGTCGGGATACCGGGCTGTACTGAAAAACACAAACCATGGGCCTGACCGGGGCCGTGATAAGGGTCCTGACCAAGAATGACCACCTTGATCTTGTCCAGCGGCGTCAGGTTAAGGGCATTGAAAATAAGCGGACCCGGTGGGTAAATCTCTTTTCCGGCCGCATGTTCCTGGCGCAGGAACTCGCGCAGCTCGGCCATGTAAGGTTTATCGAACTCCTCACGCAATGCCTGTTTCCAGACAGGTTCAAGTTTTATACGGTCATCCGGGGTCATGGGTAAGTCCTGAGAAACAATGGGGCGGACACTAGAAAACCCCGTCCCTGTTGTCAACATCCCCATCCGTCGCGTCCGGCGCCATGCAAGCGGGTCAGGTGCTTGTGCCGGGGTCATTGCCGGTTCGACCGTGAACGCTGATCTTGCTGAACCTTTAATACTGAATGAGGGGTGCCTGAACCTCTTGCACAAGCACAGGGCTATTAATCCCTTGCTGATTCAGCTGTTCGCGCTGAATAAGCGGCGCCTGAACCTCTCGCACAAGCACAGGACTATTGATCCCTTGCTGATTCAGCTGTTCGCGCTGAATAAGCGGCGCCTGAACCTCTCGCACAAGCACAGGACTATTGACCCCTTGCTGATTCAGCTGTTCGCGCTGAATAAGCGGCGCCTGAACCTCTCGCACAAGCACAGGGCTATTGATCCTTTGCTGATTCAGCTTTTCGCGCCGAATAAGCGGCGCCTTAACTTTTTGCCTGACCACAGGGCTATTTACGCCCTGATTTAACAGTGGGGCGGAACGCACGTCGGCTCGCTGATGGTGCCTGGGATACACAGGATAATTTATACAGGCAGACAGGGATGCACTTATTAAAACAACAGCCATAACTCGAATATACATACAAACCTCTCAAACCAAAGACAGTGCTCCCGCCCCATCGAAAGATATAAAAAACCGCGCACACTTCATTCAATATCTAAGAAACCAACCAAACACTCTCGAATTTACACCCCACAGCCATGCAGAGTAGTCAGCCAGACTCCCTGCCTGGCCGCATCAGCTGGATAAGGCATTACCGGACACGCAAATCAATTCCGTACCGAAAACGAACACCCATTGGTGTCAGATGAGTTGCATTCATAAAAAGCCAGCCCAAACCCGCTGGTATACATCTTCCAGTTTCTAGCCTCCACCAGAGTCATGGCGTCACCGGAAGCATCCGGATTATTATAATGCAAGTTCAGAAGTGACCTGTCCGCCGCCCTGTACTCGCAGTACCCGATCCGCCCCGTAGACCCTGCCTCGTTATTGGCTGGATAAAAAACAGCGGCTTCGAATGTTTGCAACGGTGACGCTGTCGGGGCGCTTGCCACAGCGATCCATTCAGCTGCGGAAGCATTGGCTGGCGCCGTATAGATACCATTTCTGAGCGTCACGGTTTCAGCACGCGGACAACTTTCAACCACACTGGCTAAAGAAACCGAAGAATAAAACAACATCGCACACAACAAGTACACGTATTTCATATACGCCCCCAATCAAATACTGAAAATTGTTCACGACAAGCAACTTGCCGCCCCCCCAATCCTAAACGGACATTATTATTTAACAACAGGTTATTATGTAGGGAATTTCCTGAGGATACGTGCGATCTTCTTTATCCTCAGCACCTAATCAAAAAGAGCCAACCTCCACACTGATTATAAATAACGATCGTTTTCCTACCCTTGTAAGGATTATTATCAAGCCATCAACTATTTCCATGGACATGCTGAAATGACCACCCCTGACCTGTGCCCAGCATGCGGCGCTCGAAACGACTGCGCCATGGCCAGCCCGGATATCGCGGCTCAATCCTGCTGGTGCCATACCGTCAATATTGATCCCAAGGTCATACAGGCATTACCACTTGAGCTACGTGACCTCGCCTGCCTGTGCCCTCGTTGCGCGAACGTTGCAAGTCAATTGCCGCCTGCACGGGCGCAGAGCCTCACGTAAGATACGCGCATGAATTCCTTGTGATTGATCGCTATGCGTTTAGACCGTTTTCTGAGCAACCGCCCCCAGTTCAACCGCCAGCAAGTACGCTTGCTCCTGATAGAGAAGCGCATCCAGGTTGATGGGCAGGTTATCTGCGATCCACGTCACGAAATCCGGGCATTCAGCCAGGTTGAGTTCGACGGGCAAATCTTGCAGGCAGGCAAACCGGCGCGTTACTTCATGCTGCACAAGCCACCCGGATGTGTAAGCGCCACCCAGGATGCGGAACATCCTACGGTGATCGACTTGCTGGATGAGCCGGACAAACACGACCTGCATATCGCAGGTCGGCTGGACTTCAACACCAGCGGGTTGATGCTGATTACCAATGACGGCCAATGGTCGCGTCATGTCACTCAGCCCGAGACCAAGATGCCCAAGGTGTATTACGTCGAGACCGAGCAGGAAATTACCGACGCGTATATCAGCAAATTTCGTGAGGGCGTCTATTTCGCTTTTGAAGACCTGACCACGCAGCCCGCCGGGCTGGAACTGCTTGGCCCTTGCAGTGCGCGCCTGAGCATCGTTGAGGGCCGTTATCATCAGGTCAAACGCATGTTTGGCTTCTTCAACAACAAGGTCGTGCGCCTGCACCGCGAAAGCATCGGCCCCTTGGTGCTCGACAGCCTGCTGGCCCCCGGCGAGTACCGGGCGCTAAGCGAGCAGGAAGTTGTGCAATTCCAACCCACTCCAGCAAATTAGCCGGCAACGAGGCCCACCCCTTTCTGTAACAATCACAGAGCACCATCAGTCAGACCGACGCTCGATTCACTGGAGTCTGACGCCATGATGAAGCCCGAAATTGCCGTGCTCGACATTCAAGGCCAATACCGTATCCATACCGAGCTTTATCGTTGCGATACGTCGCTAAACACCATCATCCTGGTGAATGGTTCGATGGCCACCACTGCGTCCTTTGGCCAGACCCTGAAAAACCTCCACCCGCATTTAAACGTTGCTCTCTATGACCAGCCCTACGCGGGCAACTCCAGACCTCATAACCCTCATCAGAAGATGCTGACGAGGGAAATAGAAGCTCAAATTTTGCTGGAGCTGATAGAGCATTTTGACGCGAACTACCTGCTGTCATTTTCATGGGGCGGGACAGCGGCACTTACCGCCCTGGCGTGTGCGCCGCGACGCATCGAAAAGGCCGTGATCAGTTCGTTTTCGCCGCTGATCAACGACGCCATGCGCGATTACCTGGAGCGTGGCCGTCATTGCCTGGCAGCTTGCAACCGCACTCAGGTGGGCAACCTGGTCAACGACACACTGGGCAAGCATTTGCCGCCATTGTTCAAGCGTTTCAACTTCAGGCACGTCAGCAGCCTGGCCGAGCATGAATACGCGCAAATGCACTTTCATATAGACCAGGTCCTGAACAACGATCAGCAAGGCTTTCTCAGTGCCACGCAGGGTATCGATATACCGGTGCTGTTTATCAATGGCCAATGGGACGAATACACCGTGGCCAGCGACGCCCGGCACTTTGCCCAGCCGATTGCCAACAGCCGGTTCATCAGCCTGGAAAACACCGGGCATTTTCTCGATATGGAAAACAGGAGCGCCAGCCACAGCAGTAAAAACGCCCTGCTCGAGTTTTTAAAGCCAACCCGACCTCACCCACCCTCACTGTCGTTGTGAGGGTGCCCGAGGCAATCAACAGAACGAAAAAGCTGCTAAAACAACACATTTCAAGAATAAAACTTCTCATCGCTGCCATCTTCTGGTACAAAGTCAGCCGCTCTGAGCGGGTGTCGTATAATGGTATTACTCCAGCTTCCCAAGCTGATCACGCGGGTTCGATTCCCGCCACCCGCTCCACTTCTTCCTGGCTTTCAATCTACTTGAAAGCTTCGCTACACAGCAAAATCCTGCAACTGCATTGCCACCCAAGCCCTACCCCACCCTTTTTCATCCCCGATGACATTGTCCACACTGCATCCCCCCTGCCCGTTATTTCAAACGATCGCTTGCAACAATCCGGGCAGCGCATGCATCAGCGCACTGATGGCAAAACCGATAAACATCACCCCGCACAGCCGGGTAATCAGTAACTCATGGCGCTGATAGAGCGCCCTGACATGGCCGGCGCCAACAACACCCACCAGAATCATGTAGGCCAGCGCCCCACCCACAAAGCTCAACGCAATCAACCAGGGCAACATGGCCCAGGTCAGTAACTCTGCGCGGCTGGACAACAGCGCAGTGAATGTCGCCACTGCCACCGGATACGCTTTGGGGTTGGTCAATCCGAAGAAAATCCCGTGGGCAAACGGCTGTCGCGCCGGGCCTTGTTGAGCACTGCTGCTGCCCTGGGCGCGAACGGCACGCAGGCCCAGCCAGAAAAGGTACAAGCCGCTGATCAAGCCCAGCACGTTGAAGGCAGTGCTGCCAAATTCACGTGCGCCGACGATGGCAATCAACGCCGTGCTGCACCAGATCACATCGCCGAGCAAATGCCCGCACAGAAAACCGGCGCCGGCACGTCGCCCACGGGCAGCGCCAATGCCGAAAACAGCCAGCACGCCCGGGCCCGGCGTGATCCCATAGATAAAGCCTGAGGCCAGAACGGCCAATAACAACGAAGGTGTCATGCAAAACGCTCCAGATAATCATGCCTCACGTTCGTCCGCTGCCGTGAAGTGGCTCGATTTTGCACGTTATCAACGCTTAAGTAACCGCGTGCAGGGCGAAATTCAGTGGCGCCGCCCCAAAATATTCACCACCAGCCGGTCAACCCAGCCCCAGATGCGCTGCTTCACCCGTCGCCAGAGGGGGCGTGATTGCCAGTCTTGCAGGCTGACGGGCTGACTTTGGGCGAAGTCGGCGATAAAGCTGGCCGCCACCGCCTGGGTAAGCGCCGGATCCAGCGCCTCAAGGTTGGCTTCAAGGTTGAAACGCAGGTTCCAGTGGTCGAAATTGCATGAGCCAACGCTGACCCAATCGTCGATCAGGACCATTTTCAAATGCAGAAAACAGGGCTGATATTCCAGTATCTGCACTCCGGACTTGAGCAGCCGCGGGTAATAACGGTGCCCGGCGTAGCGCACCGAAGGGTGGTCGGTGCGCGGCCCGGTGAGCAGCAACCGCACATCGACACCCCGCGCTGCTGCCCGGCGCAATGAACGGCGCACGCTCCAGGTCGGCAGAAAGTAAGGCGTGGCCAGCCAGATGCGCTGCTTGGCGCTGTTGATCGCGCGCACCAGCGATTGCAGGATATCGCGATGTTGATGGGCATCGGCGTAGGCCACGCGCCCCATACCCTCAGCCTCGTCGGGCACACCGGGCAAGCGCGCCAGGCCGAAGTGGGTCGCCGGTTTCCAGGCCTTGCGGCTGATATTGGCCCGCCACTGACGATCAAACAGCATCTGCCAGTCCAGCACCAGCGGACCTTGCATCTGCACCATCACCTCATGCCAGTCGCAGCTGTTTTCAGTGGGGCGCCAGAACTCATCGGTGACGCCGGTGCCACCCACCACAGCCAATTGCTGATCCACCAACAACAGCTTGCGATGATCGCGATACAGATTGTTGAGGCCACGGCGCCAGCTCAGCGGGTTGTAATGCCGCAGCTCAACCCCGGCTTCGATCAGCCTGCGGCGCAACGCCGGGCCCAATCCCAGACTTCCGTAGGCGTCAAACAGGCAACGCACCCGCACCTCGCGCCAGGCCGCCTGTTCCAGGGCCTGGACGATGGTTTCGGCACAGTCACCGGCCTCAACCAGATACAACTCCAGATCGATCTGCTCCTGAGCCTGTTCAATGACGGCCAGCATGCGCGGGAAAAACTGCGGCCCGTCGATCAGCAACTCAAAACTATTGTCACTGCGCCAGCCAAACACTGCGCCGGCCATCTTAACGGGCCGTGAAAATCAGCACCGCATTCACCGGTACTGAAAAGCTGATCGCCGAAAGCCCGGCCAGTTTGCGCAAGGTTTCAAGCTCCGGTTGCAGGCCAAAATCTTCGGCTTGCAGCATCAGCGGCTCCAGGGTCACGACCTGAAAGCGTCGTTCATCCAGACGGGTGGCCAATAGCTCGGCCTGATAGGTGTGCTGTTTGCCGCGCAAGCTGACCGTTACCGGCAAGCGCAATTCCAGTTGCGCACCGGAGGCCAGGTCATTGATCGGTTGCAGGTCGATCTGCGCGCTGATCTGCGCTTCCGGGAAGTGCTTGAAATCAAACAACACGTCACGCATGCGCTCATCACGCAGTGGCACTGAGCTGTTGACCGAGTCCATCTCGATACGCAATTGCGCCAGGCCTTTGCGGTCAACCTTGCCATGCAGGACCAGAAAGCGGTGCACATCGGCGATATTGGCATTTTGCGTGGTAATAAATGACAGCCGTGACGACTCACCGTCCAGGTACCAGTTGGCCTGGGCAGACAGGCTCACACCCAGGGTCAGCAACAAGGCACAGGCAGAAGATAACAGCGCTTTAAGCATAAAAACTCATCAACCAATAAACGTGGGTGAACATTAAACCCGGCGAGCGGTTTTGGCAGGACTTTTTTCACCCTCTTGAGACGCCAGGCGCTACCGACAGTTCCTCCCGCCCCCCTGTCACACAAGCATCATCCAAACGTCACAGTGGTGACATTGCACCTGCTTAGCCTGAAGTTGCACACCTCAGTCGATTGGCAGATACCCAGAGCGGGCACAGTGCCTGCACGGAGATTCGCAATGTCCCAGATCGCCCGTATCCGCGACACCGCTCCAGAACGTCGCTTGCAGGCTGAGCGTTTGCTCGGCCCCGCGGCATTGCGCGAGGCTCAGACCCTGCGTTTTCGTGTGTTCAGCGACGAGTTGAAGGCCAAACTCAAAAGCGCCGAACACGGGCTGGACGAGGACGGCTATGACGCTTATTGCGAACATATCGGGGTACGCGATCTCAATAGCGGCCAGTTGGTTGCCACCACCCGCCTGCTGGATCACAGCGCGGCACAACGTATCGGCCATTTTTACAGCGAAGAAGAGTTCAACCTTCACGGGTTGGCCAACCTGCAGGGGCCGCTGCTTGAAATCGGGCGCACCTGCGTCGACCCGGCCTACCGCAATGGTGGCACCATCGCCGTGCTGTGGGGTGAACTGGCCGAAGTCCTTAACCAGGGCAATTATCGCTACCTGATGGGCTGCGCCAGCATCCCGATGCAGGATGGTGGCATTCAGGCCCGGGCGATCATGCAGCGTCTGCGCGAGCGTTACTTGTGTACGGAGCATCTACGCGCCGAGCCGAAAAATCCGCTGCCGGCGCAGGAAGTGCCCAGCAACGTCATCACGGAAATGCCGCCGCTGCTCAAGGCCTATATGCGCCTGGGCGCGAGGATTTGCGGCGAGCCCTGCTGGGATGAAGACTTCCAGGTGGCCGACGTCTTCATCCTGCTCAAGCGTGATGAACTGTGCCCGCGCTATGCGCGCCACTTCAAGGCGGCCATGTGATGCGCCGCTTGCGCCGGTATGCCCGGGTGGCACGGGTGCTCGGGGTGGTCAGTCTGGGGCTGGGCATGGCGGGCATGTTCGGGCTGCTGGAGCGCCTGGGCCTGAACAGCACAATGGATCGCCGCCAGCGCTGGTCGCAGTTTTTTATGACACGCCTGAGCAGCGCCCTGCCCTTTCGCGTCACCGTGGTCGGGGAAATCCCGGCAACGCCGATGCTGTGGGTGAGCAATCACGTGTCCTGGACCGATATTGCATTGCTGGGGCAACTGACCCCGCTGTCATTTCTGTCCAAAGCCGAGGTGCGTGGCTGGCCGGTGGCCGGGTGGTTGGCGGCCAAGGCAGGCAGTTTGTTTATCCGCCGTGGTGCGGGAGACATCCAGGTGATTCGTGAGCAAATGACCCGTCACCTGCAACAGCCGCTACCCCTGCTGATGTTTCCCGAAGGCACCACCACGGATGGGTGCTCGGTGCGTACCTTTCATGGGCGGTTGCTGTCGGCGGCCATTGACAGCCGGGTACCACTGCAACCTGTAGCCATCCGCTATTTGCGCAATGGCGAGGTCGATGCGATAGCGCCGTTTATTGGCAATGACGATTTGCTCTCACATCTGCTGCGACTGTTTAGCCATGAGCAGAGCGACGTTGAGATTCATCTGCTGGAGCCCATTGCCAGCCAGGCACAAGAGCGGGCCGTGCTGGCGTTCAGAGCGCAGGAAGCGATCCGGCGGGTGGTGTCAGCACCGGTGACGCAAACAGATCCGCTGCCGGAGAGAGTGGGGGCGATGATTTGAGCCGGGAGCCATGTAAGGGGATGTTGTGGGAGCGGGCTTGCTCGCGATGCAGGCGACACGGTGCGACGGCAAAGGTACGTTGCACATTAACTGGCCCACTGCGTACATATCCGGCATTTGCGTCTAACTGAAATATTGGTTTCGCCCTTACGGCGAGTCCCTTTTTGAAGGACCAAAAAGGAACCAAAAAGTCCTCGCCCCATCGTACGGCCTTCGCTACGCTCAGGTTCCCTCGCTCCGGCTCTGCTCCGTGGGCACGCCGCCACGGGCCATCCATGGCCCATCGCGGCTCTCCCGGCATCCATGCCGGTCGACCCACTCCTCAGAACCTCCTCTCGGCCTCCCGGGAGGGCAGGCAGATCAAAAGCACTACGCCGAGGCGGCCGACCGGCCGGCCTGTTTGGTTAACATTTACTGCGCAATCCCCTGTCGTCACTGCCGAAGGAACAAGGCTGCGATTTTTAACGCGAATATCGGTTATGTACTCAATGCATCAGTTATAAAAACGCTATCAAGCAGGCCTCAACCGCCAGCCCAGCACATCCAGCAAATCACACCCATCACGCAGCAATTGCGCCGAAACAGTAGCCATATGCTTAAGATCTACAGAGTCAGCCTCTTGCACTTCCCGACTGGAAAACGATTCCATCAGTTGGGTGACGGCCAGTACGCGAGCGGCGGCGTTGGCATGAAGTACGTCGAGGGGCGCGTTGCGGTCGATCAATAAAGCAGGGATGGTGCAATCGATGGCGGTAAGCGGGACAAACGATGAGTCGGTCATTAATCAAACTCCTAAATGTCGAATTTGAGCCGACCGTTTTCGTCGCCAAACAAAAGCAGGTGGCTGCTGTACGCGGGTTGGCGAACCGGTAACATTTAGGAAAACCCGGCAGACCCGAAGATCTCCCACGCACAGCTGCCATAGAGCAACGCGAGCAAAATACACGCTCTGCCATATAGAACAATCGCATGCTAACTAAATGTTAAGCAGGTCGCCAAACCCGCCCGCCTTATCGGCGAGCTCCGACTATAAGCGTCGTCCCCTCGCCCCAGCAATTGGCAAACCTGTGAGAAAAATCCCGAAAAAACGTGAGCTTGTAGTTTCTGTAGCCGCTGCCGAGGAACACTGCAACTGTGGGAGCGAGCCTGCTCGCGAAGGTCGTTCGCGAGCAGGCTCGCTCCCACAAATAGGGCTTGACCTGCAACAGAGTATCTACAGAGATTGCGCAGTACACGCGAACCGAACAGGCCGGCCGGTCGATCGGCCGCCTCGGTGCGCAGTGCTTTTGATCTGCCTGCCCTCCCGGGAGGCCGAGAGGAGGTTCTGCGGAGTGGGTCGACCGGCATGGATGCCGGGAGAGCCGCGATGGGCCATGGATGGCCCGTGGCGGCGGGCCCACGGAGCAGGACCGGAGCGAGGGAACCTGAGCGCAGCGAAGGCCGTACGCCGGGGCAAGCCTTTTTGGTTACTTTTTCGGCGTCTGGAAAAAGTGACTCGCTGTAAGAGCGAAACCAATATCTCGGTTAGACACGAATGCCGGATATGTACTCAACAACCAGTCAAACAAGATCAAACAACCGTAAACCCTGAAAACCTGGTGTAACTGACACAACCCATTGCCTGATTTTGCGACGACTTCGTCGGAGTGCCGCATCACGCCGAACGCAGCCTTCGTTCCTCGGCAGCTGCTACAGGAACACTGCAACTGTGGGAGCGAGCCTGCTCGCGAAGGTCGTTCGCGAGCAGGCTCGCTCCCACAAATAGGGCTTGACCTGCAACAGAGTATCTACAGAGATTGCGCAGTACACGCGAACCGAACAGGCCGGCCGGTCGATCGGCCGCCTCGGTGCGCAGTGCTTTTGATCTGCCTGCCCTCCCGGGAGGCCGAGAGGAGGTTCTGCGGAGTGGGTCGACCGGCATGGATGCCGGGAGAGCCGCGATGGGCCATGGATGGCCCGTGGCGGCGGGCCCACGGAGCAGGACCGGAGCGAGGGAACCTGAGCGCAGCGAAGGCCGTACGCCGGGGCAAGCCTTTTTGGTTACTTTTTCGGCGTCTGGAAAAAGTGACTCGCTGTAAGAGCGAAACCAATATCTCGGTTAGACACGAATGCCGGATATGTACTCAACGTTCCAGTTAAACAAACAAGATCAAACAACCGTAAACCCTGAGAACCTGGTGTAACTGACACAACCCATTGCCTGATTTTGCGACGACTTCGCCCCGCGTCAGCGGCTACGGACATCCCTTCCGGTAACAACCCGCCGCAAATACCTGCAACTGCGGATAAAACGCCCGAAAATCCTCGCTCAGAGGTTCATACAACGCCTTCAAGTCCTGCATCGCCCCGGCCAGTTCCTCGGGGCGCGACAAGCGCCGGGCTATACCATTGAACACCTGCTCCAGCACGGCAAAATCCCGATACGAACCCAACCAGTCATGGGCCGCCATGTGCGGCGCAATCGTGGCAAGCCGCCGTGGCAGCTGTTGTTCGGCCACCAGCACCCGGTAAAAATCCGAGGTAAAACGCTCCAGCGGCCCTTCAGCATACTGCCCCCAGTCCCGCGCCAGGCAATGGTCAAAAAACACGTCCAGCACAATGCCCGCATACCGCCGGCGAGTATGGGCAAATCGCGACAACGACTGATCAACCAGGGGGTGGTTGTCAGTAAAGACATCAATGCTGCGGTGCAGCGCTATACCGTGTTCAATGTCCGCGCTGTATTGGCCATGCAGCCGCCCTTTGACAAAATCGCCATAAAGACTGCCCAGCATTTCTTCCGGGCGCTGACCGCCAAGGTGCAGATGTGCGAGATAATTCATGGGCGCAGTTTAGCACTGCCACACCAATATCGTTATAACCCGATATATCGATTTGAGCTGATCTAAGATCGAAATCATATTTGTATATCGCGATATAACGATTTAAAGTTCGCCTCATCGCGATATAACGTTGTACCCAATGAGCACTGCAACCATGACGATCGACCTCGACGAAATAATAAAAGCCCTGGCACACCCAGTACGCCGAGAAATTCTCAACGCTCTGAAAAACCCTGATGCCTCGTTCCCTGACCAGGTTCACTCCACCGAACATGGTGTGTGTGCCGGGCAGTTTGATCAGCTCTGCGGCCTGTCGCAGTCCACGGTTTCTGCCCATCTCGCAACGCTGCAGCGAGCGGGCCTGATTACCAGCCAAAAACACGGTCAGTGGCACTTTTTCAAACGTAATGAGGAAACCATCAAGGTCTTCCTCGAAAAAATCAGCCAAGAGCTTTAAAAGGACTTCCATGCCCCTCTCGCTACTCATTCTGGCGCTCAGCGCTTTCGCCATCGGGACCACCGAGTTTGTGATCATGGGCTTGCTGCCTGATGTCGCAACCGACCTTGGTGTATCCATTCCCGGTGCCGGCTGGCTGGTAACCGGCTACGCGCTGGGTGTGGCCATCGGTGCGCCGTTTATGGCGCTGGCCACGGCCAGGTTGCCGCGCAAGGCCGCCCTGGTAGCGTTGATGGTGATATTCATCATCGGCAACCTGCTCTGTGCCCTGGCCAGTGATTACAACGTGCTGATGTTTGCCCGTGTTGTCACTGCCCTGTGCCACGGCGCGTTCTTCGGTATTGGTTCGGTCGTGGCCGCAGGCCTGGTACCTGCCAACAAGCGCGCGTCTGCCGTGGCCCTGATGTTTACCGGCCTGACCCTGGCCAACGTGCTCGGCGTTCCCCTGGGCACTGCTCTGGGCCAGGCAGCAGGATGGCGCTCGACGTTTTTTGCCGTCACCGTGATCGGTGTCGTGGCATTGATCGGCCTGATCCGCTTTCTGCCAGCCAAGCGTGACGAGGAAAAACTCGACATGCGTGCCGAACTGGCCGCGCTCAAAGGCGCAGGCATCTGGCTGTCGCTGAGCATGACTGCGCTGTTTTCCGCGTCGATGTTCACCCTGTTCACTTATGTCGCGCCCCTGCTCGGTGATGTCACCGGCGTTTCGCCAAGCGGCGTGACCTGGACTCTGCTGCTGATCGGCCTTGGCCTGACGGTGGGCAATATCATCGGTGGCAAGCTGGCGGACAAACGCCTGGCCGCAACGCTGATCGGTGTGTTTATCGCGATGGCGGTGATGTCCACCGTACTGACCTGGACCAGCGTCGCGGTGATCCCGACTGAAATCACTCTGTTTTTGTGGGCTGCGGCTTCATTCGCTGCCGTACCGGCGCTGCAAATCAATGTCGTGACCTTCGGCAAGGCTGCCCCGAACCTGGTTTCAACCCTGAATATCGGCGCATTCAACGTCGGCAATGCACTCGGTGCCTGGGTTGGCGGCAGTGTCATCGCCCACGGCTTCGGACTCACCAGCGTTCCACTGGCCGCTGCCGCACTGGCAATACTGGCACTGCTGGTGACGCTGATCACTTTCCGCCAGGGCGGCAATTCCGAACTGGCTACTGCTACTAACTGATCCTTGAGAGGGCTGCATAAATGACGACGATTTTCGATCCGATCAAGTTGGGCGACCTCGAACTGCCCAACCGCATCATCATGGCTCCGCTGACCCGCTGCCGCGCCAGCGAAGGTCGGGTACCTAATGCCCTGATGGCTGAATACTACGTTCAACGCGCCTCTGCCGGCCTGATCCTGAGCGAGGCCACGTCGGTCACGCCTATGGGCGTCGGCTACCCTGACACTCCGGGCATCTGGGCCGACGATCAGGTACGCGGCTGGACCAACATCACCCGGGCCGTACACGCCGCCGGTGGCCGGATTGCACTGCAACTGTGGCATGTAGGCCGCATCTCGCATCCGATGTACCTGAACGGTGAAACGCCGGTTGCACCCAGCGCCATTGCGGCCAAGGGCCATGTTAGCCTGGTGCGCCCGAAGGTTGATTTCCCGACGCCTCGCGCGCTGGAAACTGCCGAGATCGCCGATATTGTCGAGGCCTACCGCACAGGCGCAGAAAACGCCAAGGCTGCCGGTTTTGATGGCGTCGAGATCCATGGTGCAAATGGCTACCTGCTCGACCAGTTCCTGCAAAGCAGCACCAACAAACGTACCGACCAGTACGGCGGCAGCATAGAGAACCGTGCGCGCCTGTTGCTGGAAGTTACCGACGCCGCCATTGAAGTCTGGGGTGCCGGCCGGGTTGGCGTGCATTTGTCGCCACGGGCCGACCTGCACGACATGGGCGATGAAAACCTGGCCGAAACCTTTGGTTATGTCGCCCGCGAACTGGGCAAGCGCGGTATTGCCTACATCTGTGCGCGCGAGCATGAAGCTGCCGACAGCCTGGGCCCGCAACTCAAGCAAGCCTTCGGTGGCCCGTACATCGTCAATGAGAGCTTCACCAAAGACAGTGCCAATGCCTGGCTGGCAGCAGGCAAGGCCGATGCCGTCGCATTCGGCGTGCCGTTTATCGCCAACCCTGATCTGCCCGCACGCTTGAAGGCCGATGCGCCGCTCAATGAGGCGCACCCGGAAACCTTCTACGTCAATGGCGCAGTGGGCTATATCGACTATCCAGTACTCTAAGTACTGAGCCTGGCACGGCCAGGTGACTGCACCACGCAAAACGCCCGAGACCAATGGCCTTGGGCGTTTTGCTATAACCGTTTAAACATCACCGCCCGGACCCTTTTTGCGGGCAAAAAAAAGGGGCGGTTTGACCCGCCCACATTTTTTCCCTAGTCCCTTTTGTTCCTTCTCATCATCCTGATGAATCGCTTCCCGCGATGTCCGTCTGCGTTCTTCCTTGAGCGCCGTATCGATCCGTCGATACAGTTCAAATACTAGAGTTTTATAGGATTGCTGCAAGCGCGGATGTTATGAGTATTTATTACACAAACTGCCCAACTAAAAATATAAATACGTTATATTTCAATGACTTATGAGTTAAGCACTGTTACACAAAGGCGTTTGCCCTTTATTGCCAAGCCCTTGGCTTACGTAAAAAGTAAGTAAAGGCTTACAGCAAGCCACAGGCAATAACCTATCTCGTCCGTGACATTCCATTTCAAAGCCGATTAAATAAACAATTAGTTCAAGTTTGTATAACAACAAGGTCCATATTGTTGTCAAATTCGCACTACCGGGCATCACTCAAAACAAACACCCACAAAAAACCCCGATTAGTTCGGGGGTTTTTGTCAGCCGTTCGCGGATTACTGGAACAGCGACTCGCTCGACAGGCCGTTGCGTTCAAGAATTTCTCGCAAGCGCTTGAGCCCTTCAACCTGGATCTGGCGCACACGCTCACGGGTCAGGCCAATTTCCAGCCCTACATCCTCAAGAGTGCTGCTCTCATGGCCACGCAGCCCGAAACGGCGAATCACCACTTCACGCTGCTTGTCTGTGAGCTCGGACAACCACTGATCGATACTTTGCGACAAGTCATCGTCCTGAAGCAGCTCACAAGGGTCTGTGGGCCTGTCATCCGTCAGGGTATCAAGCAGGGTTTTGTCAGAGTCCGGCCCCAAAGACACGTCTACCGAAGACACGCGTTCATTAAGCCCAAGCATGCGCTTGACCTCGGCGACCGGTTTTTCGAGCAGATTGGCGATTTCTTCAGGAGAGGGTTCGTGATCGAGCTTTTGCGTGAGTTCGCGCGCGGCTCGCAGGTAGACGTTCAGCTCTTTTACAACGTGGATCGGCAAACGGATGGTGCGGGTCTGATTCATGATCGCCCGTTCAATCGTTTGGCGAATCCACCAGGTGGCGTAGGTCGAGAAGCGAAACCCTCGTTCGGGATCGAATTTCTCGACAGCCCGGATCAGGCCCAGGTTGCCTTCTTCGATCAGGTCAAGCAATGACAAACCACGGTTGACGTAACGTCGGGCAATTTTCACCACCAGCCGCAGGTTGCTTTCTATCATTCGCTTGCGCCCGGCCGGGTCGCCGCTTTGCGACAAACGCGCAAAATGGACTTCTTCTGCCGGAGAGAGTAACGGGGAAAAGCCGATTTCATTGAGGTACAACTGGGTCGCATCAAGGGCCCGCGTGTAGTCAATGTACTTGTGCTGTTTTGTAGCAGCTGCTTTTTTGGACTTGGTTCTAGCTGTAGGGGGCGAATCGTCTTCTTCTGACATCAAGTCGCTATCGATGCTGGAGTCCATAAGGAGCACCTCATCGTCGATGTCAAACCCCGGCGCTTCTTTGTTGAGAGCCATTGCAATAGTCCTTTGTTGAGTTCGACCTCAAGCTCAAGCCTCGCCTTAATCCCTGGCAACGCTGGAGCCTGTTCCTTATCCACATCAGGAACAGGCTGGTAACCGATCAACGGCGAGGAAGGAATTGCAATGGATCTACAGGTTTACCTTGGCGGCGAATCTCAAAGTGAAGTTTCACCCGGTCTGTACCAGTTGACCCCATTTCGGCAATTGTCTGTCCGACCTTGACCTGCTGCCCCTCCCGAACCAAAAGCCTGCGGTTGTGACCGTAGGCACTGACGTAGGTATCACTGTGTTTGATGATGATCAGTTCGCCGTAGCCCCTCAATCCACTGCCAGCGTATACAACCGAACCATCAGACGCAGCTAAAACAGGCTGTCCCAAATCGCCGGCGATATCAATACCTTTATTCAAACTACCGTTTGAAGAGAATTTTCCGATCAAAATGCCATTTGAGGGCCATCCCCACCCCTTGGGAGCAGGGCCTGCCGGCATCGGGGCAACCGCTGCGGGGGCACTTGCAGCCGTGGCGGAACGCTTGATAACCGTGGTTTTGCTGCCCGAAGAGGATGACACAACGGTGGTGGTCGAGCCGCCTGCAGGCTGGGTGCCTGAGCGCCCGTCAAAGCGGATGACCTGGCCCGGGACGATGGTGAACGGGGCGGCAATATTGTTGCGTGCAGCCAGGGCCTTCCAGTCCCACCCATAACGAAAGGCAATCGAGAACAAAGTGTCGCCGCGACGCACCGCGTATTGCCCGGTGGTCACGGCCGGGCGCTGGGCCACGCCGTTACGGTCAACGACATTCACGCCATTTTTGGGGGTGCTGGAGCACGCTGCCAACAAAGCCAGTGTGGTACTCAGAAATAGACCGACCACCAGTCTCTGAAAGCTTTTGCTGCTCTTACGCTGCGCAATGACTGTGAGACTCACCCGCCGCTCCCTTTGAAGATGGCTAAATAGTAAAACGCCAGTACTGGCCATGGTTTGCAGCAAGTATAACTGGCTATAGGGCTTTTACAGACTGTAAAGCCGATTGATAAACACAGCGTATAAAACATACACACATACCGGGCAGAGCCCGGGTGATGGGCTTTATGACCCGTACCCTGCCCCAAAATTCACCCGATACGAACAAAGACTCAGGCCAGCGGCCCGTTGAGCAGCGGCACAAAGCGTACATTACCGAGCACCCGCCGGGCGAAACCGTGCTCTTCGCGCACGATCAACATCAATTGCTGCATCTCGCCGGCACCCACCGGGATCACCAGGCGCCCGCCAGGGGCCAGTTGGTCGAGCAGTGCCTGCGGCACATCAGTGGCTACAGCGGTGACGATAATGCCGTTGTAAGGCGCCAGCGCAGGCCAGCCCTCCCACCCATCGCCCCAGCGGAACACCACATTGCGCAGGTTGAGCTCAAGCAATCGCTCCTTGGCCCGGTCCTGCAGCACCTTGATGCGCTCGACCGAAAAAATCCGCTCGACCAGCTGCGACAGCACGGCGGTCTGGTACCCCGAACCGGTGCCGATCTCCATGACCTTGTCCAGCGGCCCGTCCTCAAGCAACAGCTCGCTCATGCGCGCCACCATGTAAGGCTGGGAGATGGTCTGGTTATTGCCGATCGGCAGCGCCGTATCTTCGTACGCCCTGTGCGCCAGGGCTTCATCCACAAACAGATGACGTGGCGTGCGGCGAATGACCTCGAGCACGTTCTGGTTAACGATGCCCTCTTCACGCAGGCGCTGAATCAGCCGCTCACGGGTGCGCTCAGAGGTCATGCCAATGCCGCGGTGCATCATGCCATCCTGCTCGCGCGCCATCAGCCCATGCCCTCCAGCCAGTCATTGAGGCTGTTGAAACCATCACCAAAGGTGCGATCCAGTTGCAGCGGCGTGATCGATACATAACCCTGCATCACGGCATGGAAGTCCGTGCCCGGGCCACCGTCTTCGACATCGCCTGCCGCAGCAATCCAGTAACCTGCCTTGCCGCGCGGATCGACCACCCGTACCGGTGCAGCAGCACGGGCACGATGGCCGAGACGGGTGAGTTGAATGCCACGAATCTTCGCCAACGGCAGGTTGGGAATGTTCACATTGAGGACCGTACGCGGCGGCAAATTCAGCGATGCGTGGGCTTCAAGCAGCTTGCGGGCAAAAAACGCCGCCGTCGGCAGGTTGTCCACCTGGCGGGAGACCAACGAAAAGGCAAAAGAAGGACGATCCAGGAAGCGGCCCTCGAGTGCCGCCGCCACAGTGCCCGAGTACAACACGTCATCACCCAGGTTGGCACCCAGGTTGATGCCCGACACCACCATGTCCGGCTGCTGCTCGAGCAAGCCGTGAATAGCCAGATGCACGCAATCGGTAGGTGTACCGTTGATGCTGATAAAGCCATTGGCCAGGGTATGAGGATGCAGGGGACGGTCCAGCGTCAGCGAACTGCTGGCGCCACTTTTGTCCTGCTCGGGGGCAACTACCACGCACTCGGCGTAGTCGGCCAGCGCACCATAAAGCGCGGCCAGGCCCGGAGCTGTTACCCCGTCATCGTTTGAAATCAGAATACGCATAAGGTGTCCGCTTGATCCAACGTCACCAGATCAACAAGCTCGCGCACCAGAACAGTGGCGAAGCATCCTGGCGGCAGAACAAATTCCAGTTGCAGAATGTCAGGCTGAGGATAATGCCACGTCAACCGGCCAATGGGCAGTCGCAGGATACGTCGCTCATGGCTCATGCCGGCGCGTACCAGCCAGTCACGCAAATCGGCTTCACGCTCTGCAATTGACTGCTCCAGCGCGTGGGTGGCGCCAGTGGTCGGTGATTCGCCCTCGCCCCACTGCGGGCCGGTGGGGTGCAGATCGAGAATGGCCAGGCGCGGGTCGCTGCATTCAGCCTCGCCCGCCGGGAAAAAGCTGCGGCTGTCGGTAAAAGCCAGTAAATCGCCAACTTGCGCCCGTTGCCAGCTGCCATCGGCCACCCGTGCGGCCAGCACCTGATTGAACAGATAGCTGCGCGCGGTGGACAGCAGCCGCGAACGAACGTTGCGCTGCTCAGGCAAGGCCTTGCGCGCCGCATAATCACGGGCTTCGCCCAGATTGCCGCCCTGCCAGCCAAAGCGCTGGCTACCGAAATAGTTCGGTACACCCTGCTTGGCGATCAGTTGCAGGCGTTGCTCCAGCGCGTCCTTGTCGGCGTTCAGTTGCGTCAGGCGCAAGGTGAAACCATTGGCCGCATGGGCTCCACGCTGCAATTTGCGCTTGTGTCGCGAGGTCTTGAGAATCTTCAGCGTGTCGTTTTCGGCGCCCGACAGATCAGGGTCTGCCTTGCCCGGCAGTTGCACGCTGAACCACTGGCGGGTCAATGCCTGGCGGTCCTTGAGGCCTGCATAGCTGACGGTGCGCAGCGGCACGCCTGCAGCCTTGGCAAGGCGCCGGGCCGCCTCCTCGGTATTCAGGCCGCGCTTCTCGACCCACAACCACAGGTGCTCACCATCTCCGGACAGCGGTATATCAAGCACTTCGTCGACTTGAAAATCTTCAGCCGTGGCCTTGAGCACAGCCGTGCCCAATGCCTCGCCATAAGCGAGCGGGCCCAGCAGATCGAACTCGTTCATGAGCGAACCAACAAGGCAATGGAATGCACTGCGATGCCTTCTTCACGCCCAACGAAGCCGAGCTTCTCGGTGGTCGTGGCCTTTACGTTTACCTGGTCCAAATCAACCTCTAGATCCGCGGCAATCAGCGCACGCATCGTTTCAATATGCGGCGCCATTTTTGGTGCCTGGGCAATGATGGTGTTGTCGACATTGCCGACTTTCCAGCCCTTGGCATGGATCAGACCGACGACATGACGCAACAGAACGCGACTGTCAGCGCCCTTGAAGGTCGGATCGGTGTCCGGGAAATGCTTGCCGATATCGCCAAGCGCTGCAGCGCCCAGCAAGGCGTCGCTCAGGGCGTGCAACAGCACATCGCCATCAGAGTGGGCCAACAGCCCGAATTTATGGGAGATCCGCACGCCGCCCAACGTAATGAAATCGCCTTCAGCGAAACAGTGCACATCATAGCCGTGGCCAATACGCATAAAAAAACGCCCCGATTAAGTCAGGGCGTGATTCTACCTACTATTAAGCACTTAGTGCGCTTGCGTGGTGACGCAAGTGGTCGTCAATAAAGCTGGCGATGAAGAAATAGCTATGGTCGTAGCCCGGTTGCAAACGCAAGGTCAGCGGGTAATCGGCTAGCCTGGCGGCCTGTTGCAGCACTTCAGGCTTGAGCTGAACAGCCAGGAAGTCATCGCGATCTCCCTGATCGACCAGCAACGGCAGCCTTTCACTGGCCTCGCCAATCAGCACACTGGCATCCCACTCACGCCAGCGCGCCCGCTCTTCTCCCAGGTAATGGGAGAATGCCTTTTGCCCCCACGGGCAATCCGTCGGATTGCTGATGGGCGCAAACGCCGACACCGACTGGTAACGCCCCGGATTACGCAACGCGCAAACCAACGCCCCGTGCCCACCCATCGAATGTCCGCTGATGCCACGCTTTTGCGAAGCCGGGAAATGCGCTTCGACCAGAGCCGGCAATTCCTGCACCACATAATCGTGCATCTGATAGTGCTGGGCCCACGGCTGCTGAGTGGCATTCAGATAGAACCCTGCACCCAGGCCGAAATCCCACGCCCCCTGCGGGTCATCGGGCACGCCTTCGCCACGGGGGCTGGTGTCCGGTGCGACGATGATAAGGCCCAATTCGGCAGCCATCTTCATGGCCCCGGCCTTGTGCATGAAGTTTTCGTCGGTACAGGTCAAACCCGACAGCCAATACACTACAGGCAGCTTTGCGCCCTGCTCCGCCTGCGGCGGCAAGTACACGGCAAACACCATGTCGCAGCCCAGCACTTCGGACCGGTGCTTGTAACGCTTGTGCCAACCGCCAAAGCTCTTCTGGCAGGAAATGTTCTCAAGAGACATGGGCAACTCCAGACCACAAGACAAACACCCCCCTGTGGGAGCAAGCCCGCTCCCACAGGTATTTTATGGCATTCGACTTGCCGCAGTTATTTAGAAATGGATGACAGTGCGGATGCTTTTGCCTTCATGCATCAGGTCAAAAGCCTTATTGATATCTTCCAGGCCCATGGTGTGGGTGATGAAAGTATCCAGCGGGATCTCGCCGCTTTGTGCCATATCTACATAGCTTGGCAATTCGCTGCGGCCGCGCACGCCACCAAATGCCGAACCGCGCCAGACGCGACCGGTCACCAGCTGGAACGGACGGGTGGAAATTTCCTGCCCCGCACCTGCCACGCCAATAATCACCGACTCGCCCCATCCCTTGTGGCAGCACTCCAGTGCCGCACGCATCAACTGCACATTGCCGATGCACTCAAAGGAAAAATCGACACCGCCATCGGTCATGTCGACTATCACTTCCTGAATCGGGCGATCGAAGTCTTTCGGGTTCACGCAATCAGTAGCACCCAGCTGTCGGGCGATTTCAAACTTGGCCGGGTTGATATCAATGGCAATGATCCGCGCCGCCTTCGCTTTCACCGCACCGATTACCGCAGACAGGCCAATACCGCCCAGACCGAAGATGGCCACGGTGTCGCCCGGCTTGACCTTGGCCGTGTTCAGCACCGCGCCGATCCCGGTCGTCACGCCGCAACCCAGCAGACACACTTTCTCCAGAGGAGCGTCCTTCTGAATTTTTGCGACCGAAATCTCAGGGAGCACGGTGTATTCGGAAAAGGTCGAAGTGCCCATGTAGTGGAAAATCGGCTGACCTTTGTAGGAGAAGCGCGTAGTGCCATCAGGCATCAAGCCCTTGCCCTGGGTGGCACGAATGGCCTGACACAGGTTGGTCTTGCCCGACAGGCAGAATTTGCACTTGCCACATTCAGGGGTGTACAGCGGGATGACATGATCGCCGACCGCAACCGAGGTCACGCCTTCGCCGATGGCTTCAACGATGGCACCGCCTTCATGGCCCAGGATCGACGGGAAGATGCCTTCCGGGTCTGCGCCCGACAAGGTGTAGGCATCGGTATGGCAAACACCCGAGGCCACAACCCGCAGCAGCACTTCGCCAGCCTTGGGCATGGCAACGTCTACTTCCACGATTTCCAGCGGCTTTTTGGCTTCGAACGCAACGGCGGCACGTGACTTGATCATCGATCGTCTCCAGCAAAGTAAAAACAAGACGCAGAGTGTAAATCAGCGCCAGGTGATTAATAATCCAGGCAAAAGCAAAACATTATTGCCATGCAGGGATAATCAACCATGAATGAGAACCGCTGGGAAGGTATAGACGAATTTGTCGCTGTGGCCGAATGCGGCCAATTCACGGCGGCGGCCGAACGTCTTGGCGTCTCTTCATCCCATATCAGCCGCCAGGTAGCGCGACTTGAAGAGCGATTGCAGACCCGCCTGTTTTATCGCAGTACCCGCAAGGTGACGCTGACCGAAGCCGGGCAGACTTTTTTGCAGCATTGCCAGCGCCTGCAAGACGGACGTGAAGAAGCACTGCGTGCCATCGGTGATCTGGCCAGCGAGCCCAAGGGCATGTTGCGCATGACCTGTGCCGTGGCCTATGGCGAACGCTTTATCGTGCCGCTGGTTACGCGCTTTATGGGGCTGTACCCGCAATTGCGGGTGGACATCGAACTGAGCAACCGGCCATTGGACCTGGTGCATGAAAGCCTGGATCTGGCGATCCGCCTGGGGCGCTTGCAGGACTCAAGACTGGTAGCCACGCGCCTGGCTCCCAGGCGCATGTATATGTGCGCCTCGCCCTCCTACCTGGAACGTTACGGGCGCCCCCATAGCCTGTCGGAATTGAGCCGGCACAATTGTCTGATTGGCAGTTCAGATCTATGGCAATTGCAGCAGGACGGCCGCGAATTTTCGCAACGGGTGCAAGGGAACTGGCGATGCAACAGTGGGCAGGCTGTACTGGATGCTGCGTTACAGGGTGTAGGGATTTGTCAGTTGCCGGACTATTACGTGCTGGAGCACTTGAAGACCGGGACGCTGGTGTCGTTGCTCGATACCCACCAGCCCCCCAACACCGCCGTCTGGGCGCTGTACCCGCAACAGCGGCACTTGTCGCCCAAGGTCAGAAAGCTGGTTGATTACTTGAAGGAGGGGTTGGCCAGGCGGGAGGAATACCAGGAGAGGGAGCAGTAGTTTTTAACAGTGGGAGCGGGCTTGCTCGCGATGCAGACGACTCGGTCTGTCAGGCAAACTCAGCTGATACCATCGCGAGCAAGCCCGCTCCCACAAGAACCTCAGCAGGTTCTGATCAGCGCTTGGCCCAACGCAAACGCAACCACTCGAGGTCTTCGGGGCGGGTGACCTTGATATTGTCCGAACGCCCTTCGATCAAACGCGGCGCCAGACCTGCCCACTCCATCGCTGAAGATTCATCGGTGATGGTTGCATCGGCCACCAGACTGTCAGCCAAAGCACGATGCAACGCCCCCAAGCGGAACATCTGCGGCGTATAGGCCTGCCAGATCAAGCTGCGATCCACGGTTTCAACCGCACGCCCCTGCTTGTCCACCCGTTTGAGCGTGTCCCGCGCTGGAACGGCTAACAAACCACCTACAGGGTCGTCAGCCAATTCACTCAGCAGCTTGTTAAGGTCTTCCCGAGACAGGTTGGGCCTCGCGGCATCATGCACCAACACCCAATCGTCATCTGCCGCGCCCTGCGCATGCAGGTGCAACAACGCGTTGAGTACCGAGTCGGCGCGCTCACGCCCGCCGTCTACCCGTACAACCCGAGGGTCGGCAGCACAAGGCAAGGACGGCCAGAAAGGATCATCAAAAGCGACACTGACCACCAGCCCCTTCAGGCCCGGGTGGTCGAGGAAACAGCTGATGCTGTGTTCCAGAATACTGCGTCCGCCCAACTGCAAATATTGTTTGGGACGGTCCGCGGCCATACGGGCACCTACACCCGCGGCAGGAATCACGGCCCAGAAGGCCGGTGACAAATAACTCATTGGGCCAACTGATAGAGGGTTTCACCCTCTTTGATCATGCCCAACTCATGGCGAGCACGTTCTTCAACGGTCTCCATGCCTTTTTTCAGCTCCAGCACTTCCGCATCCAGCACGCGGTTGCGCTCAAGCAGGATTTCGTTTTCAGCACGTTGATCGGCTATTTGCTGGGTCAGGTCAGTAACCTGCGCCAAACTGCCATTACCCACCCACAGGCGATACTGCAGGCCTGCCAGCAGCAAGAGCAAGATTAGAAACAACCAATTGGGACTGCGCATCGAATATCAGGTATCCAGTGAAAAGACAGCCATGCCGACAAACGTAAACAACGAATAATACAAAGCCTGGACGAACCAGGCTTGTATACAGAAGCATCAGATTAGTGTCAAAAGACCCGACTTGGCGAGCTTTCCGACACTACCTGCTGACTTTTTACCATTAAGTACTCAGCCGCGAAACTCGCCACGGCCGTTGTACTTGGCTTTTGCACCCAGTTGCTCTTCGATACGCAGCAATTGGTTGTACTTGGAAACGCGATCGGAACGGCACAGCGAGCCGGTCTTGATCTGGCCAGCGGCGGTACCCACGGCCAGGTCGGCAATGGTGGAATCTTCGGTTTCGCCGGAGCGGTGCGAGATCACAGCCGTGTAACCTGCAGCCTTGGCCATCTGGATGGCTTCCAGGGTTTCGGTCAGGGTGCCGATCTGGTTGAACTTGATCAGGATCGAGTTGGCGATGCTCTTGTCGATGCCTTCTTTCAGGATCTTGGTGTTGGTAACGAACAGGTCGTCGCCTACCAGCTGTACTTTCTCACCGATTTTGTCGGTCAGAATTTTCCAGCCATCCCAGTCAGACTCGTCCAGGCCGTCTTCGATGGAGATGATCGGGTAACGCTGGGTCAGACCCTTGAGGTATTCAGCAAAACCTTCGGAGCTGAACACCTGGCCTTCGCCCGACAGGTTGTACTTGCCGTCTTCGTAGAATTCGCTGGCCGCGCAGTCCAGCGCCAGGGTCACGTCGGTGCCCAGGGTGTAACCGGCATTGGCGATGGCTTCGGAAATGACTTTCAGAGCATCTTCGTTGGACGCCAGGTTCGGTGCGAAACCACCTTCGTCGCCCACTGCGGTGTTCAGGCCACGGGCCTTGAGCACTGCTTTGAGGTGATGGAAGATTTCGGTGCCCATGCGCAGCGCGTCAGAAAAGGTCTTGGCGCCAACCGGCTGAACCATGAACTCTTGAATGTCGACGTTGTTATCGGCGTGCTCGCCACCGTTGATGATGTTCATCATCGGAACCGGCATCGAGTAAACACCCGGAGTGCCGTTCAGGTTGGCGATGTGTGCGTACAGCGGCAGATCCTGGTCCTGGGCAGCAGCTTTGGCAGCAGCCAAAGACACGGCCAGGATGGCGTTGGCGCCCAGGGAGCCTTTGTTCTCAGTACCGTCCAGCGCGATCATCGCGTGGTCCAGCGCCTTTTGGTCAACCGGGTCTTTACCCAGCAGCAAATCACGAATCGGGCCGTTGATGTTGGCAACGGCTTTCAGCACGCCTTTGCCCAGGTAACGGCTTTTGTCGCCATCACGCAGTTCCAGCGCTTCACGGGAACCGGTGGAAGCACCGGACGGCGCGCAAGCGCTGCCGATGATGCCGTTGTCGAGAAGCACGTCCGCTTCCACAGTGGGATTGCCACGGGAGTCGAGAACTTCACGACCTTTGATGTCGACGATCTTTGCCATTGTTGTAAATACTCCAAAGTTGACGAAAACGACGCAGCTGAGGGAAATATTGTTATCGGCGGCAAGGGTCAAATAGCGGGCAGCCTTGCGGGCGATAAGGCTCGGGCCCTGAGGCCCGAGAAATCGTGCGGTACTTTACCGGAGAAACGAGGGTTACGCGGTTTCTATTGTCGGAAAACTTTTAACCAACTCATCCAGCGACTTCAGCTGAGCCAGGAATGGCTCCAGCTTGTCCAGGCGCAAGGCACAAGGGCCGTCGCACTTGGCGTTGTCAGGATCCGGGTGTGCTTCCAGGAACAGACCAGCCAGGCTCTGGCTGATACCAGCCTTGGCCAGGTCGGTTACCTGGGCACGACGACCACCGGCAGAGTCCGAGCGACCGCCAGGCATTTGCAGCGCATGGGTCACGTCGAAAAACACCGGGTATTCGAACTGCTTCATGATGCCGAAGCCCAGCATGTCGACAACAAGGTTGTTGTAGCCAAAGCTGGAACCACGTTCGCAGAGGATCAACTGATCATTGCCCGCTTCTTCGCATTTGCTCAGGATGTGTTTCATTTCCTGAGGCGCAAGGAACTGGGCTTTTTTGATGTTGATCACGGCGCCGGTCTTGGCCATGGCCACGACCAGGTCAGTTTGACGCGACAGGAAAGCCGGCAACTGGATGATGTCGCAGACCTCGGCGACCACGGCCGCTTGCGCAGGCTCGTGGACGTCGGTAATCAGCGGCACACCGAAGGCGGCCTTGATGTCCTGAAAAATCCGCATGCCTTCTTCGAGGCCTGGGCCACGGTAAGAGCTGACAGATGAACGATTGGCCTTGTCGAAACTGGCCTTGAACACGTAAGGAATACCGAGCTTTTCGGTGACCCGTACGTACTCTTCGCACACCTGCATGGCCATATCACGGCTTTCCAGCACGTTCATGCCACCGAACAAGACCATTGGCTTGTCGTTGGCAATTTCGATATTGCCTACACGGATAATCTTTTGCGCCATTCTGATTACGCCTTCTTCTCGTGTTGCGCCAGTGCAGCTTTGACGAAACCGGTGAACAATGGATGGCCATCACGTGGCGTGGAGGTGAACTCCGGGTGGAACTGGCAAGCGACAAACCAAGGATGGTCCGGAGCTTCAACCACTTCTACCAACGCGCCGTCACCGGAACGACCGGTCACTTTCAGGCCTGCTTCGGTCAGTTGCGGCAGCAGGTTATTGTTCACTTCATAGCGATGACGATGACGTTCAACAATCACGTCCTTGGCATAGCAATCGTGAACCAGGGAACCGGCTTGCAGCTGGCAATCCTGCGCGCCCAGACGCATGGTGCCGCCCAGGTCGGAAGTTTCGGTACGGGTTTCGACTGCACCGGTGGCATCTTCCCACTCGGTGATCAGACCGACAACCGGATGGCCGCTGCTGCGATCGAATTCGGTGGAGTTGGCGTCTTTCCAGCCCAGCACATTACGTGCGAACTCGATAACCGCTACTTGCATGCCCAGGCAGATACCCAAGTATGGCACCTTGTTCTCGCGTGCATATTGAACGGCAGTGATCTTGCCTTCGACGCCGCGCAGACCGAAGCCGCCCGGAACCAGAATGGCATCACAGCCTTCAAGCAGCTCGGTGCCTTTGTTTTCGATGTCTTCGGAGTCGATATAGCGCAGGTTGACCTTGGTACGGTTGGAAATACCGGCGTGGCTCATCGCTTCGATCAGCGACTTGTACGCGTCCAGCAGTTCCATGTACTTGCCGACCATCGCGATGGTGACTTCGTGCTCCGGGTTCAGCTTGGCGTCGACGACCTTGTCCCACTCGGACAGGTCGGCGCTGTTGCATTCCAGGCCAAAGCGCTCAACGACGAAATCATCCAGGCCCTGAGCGTGCAGCATGCCCGGGATCTTGTAGATGGTGTCGGCGTCTTCCAGCGAAATGACAGCACGTTCCTCAACGTTGGTGAACAGCGCGATCTTGCGACGCGAAGACACATCAACGTGGTGATCGGAGCGGCAGATCAGTACGTCTGGCTGCAGGCCGATGGAACGCAGCTCTTTAACCGAGTGCTGTGTAGGTTTGGTTTTCGTTTCGCCAGCGGTGGCAATGTACGGAACCAGAGTCAGGTGCATCAGCATGGCGCGCTTGGCGCCCACTTCGATGCGCAGCTGACGGATAGCTTCGAGGAACGGTTGCGACTCAATGTCACCCACAGTGCCGCCAATCTCAACCATCG
>Ga0256410_1000512_pt1 | contig 37398 bp, 35 predicted proteins | sample PhyWR1_FD_185983 | JGI IMG/M metagenome (GOLD analysis project Ga0256410, IMG submission 185983) | Leaf surface microbial communities from wheat plants in UC Gill Tract Community Farm, Albany, California, United States - DLSL W.R1 | ecosystem: Host-associated > Plants > Phyllosphere >... | reverse complement strand
AATGCCTGGAAAACGAAGGTGTCGAGTATGTGTTCGGCATTCCTGGTGAGGAAAACCTCGACCTGCTCGAATCCCTGCGCAAGTCGAAGATCAAGCTGGTACTGACCCGTCACGAGCAGTCTGCAGGTTTCATGGCTGCCACCTATGGCCGCCTGACCGGCAAGACCGGCGTCAGCCTGTCGACCCTCGGCCCTGGCGCTACCAACCTGGTTACCGCCAGTGCCTACGCCTACCTGGGCGGCATGCCGATGATGATGATCACCGGCCAGAAGCCGATCAAGAAGTCCAAGCAAGGCCGCTTCCAGATCATTGACGTGTGCGGCATGATGGACCCCATCACCAAGTACACCCACCAGTTCGCCTCGGCCGACAACATCCCGTCGCGCATGCGCGAAGCGTTCCGCCTGGCTGAAGAAGAAAAGCCGGGCGCCGTGCACCTGGAACTGCCGGAAGACATCGCCGCCGAGCAGACCGATGCCCTGCCGATCCCGCGCAGCCTGCATCGCCGCCCGCTGGCCGAGCATGTCGCCATCGAAGCCGCCATGGAGAAACTGCAGAAGGCGCGCAGCCCGATTCTGGTGATCGGCGCCGGTGCCAACCGCAAGATGACCGCCAAGGTTCTCAAGCAACTGATCGACAAGACCGGCATCCCGTTCATCACCACCCAGATGGGTAAAGGTGTGGTCGACGAGCGCCACCCGCGCTTCCTCGGCAACGCTGCGCTGTCGTCCGGCGACTTCGTCCACCGCGCCATCGAAGCGTCCGACCTGATCATCAACATCGGCCACGACGTGATCGAGAAGCCACCGTTCTTCATGGTCCGTGGCGGTACCGAAGTCATCCACATCAGCTTCCGCTCCGCCGAAGTCGATGCCGTGTACTTCCCGCAGGTCGAAGTAATCGGCGACATCGCCAACGCCGTGTGGCAGATCAGCGAAGCGCTGAACGATACCGCGCACTGGGACTTCACCCGCCTGATGGCGATCCGTGAAGCCAACGAAGTGCAGATCGCCGAAGGCGCGGATGACGACCGCTTCCCGGTCTACCCACAGCGCCTGGTTGCCGATATCCGTCGCGTCCTGCCGTCCGAAGGCATCGTTGCCCTAGACAACGGCATCTACAAGATCTGGTTCGCCCGCAACTACAAGGCGCACAAGCCGAACACCGTACTGCTGGACAACGCCCTGGCGACCATGGGGGCCGGGCTGCCATCGGCCATGGCGGCGCACCTGGTCTACCCGGACCGCCCGGTGATCTCGGTATGCGGCGATGGCGGCTTCATGATGAACAGCCAGGAGCTGGAAACGGCGGTGCGGCTGAACATGCACATCACCGTGGTCATCCTGCGTGACGATGGCTACGGCATGATCCGCTGGAAGCAGGCCAACATGGGCTTCACCGACTTCGGCCTGGACTACGGCAACCCGGACTTCGTCAAGTACGCCGAAGCCTATGGCGCCAACGGTCACCGCGTGGAAAGTGCGGACGCTTTGCTGCCGCTGCTTGATCACTGTATTTCCAACCCTGGCGTGCACGTTATCGATTGTCCGGTGGACTACACCGAAAACGACCGGATCCTTAACAGCGAGATCCGGGAGCGCGCACTCGCTCTGTGAGGACCTTGAGTATTCCTGCAATTTCCTCATAAGCCACTGATATGGCGGGCGCGACTGACTACCTTGCCTCCAAGGGCAATGCCTAAAAATCCCGATGTGGCGACTCATCGCATACCTGTTGAGTCCGCCCGAGTGGCGAGCAGAAGCCGCCTATCCGCATCGAAAGCCTCGATGCTGGGCGGCCCTGCTGGCTCCAATCACAGTCACGCTCTCTGTTAGCCCCATTCTAGAGGCGTTTCGGGCGTGGCTAACCTCCTGACCGGCTACCAGCATATCGCCAAAAGTCATCATTAATGGCTGAAATAGAAATTTCAATCATGAGCAAAAACTATAGACTGTAGTGAACGCTACAGATATACTTTGGGCATAGAATGTGAAGCAAAACATACACCCCATAAGAATCTGCGCACATGACTAATCTACGAGAACGCCTAACCTCCGCCGACCTGAGTCCGACCCCGTCAGAGCGGAAGGTTATTCGAGCCCTACTGGATAACTATCCACGCAGTGGGCTTGGGCCGATGGCCAAACTGGCTGAGCACGCTGGCGTTAGCGATCCGACAATCGTTCGCCTGGTTAAGAAGCTCGGTTTCAGCGGCTATGCTGAGCTGCAAGATGTGCTGCTGAGCGAGATGGATCACCGTCTGCGCTCACCTGTCACCTTGCTACAGCCGAGATCTCACTCTTCCCAGGACGATGCTTGGAATAGCTATCTGAGTGAGAGCTGCCGGACCCTAAGTGAGACTCAGGCCCTCACCCAGCCCGAGGATGTCAGAGTATTAGTCGAGCTTATTCTTGAGCCCCGTCATTCGTTGTATTGCTTCGGAGGGAGGCTGAGTAGCTTTTTGGCGCAGTACCTCGTGAGCCACTTACGACTGCTTCGTCCAAGCTGCTACACCCTTGAAGATAATGCTCAATTACCAGACAGGTTGTACGACATTGAGCGTCAGGACGTAGTCCTGTTGTTCGACTACCGCCGATATCAAACTCAAGCATTACGCGTTGCCACTGCCGCCAAATCTCGCGGAGCACGCTTGGTGCTATTCACCGATATTTATGCTTCGCCTCTACGTGAGTTAGCTGACCTTGTCATAAGCGCACCGGTTGAATCCTTCTCCGCGTTTGACACTCTGGTTCCCGCTCTAGCTCAAGTGGAGGCGCTGATAGCCGTTCTCACGCTGCGCAGCAAAGACCTTGAAGGTCGTCTGGAAGGCATAGACACGCTGCGGGCAAGTTTCGCCGCTCACCTGCTCGAGGAAAAACAATAATGTTGACGTTCCCCCACCAATCACCTCGCGACTTGCCCTATGTGCATGGTCACACCGCACTTTTGTTGGTCGACATGCAGCGTGCGTGGTTAGATCCGCAGTTCGACCCCCATTTGCAGAATGCGGACGCTGAGTATTTCCTGACTCGAACTCAGGCTCAAGTCATACCTAACCAGCAACGCCTTCTCAAGGCGATGCGTGATGCCCAACAAAACGTGCTTCACACCATCATCGAAAGTCTTACCGCTGATGGGCGTGATCGTTCGTTGGACCACAAACTGTCGGACATGCATTTGCCGAAGGGGTCCTACGAAGCAGGAATTATTGATGCGTTGGCTGCCACAGAAAATGAAGTGGTCCTGCCCAAGACATCTTCTGGCGTATTCAACTCCACCAACATCGACTATGTCCTACGCAACCTGGAAACCCGGCATTTGATCATTGCCGGCATCGTTACCGACCAGTGTGTGGACATGGCCGTGCGCGACGCCGCTGATCGCGGTTTTTTGGTGACGTTGGTAGAAGATGCCTGTGCTACTTATACCTCGACCCGCCATCAGGCCTGCTTGGAAGCTATCAAGGGATATTGCTGGATTACGGATACAGAAACCGTCATCAAGCGCCTGCAGGAGATGTCGGTATGAACCGTTCCAGCTTGAACAATGCACTGATCGCAGCCACGCCGATGACTACGGTTGTCACCACAGACTTGGTAGGAATCACCCGAGGTCGGTCATTCCCTACGGACGAACTCGAAAGCTATCGGGTAGCGGGTGTTGGTTGGGTACCAGCAAACAGTGCTATCACCCCCCAGTCAACTGTGGCTGAAGATAACCCTTGGGGGGCATACGGTGACCTACGTCTGATTCCTGATATGGCATCACGGGTTCGCGTTCCTAATGGTCCCGATGCCGGTGCACCCGCTCTAGACTTTGTCCACGCTGACATCTGCGAGACAGATGGGCGCCCATGGGCAGCCTGTCCGCGCACGTTGCTGCGAAACGAAGTACAGCGTTATCAAGATGAGCTGGGACTGACTATCACTGCCGCTTTCGAACATGAATTCAATCTCGGTATTCCTCAGTCAGGATCGGCACATCATGCCTTTTCTTTGGGTGCACAGCACGCCGCAGCGAGCTTCGGTGGCTGGCTGCTCAGTGCGTTGAGGGCTGGAGGTGTGGAACCGGAAATGTTCCTGCCTGAATACGGCAAGGCTCAGTACGAAATCACCTGCCGGCCGACTCAGGGTGTGGCCGCAGCTGACCGAGCAGTGAACGTACGAGAAATCACACGAGAGATTGCTCGCCAGATGGGCTTGGACATCAGCTTCTCGCCGAAGGTCGAGGAACAGGGCGTTAGTAACGGGGTACATCTGCACATCAGCCTCCAGGATCAAGACGGCGAAGCGGTGATGTACGATCCCAATCAAGGGAATGGGCTGTCAGAGCTCGGACAGCAATGGGCTGCAGGTGTGCTGAAATACCTGCCGGCGTTGTGTGCTTTCAGTGCACCAACACCGATTTCCTACCTGCGATTGAAGCCTCATCACTGGAGCGCTTCCTACGCATGCCTGGGCCAGCGTAACCGTGAAGCATCTCTGCGTATCTGTCCGACCATCACGCTTGGTGGTAAGTCTCCCGCCAAACAGTACAACTTGGAGTTCCGGCCACTTGATGCCACCGCGTCGCCACATCTAAGCATGGCTACCGTGCTTATTGCTGGACGCCTTGGTATCGAGCAGAAATTGTCTCTGAGCGCGACAACGGACGAAGAGCCAGACACTCTCAGTGACGAGCAGCGCCGGGCGCGCAACATTGTTGCTTTGCCAGGAACTTTGGGTGAAGCGCTGGCTTGCTTGAAAGACCATGCAGATATCGTCGAAGCGCTGCCAGAAGTTCTGACACGTGCGTACTTTACAATGAAAGCACAAGAGTTGGCCGCAACAGAAAAGCTCGCCCCCAATGAGTTGTGTGACCACTATGCGCTTCTTTACTGAGTTTAATAACAGTCGGGAGCTGGGCTTTTACCAGCAGCCCGCTTACACGGTTGAGCGGGGGGACTCAAAGCACCCAGTCATTTTGGTGTGCGAGCATGCTAGTGCTTACATTCCGGAACAGCTCGGCAGCTTGGGGTTGAGTGAAGAAGCTGCTCGGGAACATATTGCTTGGGACATTGGTGCTTTGGCGCTTGCCAAAGAGCTCTCAGAAAATCTCGGTGCCACACTGATAGCGGCAAACTATTCGCGCCTGCTAATAGACCTAAACCGTCCTCTGGAGGCCCCAGATAGTATTCCTGAGCGTAGCGAAATTTACGAGATCCCAGGCAATCAAGATCTTGATGAAGTTACACGGAAGTATCGGAGAGAAACTCTCTTTGCCCCTTTTCACCAGCGGCTGAGTGAGTTAATCAATGCGCGGCTCGCTAAGGGACAGCCGGTGCGTGTTATCGGTGTGCACAGTTTTACTCCTCTATACTTTGGCAAGCCGCGAAGTCTGGAGGTAGGCGTGCTCTATGCACACGCTCATGACTATGCTGGGCAGATGCTGGAAGGCTTAGCGTCTCGAGGTGTGAAAAGTGCGGCCAATCAGCCATATGAAATTGACGCTCTTGAAGACATGACTGTTCCCGTACATGGGGACAATCGCGGCATTGACGCTGTGCTAATTGAAGTCAGAAACGACCTGTTGCGGACACCGGACGCCGTGAGGGCTTGGTCGGAGGTGCTAGCGCCACTGTTATAAACCCTTTTGCTGGGTAGCTCGGTAATACAACTACAAAAACACCGTTTGGGCGCTTTATTAAATCTGCCGGTTTAAAGAAGTCCGTGCCGCTGCTGACCCATGTCCAGCGGCCGGGCATCGCCCTTCCTTGCTTACGGAGTACGCTGTCATGGCATTAGAAGATTTTGGTTATAAACAGGAGCTGAAACGAAGCCTGTCGCTAGCCGACCTTGTAATTTACGGCATGATTTTCATGATTCCTATTGCGCCGTTTGGCGTGTATGGGTATGTCAACCAAGAAGCTCCTGGCATGGTGCCGTTGGCTTACATCATTGGGATGGTGGCCATGTTGTTCACCGCCTTAAGCTACGGCAGCATGGCCCGTGCTTTCCCCATAGCAGGATCAGTTTATTCGTACGCACTCAGAGGGCTGCATCCTAACGTCGGATTCCTCGCTGGCTGGCTGCTTCTCTTGGATTACTTACTGATTCCACCACTGCTGTATATCTATGCAGCTATGGCGCTGAATCATCTCTATCCTGATATTCCGAAGTTTGCCTTCATCCTGATGTTCATGGTTAGCGCCACACTGGTAAACCTTCGTGGGATAACCTTTACAGCGCGTATGAATATCTTGTTCCTCGTTGCGCAATTGATTGTGCTGGGGATTTTTCTCGCGTGTGCATGGAAAGCATTGCACAGTGGTGCGGGCAATGGGCAGTTGACGCTTTCGCCTCTTTATAATGCAACAAATTTCAACTTCTCGCTGCTGATGCAAGCTGTATCAATTGCCGTCCTGTCATTTTTAGGTTTTGACGCTATTTCCACCTTGGCTGAAGAAACTAAAGGTGATGCAGGAAAGAGCATAGGTCGAGCTGCACTGATCAGCCTCCTCATTATGGGAGGGATCTTTGTTGCACAAACATGGTTGGCAACCGACCTCGCTGCTGGCATGGGCTTCACCTCCGCAGATACAGCGTTCTATGAGATCGCAGCCGTTGCTAGCGGAGATTGGCTCGCTTCACTAACCGCAATAGCCACCGCGCTGGCTTGGGGCGTTGCTGTATCGATCACTTCGCAAGCGGCCGTATCGCGCCTGCTGTTCGGTATGGCGCGAGATCGCAAATTGCCTCAGTTTCTTGCCAAGGTTCATCCAAAATTTAGTACACCCCATCTGAGCATCTATTTGGTAGCCGTGCTCTCGGTACTGATTTGCTATCTGTTTATCGACGCCGTCGACACGCTTACATCGCTTGTCAACTTCGGAGCCCTGAGCGGATTTCTAATTCTGCATTTGACTGTGATTAACTATCACTGGCGCCGTCAGAAATCAGGAAAATTCCTGGCTCATTTGGTATTCCCTCTTCTCGGCTTCGCGATTACCGCAGCCATCATGATGAATATGGGGCTTGAGGCTCAAGAGTTGGGCTGTGCTTGGGTCGCGATAGGTCTCGCGTACTTGTATTTCTTAAATCGTCGAGGTGACAGTTTGGTACTCTCGAAAGATATTTGAAGATTTTAGGTGGCTAATGCCCGCCAGCTTTTCACTGGTGTTGATGTTTTAAATGGATGAGGGCTCATAGCTCTCATCCATAGGCACCTACTAAACTTAAAGCCGGAGAAATAAACGATGACTCGTTATCTTGATGTAAATGACCTGAGCCAATTGGTGGCCAACAAAGGCCTCGCAGTGTGTCTTGCCGAAATGGCTGAGTGCATCCGCGAAGACTATGCCCGCTGGAGCGACTTCGATAAGTGTGCCCGTCTAGCCAACCACTCTGAGAACGGCGTTATTGAGTTGATGCCTGTCTCGGATGCTTCGCTGTATGCCTTCAAATATGTGAACGGACATCCAAAAAACACCTTCAATAACATGCTGACCGTAATGGCATTCGGTGCATTAGGCGATGTAGATACTGGTAAGCCAGTACTGCTGAGCGAAATGACCCTGATCACAGCGATTCGGACTGCAGCGACCTCTGCCTTGGTCGCCCGTTATATGGCCCGCCCTAGATCCCGGGTTATGGCATTGATCGGTAATGGCTCGCAGAGCGAGTTCCAGGCGATTGCATTCCATACAATGGTGGGGATTGATGAGGTACGTCTGTTTGACATAGACGCTAACGCTAGCGAAAAACTGGCGAAAAACTTGAAAGGCTACCCAGCACTGAAAGTGGTGATCTCTACTTCTGCTGCCGAAGCTGTGCGAGGTGCGGATATCATCACGACAGTCACTGCCGATAAAGCATACGCCACGATCCTGACTCCTGAAATGATCGAACCTGGCGTCCACCTGAATGCGGTAGGTGGAGATTGCCCAGGCAAGACTGAACTGCATCGTGATATTGTCGAGCGTAGTCGGGTAGTAGTCGAGTACGAACCACAGAGTCGTATCGAAGGTGAAATTCAGCAGATGCCTGCCGACTCACCGGTAATTGAGTTCTGGCAAGTAGTGAATGGCCAGGCGTCCGGCCGTGAGCATGAAGAGGAAGTGACGCTGTTTGACTCTGTAGGCTTCGCGCTCGAAGACTACTCTGCACTCCGTTATATCCTGAATATCGCGAAACAAGGGAATTTTGGTAGCGAGATCGAGCTGGTGCCCGAACTAGATGATTGTAAAGACCTGTACGCTCGCCTACTCAATGTGAAATCCCCGGCCGAGCGCAAGCGCGCTTAACTAAGCAGGGCAAGGTATGCTGCCCATAGCTTACCTTGCCCAGTTTCACTTAAATAATGAAACACTCTTAGCCAGAGATTCTTCCTAGCAATTAAATTTTTTTGCAAAATCAACTTGAAGAGTGATCTGTCTTTAGTGACCCTGGACACTATATTCACTCTAGCAATCATTTGATAAAAGCTTTGATGCGCCTTGATGCCGCCCTCAAAATTCTAGCGCCCTGCTAAGGCGGTTAATTGATATGAGTGCTAGCGCTTAGTTATATTTTCGGACTTATTGACTTCTCGCACGATCCTTAATCACCAGCTCGGGCAGCGAAATAGTTTTGCACTGATTAGCATAAACTGCACTGACTTGAGATCTTTGTGTTGTGCTAACACCCGGTCTCGCTCGTAACGGCTCAACATCAGTTTGGCTCAACAGGATCTAATCCCATGAGTGTTAACCGAATTTCCATTCAATGGAAGATCACCTTGCTGGCCGGACTGTGTCTTCTGGCCATTGTCGCCACACTTATAAGTATCTCGCTGTACCGCATGGACGCAGGGACCACGCTAGTCAAAGCTACCAACGCGCAAATGCTTGAAGCCTCGGCACGGGAGCGCCTGAAGGGAGAGGGAAAAGTCCAGGCACTGACGATACAAAGTTATTTGATGGCGTCTTACCAAAACGGCCTAAACTTCTCCCGTTATGTACTGCTACAACGTCTTCAAGCGCAAAAGCTGCGAATCGAAAGTAAGGTGCTTCGTGACGAGCTGAACCAACAGGTGAAGGCGGTACTTCAGGCCAATCCGCAATTACTCAGCCTCTACCTGGTGTTCGAGCCTGATGCGCTGGCGGGCGACGATGCAATTTTTGTTGGCCGTAACGGTACTGGCAGTAATGAAAAGGGCCGCTTCGCCACCTACTGGGCGCAGCGCGGCGGGCAACTCAGTAGCCTTGCAGTGACCGAGGACATGATCCGCGACGTCACGCCCATGCTTGACGGCAGCCCCTCCAATACTTGGTTCAACTGTTCTAGGCAGTCTCTGCAACCCTGCTTGCTGGAACCGTATTTTGATGACACTTCGGGTCAGAAGACTCTCATAACGACCCTGACATTCCCAGTTGTCGAAAACGGCAGAATGTTAGCGGTAGTTGGCATGGACATAAGTCTAAGCAACTTGCAGCAACTGGCCTCCGACGGCAGCATGGGTCTTTATCATGGCAAGGGCGCCATCAGCATCATCAGCCCAGCAGGCCTCTTAGCGGGCCACAGCAGTGATTCCAGGCTTCTCGGCCTGACACTGGCCAAGGCCTATCCGGGGGAAGAGAAAGGACTACTGGACCTGCAACGCCAAGGCCAACCGCACGAGCAACAGACCGGCGGCCACTTACAGGTACTGTCGCTGCTGCAACCGATACCGGGCGCGCGGCCGTGGGCCGTGCTGCTGGACGTGCCGATGGGCACCTTGCTTGCGCCGGCGTTGGCTCTGCAAAAAGACCTAGACCAACGCAACGCACACGGGACTTGGTTGGAACTGGTGTTAGGGTTGGCCGCAGCTATCGTCGGCTTGTTGCTTATGTGGTTAACAGCGCGGGGGGTTACCCGGCCGATCCTCGGTGTGGCGTATATGCTCCAGGATATCGCCAGCGGCGAGGGCGACCTAACCCGTCGCTTACACTATGCGCGCAAAGACGAACTCGGCGAGCTGGCCGGCTGGTTCAATCGCTTCCTCGACAAACTGCAACCGGTGATCGCTGACGTTAAGCGTTCGGTGCATGACGCTCGCAACACCGCCGACCAGTCCGCCGCCATTGCAAGCCAGACCAGCGCTGGCATGCAGCAGCAGTACCGCGAAGTGGACCAGGTAGCCACAGCATCTAACGAGATGAGCGCCACTGCCCAGGATGTCGCGCGCAGCGCGGCGCTGGCTGCGGATGCTGCCCGCGGCGCTGACCAGGCTACCCGTGAAGGCCTTAGCGCGATCGGCCGTACCACCACTGCCATCGAAGCTCTCGCCCGCGACATGAGTAGCGTCATGAGCCAAGTCGAGGGTCTGGCGGGCAATAGCGACCAGATCGGTCTGGTGCTGGAAGTGATCCGTAGTATTGCCGAACAGACTAACCTACTTGCACTAAATGCCGCCATTGAGGCGGCCCGGGCCGGAGAAGCCGGGCGTGGCTTTGCGGTAGTGGCCGACGAGGTGCGCAACCTTGCCAAGCGGACTCAGGACTCGGTGGAGGAAATCCGTCAGGTCATCGAGGGACTGCAGGCCGGCACCCGTGATGTCGTCGAGTCCATAAACAGCAGTTACCAGCAGGCCCAGGGCAGCGTGGAGCAGGTCGAGCAGGCGGTGGCCGTCTTGCGCCGGATCGGCGACTCTGTGTCGATCATCACTGACATGAACCTGCAGATTGCCAGTGCCGCCGAGGAACAGAGCGCGGTGGCTGAGGAGATCAACCACAATGTGGCGGCGATCCGCGACGTTACAGAATCACTTTCAGGCCAAGCGGCGGAATCGGCACAGGTCAGTCAGTCGCTGAACCGCTTGGCCAGCCATCAGCAGGGACTGATGGAACAGTTCAAGGTCGTTTGAGTTAATCGGTCCGCTCCTGCAAGTGACTGAGCAAGCGTCGCAGTTGAAGAGTGGATTGGTATACGATCCACTGACAACGGATAAGCTCTGTAGGCTGTTCCCTTGTGCCAGTTGAATGCCTTGAGTCGGAACTCCATCAGCGTGATGTGCCGCTTGCCAGGGAGCAGTGTGATCACCTCCTCCTTTGCAAATACTTCACAGATATTCTCGTCACCGCTGAGTAACGATCGCGCCGATTTTTCTCGACGGGCTTCAGTCTTGCGGTGGTCCCCCAGCTTTGCCGATACAGCCTCGGCCAGGCGCCTGAACTCTTTGGCGATCGGTTTCCATACGGGGCAGGTTTTTGCGCAGGATTTCTGTGCGGGATACGTTGAGTTTGATCGCCTTCTTCGAGACGATCAGGCCTCCAGCTCCCCAGACATGAGAGGAATCATGTCGAATCAGTACACCTTGGTTGTAGATCGAGACGGGGCCTTCTTCTTTGGCCCGGTAGTAAGCCCAGTCGTCCTCAAAATCCCATTTTTCATTGGCCGGATTGCGCGTAATGACACGCCCGTTCAGCTCAACGCTAACGGGCGTGTAACGAACCAAATCGCGTATCTCCTGCACCGCAGACATCAGCTCAAGGTCGTTGAGGGCTTCGTACCAGGTGCCGGTGATACTGCACCCGTTGGACGGTTCCTGGAGATCCTCAAGCTCATAGCTGTACCCCATGACCCGAGCATCAACCTGCATTGACCAGCGATTGGATACCCACTCAGTCCTGGCATGTGCCATGATTTGGCCGCGCCCCAAACGGAACCGCCCGTAAGTCGCATCGCCTTCTTGATGCGGCGTGCCGAATCGGCCGAAGTAGCGCACAACATCCTCACGGCTCGCAAAACCGGTACCGTCGGCGACGCAATCGAATCCAGCCTTGGTCATGGTGAGCCTCACCGTGGTGGCCTTTGCGTCAACCGAGTTCATGATCAACTTGATCACTGCCTTGCCGATGGAACCGGCCTGGCTGTAGATGATGTGATGAATGATCTGCGGGTCAAGCTCAAAAGGTAGAAGCACGATGCACCTCCTTCATGGGTTTCGGAATGGTTGCAAAGTCCATCTCAGCGCATACGCCGGCGAGGACGATCCGGGGTTTCACACCCAGCCCTCACCTGTTGCGCGATCCATTCGATTTGGGGGGTGTGCAGTCCGAAACTCTTGGCGTAATCATCCCGGTGCTGGTCGAGGTCTTTGGCAAACTCTTCCGAGTTGAAGTCTCGGCCTACGCGCCGCAGGAACCGGCCGGCACCATCTCTGCCTTTGTAGGTGGGATGAGAGCCATCCAGGATCAATTTCACTTCCTGGAGCAATTCGTCGTGGTTGAAGGATTCAAGTGACATATTGCAAATTCCGTATAATGGACTTAATACGGAATATAACATACAAGATAAGGCCTGTGCCCTACCCTTTCGCCCTCTGTTAAACAGCCATTCCGGCTGTTGCTACTAGCAACATTCGACCTAGATCAGCATTGCCAATTGCCCGGTGGACTCGATCACCGAAAAGGACTTTTCGCCCAGAAGGTCACTCAACAGCTTGGTCACGGCATCGTCATCGCAGTCGTAGTAGGCATCGTCCAAAAGGTTGGAGAGATCCTGAAGTCTCAGACCGTTCTCAATAGCCAGCAATAGGAGCCGAGGATCGATGCGGTCATATTTCCCGGTGATTTCCAAGGCTGGATGGTGATAAGCGTTGTTGGCCATGAAAAAGGCGTAAGCAAATCCTTCTGGTGTCACGCTCCGAGCATTCTTCGTGGCCAGGCTGCTCCCTCCGTACTGCGTGTGCATTTTTGAGCCCTCGGTGGGATAGACCGGTGCAACGGGCAAGTCTGCGTTGAAGCGGCCCCAGATTAGGGTTTTCTTCGTGTAAGGTTCGCCAAGATCGCAGGGGTTGAAGCTCAGGCGCCATGGTGGCAGACCAGCTAGCTTCTCAATTCGACCTACTGGATTTTCAATCGCCCAGATCGACGGCCGATAATACTCGACCAGTCGGAGAGTCTGATGAACCAGCTCGATTGACGCCGCAGTGCGCCCATCGAGATCCTTGGCTGCAAAGTGCTTTGCCCCTGAGTTAGCAAAATCAGTGCAAGGACAAGCTGCGATGATCGCGTACACCTCTGCCCCTTCGAAGTCACCGAAGTACTCCATGAAGAAATCAACGTCGAATTTGCTGACGTCACCCAGCTCTGGGTTGTCTTGAATATCAAACCGGTATACTTGGTAGCCGGCCTCAACCCAAGGGTCCGACCATTGCCCGCTCTTATCAAACAGCGACAGCACAACTTTATCGCTGTTATCGCCCGTCGAACCTTGAGACACGGCCTTTTGTTTCCAGGTGCTGATGACATCAGCAGCATCGTCTAGGGACAACATGCCGTGAGTTCGAGCCTTGGCGCTGAGTCGGATAACCTCACTTGCCAAAGGGGCTGTGAATACGCGATGAACGCCCTCCTCCGACATTTGCTGGGGAACTGAAGCATATGGGGTAACAAATTGGCTCACTGGAATTGGTGTAAGTGAGCGCTGATGCTCTGGGGCACTGCTTGGGTAGGATCGGACGGGAGAAAAACCATTCATGCTCTTGCTCCTAGACTGGTGGGCCTATAGGGGAGGTAGCCGCCTCCCCTGCAGGATGTCTAACACAAGAACATTATATGCGTACGTACGTACGCATTCAACGATATTGATGCGTGTGTGCCACGCTGGCCCGGGTTACTTTGTCTGGTACTTTTCCATGTGGCTAAGCACCACTTGTCTATCAGCATGCACCAACGAGCAGGCGGTAAAATCCCCCTCCCACACAGCGGTCGCCCATGTTCCATCAAGCCCTGCTTGCCAGAATGCACCCCACCCGCCGCTTGGCAGCTCTAGCAAGAGCCAGTCTGGAAACGGGCATTGCCTAGCCAGGCTCAGAACGTACCTGACGTGATGTGGTTCACTAGGCATTCCCATGCGTTTCGCTCCGTTAGCTGATTGAACCCACCCCGATCGGGGCGGGCTTGGCCATGCTCAATTTCGCGTGCCCTGTGTCGCAAATTCAGAGGCATCAATCGAATCAAGGAAAGCTGCGAGCTTATCCATGATTTTCTGAGGGTCCACTTCCTTATCAATTTTGAATTCCAGCTTGCGCCCATTCAAACGAACTGAGCCAACCCCTTGCAGCTTCCGAGGTTCTGTCATCATGGGCTTAGGACCGCTACAAGCAGCAAGCTTCTGCCCAATCATGCGAAGCGCGGCCTCTTGGCCAGTCCCCTTATCGGCCATTTGAATCACAATGCGATGGACGATGTTCATATCCGCCTTTGAATGCTCAACAAATTTTTTCGCATAGTTCGCTGTAATCAAGTGGGGTTTGGTGTTCAGAATTTCCTTGATCTGTTCGGGCAACTGAATTAGGTCAAGGCAGCGGTTCACGACTGTGTGATCTACACCAAGGCGTCGAGCCAATGCCCTCTGGCTTTTATCAGCGCCTTTCAGCATATATCGCTGATAACTCACAGCTTTTTCGTAATCCGTTAGCTCATTTTGGAGGTTGTCGGTGATTGCCAAAAGCATCGCCATGTCGTCTGACATTGGCTTTACATGAGCCATAATTTTGTCGCGACCCAGCATTTTGTGAGCCCGCCACCGGCATTCACCGCCGATAAGCTCGAAGCGCTCCCCTACAGGCCGGATCGTAATCGGTTTACCCAGTCCCACAGAGTCAATCGAGCCAGCGAGCTCTTCAAGCTTTGCTTGATCGAAGAACATCCGTGGCTGATACGGAGAGGGATCGATCAGCTCAATCAAGACCTCCTCGAGCCATTCGTCCTTGAGTATGAATTGACCGTCTTGAGCGACTTGAGCAATGAGTTGCTTGTTATCAGCCTCTTGCTCAGATCCCATGGCCTGCTGGAGCATCGCCGCCCTGCTGCCACGGCTACCTGTGGTTGGAGGCATTTCCGTTGGCTTGCGCAGTGATGCCATTGCCGTGCTTGGCTTGCCTGGGTAGTCGGTGGATTTCATTAATCACCCTCCTGTGTTGCTACTAGCAACACTCCAATCTGCTGTTGCTACTAGCAACAAAACCGTTGCGTGTTGCTAGTAGCAACATTATTGAAAATATGAACCCTGTTGCTATTAGCAACACTCACTCCTGGGGCTGGGCCGCAACATGGCGGATTTTCTCCAAAACCTCGGCATGCACTGCACGAGCGTTCTCGATGGTGTCCCGGTTAGCACCTTTCCAGAACATCAGGGGAACACCGTCATCAAGGGAGTTCACATAGTCTGCAGAGTGATAAATCTTTTCGTCTGTCACGCGACCTGGGAAAAGCTGGTTCAGCCTGTACAGGTTGTTCAACATCCGAGGACGCCCCTTTGCAAACATGGTCGGCACAGCTACCAGTTCAGGTGCGAAACCGTATTCGCGTGCGAAACCCGCGCACCAGTCATGCAGTCGCAAGATCGCCTTGAAGGAGAATTTGTCCATTCGAACTGGGCTCATGAGCAGATCGCTTGCCGCTACCGAGTTCTTGGTCAGGCGCGAGCCTGCGGGGGCGTTATCGAAAATAATGACGTCGTATTGCGATAGGTCGCAGCCTGAAATCTTGCCTGCATTACCATCTTCAACCCACTTCGCGTACCACATATCCGAATTATTGGCTGCGTCCAAAGCCACGCCCAAGTCTTCTAGCGATGCGTCGGCTGGGATCAGGTGGGGGCCATTTTCACCAAAGGGTTTCTTGATGACTTCATCAAGCGTTTTGGGTTGAAACGAACGCATGCGAAGCATTGGGCTGATCAAGTGGCCGAGGTGACCATCAACGATGCGGTCAGCAGGGATTCCAAGCTCCTGCAGATCTTCTGGAGTAGCGTCCGGGTCGTAGCCGAGCATGCTCGACGTATCACCCTGGGGATCATTGTCGACCAAAAGTACGCGCAATCCGGCGAGAGAACAGGTAATAGCCTGGCCGACCGCTGTGGTGGTCTTGTTGGTGCCACCCTTCGAGATGTAGGTGGACATGACCACCTGGCGCGCCAAGCCTTTCAAGTGACCAAGTTCACGGCGAAGTGCTGCCAAATCGAAAAGGTCCGATGGCGTATAAACCCGAGAGGTCACGGTTCCGCGCGGCACACGACGGATCTCGATATTGTTCGATTCTTCAATGTCTTTCAGGCGCCGAGTCGTAAGGCCAAAGCAGTCCGCGGCGAAACGGGGCGTGAAAAACAACTCATTGAAATCCACGTAGGTTTCAACATCTTCGACCAATTCTACATTCGAGTTCATAGCACTTCTCCGTTCTGCTGTTGGATTCAGTATAAATCCTGAATTCCGGTTGTAAACCGTGGAATTCAGGTTATTTGCATTTTTTTGTCAAAATACCTGAACCCTAAGGCCGTTTGTGTTGCTAGTAGCAACGATATGAGCAGCCCTAGCACTCGTGCAGGCGCCTACGCCGCAGCAAGCGAAGGCTGAGAGCATCTGAAAGGGGAGGGGAAGGGGATTTGTGGCAAAGGGGCAATAAGCAGGGCTCGTTGCGAACCCGCTTTAAGAGGTTACTTCGTGGGCGGAGTTGGCTCGATGCCCCACATCTTCTCAAGTGCCTGCTCGATCAGGAACGACATAGCAGTGTTTTGTTCGAATGCCTGCTTGCGAAGGCGCTCATGGTAGTCGTCGCGCATGGTGATCGTTTTGGCGCTCCGCTTGGGTTGCGAAGGTGCTGGCGGAGCATCTTTACGTGATGCCATGAACAGGCCCCCATATGGATTGAAGTCGCGACAATGATAAACCGTTTGCTTATTTATTGATACGTACGCACGTACAATGCGTACGCATCATTTAAGCCCCTTACTGCTGCTCAACCAGCCTCGCTCCGCGGCCGTCATTGGCGCCACGCTTCAAGTCGGACAGCTGTTGGATGGTGTCCTGGAGGTTGCGCAAGACATAGGCAGGAAAGCCTGGTTTACCCTCGGAATAACGTACTTTCAAATCGTCGATGTGGTCACTATCGAAACCCAAACGAGTAAGGCTCAAATCATCGCCCTCTACTAGGGCACGATTCGCGGAGATCATTACTGAATGGGCTTCTTCCAGTTTTTCGATTTCATCATCGATGTGGAGGGTATCGTCGCGATCAACGGACCATAACAAAATGCGCTTCATAATATTGCTCCTAGACGCTTGGTTAGCCTGGTAGCCGCCAGGCACAACTCGGTGGGTTTCCTTACACACACTATACGCATGTACGTACGTACGCAAAACTATTTATCGGCGATATACGACGACTCGGCTAGTTTTTCTCGGGTGTTACTTTTTGCTGAGGCGTTCAGCTGCAGCCGCCGCTGCCAAGCCCACTCATCAGAGCAGCCAGGTGGATCGGTAATTTCAGCCACAAGGCGATTGCCTAGAAGATGTTGATGCTTGAGAAGAGCAGGGGAGGTGGGCTCGGCCAGGGCAAATCGATCTTGGCCAATCTTGAGCCTGCGCCGCCGCATAGCTTCCGTGCTGCAGTCAGCTAATTCACGAATGGCCTGATCTTTACATTCCCCCATAAAATGACCGTGGTGCTCAAATCCTTGATCGCGCCGGCGGCATTCAACTATCCATGTCTCGCTTTTCGAGCGCAGCGAACCAATCCAATTCCCCTTTGGCAGCCAGCTCCTCGAGGAGCGATTGCTCATCGCGCGTGTAGAACACGATTCGATGAGGCTTCACACTGGTATCCAACCCCATGTGATAGTCCGGCAACAGGTCACGCTGAATGATCTTGCGGATCTCCGCTCTGTAATGGGTGAGGCTCTGTTTTGAGCCACATTTTTGCTGCAGCGCAACAATGTCCGCAGCCCAAATCATCTTGCTACCCAAGTGCTTACGAGCGAGTTCATACAACCGCCGTTCAAGAGGCATCCGCAGCCCAAAGTAGCGCCGATCAATGCTCATCACTTCAAAATGCAAGAAGGCGTTGTAGATCCACTCTGACAGCACGACTTCGCATTCCAACACGCCTTTGCCATTGGATGCGGTCTTGGTGACGGTGTAGTCCTCGATCCAGCCAAATCCCTTGGTCTGCTCTTGACCACCAGTAACGATATTGGTTTCGAGCTGAGTCCCTTTTAATCGCCGAAGCATGTCCAGGACGTTCGAATACGCGTTTCCACCAGGATCGCGGGATGTACCTGTCAAAAAATCGTATGTGTCGAACTTAACCCGCTTGGAAATTGGCATCCCTGCTTTACGTGCCTCGATGATCTGCGATCCGAGGAATAGCAATAGGTCTTTGTCGAAAACGGTGGCGGCACCGATCACTGGCGGGATGATGCGTACACGCTTGTTCGTACCGGGCTGGCTGTACTCACGAACGCTCGTATCTGGTTTGGTCGACAAGCTGAAAAGCGGAAATTCCATGCTGGCCAGGTCATCCTTAACTGGCCACTCAACAATGTTCGCCTGGAACATGTCGGTCTGGACGTAGGGTACTACGTTCGCTTTTCGACCTCTCTTGAGAGGCTTATCATCTTCCGTTGCCATATCGGCCATCTTCATCTCGATCATTACGTGTTCCCGCCATTGTACACAGGTAGATAGTGACGCTTGTGCAGCTGCCGATTGACCCTGTGAATCAGTTTTTTGCACGCCTCATCCGAGGCCAATACGGTTCGTATTTCACCGACACCGTGCTCTCCAGAGATTCCCCAGTTCCGCATTGCCACGGTGTGACCAATCAGATCGACGAGGATCCGCAGCTCGTAGAAACGCGCACCACGTTCCCATCTAGCGTAATAGGGTCGGTTGAGGTAGCTGGTTGCAGTCGTTATCATGTCCGAACCCAGACGCTCCTAGACGAGTTCATTTCTGGTAGAAGCCCGGAACCGGTAGCCGCCGACCGGGCTTCGCTCTGCTTACGCCAAGACTTTATCGTCGTAGAGCATGACCATCTCAGCCATTACACACAGCTCCCCCTGCACCTTGGCCATCAAGCCGCGGCAATCGCCTCGCTCCAGGACACCTGCATCCCACAATTTGCACAGCTCCGCGTGGCTGTAGGTCTGCATCGGCCAATCACAATGCCGAACGAACGTCCAACCATGGCTATCCCGAAACTCACGGGAATATGAAGCGCCCATGATCACAAATTGTCGGCCATTAACCTTCACCGTTGGAACAGTCGGGACCTTGTCGCCCGCCTCTGCGAACGCTGCAGGGCAAACAGCACCATCCCAGCGGTGAGAGTCAAGCTTATGCAAGTGGACAACGTCACGATGACTGGCCCGAAAGAAACTCGACTCCCACGGAACGAACTCACACCAGCAACGCTGTTCAGCGCTTTTCAGCCAGGCCTGCACGACTATTGAGCCGACGCCAGGAACATGGAGGCCCAAGGTTTGCGAGCGCGGTGCGCGGCGCTGCTTGAAACAGCAACCATTCAAGCCACCAGCGTCTGCAAGGAATGACAAATCCGCCCATTGATCCATGGATACAGGCAATGCCGATCGCCACAAAAACGAGCCAGCTTGAACGGTGTCGGTACCGCAGCGCTTTTCCTGAAGCAATGCTTCAAGACAAGATTCGATGCTCTGCTCGAACAGCGGTCGGACTTCGGCGGGTACGTCATGCAATCGAGCAGCTGCAGTGTCAAGCATCGCCTTATAGGCATCATGGGTATATTCAGGCGAGCACCAGCTCTCGCTACCGCCGAAAGCAGCTTCAGCGACGGTTTCATCAAAGCTCAAGCCCATTTGCACAGGATTCATCTTCTGCACTCCTAGAAAAATTCAGCCCGGTAGCCGCCGGGGAAGCAGGAACGCTTCAGAACAAAGAATAACATACGTACGTACGTACGCAAAGCAAATAGATTTCATTACGGAGACCTGGTGCAAACGCAGTTGATATCAGCCCAGGTAGGTGAATTCCGGGTCCAGCTCGGGGCAGTGTGATGATCAAGCTAGTCGTCGCAACGGCCAGCATGAGCAGTTGAATGATTCGGTCGTACATGTGAAGGCACTCCTGGGCCTGGAAGATGACTGGAAGCTTGCCGTCACGACCGATTCGAAATCCTCTGGGTTTTTTTCCACTCGAATCGGATTCGTCACGACGCTGGCCAGGTCAATCATCAACCGCTCAAGAACCCACACATTATGCAAGGTTTCCGATAACTCGCGCTCTCCCGGATCGAGGCCGCAACCTGGCAAGCCCTGACATATGCCAGCTTAAAGGCCATCCAGAAATAAAGAGGGCGCTCTACGCTGCAATCTGAGCGATTCGTAAGGGTGAAATGCACCAGATTCCACGTAGGAGCACGCCCATTAACAAGAGCGGCACCGCACCAAGCAGAGATATCCAAGGATGGAATGAACGTGGCATGGAGGAGAGCAGGTTATGTTGTGCAGGCTGGAGGTACAGTGTGTCGAATCACTCCCCATGCACACCCACCATCTGAATGACTAATCAGGCAAAGGCGGAAGCAAAGCAGCCCCGGTAGGGGCAGGTACCTGATATACAGCATTCTTTACACCAGTTTTAATTGGCTCAGCCCCATGGTTTGGACCGCCCGGTTGTGCTGCTGGGGTGGTCAGGGGTGTCTGCTTAGGGCGAAGGGGAACAACCGACGGCGACTGTGCTTCTGTGATGACCGCCTTGTACTTGGCCACGGTTTGGCGAGAGACGCCCGCAGCCAGGGCGATAGCCGTGTAGGTAAGATGAGCCCCTTTAGCGATCAACTGCCGGCAAGCCCCACGGATCTTGTTTGCGGTCTGGTTTTGCCTGACTGCATGTGTCCGCTTGGCGGCGAGGCTCTGGCGCTCCTCGAGTGGCAGCGATCGATCAAGCTCCATCACACCACGGTGATAGTCGCCACTTCCGCGGTAGTGAGACCAGGTCCATCGGGCAATCGATTTAGCCGTGGAGTGCACTGATGACAAGGGCAGGTCGTTGTAACGCTCTCGCGTGCGAAAACGGTTGTCGTTGTGACATTGCGCTAGGACCCGAGAGTAGAACGACTCGAAGTAACCACCAGCTCGCTCAGCATTGACGATGCTGTATGCGTAGAAACGGACACGTTCGAACAAGGTGCAATGCCTGGAGTGGGACACTGCATCCATGTCGGGTCCTTTGGACCACAAAGGCATCGGCCTGGCCAAGTCGAGTTCTTCAGCCAGCTCGCCCAAGTCGTAGACATGATTGTGCAGCTCGGTGGTGATCCACCATGGATGACCTGGTGTCTTGGCAACTGGACCACTGTGGTAATCGGGATCAGCCTTGAGCAGTGCGGCCATGCTGTCGTAGACAGCCTTCATGTACAGGATCGGCTTTTCACGGGCTCGCTCGGTGGTACACACCGGAGCAATCGCATAGTAGAGGTGCGAGTTGCCTGAGTTTCGATTACGGACAATGAAGTTGGGGGGGGGAAGCCCATGCTCCTCCCAAATCAGGGAGTTGGCATGGTCGAGATCGAAAACGAGCCATGACACACGGCCAGGACGATTCACCTGCATGTAGGGGTAGCGGATCGCGTATTCACGCGGCCGTACTCTCATCGCCGTTTTATTGTCACTGCAGCGTGCGAGATAAGAGGCCTCTTCGAGGATACGGCTCATCGCTGACGCCGGCTGGTAATAACCCGGATGCGCAGGCGCCGTCGAAGCTGCCGTGATGAGGTTGTTCACAAGCAGGCCTCAATGAAGAAGCTGACAAATTCAGGGCGAATTAACCCGTGCCGCGTATTGCGCAGCAGAGTGCAGGTGTCCATACTCGAATTACCTGAAAGGGGCCCTCACGTCATCGATCTGCCAGGACCAGATGTGTGGGCTCTTTTTTTTTGCCCGGCAACGGTGGCCGGATCCCTCATTTAATCGCTCGACCTTTCGATAAAACCTTCCTAAAAAGTGGCATTCGTTGAGCAAGTTTTGGCGAAGGCTAGAGGCTCAGTTTCGCCCCGTCAACCCGCTGAAACCCGCGCATTTACTGGGTTCCCTCCAAATTTCAGAACCGTTTTTCTAATTAGAATGGGCTGCGTTGCCTAAGCGGGTAGCCGCATTGATCCCGAACCCCCTCCCCGCGACTGCCCTTGTATGTCGGGGGATTCGAACACTTCGTACGTCGGTGAAATACGAAATTTCGCATCGGCGATATACGACCTAACTGTCGGTGATGTACGAATCGAAAAATCGGCGATATACGAGCCACGGCAAGTGAAAAAAAAACAGCATCGGCGATATACGACTGGCATCGGTGATGTACGAATGCAGGCCACTGTCCCAGGGCGGGATTTGATCACCCGAAATTTGACCTCCAAGCCCCTGTTTTGGGGGGGGTGAAGGCCAAATCCTGCGCACTTTTTATCGGTGAAATACGACCCATACCAGAAAATATCGGTGAAGTACGAGTCATCATGAAATCACAATGCCATTACTGACAATTTCGTATTGTACATATGCCGTAAAACCGGAAAGCATGCAGACCCAGTTATTACTGGTCTGGCAAAAGTTTTTTTGTGTTGACCGATTCCGCATCATGGTTATAATACGGAAAACGGAGGGCCAGACATGACCAACATCAGGGACGCAGCAGCGCCGCATCTAGAACATCCTGGATCGAGGGAGGATCTCGGACGTGCAGCATACGAACAAGAGCTGATAGCAATCGCTGAAAAACTGCATCAAAACCAGGATGCAGTCGATCCAGTTGCACGTGATCTGGAAGATCGCAAGCAGTTGGCCAGCCATACGTCCAGCATCGTCAAATCAAACCTGGTCCTGTCTTGGGGGCTGGCGATTTCGATTGGCCTGAACTGCGTGTTCGGCTGGTTTGTGATGCACCCCCACTACGTGTACTTCGCTGCCGACGGCCTCCGGATCGTCAGGCTGGTTCCTCTTGAAGAGCCGTACATCACCGACGCCGAGGCGATTCAGTTCGCACGGGATGCGCTGAACCGCTCGATGACGATCAACTTCACCGACTACAGGCAGCAGCTTGAAGACGTACGTGGCGATTGGACCAAGCGCGGGTTTGCTCAGTATTTGGAGCAGCTGCAGTCAGCAGGCTACCTGGACCTCGTTAAATCCAAGCGCATGAATATGACGGTTACCACTGAAACCGGCGTGCTTGTGAAATCCGAGATTGTTGACGGTGTTCTCGTCCGCCATATCGAAGTTCCGATCGAGATCAAGCTGGTCGGCCAAACCACCGACCTTCAACCCAAGCGATTCATCGCCAAAGTGCCTGTCGCACGTATTCCCACACTGGATTCCATCGTGGGCGTAGGGCTGGACGGCATTGTCACCACGCCCCGGTAAGGAGGAACCCATGATGATGAAATCAGTCTTCGTCGCGTCAGTCTTGACGCTAGCGATCGGCACGGCTCAGGCAGAGCAACAAGGCAATGGTGCGCAAGCCCAACCTCAAGGCCAACCCACGCAAGGCCAACAGCAGCCCATTCAAGCGCCGAACGGGGGGCAATGGGTCCGGGTTGAAGGTCCTAGCAGACAGTCGGGCTTTCCCGCCGCGCCAGGTGCTCCACAGCCTGGAGTGAATCCTCAGATGCAGAATGCTTTCCCACAGACCAACTACGGGCCAGCAAATTACGCTGTGGCAGGGCAACCCGCTGGAGACCCTCAACAGCAAAACGGTACAGCTCCACTGCCTCCCCTGAACCCGCCTGAAAATGATCATTTCGACGAGGCGATGGAGGTCGCTCAGCCATTTACCCCTGAGCAAATCAAGCAAATGCGTCAGGCATTGGAGAACACGCGAAAGGCGAAGGCCTGGCAGCCAGTACGGGGGATCCCCCGTATTTCCAGCGTATCGGTTGATTTGAGTCCTGGCGCGTCGATGCCTGTGTTGCGCGTGGTTCCCGGTGAGCTGTCCAACCTCATCGTGCTGGACTCAACGGGAGCTCCGTGGCCGCTGGCCGCTACGCCTCGTGTCTCCAACCCCGATCTTTATAGCGCGGAGTGGCTGCAGGGAACCCATACAGTGGTGGTCTCGACTCCATCAGCCTACGAGACCGGCAGCCTGGCTCTGTACTTGGAAGGGGCTACAACGCCGGTGATCGTCAAAATCGTGAGTGGCGAGCCCGATGGGAAGAAGGACCGAGCCCGGGTGTATGACGCTCGGCTTGATCTGCGTGTTCCGGGCCGTGGCCCGCTTGCCAAGGCGGCTGTGATGGGCCCGGGGAAAATTGCCCTGTACGACGATCTCCTGCAGGCCTTTCTGGATGGGATTCCACCAAAAGACGCCAAACAGGTGAAGGCGCAGGGCGCAGTGCCTTCGCATACCCAGATCTGGCAATACGACGGGAATCTCTACGTCCGTACTCGCCAGGACTTTCAAACTGCATTCGATAACACCCTCGCTGCCGGCGACGGTACTCGCGTGTACCGCTTACCCGTGACTCCCTTCATCACCCTCTCCCAGATGGGTCAAAAAGTCACCCTCCAACTCGACATTTACTGAGGTAGCGCATGAGCACTCAAGCTGACATTGGAAGGCAGACCAAGGTAACCATCCTCGCGGCAGTAATTGCTGTCGCAGCCCTCGGCTATGCCGGTTACACCTGGCTCAATAGCCGCCATCAAACCAGCTCCAACCTCGGGGTAATCAACGGTGATGGCAAGGGGGGCACTACTCAAGAGAGTGAGGCCTATCGCCGGGTCTTGGAGAAATACAACCACAACAACGCCAAGCAGGCAGAGTCCAACGGGCAGTCCTACATGTCCGTCATGTCAACCGCCCAAGCGAACCCTGCGGAAACTGCGGAAACTGCGGATAAGGCAGGTTCGGGCCAGCAGCAACAGCCTCAGGTCACCTATTACTACCAAGCCGCGGCACAGCCCCAACAGCCCGTCGAGCGCAACAAAGAAATGGACAAGCTTGTCGCGAATCAGGTGGGTGCCTTCATGACCGGCTGGACGGTGAAAACCCATGGGACCGGCACCACGACCCAGGAACAGGCGTACTCGCGATCTATCAAACCCGCGTCCCTGACTGGCACAGGAGGTGCTGCCGGCACCTCGAGCACTTCGCAATCTTCTAACTCTCGTGCAGTCAAGGCACAGGACCAGGTTGTCGTGGACGGCTTCTTCCTCACGCCTGCGCTGCTTAAAACCGAGCTCGACACTGACGAAAACTCGATGGTTACAGCTGAGATCCCAGGTGGCCGACTCGCAGGCGCCAGGGTGTTCGCGATGGGCTACAAGCGTCTCAACGAAACCATTGATATGACCTTTACCTACATGGAATGGAAGGGCCGCAGCTACAAAATCACTGCCAAAGCGGTTGATCCTGAAAGCATGCGTACGGCGCTGTCGGGTGATGTGAACAACCGGTACTTCAGCCGAATCATTCTCCCTGCCCTAGCTCTGGCGATCGGCAAAACTGGTCAGCTGTACGAGCGCTCCGCCTCGGAGAACATCATCACGAGCGAAGGCGCCGTGATTCAGACATATCCAACGACGCCTAGTGGGAAAGCGGTCGCAGGGACCTTTGCCGGCGGTATCGGCCAACAGGCCGGGCAGGTGCTGGCCAATGACGCCGCCAACATGCCGCAGAAACAAGTGATCCGTCCAATCAACTCCACGATCGGTGTTCAATTCGTTGGACCAGTGCTGGTCAGTGACCAGTTGGAAAAGGACGCGCTGATGGCGAACCAGAAAGCTGAGCTGAATACCCTCGGCCAACCAGGTGGCCAGCCTCAGCAGCAGTATCGCCTCTCACCAAATGCCGCAGGTGCAACCAACTCAAACGGGTTCGGTGGGTACCAGGGTGTCTCGCCAGGATATGGCCAGCAGTACATGGGCCAGCCAACCATCATCGATCCAGCTCGCTACTGAGTTAGGGCAGGGGACTTTCACATGACTACACAAGCAGCGGAAGAGTTGGACATTTTCAAAACTGGCGCTCAGTCGGGTAAACCGGTTGAGGCGCCGAAAGCCGAAGAGCAGCAGTCCAAGAAAACATCTCCGGCTAACGCGATCCAGGGCGACCACAAGAAGCGCATCGTCAATTTCGTCAACCGGATTGAGGGCTGGCATTTCTTGGTACTGGCGGTAGTGCTGGCAGTCCTCTTCGTGATGGTGCCCAAGCTGTTTCCGAAACATCAAACCAGCGCGCAACAGCAGCCCACTCCAGTGCAACAAGACGCTGTGAACAACGTTTTGACGGCCCCTGAACCGGAGCCTCAAGAGGCAGTGGTACCGGCAGCGAGTCCGGAACAGTCCGCTCTATCTGCCGAACAGCTGAAAGGCCTCAATGAGCAAGTGGGGAGCCTGAGCGGTGTAGTGGTCGGTCTGCAAAAAACCATCAGCGAATTAGAGGCAAAGGTCGCTCTTCTCGAATCGGACAAAGCGGATGCGGGCAAGAAAGTTGTCCATTCGCCCGCTGTACGCCGTCAAGCTCAGGTGAGCCAACCATCGGCAATGGCTGGCTACACCCTGAATACCGTTTATTCAGACCAAGCCTGGATTCAGCATGGAGAAACAACTTTCGTAGTCCAGGTGGGCGATCTCGTAGACGGCGTGAAGATCACGGGGATTGACCCTGTGGCGCGTCGAGTCACCACTTCTCGTGGCGTGATCCGCTAAGGAACCGAATATGGATCTGGCAAGCATGATCATCTCGGCGGCCAACTCATTGGTCGCCGTTCTGTGGGGGTTGCTCTGGTCCTTGAGCGCTCTCGCCGGGATGGTTTACGCGGGGACCGTGCTGCGTCGGATGCAGCTTGCCACCATTGAACCTGGCCACCGTCCAATCACGCTCGGCAACACATTCGCGGTGCTCGTGATTGGCGCTGCTCTGTTCAACATGTCCGGGATGATCAGTACAACCTGGACGAGCTTTGGTAGCGGCTCTACCACCTACGGGGCCATTTCCTACAGCGGAGCCGATAGCTTTGGCAGGTTTAAGGATGCTGTAAACGCGGTGCTGACCCTTGCTTCATTTGCAGGCGGTTGCTTCTTCTTCAAAGGGCTGCTGCTGATGAAGAAAGCAGCACTAGAGGGAGAAAGCTCACAGGGGGGCGACGACGCCATTTGGCGTGGCCTCACCCACATGATTTTCGGCGCTGCGTTGACACATGTCGACAAGGTGATCGAGGCCTTCCAGGCCACCTTCCAACTCTACTGGTAACAAAACAAGGAGCGTCATCATGAAATTTAACCCTATCGAGTTTGCAGTTGATGCTGTGCGTCGTGGCCATATCCGCCTGTTGACCAAAGCTGAAGAATACAAAGCCAACCCCATGCAGCGGGGCCTCATGTTCATGACTGCTGGCCTCACCATGTCCACGTTGCTGGTCACCAAAACCGCTTATGCCGACGGTCTCGCCGGTATGGCTGAGAAGGGCAGTGAACAGGGCGACTCCATCAAAGAAAGCCTTGGTCCAATTTTTCTGGCGCTTGGGTTCGCCGGCGCTGCTTTCGGCGGCATGAACATGTGGAAAAAAACCAACGACGAGAACTCGCGTATTACTGGCAAGCAGATCTGGGGCCCGATGCTCGCCGGGGCAGCGCTGGGCGGCACTGGCTTCATGATGACCACTGCCGGCGAGACAGTGGGTATCAGCGGTAGCGAATTCGGCAAAGTTCCTAACTGATCAAGACCACTTGGCAGCCTGAAACATGGCTGCCTTGGAGACTGCATGAGCGACGTGAAACAGGATCAGACAGTACCGGTATCGGGGCTTGGCCAAAACTTCGAGAAACCCGTTCTGCCGCTGATGGCCATGGCCACGAAAGCGAGGGTTTGGGGGGATGCCACTCCAAACGCGATCGAGCCCAACCCGGAGCAACTGACGGCCAAAATGCGGGCGACCATTACCCGTCAGGCGCAGGGGCAGTGCTATTTCTGCGGTGTACACGCTCGTGGCGGTCATGTTCACAACATTAACCATAACCATCAGGACCTGCGGCCGGAAAATCTCCGGCTTGTAGATCCGCTGTGTCATGGGTGGCAGCACCTAGGTGAAATCGACGACGGCCAAGCCTTCATCGCCTACCTCCCAGGCTTGTCTCCCCAGGATGCCAATCATCTGCAGCGAGCCACCATGATCGCCTTGGAAACCGGGGACGAACAAACGAAGGCTGACGCGAAGAAAATCCTCAACTGGATGGCTTCCCATCGGGAATACACCGAAAAGGCCTGGGGCACCCACTCGCCCAAAATTTTCGCTGAGGCGATGACTCGCCTAGGCAAGGTCGACGCCGATGTTAACTCCCTCGTTTTCCAAGGGTTGAGCGTCATTTTTAATCCCGCTCAGTTCAGCCAGGTCGTCAAGGGTTGGACACAGGATGCGTATGGCGCAGCTCCCTCGTCTACGTGGCCCCAAGTACATCACGATGTGATGAACGCGCCGAGCTAAGGAGGCAGCATGGGACTTCTCGATAAGTGCGTAGACGCACTGGAAGGTACCTTGGAGTACCTCGCAAAACACTTCATTCACAAGGACATGACCAGTTACTGCGAGCTGGCCACTGCTGTGGGGCTGACCGATTCTGATATCGAGAAGTCCCCGGATCTGAAGGATCCCTACACCTTGGTCAACAGTGACTACTCGCTGCTGACAGTATTCGATCTGCAGGGCACGTACCAGATGCTTTCTGAAGCTGAGTTTTCAGAAATGCTGGAGTCCCTGCGCATCCGCATGACTGGCTACATGCGTGAAAAGGGTCATAGCCTGACGTTCAGCTTCGAGCGTGATCCTGAGCGTGCTACCGATGAACTGATGCGCCTCGCCGAACCCTTGCTGAATACCGCACGACGCATCGGCCTTAAAAGCGAGGACATCATTCTTGATCGAGTGAAGCGAAACGCTCCGCATTGTGCGTGGGAGCAAAACCTGCTGGTCGTCTACACACACCTCACGTCCTTGAGCAAGGAAGAACAGGACCGCGAACTCGGCGAGCTGGCTAAGAAAGCCTCGAAGCATAAGCTTCCCCGCCTCACCTATGGGCAAAATCCCGCATTTGCCCTTGCTGCTCTCAAGTACCGTCATGACACGATGATTGACCGACTCATGGACGACTTCATCTCATGTGGGGTCGAGGGCAAAAAAGGCATCATGATGAAGCCTTTGAGCGCCCACGAGGCAATCAAGCGCATCAGGATCATGTTGAATCGGGAAGGCACTTCGCAGAAGTTCCGACCGCAGATCGTCGGCGATCGCTTCATGCTTCGCGGCTCGACTGACGCCAAAGACTATTCGGAGCTTGTCCCCCCGCGCCTCAGCTACCAAATCTGCAGCAACGACGTTGAGCCCATGGGTAACTACGTCAAGACCGACAGCCTGTGGCACGGGTCACTTGCAATGGAGCTTGGCCCACAAGACGTCGTTCACTTCGCAAAGCTGTTCGACGCAGTGGGCAAAAAGGATCCGTGGCGGATTCGTTTCGATATCTCGCCTGGCGGCCTTTCAATGATGCGAGCGCGCAAATTGATGGTCGGCTTTGTCGGCGTGTTGCCTGATAACAGGGCGATCCGTGATTCTTTCAAGGACTTAGAGGCCATATCGAAAGATCAGGCGGTCATGTCGATGAAAGTGATGGCCTCTTCCTGGAGCAGTACCAAAACAGATCTCGAAACCCGGCTTTCACGCCTGGAGAAGGCAATCCAGTCCTGGGGCACCTGTCAGGTACAGAAAACCCATGGTGACCCCATGGCCGCTCTCGCGTCTTCGATCCCAGGCTTCACCACCAAAAACACTGCTAACCGTCTTCTACCACCGTTGAAAGAGGCCATGAAAATGTTGCCTTTGCAGCGGCCGGCGACGCCGTGGCCCGATAACGGTTCGTGGATCACTCGGACTCCAGACGGAAAGATTTTTCCGATTGGGCTCGGCAGCTCGATCCAGGACACGTGGATTGAGCTTGTCTCTGGTATTCCTGGCTCGGGTAAATCGGTCGCCGCAAACTGCATGCACAACGCGACGTTGCATCGTCCAGGTGCGACTCAGCTCCCATTGCTAACAATCGTGGATGTTGGGCCATCCTCCTCAGGTCTGATTCAAATGATCCAGGATTCGCTTCCTGATCATCGGAAGTCCGAGGCGGCGTACCTCAGACTGCAGAACAATCGCGACTTCGCATCGAATCCGTTCGACCCCCAGCTTGGGGCGCGTCAGCCCACTCGCCGCGAGCGCGAATATTGCGTCGACTTCTTGAACTTGCTCTGTGCCAGCGTCGCCACTGATGGCCAAGGCGGGGCAAAAGCCCGCACGCCATCCGACTGTGCCGCAGTCAACGAAATGTTGATAACCCTTGTATATGACGACAAAGCGGGGCGGGGGGCGAATCACTATGAGCCGGATGTAGTGCCTGCGGTCGACAAGGTACTAGCCGAGTCGGGAATCAGCGCTGAGCATGATGAAAAGTGGTGGAGCGCTGCAACCTGGTACGAAGTGACTGACATGCTGTTCGCTGCAGGCTATGTGCGTGAAGCGACCTATGCACACCGCCAGGCTTCCCCTGTACTGCCGGACTTCACTGCCATGTTGAACAACGAAGGCGTGCGTCAAACCTTCGGTGAAATCAAAACCACCGCCGGCGAACCGCTGCTGAAATACATGGGCCGTTGCTTCACATTGGCATCGACGACCTACGCCGTTTTTTCCGGTCGTACACGATTTGAAGTCGACTCGACGACACGAGTCATTTCGGTGGACCTCAATGACGTAATTGGATCGAAGACACCTGAGGGCTCGATCAAAACGTCCTGCATGTACATGTTTGCCCGCCACCTGGGGGCTAAGAACTACTTCTTGCGCGAGGAAGACATCCGCCTCGTAGCTCCGCCGCTGTACCTCGATTACCACCTTAAACGTGCTGAGGATGTGGCTTCGCAGCAGAAGACCATTGCCTATGACGAATGGCACAACACCGAGGGCATGGATACCCCAGTGCAAACGCTGGTGAAGGACGGTCGTGAAGGCCGGAAATGGGGTATCCGTATCATGGTTATTTCCCAGTACCTGCGCGACTTCCCACTTGCTCTGCTCAACGCGGCCACTTCGGTCTACGTGTTGCGAGGCGGCAACGTGGATGATGAAAACGTGCTGCGCGAAACCTTCAAGGTATCTCACGAAACGATCCAGCAACTGCACCTGCAGTGCACGGGTCCAGGGCGCAATGGCGCGAACATGCTCGCCCTGTTCAAGACGAACCAAGGCACGATCACCCAGATTTTGACCAACACAACTGGCCCGCTTGAGCTCTGGGCAATGTCCACCACCCAACAGGATACGGCGCTGCGAACCGAGTTGTACAAGCGGATCGGTCCTATGGCTGCTCGCCAGGTTCTTGCCAAACGCTTCCCTCTTGGCACTGCCAAGTCACACATCGAAGCACTCGAATACGCGTCCACGTCCAACGCCAAGCTGAGTGTTGTGAAGCAATTGGCAGAGGATCTGGTTACCGCTTATTACGCCGAACAAAGCCCCCGAGGAGAACACGCATGAAGACCATATTCCGCATTACTCCTCTGGCCGTAGCTCTCCTGATCGGCTCCGCAGCTTCAACCCCCGCCTACGCGCTTTGCGACGGCTGCGTCGTAGGCGCGATCGGAACCTCAACGGTCACGTTGACCGGGGCGATCGCCGCTACAACAGCCTCAGTGAGCGCCATGAACCTGTCGGTTAGCCAGCTGCTTTACCAAGTGGGTACCGCGACTACCCAAGGCGCAAGCAAGGTTGCCAATACCATTGAGACTGCTGCTCGGGTTCAACGGGAGTTTGACGCGAATCAGGAGCGTAGCCGTCGCTACGAGAATGCCCGCCAGAACTACTACGTGCCCAACTCGATCTGCAGCGAATCCGGTTCGGGCGGTTTCAATGAAGTCAGGGCGGGGGTAGCAGCAGTAAAAGCCTCTATCCGCACAGGTGGAGGGGGGAAAGCTGCCAGCACTAAAATCAACCAGGCTCTTACTGCTCCAGCCCAGCCGCCCTCGATCGATGCCATGCGCTCGGCAAGCATCCATGCTGACTATTGCGATACCGATGATTACGCTGCATATGGTGGAGCAACAGCTTGCCCAGCCGTTTCGACTACCATGCCCGGGGCCGACAAACGCCTCGACTCGTTGACTATCGGCGCCGGCAAGGATGGCAAGGACCAGGACCTCACCTTTACTCAGGCGCAAACAGACGCAGCCAGGATGTACACGCAGAACTCCGCCCGGCGTTCAGTGGCTCCCCAGCTCAAGAAGGGGCAGGCCGAATCTGACGCTGGTGTCCAGTACATCGGCCTGATGAACCAGTACAACTCGATCATCTCCGCTGCGACGGATCCTCAAGATCAAATGATCGCCGCAAGCCAACCACTGGACTCAACTAAAGATCTGCTTAAAGAGGCACGATCCTCAAAATCGGCTGAGTCTTACTACCAAAAGATTGCCTCGGCAGAAGCTAAGCGCACGGGAACCATGTCGGCCCGCGAATTCGAGTATTTCGAGGTGGGGCGTCGATACGCGAACACAGAGTATCAGGCTGATCTGCAGAACATGACAGGCGATAACCTGGTGCGTGAGCAGATCCGCGTCCAAACGCAGACCAACTGGTTGCTCCTCGAACTGCGCAACGATGTGACCCGCGGGAACATCATCAACGGTCTGATTCTGGCCAGCTCTGCACGGCAGGAATTCGAGCCTGTCTTGGGTGAAAAATACCGGGCTGTTAACGGTCGCATGGGGGGGGCCAACTGATGAGTGAGGAAAAGCTGCAGTCTTCCAAGGTCCGTCGGGGGCTGTCCATCGGGCTCCACCTAGTGATTCCGTTCTGGGCCATGCGTCAGACTTATCGACTGGCCAAAAATGAAGTCTCCAGGTCCAAGGAGCATTTAGAGGTCATTCGGCAATTGTCGGCCGAAGCCAAGGAAACACTGCGCGACCGTCGTGAGAAGGCAGATAGTGAGCAGCTGTCATTCAGCGAGGCGATGAAAAATCGCAAGCCTGGAGCCATGTCCATTCCTGAGCTCTATCGCTACTTTCTGTCTCGCAAGCGCGCCTGCCAGCTGGCAGCCTTGGTCTTGGGACTCTTCGCAGTGCTCGGCATTTTGCTTGGAGTCCATTTCGACTCGTCGAAAGGGGTGGTCCAGGGCTTGCTCTCGATCGCCACGGCAATGCCTCTACTCTTCGCAATGGCTCTGAGCGCCCAACTGCGGCTATGGCAGCTCAAGACGCAGCGCCTTTCAAAGGAGGAAAAAGGTGGCTTGAAGGACTTCATTCGGGAGAACCGGAACTGGTTCCGGCAATTGCTCGATCCTGAATACGGCCACGGGAAAGGAGGCCGGCCATGAGAATTCAACACAAAGCATTTGCCGTGATTGCTGCCATGCTCTGCAGCACCTTGGCTTGGGCTGACAGCACCACACTGGGCGAAATCTCGGAAGCGGCCAAGCGCAGCGGCGATAAATCGCGTGAAGCGCTTGTCTCCATCTATGGCCAGGTCGTGAACAACCCGTTGGCCTCGGCCGGCGGAAGTGGCGACACCATCCTCGCGAATATCTTCCAGGTATTTAACAGCGCATTGCTTGTCGTGGGTGCGATGTGGGCTTGCTATATCGTATTCCGCAAGCTGACGCGCACTGCCCACGATGGCTCGATCTTCGACCGTCAGCAGTCCTCGTCGTGGGGACCTGTGCGACTTGTGTGGGGTGTCGTGTCGCTGGTGCCTACTGCCAACGGTTGGTCGCTCTCGCAGCTGTTGATGCTGTGGTCGGCGTCAGTAATGGGGGTTGGTGTGGCCAACCTCGGCGTCGATGCTGCGATCTCCAGTTTTGAAGATGGACAATCGATGGTCGTGCAGCCAGTCATGCCCTCTACTGCCGCTCTGGCGCACAGTGTGTATGAAGCCAACCTCTGCTTGCACGGCATCAATGCCGGCATCGCTCAAGCCCAAGCGAGCGGTGGCCTGGTCATCCCGGGCGGCTACATCCAACAGACCGCTACTAACAAAGGGTTCATCCTCAAAAACAACAGCTTCGTCTGTGGTGGAGCGGACATCAGTGGCGACCTCACAGCACAGCCGGCCTCCACGAACATTATCAGCGGCACGATCGATGTCGCCGATATCAGGCAGGCGCACCTGGATGCATTGAAGGCCATGCAGGCATCCCTGAGCCAGTCGGCCCAATCGTTTGTGAATGCCTCTGTCCAACGAGCCAGTGGGTCTAAAACGGCTCTGCCCGACAGTGAGTACGCCATCCAGATGGCAGCGCAGACCTATGAAAACTCGGTGAACAAGGTCGCCGGTACTAAGCAAGGGGACATCAAGCGACTTGCTCAGGAACTCAGCTCAAACATCAGCAAATCGGGATGGTGGGTATTGGGTGCCTGGTATCAGACTTTCGCTCAAGCGAACACCAAGCTTTCTGACGCCATGGCCGCAAAAGCAACTGTGTTCGGTATGTCGACCAGCGGAGATCCCTCAGTCGTATCCGTGTACGACGAAGCCTACGCGGCCTACAAAGCCCAGCAGGAAACAACCTCCTACACCCCTACAGCAGGCACCAGTGCTACCGGCGACTACTCCAAAGGCGTCGTAGGCGCGGATGCGGGCAACATCATCGGGAGTATGTTCGCTGCGCCTGGCCAGCGAATCGTGAACTACCTGATCGACGTGAATGCCGGCGGCGAAGGTCTGGGTCAGCTCAACCCCCTGATCAAGATGAAGAACCTGGGCGACTACACGATGGTTGCGGCAGAGACGGCCATGGGCGCCTATGTGACCGCGAAGGCCATCGAGAAGGTCAAGGATGGCTGGAGTGTCGCCGGCGTATTCGCCAAGGTGGCAAACGCCGTGACATCGGTTGGTGATGCTTTGAGCGGCGTGCTTGAAGGTGTATCACCATTCATCATTGGCCTCGTCCTGGCGATGTTCATCCTGGGCGGTACGCTCTCGACATATCTCCCCATGGTTCCATTCATCATCTGGTTCGGGGCCGCGGTCAACTGGCTGGTAGTGGTTGGCGAAGCAATCATTGCGGCGCCACTGTGGGCCTTTACGCATTTGGGTAGCGAAGGGGAGGGCATGGGCCACAAAACCTCCCATGGCTATATTTTCCTGCTGAACGTGATGATCCGCCCTGCACTGATGGTCGTCGGATTCTTCTTGGGCGGGGCCGCGCTGATCGCAGGAGGCACGTTGCTCAACCAGTGCTTCGGGATCGCCTTGGCCAACGCCCAGTTCGACTCTGTGACAGGATTGTTCTCGATCATCTTCTACTTGGCGATCTACTGCAGCATGTGTTTGACCTTGGTCCACAGCTGCTTCAACCTGATCCTGATCGTTCCCGACCAGGTCATTAACTGGGTCGGTGGTCACGCCGCAGCATCGGTGGGCCGTGAGGACAATGAACGGATGCGCAACGCGATGAACATCTTCGGTAGCCGCCTCGAGCACTTGGCGCCCAAAGGGGGAGCTGGGGGCGACAACAGACGCACTAAAGGAGGAGATGGGATCAAGGGATGATCAAATCGGGGGCCTTCGGCCCCCTTATCAATTGAGCATTGACCTGTCAATGGGTCATGGTAGAATGAACTCAACCTAGTTCCGTATTGTGTACCTCATACGGACTTTTGAGGGGATCAATATGAACATTATCTGGTGGGTCCTTCGTCCTTTTTATTGGCTCGGTCTGTTGCCAGTGATTGCCGTATTCCTGATCGCCTGTGCCCACTTTTCCAGGGACACAGAGGTATCGCTAGGGATCATGGCCATCGCGCTGGTCTATTTCGGGCTCGGCTACCTGCTGTTCTCGGTGGCTCCACGTTATTTCAAATCGCGCCTCGATCGCATGGTCGAGAAGGTCAAGCTGACGGGCTTCAACCCGAGCCATGAAGCCGTCTCGGTGATGTTCAACCGATACGTCGGCTTTGATGCCGCTGCAAAGAAGGCCTTGTATGTAGACGTCAACTTGAACAGCTCGACCTTGATTGACTTTGATCAGGTGTCCAGCTGGGAGCTGGTACCCGATAAAAGCCCGCTCTTGCTGTTTAAGTTAGTCACTCGCGTTCCGAACCTGCATGAAATCGGGGTACGCATCAAGGCGAACCAGTTCGGGGCCTGGAAGTCGGATATGCACACTTTGTTCGGCTGACCAAAAAATTCAACGGAATTGATGCTTTATGAACCTGAAAATGACTGCTGCAGCATGTGTTGTGATGGGGCTCCTGACTGGATGCAATGACAAGGAAGCACCTGCACCAGTATCCACACCCAAGCAGAGCCAGAGCGCACAGACGCCGCCCGCGGCACCGGAAAAGCCTGCACAAGTGATCGACACTTCTGTACCGCTGAACCAGTACCAGGACTTGGCGAGTAACAACGGCAAGCCACTCACATTCCTGGTGCTTGCTAAGGCGCCTGGGGCCACGACGGAGGACAAGATGGGCTACCTCTCCGCCGACTACCTGGCCACCAGCGACGCCTTCAAGCGCAAGGACATCGAGTCAGCCCAGTGGCCGGCATTCGAGGCCTCGCTGAAATCCTATGCTGCCAATGATTACTACTCGCTGCCGATCTCCGGGTTTGGGGTCTCGAGCGTGTTGAGCATGCAGAACGTTTCTGTCGGTCCATACGATTTCAATACGCATTCGTTCCCCCTCACCAGCTACGGGCAGTACTGCTGGGCGAATCCTGTTCGCAACGCTCAAGGAATGAACCTGCAGGTTAAGCCATCGGCGTTCCCATGCAGCCTGCAAATCAATGACTCTGCCCAAGCTCGGATCATCGAAGAAGCCCGGGCAAAAGGCAGCCTTGACCTTCGAGGCACCTTGTACCTGTACATCCCGGAAGCTGATGGCAACACCGCAGTCGGTCAGATCGTGCGCGGCTCAATCGACCTGGTCGACCAACAAACTAATCAGGTTATGGCGAACTTCACCATGTGACGATCCAAAGCGAAGGAGGTGGCCTATGAAGCATTTACTGACTCGCGAGCCGTGGTGGGCTCAACCGCCCAAACCTGGGCAAAGTGACAAAGACTGCACATGGGGCTACCTCGAACGCTACAACGATGGATCGTTTTCGTTCGACCAGGCCAATCGCCCAAGCGATGAAGAAATTCAAAACCGAAAGGGATGCCGGGTGCCGCCGCACTCTACGTCGCCCTCGACCGGGATTTTACAAGGGAAGGAGGGGTGCCCGCAGAATTCGGAAAAAATCGTACGCTAAGGTTTTCCGGGCAATCGTAGCGGCCTGAACTTCCCGACCTCCAGCCTGCGGCTCTGCCGCCAGACGTAATCGCCAGTCAGGTTGATGTGCTCCCAGCCCAGCGGCAACAGGTATTGCAGCAGCTCGCCGCCCACCGACTTGCCTCGACCAGCCCCAAGTGATGCGCTCCAGATACATCGTGTTCCATAGCACGATGGCCGTCACCAAGTTTGGGCTTCTGGCTCTGTAGCGCTGCGGCTCGAAGTTCCGATCCTGATTTTTCCTAAAACTGGACACTAGCTATTGTCTTTGAACAACGTCGATACGGTACGGGCAACATGGTCTGCACCGTCACTGATTTCACGCATAATAGTTGTTACAGT
>Ga0256410_1000509_pt1 | contig 37574 bp, 52 predicted proteins | sample PhyWR1_FD_185983 | JGI IMG/M metagenome (GOLD analysis project Ga0256410, IMG submission 185983) | Leaf surface microbial communities from wheat plants in UC Gill Tract Community Farm, Albany, California, United States - DLSL W.R1 | ecosystem: Host-associated > Plants > Phyllosphere >... | reverse complement strand
ACCACCAACATCAACCTGTCTGAAACCGTGCGTGACGTGCTGGCCGGCCTCACCCCGAGGGAAGCCAAGGTGCTGCGCATGCGCTTCGGTATCGACATGAACACCGACCACACCCTTGAGGAAGTCGGCAAGCAGTTCGACGTGACCCGCGAGCGCATCCGCCAGATCGAAGCGAAGGCCCTGCGCAAGCTGCGTCACCCGAGCCGTTCGGAGCAGCTGCGCAGCTTCCTGGATATCGATTGATTTCCAGGTAGTGCCGAGCCATGCTCGGCAACTGCTTCTGTCGAGAGAAACCCCGCTTCGGCGGGGTTTTTCTTTGGGGGCTACGCCGGGGCACTCACCGCTCGGGCCGCTCTTATGTAGAGCCGAGCCATGCTCGGCTGCATTTGGCGATGGCGCATCTGGCCAAATTCCGCTCTCTTCGCTCACCAAATCCCGCGCCTTATGACGCAACCGGCTTGAGCATTGTTGAAGAGCCCATCGCGGCTGCTAGGTGCGATCAAAGTCCAGGCCCCAACCGCCTCAGTGCGTAGAGCGCGCCGACCAGATGCGGCTCTCGGGCGTGTTGTCGCAATCACCAATTGAACCTACTACCTTCGCTTGCACACAGTCTCCGGCAGGTGCTCAACACACCGACGTAGGCGGACTGTCTATCGCATCGGCAGACAGTCCAAGGCCAAGCCACAATCTCGCCCTCGTGGTGGGTCCATGGTTTCTGGCCGGGTGGCGCGCAGCCATGCAAGACCCCGCAAGGGGAAAAGCTGCGGGCGGCCCTACGACCGTGTTGAAGCACCCGGCCGCCTCTCTCAACAGGAGGCGTAGAAGGTTCGACGAATCGTAGGAGATCCAAGATGAGACTGAAGGCGATAGCCGGCAAGAGCGCTGGCGACCGGGTTAGTGCAGATACGTGTGACTTCCCGCCCCTGCTGGATTGGATTGAAGTGCTGCAGGACGAGCGGGAGGATCGGCTGGGGTTTGCCAGACGCGCGACGTTCGCGCTGCTGACGCAGTCTGGTGCGAGATTGATCGAAGGCTTCGGTAGCGGCAATCAGAAGGGACTGGAGGGGGCCATGAGGGCAGTGGCGCTGTTCCAAGCGCATCTGCAGGAGATGGAGCGGTTCGCTGGGATAGCCGAGAAGCGGTTGCAGCATGTTGCTGAGGCACTCGCAACTGCCGACTGAGTAGCCGACTCCGGCCGTGCTCCACTACACTGTGACGCTGCGCAGGGCCTATAGCTCAACGGTTAGAGCAGGGGACTCATAATCCCTTGGTTCCAGGTTCGAATCCTGGTGGGCCCACCACATTGACGTCCAGCGAAGTCCGGGGATGTCCAAGAGTGCAGGCAGCATAGGGTTTTTACGGCGCTTGACCGTCCATCGGCATCCGTTGGCATCCACTTGCATCCGTAAAAAAAGTGAGTCAGGCTGTGAGTCGAGGGTAGGTAATTCCTGACCCTGACTCACTGGCGGATGACTCACATGCTCACCGACACCAAAGTTCGCACACTGAAGCCCAAGGCGGCGGCCTACCGGATCGCCGACTCGAATGGGCTATGCATTGAGGTGCGTCCAACGGGGTCGAAGGCTTGGCGGTACCGCTATAGGTACGCCGGTAGGGCCAGCATCGTCACCCTCGACGAGTACCCGTCTATGTCCCTGCAGGCCGCCCGCGTCGAGCGTGACCGTCTGCGTTCGCTGCTGCGCGGTGGAGCCAATCCCGCTCAGGTGGCAAGGGTCGAGAAGGCAGTGCAAGGAGAGCGCGCCGCAAACACCTTCGGTGCCATTGGCTTGGAGTTGCTCGCCAAGCGGACAAAGGAAGGCCTTTCCCCTGGATCCGTTGTGCGCGAGCGTCGGCTGATCGAGAAGGATCTGGCTGGGTTGGCGGATTTGCCTGTTCGGGACATCACTGCTCCGGTTCTGCTGGCTGCGCTTAGGAAGCTGGAACAGCGAGGCGTAGTCGAGACTGCCCATCGGGCGAGGGCCCACGCCGGCCGCATCTTCCGCTATGCCATCGCTACCGGCCGTGCTGACCGAAATCCAGCTCAAGACCTCACAGGAGCGCTTGAGCAGCCTCAGACCAAGCACTTCGCTAGCGTGACTGACCCCGCCGTCATTGCTGGCCTCCTTCGCGCGCTGTGGGGCTACCAGGGGGCATTGGTCACTCAGGCCGCGCTGAAGCTGGCCCCAATGCTGTTTGTTCGCCCTGGGGAGCTGAGGCAGGCAAAGTGGGCCGACATAGATCTGGATGCTGCAGAGTGGCGCTACGTGACCAGCAAGACGAAGACGCCGCACATCGTCCCGCTCTCGAGCCAAGCTGTGGAAGTGCTTCGGGACCTGTACCCCTACACCAAGCGTAGCGAGTTCGTCTTCCCCGGTGTCCGTAGTGCCCTGAAGCCAATGAGCGAGAACACGCTCAATGCAGCGTTGCGTAACCTTGGTTTCGACTCGGACACGATGGTCGGCCATGGCTTCCGAGCGATGGCAAGAACGGTGCTGGATGAAGTGCTTGGCTATCGCCCGGACTATATCGAGCATCAGTTGGCGCATGCCGTGAAAGATCCACTTGGGCGCGCCTACAACCGAGCAACCCACCTGCCGGAGCGCCGGAAGATGATGCAAGCTTGGTCTGACTATCTCGACCAGTTGCGCGTCGCGGAACCGAACGTGCTGGTCCTCAAGGCCAAGCGCGCCTAAGCACAAGAGAAAGGCCTTTAAGGAGGGCCGACGAAGAAGCAAGGCCGCATAAACAAAGCGGCCGAGGAAGGGGCGGCAACCCCTAGCTCGGCCTACCACAACCGACTACTGGAGAGTCGACCATGGATAACCAGAGTATAAGTGCTGTCTTCGAGAGCGAGCGTAAAGATCCCAGCGGTGGTGGGCTGGCCATTCAGGCCCCCGATCCGATTGACGAACTCTTGGCGATGGGGATTGCTCCCCGCTTGCTCATCTCCCATCAACTGGTCTGCATGGACTGGTTGGCAGCGCACCGCCGAGACAGGTTCTGTCTGTGCTACTACGACAGCACAGGCGCAGTTGTGACCGAAATAATGGGCGCTGATCAGATTCTCTCCCGTGCACGGGAAATCGGTTGGCAGCCCGTGGGATGCCTGATGGAGTCTGGTGCGGGCTGCCACCTTTTCGAGGAGGCCTCGTACAATTTCAGGCGGGGCGTTCACTGGTATGCGAGCGCTTACGACGCTACTGACGAGATGCTTCCTCTTGGCTTTCCTCAAGTCGCGCTGAGAGCAGGCCTAGAGCGGCAGCGACGGCGCGATGCGGCCGCAGATAGGCGCTTCAAACGCGCGCAGCAGGAGGCTGTTAAGCGGGCAAAAGGGGCCGCCAAGCAGGCGCGGGAGAAGGCAAGGCAGAGTCTCGAGAGGCTCGCGGAAGACTTACTACGCAATCCACCTGCTGGTGGCCCTGAACTTCGATCAATGGTCCAAGCTAGGCGCGCGGCCCGCGAGCTGGTAAACGAGACTATCGCCCACTTGAAGGGCGCTAGGTAGGATGCGGTGAGCTTGGGAAACGCCGGGCTGGAGATCACATAGGGAGTCACGTATGAGTTCGCCTCGTTATTTCATGCATCAGGAGGCGGAAGCCGCATGGCGGAAGCTGACGGCATCTGCAGAGTATGCGCTGTGCCTGGAGTCCCTGAAGGGCAAAGATCGAAAGCCTGGAATGTTGGCAGGGACGCTGGAGGACTGGATTGGCCGCGCAGTGATGCATGGCCTCGCAGAACTCGAGCCGTTCGAAAAGATGACGTCCAAGCAGCGGCAGGAAGCCTCAAAAAGGATGGTCGCCCACTGCGAGGCTCTGCGGGAACTGCTCATACCGTTCTATGACGAGAAAAGTGGCCTGGTTTGGCCCTTTCAGCCCGATCTCGATCTCGCTGCGCTCAATAGCGCGATCAACTATGAGGACGCTCATCCAAATGATTTCGAGGGTCTTGATGAAGACGAAAGAGAGGAATCGTTCAACCGAATTCGGTTCTCTATCTATCACGGGTTCAAGAATGACTTAGGGCTCGTCTTTGACGCGATCCACAATGGTGCGCTTCACCTTGCCGAGTTGGAGAGCGAGGTCAAGAAGCCGAACGACTCTAACGTAAGGAGGTTGCGCTTTATCCGGCGAGTGACTAGCAACTTCGTGAGGGAGTTCGGCACGCCGCACCGGGCGCTGGTACTCGCACTGACATCGGTGTTCTTTAGCACTGACGACCTGGACGAGGCTGCCATCTCCAAGCTTGCTCCTGTCCCGAAGAGGGTGTAGTTCGGTGGCACTGAATCAGAATCGTAAATCCTGATTCTGATTCAGCTGAGCCAAATCCATAACTTGGGGATTTGACGGCATGTCCCTCGAGTTCGCGCATCCATAAATTTCGACTCACCCGCCGCGCATAGCGGCCACACGGTGCAGTCAATGGATACATATGGACATCGGGATTTCCGGCCCTTCATTCCGGAATGCGCGAAGGTAGGAATCGGTCGATCTAAGGCCTACGAGCTGGCAAAAGCCGGTCTTCTGGAGACGGTCAGCATCGGTACGCGCCGGTTCGTCTACCTCGATAGCCTTTACACACTCCCCGCACGACTTGCTGCGGCCTCTATGGAGGTCGCGGCGTGAACGAATTTGATTTCTCAAATCTCAACAGAGATCAGATGGGGCTCTTGGACCTGGGCGGCTGGACCGCTGACTGCGGTCGGGCTGCTCCTTCTCGGCGCGCAGCTACTGAACTGGTGAGCCGGGGACTTCTGGAAGCGTACACAGCCACCCATGAAGACAACCACGGTTCGTACCGGGTAACCGAATACCACGCGCCCCAGCGAGTGCAGGCCGCTTGGAGAGCTCTCCAGGCGAGGCAAGAGCAGCAGTGCGAGTCGTTGGAGGAAGAGCTGTGAAGCCATACGACACGCCAGCACTTGTGCCCCATCTCCCTTCTGGCCTTTTGGCATGCCTAAGTACTGGGCGAATCTTCAATGAGGATGGACAAGAAGTGGGCGTCCAAGCGCCTGACACCTACGTGCGGGTACTCAAGCGAATGAGTGCCACGGATCGCCTTCGCACTTGGTACGCGCATCGCGTGGTCTGGGAGGCTGCCTACGGGCCTATCCCTGAGGGGATGCAAATCGATCACCTTGACGCCGATGCGGGCAACAACGCGCTCTCCAATCTCGACCTTGTCACTCCCCAGCAAAACCGAGCAAGGCAAGCCCAGAGAAATCTGGCGCGCTACGGCTGCCGATCCACCTACTGCAAGCTGACTCCTGAGCAGGCATTGGCAATCCGCGACAGCGTAGAGGCCGTGCCCGTCAGGGTTTGGGCTCAACGTCTAGGGATCAGCCTGCGCACGGTCAGGGATATCCGAGGTGGTCGGACGTGGACGCACCTTCCCGACGCTGTCGGAAGCAAGAAGAAGCGGCCCAAGAAGACCTGACTGGCTTCCCACCTATGCCCTTGGGGGGTGTATGCACAATTTCAGCCAAGACCCAGCCAGCAGGTCGGCTGGGCACGGTGTGGCTCTTTCCGGCCGGCAACAAAGCAAGCGCCACCAGAGATTGAAGGGGCGAGGTAAGGGGCCGCCCTTTCTTTCAATCCAGCACCAGATCTCGGACTCCGAAGAGTTTGGCCTTCTCTCGGGAAACGCGGTGAAGCTGCTGCTTGAGCTTGCTCGTCAGTACCGTCCGGGAAGGAACGGCGATCTCAGTATCCCTTGGTCCATGCTTTCCAAACGAGGTTGGAGGAGCAAGGCAACGGTCCAGGCGGCTAAAAGAGAACTGTTGGATGCTCGGTGGATCCTTGAGACTCGCAAGGGCGGCAAGAACATGTGCAGCCTGTTCGCGCTCACCTACTACGCGATTGACGAATCAGAGAAGCACCTTGAGCCATCGACCGTGACAGCGTCCAATCACTGGAGGCGAAATCACAATGGCTAGTCGCTATGTGGGCCAACTAGGTCGCTATGTAGGCCAACTCTCGAAACAGTTGGCCCACATACAGACCTGTGAGTTCGCTATGTGGGCCAGTCAGGTGGTTATCCACACCTGTCCGAGGTCGCTATGTGTACTCCCTTATAGATATCTACCAAGCGGAGCGCGCTCTTCACCGCTTCAGATCTTCTTGGAGCCTTGGCTTGAGGGGGGCGCCCCTTGAACCAAACGGCACAGTACCGAACCGGGCCCAAGCTGGTGCAAGCACCGGAAGCTCCCGGTCTTGCCAAGCCTTGGACAGAGGGCTCGATCAACGTGGATCGAGCTTCTAGGGCATTGGCTGCTGCATTCGGTTGTGGGCCCTGCATGGCGGTGTCGTGGCAGGCGTCGTGGGTGGAGGCATCGCAAGACGAGGAGGGTGCTCTCGATCCTTCAGGGCTCGCTATCAACACGCGGGGGCGCGTGGTGCAGGACGCTCGCAGATATCTTCCTTCGGATGCGACGGCCAGGGCTGCTGCCTTGCGCGGCTTCAAGGGGGCGGCTCGTTCTCTGGTGGAGGAGTTTGATCGCAAGGCGAACATGCGTGCTGACGCGTGCGCCACGCGTGTGCGACGCGTGCAGGGCTGGGACAACCATAGGTTCTCTGGCGCGGTGGTTATCCCTGCGGTGCGGCCGGTGCGGCCAGTACTCCTCGCGTTGTCTGATGCATCGCTGGACGGTCCGCTGGAGGCGTGGCTGATGGTCTACGCAGCCCAGAAGATGGACCAATGGCCAAAGGTGGAGCTGCACCTAACAGCGATGGGTCATGCAGCGGAGGTGGCGAGGGAGGCCGCAGCCAAACTACTGGGAAAGGGCCGTAGCTATAGGGATGGGGCACGTGCATTCGGAATGCGAGAGGCGACGTATCGGCAGCTTGTCTCCAACGTGGAAGCCACGCTGTGGAGTTGGTTGGAGAGGGCCAGCTACGCGTTCTTGGAGGAACTAGGTGAAAGCAGCGGGTGGGAGGTGGGCGAAGGCAAACTGCCGCATCTGTCCGGAGACGAGTGACATGCAGGCCGCGCCTTGTCCTTCGTGGATGCGGACATTTTGCGGACAGGCAGGCCACTCGATGCGGGAGCGATTTATACCCGCCAAACGCCTTAAGTAATAGGGGCTCCACTACCCAAGGGCGGGCTCCTTGGCGGCGCCATCGGAAGGTGGCGCCGCCTATCCCTTCCCGGCGTATGAGACGCCTTGAATCGCAGGAAATACATGAATCCTCACATCAAGAACTTCTTCGGCAGAATCACGCCGAGATGGCAAAACATGACTGAGCAGGACCAGGGCGCAATCGCGAGGCAAGGCCTGTTGTCGGCTGGTCTTGCCATGCTTCGCCCGGCAGGAGGCAACTTCGGTGCTGCCCTGGCAAATGGCATTGAGGGAGGGCTGCTGGCTGCAAACCAAGGTGTCACCGCTGCGGAGAACTCTCGCTACAAGGAAGAGATCCTCGGCCGCACCCGGCAGGGGATGGAGCGCAATGCAGCTATCGAGGCTGCACAGCAAGGGGTGCTCAATCCCGACAGATCACTCAATGAGGACTCATGGAGTCGCTGGGCGAATGTTGATCCTGTTGGCGCGTTGGAGTTTCGTCAGAAGGCTCAGCCAGCGCCGAAGTGGGACCCCATGGAGATCCCCTATAGGAATCCGAGCACGAAGGAGCCCGGCTATCTCACGGTATTGCGCAATATCGCTACTCAAGAGATGCGCGATCTCAATGGCAATGTGATCAGCCAAGGCATGCTCTCCCCGAACTTCATGGACAAGCAGATGCCTAAGGCTGGGATGCTCTCACCAGAGTTCTGGCAGGATTCGCCAGCTTCGCCTGGAACGCTGGGAGCTGACGTTCTGCCCAACCTGGAGCAGGCTGTGATGCAGGTCGAGTCGGGTGGTAATCCGGCTGCGGTGTCGTCCAAGGGCGCCATGGGCACCATGCAGACGATGCCCGGGACGTTGCGGGATCCGGGTTATGGCGTTGCTCCTGCCCGTGATCAATCCCCGGCTGAAATGGAGCGCGTGGGCAAGGATTTCCTCGGTGCGATGCATCGCCAGTACGGAGATCCCCGGTTGGCGTTGGCTGCCTACAACTGGGGACCCGGCAACGTGGATCGCGCCATGCAGAAGCACGGCGGCGATGTAGATGCGGTATTGGCCAATGCCCCCGCCGAGACTCGGGCGTATATCCCGAAGGTGCTAGCCCGGGCTGGTCAGGGGAAGGTGGCAGGGTCGGACATTGGTTTCCGAGCCGAACGTTCGTCTAGCCAGACAGAGCGCCAGCCGCCAGCTGGATATCGCTTCACTGTGGACGGTCGACAGCTTGAGGCCATCCCTGGTGGCCCGGCAGATCGAAAGAACAATCCAGCTCCAGGTGATATGGCAAAAGCAGAGCAAGACCTGCGGAAGGAGTACACGACGCAGATCAAGGGCGCTCAGACAGTCGTTAACTCTTACGGCCAAATTGCACAGGCGGCAAAGAGCCCCTCTGCACAGAATGATCTGGCGCTGATCTTTTCTTACATGCGCATGCTTGATCCCGCGTCTGTGGTTCGGGAGGGTGAGTTCGCCACGGCACAGAACGCCGCAGGCGTACCGGATCAGATCCGAAATGCTTACAACAAAGCCGTCAACGGTGAGCGACTGAATCCCGAGCAGCGAACCGGTTTCGTTAGCTCCGCGAAGGGGTTGCGGGATCAGGCACAGCAGCAGATCGACGGCTACCGGGAGCAGTACTCCGATTTGGCAAAGGAATACAACTACTCGCCAGAGCGGATCGTGGGCAGGGGCTCGTCGTCTCGCAAGGCAGGCCAAGTGCCCCCGGCAGCGGTGGACTTCCTCCGAAAGAACCCGAACATGCGCGCGGCCTTCGAGCAAAAGTATGGCGTCAGCGCTGATGACTACCTGAGGTAACCAATGGCGAACAATCCATTCGATCAGTTCGATGGCCCGGCGCAAGATCTGACTAGCTCTGGTCAGAACGCCTTCGACCAGTTTGACCAACCCGATGACATTGTGACGCTCCCAACAGTGCAGGCGGAGAGACCCGACTTCAGCGATGTGACCTCCAGTTGGGAGAGTACTGCTGACCAGCCGGGCACTGCAGTCGGTCGGTCGCTGGGCCAATACGGAGGGCGTCAGATACTCCAGGGTGTCGGTGGGCTGCTAGGTGCAATTGGCGGCGACGCGTTCAATCATTACGTCGTAGATCCGGTTCGGCGGCAGTTCCATGTGCCGACTGAAGGCGACATCGCAGCGGGTCGTGACAGCTTTGTTCCCACGGCGCCCTACCGTCAGATCGGCGAACAGATTGCGGATGATCTAGGCATGCAACGCCCCCAGACCAGGGCCCAGCGGATCGTCTCTGACATCGGCGAAGGTTTGACGGGCACTGCTTTGACGCTGGGAGCGGGCACCGCCGCGAGTGGCGGTCGCGGCCTCACGCAGGCTGCTGGCGAGTTCTTCTCTGCCAACCCGGTCTTACAGACTGCAGCCACCGTATCGGGCACCGGTGCTAGTTCTGCCGTCCGAGAGGCTGGTGGCGGGACCGCTGCCCAGGTCGCAGCAGGTGTCGTCGGCGGTTTCGCGCCTGGCACTATCTCGGCCCTTCCCGGCATGCGCAGCGGGTTCGTCCCACAGGCGATGGCAGATGTGACACGAGGCGCTCTCAGGGGGCGTAACGCTGCCGGTGATCGAGTGACTGCCCAAGACATCGACCGAGCAATCACCGATTTCGCCGCTGCAGGGACCACACCGAGTGTTGGGCAGGCGACTGGCGGTCGGCTCTCCCAGGCTATGGAGACGATGCTTGGCAATGTGCCCGGTGGAGCTGGCCCGATTGCACGGCTGGGGGCCAAGCAATCCAGTGCTACTGGTCAGGCCATTGAGCGTTATGCGGAACAGCTTTCCCCACGCGGTCGGCCTATGAGTCCCGAACAGGCCGGCAGAGCTGTCCTGGAGGGTGTTGAGGGCAAGAGTCCGGTGGCGTTCATTCCAAAGACAGCGAAGAAGGCTGATGAGCTATATGACCGGGTATCCCAGCAAGTTGCGCCGGGTACGCGGGTTCAGGTCGAGAACACCAAGCAGGCACTGTCTGATCTCAATGCCTCCATTGAGGGGGCGCCAAACGTTGCCAAACTCTTCCAGAATGCGCGAATCCAAGGCATTGAGTCCGCGCTGGCAAAGGACATAGTGGGGGCGGAGGCCGCCCTGCAGCGCCCGGATGTCCGACAACAGGCGGACACGCTTAGGCAGCAGCTCAACGCGCAAGCGGATCAGGCGAGGGCGGAGAACATGCGTCTCCAGACATTGGGAATGCGTGCCTCGCAACCCGTCGCGAGTCCTCGGCAGATTGACGAGCAGGTCAAGACGGCAATCGCAGGGATGGCGGACAACCAGATTCCGTACGTGGCGTTGACCAAGCTGCGGACGCTTGTCGGCAAGGAGCTAGACAACTACTCCTTGGCGGATAGCGTGCCACGAGACAAGTGGAAGACACTCTACGGAGCCCTCACGCGGGATATGGAGGCGGCCGCTACGACTCCGGAGGCACAGCAAGCCTGGAAGCGTGCAAATGCCTACTACGCGGCCAGGAGCAACCGTATCGACTCCATCGCCCACGTGGTGGACAAGAGTGGCGGTCCGGAGGCCGTCTACAAGGCTGCGTTTGGCAACACGAAGGAGGGGGCTACGACGCTGCATGCAGTGATGCAGTCCCTTCCGAAAGATGCACAGCGAGAGATGTCAGCTTCCTTCATTCGCCGAATGGGGCGGGCAACGGGCAGCCAGCAGAACGCCGATAGCGACGTCTTCAGCATGGAAACGTTTCTGACCAACTGGGCGAACATGAGCCCGGAGGCTAAGCGGGTGTTGTTCGACCGTCATGGGATGGGCTTCCGTCAGGATATGGACAGGATCGCTCGAATGACTGACAGAATCCGGCAGGGGAGCGCGGTGTTCCGCAACCCGTCTGGCTCGGGGCGGCTGATTTCGCTCATCACGCAGTCGGCAGGTACAGCGAGTAGTGCAGCGAGTGCACTAGCGGCAGGGAGTCCGCTGCTCGCGGCGGGGATTGTCACCAGTTCCGCCTCGCTGGCCGCAGCCTTCAACGGCCTCGGTCGCTTGATGACCAGCCCGGGATTTGTGCGCTGGGTGGCCCAGAACGGAGAGAAGCCGGTCGGGGAGCTGATCTCTCAGGCTCAAACGCTGCGTCGTATTGCCGAGTCGGAAGGAAACGACGACGTAGCGGAGTTTGCGGAACAGCTCGAAGCTACGAAGCGACGGCGAAGCCCATAAATCCGAGAACTGCTAAGCCAATAAGCAAGACCGGGACCGCGACGAGTAGGGCGCAGAACACCAGGCCATAGCGGCCGCGCTTCCGGTCATCGGCAAGGTGCTTCTCCTCCCAAGGTTTGGGGAGGGGATAGGAAGTCTTCTGCCAAGCGTCCATTGCAGTTCATCCAATCAGGGACCAGCGGAGCATACACCCGCGTTCTCCCTTCGATCCTGAAGCCAAACAAATTGGGCACCGATATGCCCTGGAGATACAAATGGCACAACGTTCATTCTTGGGGCGTGCAGCTGGCAGAGCCGGTGAACGCATTCTGGCTGGCAGCAACAACTACAACCCAGTGACTGGCCACTACCGAAACGTACAGGCTGGTGCGATTGGCACGGCGGCAAGGTGGCTGATCACTGCTTTTGCAGGGCCCCTGGCCGGTCAGCTCGCTGGGCGTGGAATTAACAAACTCGTGGACCGCTATGGCCCGGACCCTGAATTTCCTCAAATGGAGGCGGTTCCGATCCCTGGCTACACCAGGCCTACCTTCGGGACGAGCCCGGCCGCCGCGCCGGCGCCTCAAGTGGCCTCTAACCTTGGCTTCCCAAGTCAGTCTCCGGGTGGCACATGGAACGGCTACCTGCAGGGGCAGGGATCGGTTAACAACCTCGGCAACTCCCAGTTTGGCAATGGGATGGCGAGCATCCCTGGCAACTGGGCACCGGCCAGCACTTGGGGCCAGAGCATCCAGCAAGGGCAGGGGTCGAACCTTAACTTCGGCAACTACTCGCCGGGGGGCAGTGCAGCAGGTGGCGGAACTGGCAGTGGTGGCAGCGCAGGCGCCAACCGAGCAATGCAGGTGGGCAGTTTCCGTCCAAGCAGCGGTATGGACAACGGCGGCGCTCGGGGCTCGTTCCTGGAAAAGATCAATCGACGCGGCCTCAACCAGAACTGATGGGTGGCAGAACCGAGGAGGTAGCTATGTCGTCGTCTATATCCCCAGCAGCCTTGAAGGGCATCGCTGCAGTGATGCTCCGAGCCAATGCGGGACAACGTGTCTACCTGGGCGGGCTGGACATCACCGAGATGGCCGCGAGCTTCCTCCAGCGACATGTCGAGGAGGTCGGCTTGGATGTTGCGAACAAGGCCTTCCGTAGGCATGGGCTCACATTGGTAACAATTGAAAACAATAGGTGACAGCTATGGCATTCAAGCCAGGACAATCGGGCAATCCGAGTGGCCGGCCCAAGGTTGATTTTGAGGTGCGTCAGTTGGCGCGGGAGTACGGCCAGGAGGCAATTGAGAAGCTTGTAGCCATCATGCGAGGCGACAACCCTGCTCTGGCTAAGGCGGCCAGTGAGGCGCTGCTGGACCGTGGCTACGGCAAGCCGGTCCAGTCGGTAGGGGTAGACCCTGATTCGGTGCCCGTCCAGGCCATCACCGTGCAACTGGTGGCTATGACGCCAGACTCCGAGCCGGAGGGCGGCCGTGGTTGATGATCAAACGCCAATTTCTACCGTAGAAACAGATAGATCCCAAGAGGCTTGGGATGGCGTGACCTACGTGGTGTTTGCCGCTGAGCGGCAGTGCCTGCCGGAGGACTTCGAGGCCAGGGCGGAGGTGGCAAAGGACGCTATCGGCGAACCCTGGAAGGCCTACGACCTGCACGACGGGCGCTGCCCTGCCTGGACGGGCGGACACTGCCAATGTGGCCTGGTTAGCTGTTTCAGCAACGGCCGGTGGGTGGCTGAGGTGGACATGTTCCATAGCCTGCAGGCAGTCCACGTGATGCACTAGGGGGGCGGCAATGGCTGCACACCTCCTACAAATCTGATATACCAGCGAAACCACCGGATTAAGACCTATGTCGGATTACCCAGAACAAGACGCGATAGGCTCGCAAGCTGGGTCGGAAGAGTTCATTCGCATGCGGCTGGCAGGCGGGCGATTTGACACGCACCTAGTCCCGTTCGATGTGCTATCCGACCTCGCCGCGTATCGTGAGCTAGTCGTCGATCTGGCGCGCGTGTTGTTCAAGCGATCCCATCCTAATAGGAGAAAGGTCCCCAGGGGCTTCACAGATTCATTCCAGCTGGGGATCGAGTCCTTAACGCCTGGGAATAGCGTCACATTGGCGAGTCGAACCTTTAGCAATGAAGCTTACGCGCCGTTGGAGGACCAGCCATCGTTTCCTTTCCCCGCGCACACTGAGTTCGTCGCGGCGCGGGAGATGATTTTTGAAGTAATCGCGTGTGCGAACAGTGGTCTGCCACTGCCTGAGGACTTTCCGAGAAATCTGGCGTCGAAGTTTAATAGGTTTGGGCGTAATTTTAGGCAGAGTGAGTTTTTGGAGCTGTCCGAAGGTGGCCGGACCCCGGTTCGATATGGCGGTGAAACCCGAAAGGCTATCGTTCTGGAGGTGGGTAACTCCTATGAAGGTCACGTAGAGGGGGATTTTAGATTTGATGGCGGGCGCTGCACGGAGGGCTTGATCCACCTCATTGCAGATGACGCTGCAACCATAGACTTGGTGGTGTCGAACCGTGATGAGTGGAGTTATCTGAACTCGAAGGTCGGGCAGACTGCGCGAATTACCGGGCTGGGCCTGTTTGATCGTCAAGATCGTCTGCTGAAAATTACGGAGTATGAAGAAATTCCGTTCGGCCCTTCAGAGCCCATTGCGTCCACTGCAGCCAGATTGCGCGAGATAGAAGACACCCCGGCCGGTTGGTATAGCGACGGTAATCCGGCGCCGGCATCAAGTGCGGTTGCTTCTATGAGAACCCTACTTGAGGCCATGGAGAGTTCAGGAATTCCTAGGCCGTATATCTATCCGCTTCCGGAGGGGGGGATTGTGGCGGAGTGGTCTTGGGGAGGGTGGGAGATATCAGCTACCGTGGAGCCTGGCTCTGACGCTGCGGAATTTCTCGCTGTGAATATTGATGGCCCAGGCGAGGTCGAAGACTTCATCTATTTCAATGCAGAAGACTTGGCAGCGACAGCGCTTCGGGTTTGGTCACAAGTGAACATGGAGGAGTCGCGATAATGCCAGTGGATGAGGCATCGAAGCTTTCGCACGTCGACGAAATCATGCTTAGACAGGTTCTGCCTCTCTGGGTCCAGGAAGGTCGCCCATCTTCGGCGGCCTTCAGTCCCAATAGCAATGATGAAGGGAACTTGTCTGTAGATCGTCGGACCATCATTGACCCTAAGCTGGCTTTCGAAGCTTACCTCCAGAGAGGTTTGAAATCAGGGGGGGTCTGGGGAGTTTCGGTTGGTGAGTGTCATAAAGAGGGACTCGACTGCTACAGCGACCCGCTGGACGACAATGCAGCGCATGCATTAGTTAATTTCGGCAGCGCCTCGAGGAATGAGAGCAGGCGGATAGGAGGCCGGTTGCGCGACAAGGCTCATAGTCGGGGTTGTTTGCATCCCGCCTCGGACCCTGTATAGGCAAAATCGCTGTGCGCAGTTTGGACCTGCGTAACAGAGAGTGCAGGATGGTGTTGCAACCTCTTGGGGGATGTATGCGCAAATCTATGCTTGTGTTCTTCCTCTGCTGCTGTTCTTTCCCTGCGTTCGCTGACAAGGGGGTTGTGGTCAAAGAGGATGTCTGTGGTTCGGGCAACGCCATCATTGAGACGACTGACGGTTGGTACGTCGCGGCAGAGCACTACTCTGGCGTCTACCTGTATGAGGGCGACGTCGTCTACGGGAAGCTGAAGACGTACGGCTCCGAAGAGCTGACCCGCGCAGATGGGCAGTCCGGGCGCTTCTACATCGAAAATTGGGTGTCGGACATCGAGGAGGCGCTCGAGGAGCTCTGCAGCTAGGTCGCATCCCTGAAGGATGTCTCGTTGGTCCGGCACGACACCCTGCATTGGGAGAGCCCTTTCGTACCGCTTCTTGAACCCTTCTTGCCGCAGTTTCCTGCCGTGACGTAACGCGTGACGTAACGGTGACACGGTCCAAAGGCTCTCAAGCGGCGGCTCCCGCGTTCTCCATTGCGTTCGTCATGCTTGGGCGATGCGTTCGCAATGCGTTCGCATAGATTTCGGATGCGTTCGCACTGTCTTTAGCCCTGCCACTCCATCGCTAGCCAAGGCCGGCAGAAGGTGTCTGTGATCGGCGGATACAAGTTTCCGTCCTATAGGCCGATATCGCTCCAGATGTCTAAACAATGGAGCGGAGAACATGGACGATCAGATGACCTGCCCGATGTGCATGGGGCGCGTGCCACGCGGCGCAATAGTCTGCCGAGGGTGTAAGGCCCGTATTGAGTACGGCATCCCTGGTTGGGCGGCTACGGTGGTTCTGGTCTGCTCTATCGCCTTCGGTCTCTGGTCGGGTGCAGTCCTGACTTGGTGGATCGGCCTAATTGGGGGGCTGGTGCTGTTCTGGCTGGGTTCGGTGGGTCTCCAGCACCTGTTCCGGAACCGTGTGGTCTTCCGGCTGAGGTACTAAGTCTCTTGATTGGGCGCCCCGATCTGATCTGTAAGCAGTGCGAGCGCCTGCTGCAGGGCCGCTGTGTAGATGGCGCCCCCATCCCCTGAGTGCTTCTCTGCAATCCCAGGAAGCAACTGCGTCCAGACGCGGCAAAGCTCTTCTGGCCTGGGATGAGTGATTACTGCCGCGCGAAGTCCGTACTCGAACGCCTTTAGGTAGCCTCGATGGGCCTCCAAAGACGCCTCGCAGGCTTCAAGGCGCTGCAGTATTTCGGTGATTGCTTCTGACATCGGCGTCTCTAGACAGGTGACTGAATAGCGGAGATAGTCGGCACAAGCCTACGGACCCGCCTATGAGCATCCTCAACGTTCTGTTGCGACCTGACCAGCTTCTCGTCGCGGTCGATACCTTGGCCGAGGACGCATTCACGGGGGCTCCGTCTTCAGGGGCAAAGCTGCTCTTGATTCCGCAGCACAATCTGCTCTTGGCAGCTCGCGGCTCTACGCAGTTCTTCCTCCGTATCTACGAGTTGTGCATACAGGCTAGCTTCCGGGGGGATTTCACGACGGAGCAACTAATGGCCGAGCTGGGCCTGGTGATCGACAAGCTTTGGCCCGCGTACGAAAAGGCGGCGGCCGATGCTAGCTTGCCTCAATCTGCACTTGGCACTGAGCTCGTTCTCGGCGGTTGGTCGGCGAAGAACGGGCGAATGAAGGCAACTGCCTATGCCAAACACGACAGCACCATCTCGGCAAGGGTCCAGCCTCTGGACGGCGGCCTAGCGTCTCCAGGGCAGCCATTGGAAGGTCGCCCCGACAGTTTTGAGCTAGTAGACGTACTGCAGGCGGCTCGTCTTCAGGCGGCTTGGCTCAATCAGGCTGTCGGCCGCCAAGTGGCAGGCGGTAGGCTTCTGGTTGCCTCGCTAGGTGAACGCCAAGCGGTTGTCCAAGACCTAGGAACGCTTTAGGTCGTCGGGCACGATGCCCGCAAGTGCCAGCGCACGATCGCGCCGCATCTGTTCTTGCCAGTGGATTCGGGCATCCTCAAACGTCAGCACGTCGCTTGCCTTGCACACTAGGCAGGTGAGCTTCACGCCGCCCTCTGTGTCTTCAAGGCCGCAGCCTTTGGACATTCTCGATTCGTCCCCGCATGCCGTGCATTTGGACTGAAGCGAGGCGATCCCTTCCATCGTTCCGTTGAGTTGGAGAGTGGGCCTGATCCGCAGGATCCGGAAGACTTGTGTATTCGTCATGCGTGTAGATCACAAGGCGTCTGGTGGATTGATCCTACATATAAATTGTTAAGAATGGTTCTCTTGACAGAGTGCGCAATGTAGAGGGGGGGGGCTTAGGCATGGAGCTTGCGAGACAGTCGAGTGGTTCGCACGAGTGGTTCGCAGCATCTGCGACGGGTCTCCGTATCCTTCGGCCATGCTTCCTTCTCACGGCTACCAAGGCTTCCGCTCAGCACCGCCACCCTCTGGCTGGGTCCAGCTGAGGGATACCTGGGTGCTGTGGTGGAGCGGCCGGCAGATCGCCCAGGTTTCGCCAGCGAAGGAGCGCGGGGTGCGTGTGCACCTCGATGCCCGGAAGATGTGGCAGACCAAGGATGTATGGGCGGCGAGCGTCGACCAGGGCAAGCGCTACGCCGAGCGGTGGTGCGCGGCCAGGCTCTACCCTGAGATGCGCCTGCGAGCCGCTGTGGCTAGGATGGTGGACGACAGCCCGAGGGAACCTCTACCTCCACCGCCCGGCCTGCCGCCGACACCCGAGCAGTTGCAGCAGGCTCGCCGCTTGGCCCAGGCCGGATTGAAGGAGCTGGAGCGGGTCAAGAAGGCCTTAGAGCCACGTCGGCCGCCAGCGGTGACCAAGCCCAGGATGAAAGACCCGATGAAGGCTTGGCTTAGGGCGGATGGGACGCAGCCGAGGAGGTGGCAAGCAGGCTTGCAGGTGGTGCCGCGAGGCTTTTCCACCTGATTGGAGGGGCCGGGAACAATCTCCGGCGTCGGACGAGCGGGCCATAGGCGCGGAAGATCTGCAGACGGACTAGTCCGGCTCCCGGACATCTCCGTCTGACGAACTACTTCTTTCGATGCACAGTCGCGGTCCTTATAGCGGACTTGGTTCGCTTCGTTGCCAGTAGTTCTGCAATCCGCTCCTCAGCAGATGATGCGAGTGGCTTGGTGAAAGAGACTTTCGGGAGGACCGGCATGGGTGGGGGCACGTACCGCGACCGCTGCCACCATTCCTGTAGATCGGCGGAATGAATTCGATCCGATTTTGCGCCCTGCCCCAGACGCATCGCGGTGAGCTGGCCATCATTGATAGCCCTGCGGAGGGTTCGTGGGTGGCACGCACAAAGCTCAGCTGCCTGAGCGAGCGTCATCAGCTTGTCAGCTAGATCCATCAGCTCTTTCCCCTTCGTTGGTCATAGCGCCTCAGGCGGGCAAGAGCCTCTTCCACCTGCGCAGACCTTGGGGGAATAGATGGAGTGTTGGAGCCAACACGCCCACGCGTGGTCCAGTCGCTGGCGTTGTGAATAGCCCGATAGAGTTCACTCTTCTCATAAAGCTGCTTGCCCATGAAGTTCCTAGGGACAAGGCCGAGATCGGGAGCGTTCTTCCGGAACTGGCCGGACGACACGCCGCAATAGTGGGCCGCGTCGTCAACGGTGAGCCACTCCTTGCCCGAAATATCGAAACGAAGGACCGCCAACTGCTGGCGGAGAGCTTTGATCTCGTCCTGCAGGGAAATTTCGGGTTCAGAGGTGTCCATCTAGATCTCCGTCTACACGTGTCCCCGAACACCCTGCCACAGCACGAGCTACGCCGGAACCCCGCAGATTAATCAACGGGATTTCAAACCCATAACACGATAGGGAGAGGCCGCAGCCTCTCCTCTATGCCGGCGCAATGCCGGCTCTCTACTGACTAGGAGCTTATCGTGTTCATCGAACGACCCCATTCCCCTCTCGAGTACCTGGCCGCCTTCGCGGTTGTCTTTCTGACTGCTTTGTTGGCACGGAACAGCGCCGACTGAGTGACCTGCGGGGCGCCATCCTGGGCCCCGCGACTTGGAAAGTTGGATCCCCCCAAAAAAAACAGTTATATCCCCCTTTGCCTGCATTCCTTTAATTTCAACAACTTATCGGCGTGAAATTGGGTGGCTGTTCGGAGGGGCTGGTATGCGCTGCCAACGGCTACGTACGCTCGCCCCACTTCCACAGAGCAAGAAGGCAATGGACAAGGACTCTCCTTCACACATCCGGATGCTCCGCCGCGCCGAGGTCCAAGCGCGGCTGGGCATCGCAAGGTCGACTCTCTACGCCTACCTCAACAAGCGCTCACCGAGCTACTTGCCGGCATTCCCCAAACCCATTCGTCTCGGCTCAACCGTAGGGTTCATTGAGCACGAGATCGAGAGCTTCGTTGCCGGCCTGATGCAGGCAAGGGAGGGGGCGCCGGAAGAGCGCTAACTTTCCACGGACGAGCATTGGCTCTTCCGTCCACTTCACCCCCAATAGTGCCGCGTTTCCAGGGAGAAATTGCCACGCGGCTGGCGCAGAGTAGTAGGAATGAATGTTGTTATGTGTGAGTCGCACTAGTTGGGCAAAACGGGTATCACTATGAAAACTGCTAGTGGTCTAATGCACCAGCGAGCGTACGTCTGGGGAGAGGATGGAACGAGGTACATCACTCACCAGTTGGATGCCGTATTCGAGGTAAAGCGAATCGTTGACATGATGGGTAAGCTCATCAGCAGCAAAGGCCCGCTCTTCCGCTGCTACAAGCACGCTGGCTGTGATTTTGTAGAGCGTACGCGCATTGGTGATGCGCTTGTCCTTTGCCTGAAGTCGGATCTGCGCGTGATCGACGAGCAGTTTCCGCAGCATCGCCACAGCCCACTTTTTATGCTTTTCAAGCGGTTCTTTGGTCACATCTATCCAATGGGGCAGCGGCTTTGGCCTGAGGATATCGCGGTCCTGGACGCGGCTATTGCAGAGGCTCGTGCGCATGGCAAAGGAAAGGAGCTGCAGACGCACCTGAAGCACATGAAACGCAGCGAGCGTTCGAATTCAACGGCCTGTGAGACTCTGCTTGAAGGGTTGCGACGGCGCTACTCAAAGCTGCTGGTGCTAAGGGTGGACTTCGAGTACTTCTCGACCTACTGCCCGGGCGTGGGATTCCGGGGGCAAGCAATGACCCTGGATGAGGCGAAGGCCCACCGAGACAAGCTCCTCAAGTATCTGCGCAAGGGGCCGTACGGGAAGCACCTCGCGGGCTACATGTGGAAGATGGAGTATGGCTTCGAGAAGGGCTATCACTTCCACATGGCTATCTTCTTCGACGGCCAGCGCGTAGCCAAAGATATCGTGCTGGCAGACGTCCTCGGTAGGCACTGGCAGAACGAGGTCACCGGAGGCAAGGGTATGTACTTCAATTGCAACAAGAGCAAGGAGGACTACGAGCGTTGCGGCATCGGCATGGTCAACCGCATGGATGACGTGAAATGGTCATATGTGGAAGAAGCAATGCGTTACCTGACCAAGGTCGACCTGTACCTGCGCTTCCAAGCCGGCAAGCGAACCAGGACGTTTGCCACCAGCAGCGCGTCCACTGGGCGGACCAAAGCGCCGCCTCAGGCGCCCGTTCCTACCATTGGTATGCAGCTCCGCCCTGCGATTTAGCGGCGGGCACAAACAAGCCAACGGTGGCGTTGGACCCCAAGCACCTTACTGGGCCGGCAGGACAATGCCCTGACGGCCCTTCTTGTTGCACGCAGGCGGCCCCTGCGTACGCTGATTCAAGGTCGGCCCCCGTCGTGCTGCCGCTTGGCTTGACCGGCATTTGCTCGGGTCAAGCCCTAAGGGCAGCAGTACGCATAGTGAGTCGTTTCGCGAGTCGGGCCTGCGGGGAGTTGAAATAAAGGCAAATAGAATCAGTGATTTGCAATTACATTGCGGTTGCTGGTGGGCCCACCACGGCTGGTGTAAATGGAAGCCTCCGACCGATGCCCGATAGCCTCTGGGCATAGACAGTCCGGCCACTCCTCACCCCCAAACGCGAGTCGCCCTGGCTGAAAAACCGGCGCACCCCCCGCCCGTGATCCCGGCTTCACGCGCCGCACGCTATCCACAGCGGTCATGGACCTCATACGACTGCTGCGATCGCTGGAAGAATTCCTCTACGAGCTGGTCGGCTGGCTGGTGTTCTATCCGCGGATGTTCTGGCGGGTACTGATTCACCCCGGCGAGGTCGCGCTCTACACCCGCCGCGAGCTCGGCAAGGATCTGGAGCACAGGTTTTCCGATGCGATCAGCCCGGTGCTGATGCTGATCCTGTCGGTGGCCATCGCCCATGCGCTGGAAATGGCGATGCGCATGTCCTCGCCCCGACTCAGTACGCCGGTGGGGCAGCTGCTTTTCAGCAGCGAGCAAGGGCTGCTGCTCACCCGCTCTACGGTGTTCTGCGTGTACGCGCTGGGTGCGGCACTGGGCACGCTTCGGCGTCAGCGGCTGCCCGTGAACCGCGAGACGCTGCGCGAGCCTTTCTCCATCCAGGCGCTCATCGCATGCCCCTTCGTGGTGGCACTCGCGCTGGCGCAGGCGGCAGCTGCTTCCCCGTCGCAGGCCGGCCCGTTCACCGCGCCAGCCATCGGCGCGCTGGCGGTGGCGTGGTACCTGTGGGCCCGCATGCGGGCCTTCGTGGCCTTGAATGGAGGATCAGCGCTGCGTGCGCTCGGCTCGGTAGTGGTCTCGTTCCTGCTGACGACGATCGGGGTTGTCGGCCTGTTTGCTACCGTCATCCTCTGATCTTCAACAGGGCGGCGATCACTCGAGAGCGTGATCGGATTTGCGCGGTGGCACTGCCGTGGCCTCACCGCGCTGCAGGAGGTCGAAGAAGTCCACTGCCTCCGCCGCCAGCGCGTCGTGGGCGTCGAAATCCCAGTTCTGCTTGTACTCGCGGGCGAGCAGATCACAGACGGCCTTGGCCTGCTGGTAGGTCTGCGACTTCTCCCCGCGATCGGCCAACTGGTCGCGGTGGATCTGGCACAGCATGAGCTGGTGGGCATCTTCGGCCCGCTCGCGCTCCCAGCCGATGTCGGGCAGGGCGGACAGTGCTGAGGCAAGCGCGATGGCAATCAAAGGCATGATCCGGTTCCGGGCGGGGGGCGGAACCTGAGCGTAGGTGATGGTGCAGTGCGCGTGGCGGCACGCGCGATGGCCGTTTTACGGGGTGTTCACCATTCGCAGCAGCATGGTGGCTGCGCTGAAGTTGGTCATGCCGATGGCTCGCCTGCCGCTGGTTTCTGCTCCTGCCACAGCAGCAGCGCGTCCAGTGCCGGGCACAGTGCCTGCCCCCACGCACTGAGTCGATACTCCACTTTCGGTGGCACCTGCGGATACACCGTGCGCAGCACGATGCCGTCGGCTTCCAGTGCACGCAGCTGCTGCGCAAGCATCTTCTGCGAGATGCCGGGGATGAGCCGCTCCAGGTCGGAATAGCGCTGCACCTTGCCGTCGAACAGGTGGAAAAGGATCAACAGCTTCCAGCGGCCTTCCAGCAGTGCGAGTGCACTGGCCACGTCCGCGGCGGCGGTCTCAGGGGTATAGGCCTTTCTCATGGGGTGGGTCACTTACCTTCAGGTGCGTTCTTGTGGCGGCCAGGTTGCGGTTCGAGAATAGCGCCAGTCCCGCCTGGAGTGCCTGCGATGTCGATCGATCTTCCCGCGCCGTTGTCCCGCTATTTCCTGCTGGCCAATGGCGAGCCCGGAACGCACGTAGAGCAGTGCTTTGCCGCAGGCGCGACGGTGCGCGATGAGCGCCAGCAGCACCAGGGACACACGGCGATTGCCGCCTGGGTGGCGCAGACGCGTGCGGCCTACCAGCAACACGTGGTCCCCCTGCAGCTGCAGGTGCAGGACGGTCGCCACATCGTATCTGCACAGGTCAGCGGCACGTTCCCGGGCAGCCCGGTGGTGCTGACACACGCGTTCACCCTGGAAGGGGATGGCATCGTCGCGCTGGACATCCACTGATCCAGTGGCGGTTGCTTCCGGAGATCGGGTGGCACGCGGATGGCTGCCGATTGACGCGTAGCAGTACCAATGGATGGTGATCTCCACGCATGGCGTGGAGCTACTGGGAGCGGCGTGGAGCTACAGGTTCTGGAACACCGCCAGCTGTGCGGCGAAGGCGCGCTGGTAGGCCGGTCGCGCGGTCGCGCGGTCAACGTAGGCAGCAAGGTCTGGATACTCGCCGACGATGCCGCTGCTCTGCAGCCGCAGCAGCACCGACACCATCAGCAGATCGCCGGCGCTGAAGTCTTCGTCCAGCCACGGTGCATCGCCCAGCCGGGCGGACAGCTGGCTCAGCCGCCCGCGCACGCGCTCGTCCAGCATCACCAGCCGTTGCGCGTACCAGGGCTGTTCGCGTTCCAGCACCCACGCCATGGAGCGTTCGACGATCGGCGGCTCCACAGTGTTCAGCGCGGCGAACATCCAGGTGATCGCACGCATGCGCGCACCCGTCTCGGCGGGCAGCAACCCGGGGTGCTGTTCGGCCAGGTGCAGCAGGATCGCGCCTGATTCAAACAGCACTACGTTGCCATCTTCATAGGTGGGGATCTGACCGAACGGATGCCGCGCCAGGTGTGCGGGTTGCTTCATCTCCTCGAAGGTGAGCAGATGGACGTCGTAGGCGAGGCCCAGCTCTTCCAGCGCCCAGCGCACGCGCATGTCGCGGGCCAGCCCCTGGCCACGGTCCGGGGAATGCTTGAATGCGGTCAGGATCGGCGTCATCAGGATGTCCATCGGCGTTGGCTGCCACGTTGGCCGGCCTTTCTTCTCTTGACGCGCGGACGGGTCGGGAATCGACACGCCTCCGCTGACAGAGGGCCCGACATCGCCGGCCCGGATGAACGGTTCACGTCGGACGATTCGCCCGGGAGGGTCGGTGCAGCGATACTGCCGTCCTGCACACCCTTGGGGAAGTACGTGAGCACGTCCAGACTGCCGCGCATCGTTGGGTTCGACGTGCCACGGCTTCACCAGCAGGTCGATGCGACTGCCGATGAAGCCATCACCGCGCTGCTCGATCAGGCACCGGATGAACAGTGGACCGGCCGCTTCCTGCAGCACTGCGCGACGTTGGCATCGCAGCTTTCATTGGCGGAAGTGAGGGTGGAGGGCACCCGCATTGCCTTCCATGGCTCCATCGCCGATGCGCGTGCCTTGGCCGATGCGGTCATCGCGCTGGTGAACCGGTTGAATGATCAGCTGATGCAGGAAGGCAACCAGCTCGCGGGCGAGGAGTGATCTGCCCGCAGCCTGCTGTCTCAGCCCGCTTGCGAAGCCAATGCCGGCCCGGACAGGCGCGCCCAGCAACCCATCGCCATTTCCGCCGACCCCGGGTGGCCACGCAGGCTGGTGCGCAGCGCAAGCCGTGACTGCAGATCGGTGAGCCACGCCGTGCGCGTGCCATGTGGGTTGCGGACATAGATGTCGCACGCCAGGCGGATGACCGGTGCGACCTCGTGGCGGAAGTTGATGGCGGGCAGATCGCCCGTCTGGAACGCGGCCTGCCAATGCTGCAGCTCGCGTTCGACGTCAACGAAGTCCTTGTTGGTGATGCGTTCCATGAGACTTCTCCTGTTGGAACGCCAACGTACACCTGTGCATGTCAGGAGCCTGTGTGCGCGCAGCGCTGTTCATGGTGCCCGTTCATTAATCTCCGGCTTTCATGCAGCTGCGTAACCGGCCCGCGCCCACAGTGGCGCTGCAGCAGATCGCTGCGGTGGAGCAAGACATGAACAACAATACGCCGCAAGGCCAGACCGACCGCACCAACGCCCCGACCGGAATCAAGCAGGCCGCCCAGCAGGGCCAGGCCGACGGCAACGCAATGGGCGGCGACCGCAAGCAGGACGGCAAGCAGCGCCAGCAGGAGCAGCAGGTCCAGCAGGATGCAAAGCCGGTCGGCCCGCAGAAGTCCGGGCAGGAACAGAAGAGCGAGCCGGGCCGTGACACCCGTCGCTGAGCAGTAAGCGAAGAAGAGGCCGCGCGTTGCGCGGCTTTCCTCTGTCCAACGTTCGGGAAGAGCGCTGATGCCATCCCATGCCCGTGCGGTAAGCCTGATGACGAAGATCATGTACCAGTGCCGTCCGGCAAGAACGACGACGATGGCGCGCTGCCGCGCCTGCCAGGCCCCCAGTCCGGGTGGCATGGAGTGCGCGCGTTGCCTTACCGAAGAACTCGGGGGCGTGATCGGCAACCGCGGTGCTGCGGCACGCTGGCTGGATTCGTTCCTGAAGGTGCAGCAGGACGAGGCGTTCGTTTTCGTGTGCGCCAAGCGGGTCGAGGAAATCGCGTCGGCGGGTCGCAGTCTGGAGTGACATCGCGCAGGCGTATGCTCGAACTCCAATGGGAGCGAGCGTCATGTCTTTTCAGATCAACCTCTATGACAGGGACGGACGCGGGCTTCGCCTTCCCGATGGATGGTGGATCGACCTGCACACCGATCCCCCCGCGCTGGTCAACGGCGCTGTCCGCATCGATCTGCCGGCGTCCGCGCGCAACGAGCATCCTGATCTGCAACCGGACGTCCTGAACCATCTCCGCCGCCGTATTGAAGGTGCGCAATGGCTAACCTGACCTACCATCCGCCGCTGGGCGTGCGCTGGCTGACGTTCCGCCTGCGCAACGGTCAATCCATCGGCCCGGAGAAGCTGCGGGCCGTGTGGTCCGATGCCGCAGAAACCAACAACTGTTCGGTGCGCCGCGAGCACGTGGAAGGCGCCGGCTTCGTCTATGCGCTGTACGCACCGAGCGGGCTGTGTGTTCCGCGGCGCGCGGAACTGCGCATGCGGCTGTTGCTGGAAGAAGCGGGCTACGCGTTTTCGATGGGCGTGCTTACCGGCAGCCATCCTGCCTACGGTTGAGCGCAGGGTGATCTGATCGGCCCGGAGGTTGCTAGACTGCGCGCCCCGCGCGTTGCCGCAATCACGGAAGATTCCCCATGCCGAAGCTGTCTGCTCTTGCTGTTTTCCTGGCGATCGCTGTCTGCGCGCCAACCGCACAGGCCGAGGAACAGGACAGCGCCTCGACCATCGCGTTCAAGTCGATCAGCCCGGTGCTGAATGCCCTGATCAATGCCGACGATGCGCAGGACCTGATGGAGCGGGCCGAGGAAGACGACGCCACGCTGCTGCAGTCGCTGGCGCTCTATCTGGCCGCAACCCGCGAAGACCCCACGTTGGCGCAGGCGCCGTACCACGCAGCGGCATTGTTCGCACGCCGCGGTGACGATGCGCTGGCCGAGCGCTATCTGCGCCAAGCCGATGAGCGTGGCATGTGGTTCGCGCCCGCGCTGGCCGACAACGATGACTTCGAGCACCTGCGCGGAACGCCGTTCTTCAAGCAGGTGCTGGCCAATACACAGGCACGCTACGCGAAGGTATCGGTCGGCAAGGTGGGCGCCATCTCGGTGCTGGCCCCTTCGAAGGGGGTTGCGATGCCGGCCTGTGCGCCGGTGCTGGTGTGGCTGCACGGCTACGGCATCAATGGCCACCTGGAAAGCAGCGAGCAGCCGCTGGCCGATGCTGGTGTGGTGTTGCTGGGCATCAACGGTACGGAGATGCGCGAGTCGTTCGACAGCTTCAGCTGGACCGGCCCGTATGAGGGCACGCACAAGGTGGTGCAGGCGGGGCTGGAGCAACTGGCCGCGCGCCAGTGCATCGACCGCAAGCAGGTGTACCTGATGGGTTTCTCGCAGGGCTCGCAGCATGCCGGCGCGCTGCTGGCGCAGCATCCGGATGACTATGCCGGTGCATTGCTGGTGTCGCCGGGTGGCTGGCGCCAGCCGGTGCCCACGCAGAGCAGCGCACACGGCAAGCGGGTGTTCGTCATCAACGGCGAGCAGGAAGGGCCGGCGAACCAGAAGATGAGCGCGGATTTCCGCGCCCTTTTCAGCGATGGCAACGAGCTCCGGTCGCGTACCCATGAGGGTGGCCATTTCTATCCGGACGACTGGAAGACCTCGTTCCCACAGGCCATCCGCTGGCTGATGGGCAAGGGCGGCTGAGCGAAGCCCACCGGGTGGCAGGCGGTGGGCGGGAACCACGTCGCCCACTGCTTCCCAAAAGGCAACGCCACGAGCCCGCCTGCGGGCCTACTGCGCACCGCCTGGGTTGCCTACGCTGATCCCACACGGCCCTTGCCGTGCTCCGGGGCCACGACAGTTCGTGGATCCCGTCTTCAATCGAACCAGCGGCGCTGCGCTGCAGGGCATTGCTGCCCGGCAACGCCATGCCCTGCGCCGTGCGAAGGCGTACCCCGGAACTGTCCGCCGGCCCTGCTTCACTGCCTGCCAGCCAACCTTCGTGGAGATCGCCTCATGTTCAGCCTGGAAAACACCATTGCCCCTGCCGCGCCCGCGCTCGACGAGCTTGTTCCCTCGCGTTACGCCCTGAAAGTCGGTGATATCGATGTGCTGGTGGTCAGCGACGGCGTGCTGCCGCTGCCGACGCAGATGCTCGGCCACAACGTGCAGGCGTCCGAGCGCGCCGAGTGGTTCGACGAGATGTACCTGCCACAGGATGCGTTCGACTGGGCGTTGAACGTGATGGTGGTGCACAGCGGTGAGCGCACCATCCTGATCGATGCCGGCCTGGGCATGGACCCGGACCTGCAGCTGCCGCGCGCTGGCCAGTTGATCCGCCGCCTCGGCGCTGCCGGTATCGATCTGCGCGAGATCACCGACGTGGTGATCACCCACATGCACATGGACCACATCGGTGGCCTGCTGGTGGACGGAGTGAAAGCACAGCTGCGGCCGGACCTGAAGATCCACGTTGCGGCGTCGGAAGTGGCGTTCTGGAAGTCGCCCGACTTCACCCGCACGAACATGCCGCAGGGATTCCCGGACGCGCTTCGCGCAACGGCGACGCATTTCTGGGCCGAGTACGGCAGTTTCGTGCACACCTTCGAGGATGAGCATGAGATCGCACCGGGCGTAGTCGCGCGCCGCACCGGCGGCCACACGCCGGGCCACTGCGTGGTGCGCGTTGCTTCGGGGGGCCAGGCGCTGACCTTTGCTGGCGATGCCGTGTTCGCCGTCGGTTTTGATCAACCGAACTGGCACAACGGTTTCGAGCACGACCCGGAGGAAGCGGCGCGGGTGCGCATTGAACTGCTCAATGCGCTGGCCGGCACCGGCGAGATGCTGGTGGCCACGCACCTGCCGTTCCCGTCGGTGGGCCGCGTGTCCCGCGACGGCGAGGCGTTCCGCTGGGTGCCGGCGTTCTGGGATTTTTGATCAAGTTTTCTGGACTTCACGTCACCAATGGTCCCGGACAGGGGCGCAAAGTAGCCCCTGTCGAAACCCACCCATCCGCTGGAGGTCCACCATGAACACCGTTACCCGCACCCTCGCTGCAACTGCCCTGGCCCTGTCGATGCAGGCGGGCCTGTCCGCCCAGGCCGCCGCGCCGGCACACCCGTCCGCACCCAGCGCTGTCACGCGCACCGCCAGCACCATCACCACCGCCGATGGTGTGCAGCTGTACTACAAGGACTGGGGCCCGAAGAACGGGCCGGTGGTGACCTTCAGCCATGGCTGGCCGCTGGATTCGGACAGCTGGGAATCGCAGATGATGTTCCTGGCGGACCACGGTTACCGGGTGGTCGCACACGACCGCCGTGGCCACGGTCGTTCCAGCCAGCCCTGGGATGGCAACGACATGGATCACTACGCCGATGATCTGGCCACGGTGATCAATACGCTGGACCTGAAGGACGTCACACTGGTGGGCTTCTCCACCGGCGGCGGCGAAGTGGCGCGGTACATCGGCCGCCATGGCACGGGACGGGTGAAGAAGGCCGTGCTGATCAGTTCGGTGCCGCCGTTCATGCTGAAAACCGCAGACAACCCGGGTGGCGTTCCGATCGAAGTGTTCGACGGCATCCGCAAGGCGCAGCTGGAGAACCGCTCGCAGCTGTACAAGGACATTCCGTCTGGTCCGTTCTATGGATTCAACCGACCGGGCGCGAAGGTCAACCAGGCGATGGTCGATGCATGGTGGGCGCAGGGCATGCTGGGTGGGCAGAAGAACACCTACGACTCGATCGCCGCGTTCTCGGCGACCGACTTCCGCGCCGACCTGCAGAAGTTCGATGTGCCGACCCTGGTGATCCACGGCGACGACGATCAGATCGTGCCGATCGACGTGGCGGGACGGATGTCGGCCAAGCTGATCAAGGGCGCCAGGCTGATCGTCTACCCGGGCGCGCCGCATGGTCTGACCGAGACCCACAAGGACAAGGTCAACCAGGATTTGCTGGCCTTCCTGCAGCAGAAGTAACCGCAAGGGCAGCCGTCAGGCGGCACGGAGACCGGTAGAGCCACGCCATGCGTGGCTTTGCCGTGCATGAAGGCAACCGCATCCACGCATGGCGTGGATCTACTGGATTGACGCAGGGTGGAAAGCCCGCCGGTAGAGCCACGCCATGCGTGGCTTTGCCGTGCATGAAGGCAACCGCATCCACGCATGGCGTGGATCTACTGGATTGACGCAGCGTGGACAGTCCGCCAGTAGAGCCACGCCATGCGTGGCTTTGCCGTGTATGAGAGCAACCGCATCCACGCATGGCGTGGATCTACTGGATTGACGCAGGGTGGAAAGCCCGCCGGTAGAGCCACGCCATGCGTGGCTGTGCTGTGCATGAAGGCAACCGCATCCACGCATGGCGTGGATCTACTGGATCGAGGTTGGCTGGTTCAGGCCCTGCAGCTTGTGCGGGTTGCGCTGCACCAGGATCTGCACGATCTGCTCGCCGTTGGTATCGAACGCCATTGCCGATTCCAGCACGTCGTCGAAGTAACGCAGCAGCCCCAGGCGTCCGTTGATCATGCTCGGCACCATGCGCAGCTGGTCCTTGCGCCGCAGGTGCGGGGCGTACAGCAGCTGTGCGATGCGTGCGCCGCCGACCATCGGTTTCGGGAAGCTGGTGACGATGCCGCCGCCATCGCCGATCAGCACGGCCGATTCGGCCATCAGGGTTTTCATCGTCCTGAAGTCGCCATTGGCGATGGCCTCTGCGAAACGCCGCATCAGTTTCTGGTGCACGTCCTGCGGCACGTTGTAGCGCGGTCGCTCCTGCCGCAGCTGCAGGCGTGCGCGGTGCACGATCTGCCGGCAGGCGGCTTCGGTCTTGTCCAGCGTGCGTGCCACCACGTCGTAATCCTGGTCGAACACATCGTGCAGCAGGAACGCGGCACGCGCGTCCGGGGCCAGCCGCTCCAGCACGTTGAGGAAGGCCACCGACAGATCACTGGCCGTTTCCAGCATGTACTCGGGTGTGCCGGTGTCTTCGGTGAGCAGCGGCTCGGGCAGCCACATGCCGACATAGTGCTCGCGCGTGCGCCGGGCCAGGCGCAGGCCATCGATGGCGCGGCGGGTGGTGGTGGCCACCAGCCAGGCTTCGGCGTTCTCGATGTCCTGCTGGTTGGCGCCATGCCAGCGCAGCCAGACATCCTGCACCACGTCCTCGGCCTCGTGCGAGGAGCCGAGCATGCGGTAGGCCACGCCGAACAGGCGCGGGCGTAGTCGGGTGAACAGTGCGGTGGGGTCGTCCATGCCAGCAGAGACGGGACAGGTCCGCCGATTGTGACACCGGCGGACCTGTGGGAGTGGCGGGTACTGCCCCGGACCGGTGGCGGTCAGCGTGGTGGCAGTACCGCCGGCTTGCCGATGTCCTTGATCAGGAACACGACGAATGTCGCCGGTTCGGTCTGGCTGGCATTGCGGCCGACGGTATGCAGATCGTCCGGGCCCTCATGGAAGGCCTCCCCCGGGCCGAGGGTAACCTCGCGGCCGCCGGCCACGCCCATCACGATGCGGCCCTGCAGCACATAGACGAAGCCGTGGGCGTCGTGCCGGTGCACGGGATCGGCGCCGCCGGGTGGGTACTGCACCGTCAGGATCAGTGCTTCCTTGCCCGGCTGTTCCGGCAACGGACGGGTCATGACCTCGCGCACGATGGGCTCGGGCGCGGTGGGCGGCGGCGTGGCGGCGATGCTGGTCAACGGCAGCAGGGCCAGCAGCGCCAGGGAACGGAGAGAACGCATGGCAGGTCTCCAGCAGGGAAGTGTGCAGTCGACGCTCAGGCCAGACCGGCCTTGTCCAGGCCAAAGGCCTGGTCCAGCGAGCCGGGTTGCGTACGGAAGGCGACGTTGGCGCGGTTCCAGGCATTGATCGCCATCACCGCGTAGGTCAGATCGACGATTTCCTGTTCGGACAGCTGACTACGCACGCGCTCATACACGTCGTCCGCAACCCCCTGCGCAGGGAGGTGGGTAAGTGTGTCGGTCCACGCCAGGCAGGCCCGTTCGCGCGCACTGAACAGGTTCGATTCGCGCCACGCCGCGACATGGTGCAGGCGCAGCGCGCGCTCGCCACGGATCGTCGCTTCCTTCACGTGCATGTCCAGGCAGAACCCGCAGCCGTTGAGCTGCGAGGCGCGGATGTTGACCAGGTCGATGATGGCCGCTTCGATCGAGCTGTTGTGCACGGCGTGGGAGAAAGTGCCGAGCTTCCTGAAGAGTTCGGGCGACTGTGCGGCGTAGTCCAGGCGTTGGCTCATGACGGTGTTCCGATGGGAGTTGAGGGACGCAGCGAGGCTAGGCCCGCTGCACGCGGGGCGGTAGGCGAGGGCAGGGCTGCACGGTGTTGCACGAAAAACACCAATGGCCTGTCACAGCGGCGGATGCTCGCCCGTCTGCCGGGCATGGACACCTCATCCGCCCCGAACCGCGCAGCAGCCTGCCCCGCCAGTGAGCGGGTCTGGCAGGCCTTCCTTGCCGCATTGCACGAACTGCCACCGGACATGCGGGCCGTGCTGTTGCTGCATGACGTGCTGGGCGCGGGCTTTGAAGACATCGCGCCGCTGCTGGGGCTGGAGCTGCCGGCATGCCGCCAGCGACTGGCCCGTGCACGCGCCCACCTGCTTGCCCGACGCGACTTCCAGGAGCCCGGAACACCATGAATGTCATGCCGCAGTCCTGCCTGGCCAGCGACGGCCGCGATTCCCTCACGGCGTCCTTTTCCGCCAGCTATGCCGGGGTCCTGGCATTCATCGCGGTAGCCGCCGAGGGCAGCTTCGCCCGCGCCGGTGATCGCCTCGGCATCGGTCGGTCGGCAGTCAGCCGCAGCGTGCAGAAGCTGGAGGGACAACTGGGCGTGCGCCTGTTCCTGCGCACCACGCGCTCGACAACACTCACCCGCGAAGGCGAGCTGTTCCTGGAGGGCTGCAGCCCGGGCGTTGCCAGCATCCTGCAGGCGCTGGACGAAATGCGCGAGCTGCGCGAGGGACCACCGCGCGGGCATCTGCGGATCAGTGCGACCCATGGCTTCGGACGCCGGGTGATCGCGCCGCTGCTGTCTGCGTTCCGCGCGGAGTATCCAGAGGTCTCTGTGGAGCTGCTGCTGGACGAGCAGGCACCGGACCTGGCCGCCGATCGCATCGATGTAGCGTTCCGCGATGGCGTGCTGGAAGACAGCCAGGTGATCGCCAAGCAGCTGGTGCCGATGCAGCTGGTGGTCTGTGCGTCGCCCGCGTATGTGCAGGCACATGGCCTGGCAGACACCATCGAAGCGTTGTCCAGCCATGCCTGCATCGGTCGACGCCTACCTAGTGGGCGCCTGCAGCGCTGGGACTTCCGTGTGGACGGCCAGGACGTGAATCTGCAGCCGCCGGCGGAGGTGGTGTTCAATGACGCCGATCTTGTCCTGCAGGCCGTGATCGACGGGCTTGGGGTCGCCCAGTTGCCCAGCTACCAGGTAAGTGATGCGCTGCGCTCAGGCGCTGCAGTGACCTGCCTGGACCGCTACGCGCCTCACGATCGTGGCCACTACCTGTGCTATCTCAGCCGACGCCAGCTGCCCAAGCGGATCCGCGCGTTCATCGATTTCAGCACCCAGCGCATACGCGCGCTGGATCTGGATGTGTTCTCGCACTGGGAAGCGCGGCAGCAGGCGGCAGCGCAGCGCGATTCGGCCCCGACATGGGCATGACCGCATTGGTGCCGATGCGGCAACAGTGCGTGGCCCGCTGCGGATCTACTGCGCCGGCCAATGCGTTCCTAGCATGCAGCCACATCCGAACTTTCCACGCTCCAGGAGACCTGTCATGAAGATCCTCGTCATCGGTGGCACCGGCCGCATCGGCAGCAAGGTGGTCGATCGCCTGCATGCGGCCGGCCATGAGGTGGTCGTCGCTGCACCCTCCACCGGTATCGATGTGCTGAGCGGCGAGGGCCTGGCCGCTGCGATGGCGGGCACCGAGGTGGTGGTCGACCTGGCCAACTCGCCGTCGTTCGAAGATGCGGCGGTGCTGTCGTTCTTCGTGACGGCCGGCCACAACATCCTGGCGGCCGCGGCACAGGCAGGCGTACGCCATCATGTCGCGCTGTCGGTGGTGGGTACCGACAAGCTGGCGGCCAGCGGCTATTTCCGCGGCAAGATCGCCCAGGAACGCCTGATCCGCGATTCGGGCCTGGCGTACACGATCATCCACTCGACACAGTTCTTCGAGTTCCTGCCGGGCATCCTCCAGGCAGCCGGTGACGGCCAGACCCTGCAGCTGCCGACCGCCGCAGTGCAGCCGATCGCCGCCGAGGATGTGGCCGATGCGGTTGCACGCATCGCGCAGCAGGCACCAGCCAATGGCGTGGTGGAGATCGCCGGCCCGGAACGCGAATCGATGGCGGTGCTGGCGCAGCGCTTCCTGCAGGCAACCGGTGACGCGCGGGAAGTGGTGGGCGATGCCCAGGCGCGCTACTTCGGTGCGCAGCTGCAGCAGGACACGCTGGTGCCGGTGGGCCAGGCATGGCTCGGCACGATCGGCTTCGAGCGCTGGTTGCAGCAGTCCGGGCTGGCACAGGGCCAGCCGGCCTGATCGGCGGTGGACGCTCCCAGCGGGAACCTGCGATGACCGGGCTGAAACCGCCTCCGCACACGGTGCTCGACAAGTACCACGGTGATGAGGTGCGCCCGCTGTACACCGGGCGGGTGCGGGTCAGTGGTGGCGTGGCACAGCATGGCCGCGCGTCGGGCGTGGTGCGGTCCGATGATGGTGCGCTGTCAGTGGACCTGCGGTTGCCTGCTGAGCTGGGTGGACCCGGTGGCGGTACCAATCCCGAGCAGTTGCTGGCGGCGGGCTACGCCGGCTGCTTCCACGGTGCGATGGTGCTGGTGGCTGCGCGTGCGGGAATGGAACTGGTCGAGCCGAGCATCGAGGTAGCGGTGACGTTCGCGCGAGATCCCGTGGACGGCCTGTACCTGCTGTCGGCCGAGATCGTGGTGTGCCTGCCTGGCATGGACCCGATACGTGCAGCCGAACTGTTGCGCAACACCGAGCGGGTCTGTCCGTACGCGAAGATGTTCCATCGGGGCATCAGCCATGTAGTGCGGGTAGCGGTGGACTAGACATGCGGTGCGGATGACCGTGGAGGTCATTGCCAGGATTCAGATGAGGTGAAGACACCGCGTCGCCCGCGTGAGTGGGTGGGGCGCCGTTGGGCAGCATGATCACCGCATCAATCAATGCTCACCCGCGAACCACACCCGGTCGGCCAGTCTGGGCTCGCAGGCAACGGATTCCACTGTTGCCCTTTTTCCCCCCAGAGGAGACTACACATGAGCACCCAGTCCACCATCGAGCATCGCCTCAACGACCTGATCGAGATCGCACGTGATGGCAAGTCCTTCTACGAGGAAGCCGCAACCAAGGTGAAGGATGCCGAGCTGTCGGCATTGTTCGTCCGCATCGCCGGCGTGAAGGGCCGCATCGTGTCCTCGCTGAGCAGCTCGGTGGCCGCTACCGGCGGCAAGCCGGCCGAGCACGGCACCATGGTCGGTTCCATGCAGCAGTTCTACGGCAAGGTGCGCGCGGCCTTCGGTGACACCAACTACGGTTACGTGGCCGAACTTGAAGAGTCCGAGGATCGCCTGCTGGGCGCGTTCAAGGACGTGCTGAAGGACAACGACCTCCCGCCGGCGGTGCGCCAGGAAGTGACCCAGTGGCTGCCGGAAGTGCAGGAATGCCACTCGGTCATGCGCGACCGCAAGCATGCGATGAAGGCTGCCTGATCGCATCCGGCGATCGTCCCCCCACATCGCCGCGACCAGGGCAGCCCAGTGCTGCCCTGATCGTTTCTGCGTCTGCCATCTGCGATCAGGCGCGTGGCCTGAGCAGGACAACGGCCAGGCTGGCCAGCATCGCTGCTGCGGCCGCAGTCCACAGCGACGCGGCAAAGCCCTGGCTGTAGATCGCCCGCGCCAGATCAACCTGGGCTCCTCGGCTCAGTGCACCGGTGGCGATGGTGTCGGCCAGACGCATGACTTCATCTGCAGGAACGCGTGCTGAGAGTCCGGCGCGGATGCCGACGGTCAGGGCGCTGGAGAGGACCGTGAAGCCGAGCAGGATGCCGACGAAGCGCGTCGTCGCACTGATGCCCGAGGCCATGCCTGCGCGGTCGCGGGGCGCCGAACCGATGATCGCCTTGGATGTTTCGCCGTTGAGGATGCCACCGCCTGCGCCGATGATGACCATCGCCAGCAGCGCCACCGTCGGCTGGTTGTGCCATGCACCGACACCGGCCAGCGCATTGCCGGCGGCAGTGATCGACAGGCCGATGGCCAGCACCATCCCGCTCGACAATCGTCTGCCCAAGCGCCTGCCCACGCTGGGGAACAGCAGCATCGCTGCTGCGAACGGCAGCATGCCGGCGCCCGTGGCCAGCGCACTCAGGCCGACGCCGTTCTGCAGGTACTGCGGCAGCATCGAGGCCATCACCTGCGCGCTGACCGCGTAGCCGATCATGGCGATCAGTGCACCGACAAAGCGCGGGCTGGCAAGCAGCCGCAGGTCGACCATCGGATGCCGACGCGTGAGCTCGATGCAGGTGAACAGCGCGGCCATCGCGATGCCCAGGCCCAGGCCGGCCAGGGCCACCGCCGATGTCCATCCCTGCGCGAGTCCTTCCACGAGGAAGAACACGATGCCGAAGATCGCCACGCTGAAGGTGATGATGCCGGGCGGATCGAGCGGGCGTACCACCGTGTCGGCAGTGTCGGGAACCCAGCGGATCGCACCATAGGCCAGGAAGGCGAGGAAGGGCAGGATCGCGATGAACACCGAGCGCCATCCCCACAGCGAGGACAACAGCCCACCGATAAGCGGCGAGAGCACCATCATCATGCCCATTGCCGTGCCCCAGAAGGCCCAGGCATCGTCGCGTTGCTTGCCCTCGTGGAATTCGTGGCCGATCACCGACAGTGATGGGGCAAGCAGGAAAGCGGCACCCACGCCCTGCAACGCTCGGGCCACATACAGCGCACTGGCCGTGGGGGCCAGCGCGCAGGTCAGCGATGAGAGGGCGAACAGTGCGATGCCGATCAGCAGCACACGCCTGCGGCCATGACGATCGGCGATGGCACCGGCGGGCAGAAGCAGCGAGGTGAAGGCCAGGATGTAGCAGCTGATCACCCATTCGATGTCGGCGAAGTCAGCCTGCAGATCCCGCGCGATGGTCGGCAGGGCGACGGCCACGGCGTTGGTTTCCAGCACCGTCATCGTGCAGCCGAGCGAGGCGATGATCAGGATCCAGCTGGGCGGTCTGCGGCGGGGGAAGAGAGACACCGGGTACTCGGGTGGGGAACGAAGAAGGCCCATTCAAGCAACTTCGACTGTTTGTTTCATTGCCGGTGTTCTTCAAGTACGTTAGGCCAAAGCTAACGAGCCGGCACGCATGGACCGTCGACATCTGCAGTACTACGTCGCACTGGCCGAGGAGCTGCATTTCGGGCGCGCCGCGCTGCGCCTGGGCATCGCCACGCCGACGCTGAGCGTTCAGATCCAGCAGATCGAGCGTCGCCTGGGCACCCCCTTGTTCGATCGCAGTAGGCGCGAGGTCACGCTGACCTCTGCCGGTGCGATCTTCCTGGCCGAAGCACGCAACGTGCTGCGCCAGTTCGAGCAGGCAGAGGCCGTGGGCCGCCGCGCTGGTCGCGGGGAAATCGGCAGGATCGAGATCGGCTACGTAGGTTCGGCGGTCCATGCCGGCGCGCTGCAGGAGCAGTTGCAGCGGTTCCGCAGCGCATCGCCCGACGTGGAGCTGAAGGTCGGCGAATGGCCGATGGCCGACCTGCCGGACCTCCTGCTGGACGGTCGCATCGATGTGGTGTTCTGCCGGCTTCCGATGGAGGTGCCCGATGCGCTCGGTTCGCACATCCTGATCGAAGATCAGTTCTGCGTGGCGTTGCCGGCATCGCATGCGCTGGCCCACGCGGGGGGGCCGGTGCAGCCGGCGCTGCTGGCGAAGGAGGCGTTCATCATGCCGGAGCAGCCCGCCGGCACGCTGGAAGTCGCCCGCCGTGGCGGATTCGTGCCGGACATCCGCTCCCGTCCCGGTCATCTTGTCGCGGTGCTCGCGCAGGTCTCGGTGGGCGATGGCGCCGTGGCGATCGTGCCGTCGGTGCTGCAGCGGACGCTGCTGCTGCCAGGCGTGGTGTATCTGCCGATCGCCGGGCCGGTCATCGCCTCGACCATCGCTGCGCTGTACCGAGAACAGGAAACATCGCCAGCGGTCGGCCGGCTCATCGAGCAGGTGCGGCGTACCCCCTCCCGGCGCATCGACATGCTGTCATTGCCCTGAGGTCGTGCCGGAGGACGTTGCCGGATTGCCCCGCAATGGCCTTGCTACACTGGCCGCATTCGATCTTCCACCGGATCATCAGATGAACAACGGGAACGGTCCGCAGACAGTCCGCTGAGCCGCAACAACGGTACGCACGTTGTTGCGGTGATCTTGTCCTGCGATTTCCACGCACTGGGTTGA